>OLRL01000160.1_pt1 | contig 63817 bp, 75 predicted proteins | sample 1643201 | NCBI WGS metagenome assembly OLRL01 (sample SAMEA3136649, study PRJEB25190) | human gut metagenome | biome: human gut; feature: human-associated habitat; material: faeces | place: Austria | collected 2013
TAAGCATTGCTTTTACCTCTTCTTTTCCCGTTAAATCAGGGCAAAATAAAATCATTCTTTCACTCTCCTGTTCCATGCTTTGATTGCCAGTTTTTCAGTGGTAAAATTACTTGTCTCAATAGGTGCTATTGTCATCTCACATTCATGATGCACAAAATATCCTTCGTAATTATTATTCAAACAAATTGTTTTAATAAGACCTGCTTCTCTGCCACAAAACGGGCATTTCTTTAGTTCCTCCATTCTTCCACCTTTCCCGAATCTCTTGCGAGTTAACTCGTAAGAAAACTCGCCTAATTTTTTAAAAAACTCGTTTTAAATTTATTTCAATTAACTTCTCACTTCTTCTGTCCATTCAAGCATCTGTGTACAATGACTGCAACTTTTATTCCTATAAGAATTAACTTCTTTTCCACAATTAGGACAAAACCCGTCATAGCATATTAATTTATCGTTTAAGTCTCTGTATTCTGTTCGCATCTTCACTTTCTTTGGCAACTGCTTTTCCAATGCTTCGATTGCTGCGCAATAAACCTCAATATCACTTTCCAAATAACTGTTATCTTGTTTCTGGAAAAATGCTTTATTATGCTTTATCATTTCTCTTTTCGCATTAATCCCAACTCGAAGCCTTCCTATCGCTTCTCTAACTTTCTTCTCATCCATCTAATTTTCCTCCCGTTATTTCCAACCATAAACCGCTCTCTCCATCTTTTTCATACAGGAAATCCGTCTCTATCCCGCAGACCGCCAATTCGGTCATTGTCCTCACGCAATCATCTGCATCAGCGCATTTGATCGTGTCACCTTTTTTCAGTCGTGTTTCTTCTGTTTTTGGCATTAGTCATTCCTCCGTATCGTCATCTCAATTCCAATCTCGTCCTTTATCATCCTCGTGTATTCGTCCCACGTTGCCATATCGTCCACCAGACACTCTGCTTTCAGGTTCATCCGATCAATGAATCTCTTGCACCGTTTCCCAGCAAACCCGAACTCATCATGCAGCGTTGCGACTGCGATTACCATCATTGTGTCCAGTGTCATGTTTTTAATCTTTTCGCAGGCAATGTTCAATTCTTTTCTGGTTAATGCTGTGTTGATTCCAGTGATATTCCGGAACTGGATTTCTTTTTCCAGCCCCTCGATACCATCCTTTTTTACAATCTCTCTTGCCAGAATCAGCCCCTGTGATCTCCCAACTGTATAATCATCAACTTTTCCCATCTTTGCACCTCATATCTTTACAAAAATACAACTCTGTCCCTCTCTTTGTTTTTATGTATTCGTAATCTCCAATAATTTCCCGTCCACAGGAAGAACAGATATGCACTTCATTTTTCTTCGGATTCTCTTTCTTTTTTTCATAACCTACTGTAAATACCTCCGCATCAATACCCTGTTTGGGTTTGACATTGTCCGATTAAGCTTACAACTGGTCCGCACCCAACGTTCGTAGAAATCCATGTAATTTGCAATGGTACCAAAGATATCCTTGACCGAAGTTTCCTGCTTCTTTGACTCAGGTAGCATATCATTGTCTTTCAAAAAGTTTTTAAATGTCTCAATACTTGTATCTATTCCACTCTCTTCACTTATTGCTGCGTATATATTCTGGATATTAAAGCCGTTTTCAATCATGTTTTTAATATCTTTCGTATATGGCTTGTACAACTTTCTTTTATTCATTTCCCTCTCACCCTCTTCTTTCTCTTGCTCTTTGTGCTGCCGTACATGAATTTATTCATGTTTCCATGTTTTGATTTCCTGTGCACCAATCTTTTTCCTCTTTTCTTTTTCCGTTTATGTATTTATCGCAATTTTCCACATCACATCCGCGAATTTTGCCTGTTATGCAAATATAATTGCAATTCCCGTGCATAAAGCCCTGTTCATACTTGCTCATTCTGTATACGCAAGTTTTGCACTTTTTTCTTCTTTTCCCTATTGGCATTCCCATTTCATCACCTACAATCCTAGCTTTTCTTTTACATCAAAGAACGTGTCTTTCACACTCTGCCTTCTTCTACTGTCTCCTGTTACAGCTACCGGGAAGCATCTTTCCAGAATTCGGTCATAAATCCTCGAATATCCGATATCTTGATTCTTTTTTATCTCTTCTGCTGTCAGATTTGTTGTGATAATAAAAGGCAAACCCGACCTGTATCGGCTGTCAATAATGTTAAATACCATTTCTTGCATAAACTCTGATTTTCTCTCCGCTCCAAGGTCATCAATAATCAGTAAGCTGTACCTGTTTAGGCTGTCAATAAACTCTTGCTTTCCGTCAAATTTACCCTGTATGGTATTTGTAAGACGTGCAAAATTTGTCATCACTACACTGTAACCATCATCGATCAGCTTATTTGCAATACAAGCTGCATAATACGTTTTGCCTGTTCCAACACTTCCGTAAAGCAGGAGTCCCTTACCCATTCTCCTGAATTCAGGAAATTGCTCTGCATACCGGATCATTGCGTCAGAGATCTTCACATTCTTCCTATCATCGTTTTCGAAAGTCCATGCTGCCATATTCGTTTCCGCGAAGCAGCTTTTTCTCTTTCGTTCTTTCTCTTGCTGTCGTTCTTTTTCCTCGAACGCTTCCAACTCTTTCCGCTTACAATCGCATATACAGCGCACCGTTTTTTCTTTGCCGAGAAACTTTATTTTCGTCTGCACATTCTTCTTGCAGATTCCGCAGTGTAGGAGGCCATCTTCCCCCATATATTCATTTTCTGATGCAGGGACTCTTGCGCTAATCTCGTCTGCAATTTTATCCATTGCTGTTTCTATGCTCATGTTCTTTCACCTCTAAAATAGATCATCCAGATCATTCATGTCCTGTTCTGGTGCGTACCCTGTATTCTTTGGCATGCTGCTCTTTATCGCAGTTCTACCTGCGTTGCCTTCCCTTCGCGCCCAGTTTAGGATTGTTGCATAATGACTCTTATACTTCGCCCCCTTAGACTCAATGTAGCCGGATAATCGTTCAATCCTATCCTCCCAGTCCGGAAATTTATCCTTTAGCTTGCAAAGTTCATCGTCTGTCAAAAGTACGTTGTTATACTCTCCGTATTTATGCTTCATAGGTTTTTCTCTCTTCATTTTCTTTTGTGGTTTTTGCGCTTCTGCGCAATCATATATATTATCTCTATCTCTTATCTCTATCTCTATCTCTTTCTCTATCTCTATCTCTGGTGGATGAATGTCGGACATTTGTCCAAGTGCTAAATTTTCAGCATGTTTCAACTTCATCCTCTCTGCTCTTTTCCGGTCTCCCTCCGTAGAAGATTTCCCGACAAATAGTTCGATATCAGACATGTAAATAGTTCCTCCATCTAATATGTCTATTAGTCCCAGTTGTTCGAACACCTCAATTGCTTTTTCTACAGTTCCAACCTGATGACGTGTTACAGTCGCTATCATTTGCGTGTTATACGGGATTGCATCGTTCAAAACCAGTTTCCCGTTGTTTTTAAGGCTCTTAAGATACATTTTCATCAAAATGTTGCTGTAAAGAATGCCATCTTGCATACTTTCCAATAAAACCATGCTGTCTGAATCGAAAAAGTTCTCCTTCAGTTTTAGATAGTAGTATTTCTTGTTATCTGCCATCACTCATCCTCCGCAATATAAACCACCACGCAAGGTGTATCCGAGTACGCTTTCTCGATTTCCAGACTGGTCACTTGCTTATCGTCCGTATATGCGACTCCATTCAAACCATCCAAAATGATTTTTGCGATGTTATCTAAGTCCGGCTTTTTATTCGGCTTTATTTCGCCTTTTAATGCTTTCTCCTTATTCTTCTTAGACCAGCTCTCTGGAATCGGGAATTTCGCTAAAATACGAACTCTCAGAGGTATCTCTGTATAAAGAACGCCTGCGCTTTGTTTATAAATCCTCGCAACTTCTTTTTCATACTTTTTATTTTCTGGTGGCGTATATGTAATGACTTTGAATCCGGCTCTGCGGAATCTTGGTCTTGCTTTTCCAACCGGTTTGCCCGGAATTGTAATTACCATTTATTCTCCTTTCTGCTCCCGGAATTACCGGGAGACAATGAATCTGGCTTACTTAAGGTATTTGTGACGTACTACACAGCAGCCATGAACGGGTTACAATTTATAGCAAAGGTTTAACCCTTACTAACATAGTGAAATTCTTGCCGGAACTGTTCTTCTGTTCCGTAGTGCTGCAAATAATGCTCCTTGCAGCGTTTTCTTAAGTATCGGTCAACTTTCGAAGCATTCTCCCCTGCCCTTGTTCCGTTTGGATGCAGATCCGGTCTCAGTGGAGCTATGAATCCGTAATCTTCCGAAAGTTCAATTTCTCTCGATGTGTGGCTAAAAATATGATGACGCTCCACTCCGTAAACTCCTGTGTACATGCAGTGATCCATATCTTCTGTAAATATGCTCCACAGCTTCTTTGGTCTGCCGGATGCTCTTTGATGACCTTTTTTCTTTTTCTTTCGCTTCGGCTTTGGGAATGCCATGTCACTGTAATCAATACTCACAGTTCGATCCCCCATTTTTGTCTAAGCTCTTCTTTTTCATCTGGGGTCAAAAGGTCTGCATCTGGTATTCCAACCTCTCTGCAATCTTCCAACACGCCTTTGATGAGTCTGCTCATTTCCTTGGTGTTATACTTGCTTGACCCTTTGTAGCATTGCAGAGTGTGTAATGTTTCAACTCTCCCTTTTAGGTCTTTTACTTCCTGTGCTCCGCGATCTATCACAATTCGGAACACTGACTGTGCCAGATAGATATCTTTTTCCCTGAGCGGTATGTACTCAAAAGCACCGTGGGATTTTAATTCATTTAGGTACGCTTGCCACCTGGTGATGTCCAACTTTTCCGCTAATTTATCGAGTAACACCCACAAATAAGAGTTCGCGTCAAGGCTTCTCTTTGCTCTGTACGGCTTTATTTCAAGCGTTAATTTCTCATAATCTTTCAGTTCATCGTAGGCTTGTCGGAAGTCCTCTACGGATTCGAATAGGATGGTGTGGCAATCTATCAAACGACCTTTTAATCTTCCTGTAAACCTCATTATTCTTCTCCCATATTTCTCATAAGCTTTTTAAATTGCTCCACTGTCAGTTCTCGCAAACCCGACACCTTATAATGCCGACACACATTCGCTATTGTCTGCTTATGCTTCGGAATGCAAATTTCCAGTGTTTTTACCTGTGATTCGGTCACATAGTTTTCGAGAGGTTCTTCTTGATTGGCAGGATTATAATTTCCGACATTTCTACCAAGCGAAAATACTACTTTTCCGGTTTTCTCATTTTCGATTTTCAGTGCATCTATGTTTCTTTCTTTGTCATAACCAACATAACTTACTCGGAAACGATCATAACAAGTGCTTCCATTACCATTCTGTTTCGCGGAAATTTCGCATTTATCGGATGGGATCCAAATAAACGGAGCGGTATATAACTCTCTTCCGATTCCCCAATTAAAGCAAGCTCTCTTAAAGCTGTCGGATGCAAGGCCTTTCTGTTTTTCAGTAAAGCTTTCCGTTCCTGTATCTTCTTTGGAAACCCAGATACCTTTATCATCATCCCATATACTCACGGTGCAGTTTGCGTTGTCTCTGCTATGTTCTCTTTTCCAATTTAACTTTCCAACAGTTTCATCCAAGATATTCATATCGCACCTTGCATCTTTGTATAGTAATAGTGATATCCCATTACTCTTCACCGTTGCGATACGACATTCAATCTCGTTCGCTTTTAATGTTCTGAACTCCATATTTCTCACCTACCGAATCTGAATATTATTGTTCTGTACCAATACAACTCCAGATAACTCAACACCATCTTTCAGTGCCTTTTTCACCTTTGTTTTATCAACCTCAGGATCAGCAAATTTCAAGTATTCCTTGTCCAGTTTTGAAACATCTTGCACCTCTACACTCTCTGATTTTCGATAAGAGATGCTGACTCTTGCTGTTTTGAATTTCTCGCCACACAGGTAGCCAGACAGGTATTCTTTTAGATTTCTTGCCTTGTTTTCACATGATTTCTGGCGGTCAGCCAGTTTATTTTTCTCTGCCTTGATTGCTTCTGCATCAGATAAGAGGTTTTTGATCCAGAGAGCAATTCCCTCTACCTTTTTGTCAAAATCCATCTGCAACTGTGCCAGCTTTTCCGGGTCGATAATCTCGCCTGTTTCCTGATCTACACAATCTAAAATCTCTTCGTCAATCTCGTATAATGTTGCCATTTGTTATTTCCTCCATAAAATTGCAATAATTCTGATAGTGCCTTTTGCGCACCCTAAAATATCTGTCTTTTTCAGCCGCTTCTTGATCTGTTATTTCTTCCAGTTCTTCTGTATATCCGTACATATTATTTGCCCACCATATCTACTGCCTTTTCCAGTAATACTTTTGCCAAAACGATTGCATCATCTAGTTGCTTATCTGTTGCAATATCGTCAAACAAATCGTAATCTCTATTAGCAACAAATCCGTTTTCTTGCGCGCAGAGAAGTATTCTGCCACCGTAGTTCGAAAATTCAATGTTTACATAAGGGTACCCATCCTTACCTTTTCCACGCTCTTGAATCTCAAGAATTAAGTCTAAAAGCTCATGTATTTTCTTTCTATCCATTGCTTATCCTCCTAAAATCTGTTAATATAGAATCGTATTTTTTCCTGAGTACCTACGGCTCCCCAGCCTTTTTGTAGGTGCTCATTTTTAATACCCAAACACCAACCACCATCCGATCATCGCCAGCACGAACCCGATCACAGCTGCTGCAACCTTGTGCCAGTAAGGCTTGTCCTGCTCCGGTAACTCAACAGATACGGAGCGGATATCCCAACTATTCAAAGTGTTGGGGTGGTGGGTAGTCTGGCAGTGGTAGGTTCCTTTAATTTCCATGTTCTTCCTCCTTTAATTTCACGGATTTCTTTCCACGCTCTTCCAATCTGACACGGTAGTTTGTAAGGTACGAGATTGCGCCTTGCTTCTGATTTTCGGTGTCACCGTCTATCTTTTCCGTGGATTCCAGGGCTTGGATGAATTTGTTAATCTGATTCACTGTCAGTCTTTTCATAGCTTGTCCTCCCTTCTACCGCCTAAGCGGTTTTCTCTTCCGTGTAATTTCTTGCTGTCAGAGCTTTGCGGTTTAATTTTTCTGCAAATAATTCAACGTCCGGCAAGTCTTTGACTTCCACTTCTTTTCCGTTGATTACTACAATGTTTTTTATAGTCATTCACACCACCTCTCTAATATGTATGATGGATGGATTGTCCGAGATATGTTGTCCATTCAATCCTATTTACGCTTCGTTCCAAACCTATCAATTATCATGTCTGTCACATCGGTAACAAAGTTCATGTTGACATCAAGTAAATGATCAACAGCCTTTTGGATAATACTCATAGACTCCCGTGTCACTACAAGACTTGTAACGATTGATGTTATGATCGAGCAGATAACGCTTGCTATTACAATCTCCATGTCAGTCCTCCAATTCTATAACCAGCGTGTCAATAATGGTTCTTATTGTTTTCACAGGTTTTTCCAAAAATTTTGGGTCTTCTCCGGAAATGCTTCCAGGTTCATATATATTTACTGCCGTACCCATTCCAGTTTGGTATACAACTCTCACGGGTGCATCTTCTCCAATTACATTTGCCAAGTCCGCCAACCTTAATGAAGATGGCTTGTCCGCCTTAATAGTTCCAACTTTGATATCGGACGGCTTATCGTCCTTACAAAAAACCCGAACATCCATATTTACTGTAAGTTCTGCGATATCATCTCTCTCTTTCTGTTCTAATTTGTATGATTTCACGCAGTTAAGTTTCTTGCCGTCTAAAAATAATCCATTGTCGATTTTTACGTTGCTAAACATTGTCTTTTTCCTCCTTATTTAAATTCTGACTGAAGTACTTCTATCTTCGGAATCAGTTCTTCCAGAGATCGACTTATCTTCTGATCATTTTTCTGCGAATCCATGTAGTAATCATGAATAGTTGAATACTGTCTTGACATATTCACAACTGAAAATGAAGAAAAAATAACAAAGACAACAAGTGTTATAAGCAGACAGAGCGTCTTATGTTTTAGGCTATCCACTTCTGTTTTAAGTTCTTCTGCCTCTTTTCTTAACGCATCAAACTCAATTTGATCCATTCTCTGCGATTGAGCATTGAACATCTTTCCTGTACGTTTTTCTGCTTCTTGAACGGGATCCATTCCCGGTGTTCCCGGACTGCCACTCCAACACATCCTCTTTTTCCTCCTTTTCTTCTATGCAACTCCGTATTTAATAGCCAGTTCTTTTACAATAGCCGTATATCCCTCAATCAGTTTCTTATCATCAGCAATCACATCAAGATAATTCAATTTGTCTCTTCTGGATTTGCAAACACCCTCATCTGCCATTCTCCTACGCCTGTTCGTGAGTCTCTGTTTTACATTCACTCCCATGCGTTTTTCCAACAGCTGATAGGATTCCGCTCTTACATCTTGATAAGACTTGCTGTCTCCGCATTCCATGCCGATTTTTCTCAAGATTCGTCCGGTATCTTCTCTCCATGATGTTGTATCGATTGCAACAACCTCACGGATGCTTTCAATCCGTTCTTCCACGTGCTCAAGCTTCTCTGCCTGACGCTTCTGCTCGATTTCCAAGTTGATCATGACCTGTAACTGCGGTGAGAGCTCTTGTGTGGCAAGAGATGCCGCTTTGTATTTCTTTTCTACCTGGATGAAATATCTGCGTACTTGCTTTCCTTTTTCATTCCGCTCAAGCATTGCCATTTCTTTGGCAGTATCCAGTTTGATTATGTGGTCTTTTTTAGTCTGACCGGAAGGTGTAGGAATTTCTACGCCTTGAAAATCTTCATTTTCAATAGCATCAATATCTGATAATCTGCGTTTCACCCATTCGCGGTAAACACTTGGTGCTCCCAGAACCTCATGCAGTTCTGATCCGTATACTACTTTTTCTCCTGTGCTTGTCTCGTATACTGGGACAAGTTCGTTTTCAATTACTGTTAAATTGTTCACTGCTTCTCTCCTACTTTAATAATTCATCAATAGTGCACCCTAGCACCTTTGCTACTTTGGACAGACTTCTTATTGTTGGACTCACTGTATTCCACTTATAAATGCTTCCGGTAGAAACGCCAGCCTGACTTTCTAATAAATTGATAGAAATTCCTTTTTCTGCCGCTCTCTTAGATACCTTGTCGAAAATATTATTTTCCGTATCAATCACTCCTTTCTTTTTGATTGAGTTCTGAAAATATCACAATTTTATATTGACTAAGTTCTGAAAATATTCTATAATCTAGTTGTCAAGCAAAATTACAAAATAAATTCCAGCATTCTTATTATCGCAATTTTTTGCGATTTTTTCAGAACCCTATAATCACATTATACGCGATAATTTCAGAATGTCAAGAAATATTTTGCGATTTTTTCAGAATTTTGAAAGGAGTCTACATATGACACTGAGAGAACGCGTAAAACATCTGTGCAAAGAACATGGAATTTCAATGAATAAATTGGAAAACGAACTTAATTTTGGAAAAGGGTACATAAGCAAATTAGGTTCAAGTCAACCAAATGTTAACAAGCTCCAGCAAATCGCTGATTACTTCAGCGTATCGTTGGATTATTTAATGTCTGGAGCATCTAATGGTGATAATCCGTCATCACTCACGGCGAAAGATGAGCGCGACATTGCAAAAGATATGGAAAACATCAGAAATAAGTTGAAAAACAATGAAGAAGGTCCTGCTTCTTATGATGGTCAAGCTATTCCAGAAGAAGATATTGACTTGCTTCTTGGGCAAATCGAGCTGATGATGAGAAGGTTGAAACCGATTAACAAAGAAAAGTACAACCCTAACAAAAATAAAAAGTAGGTGTATAAATTGAGAACAAACGATATTAAGCGTTTAGTTGAATACTACATAAAGAAATTTAATACAAGAAATCCTTTTAAACTTGCAAACTGTTTAAATGTCGAAGTTCAATTAGGACCTTTGGGAAGTCGAGCTGGATGCTATATGTTTCTTAAAAATCACAAGTGCATTTTTCTGAATGAAGATTTGGAAGAACATGAACTAAACCTTGTAATGGCTCATGAATTGGCACACTCCGTTCTACACAGAAAGGAAAATTGTTACTTTATCAGAAATAAGACTCTTCTATTATCTTCTACCAATGAAATAGAAGCGAATATTTTTGCAGCAGAACTTCTAATACCAGATTCTTTAATTTATGAGAATCCGGGCATGACAAAAGGCCAGATTGCAAGGCTGGCTGGATATGATGAAAAGATTATGGATTTTAAAAATTTTAAATGATATAACCGCTATGGCGTTTATATAAACTTAAGTGGTGTGAAGTACAAAAAGGAGGAAAATATGGAGTTTATCGAATCTATCAAACAATTTTCGGAACGTGTATCTATGATAAAAGATACTGTATCCACTGAAGAAGCGACAAAAATGTCTTTAATCGTACCGCTGTTTCAAATACTTGGGTATGATGTATTTAATCCATTAGAATTTTGTCCGGAATATATCGCAGATGTTGGAATTAAAAAAGGGGAAAAGGTCGACTATGCGATTTTGGATAACGGAGAGCCAAGTATTTTAATTGAATGCAAAAGTTGTTCTGAACAGTTAGATAAACATTCTTCTCAGCTTTTCAGATATTTTGGTACATCTCCAGCTAAATTCGGAATTTTAACAAATGGACTGGTATACAGATTTTACACTGACCTAGAAGAAGCAAACAAGATGGATTTAGTGCCATTTCTTGAAATCAATATGATCAACTTAAAAGATTCTTCTATTAATGAATTAAAAAAATTCTGCAAAGAGAATTTTGACAAAGAAAAAATATTCAGCACAGCCGAAGAATTAAAATACAGTTCTCTTATAAAAGGTGTATTGTCAAATGAATTTGAATCACCATCAGAAGAATTTGTAAGGCTCGTACTCACGAATATATATGACGGACAGAAGAACCAAAGAGTGATAGAAAAATTCACTCCTGTTGTAAAAAGGGCGTTCTCCTCATTTGTGAATGAAATCGTGAATAACAAGATATCTTCTGCTTTATCAAAAGATACCGATGATGAAAAAACAGAAACAGAAGAAATCGCAGAAGAACCCGTATCAAAAATCGTAACTACGGAAGAAGAAATCGAATCATTCTACATTGTAAGAGGTATGCTCGCCGGAACCGTAGATGTTAACGATGTAGTACATAGAGATACAGAGAGCTACTTCGGAATCTTGTACAAAGATAATAATAGAAAGCCTATTTGTAGGATAAATCTCGACAAGAAAAACAAGCAATTATTCATTCCAGACGAAAATAAGAAAATGGAACGTTTTTACATCGAAACACTCAATGATTTGTACAAATACAAAGACAGGTTAATCGAAGTAGTGAAAAGATATGCAGAGCAGGATAAATAAAAAACAAATCGCAAAACGGGAGAAACTATACTATGAAAAAGAAAATTGTAGCAATGATATTAGTAGGAGCTATGGCATTATCCATTACAGCGTGTGGCGGAGATAAAGAGCCAGAAAAAGAGAATACTGCGAAAACAGAGGCTACGGAAAAAGAACCGGAAGTCGAAGTGACATATCAAAGCATTCTCGATGATTATACAAAGAAGATTGCTGACGCGACTCCGGGACTTGTGGAAGAATATAATAACGAAGCAGCTCCGATTGCCGGAGACTTAAATGCGCTTGCTGAATTATCAAATAGCAAGGTTGAAAAACTGGCCGAGATTTCTAATCAGGGCGTTTCCGAAATGGCTACGCTGATGCAGAAAAATGGAGACGAATATAGTGTTTACGAGGAATGGTCATTAAAGTTAACTGATGTGTATACACAGTACGCCGCACAAATTACTGATGCATATACCGCTTCTGCTGCCGGAATGAGCACAGAAGACATGATGAATTCATTAAATTCTTTAGGAGAATAAAATAAAAACCGCCCCAGTGCTACCAACACAGAGACGGTCTACATACCCGAAGATATGCGATTAAAATCCATGAATATTGTATCATCTTCGGAAACAGCTTGCAAGCGGAACATATGTTTTGCGCTGGCTGTTATTTTTGTACTCGTTTTTGCATAAAATTAAATAAGGAGATGATAACATGGAAACAAAATATGCTTTCGGGTATGTCCGTGTATCCACTGGAAAGCAAGATGAATTATCCCCAGATTCCCAAGCGAAGTTGTTAAAAGATTACGCAAAGAGTCACGGGTATGTGGTGTCTAAGATTTTTTATGAGGTCGGGATTTCCGGAAGAAAAGCAGATAAGCGCCCGGAGTTCCAAAAAATGATTGGGCTCGCGAAATCGTCAGATCATCCTGCAGATGCTATCTTAGTATGGAAATACAGCAGATTTGCGAGAAACCAAGAGGAAAGCATTGTATATAAGTCTCTGCTTAAAAAGAAACATAACGTAGATGTAATAAGCGTGTCAGAACCGTTGGTAGATGGTCCATTTGGCTCTCTGATTGAACGGATTATTGAGTGGATGGACGAATATTATTCCGTTCGTCTCTCCGGGGAAGTAACCAGAGGAATGAAGGAGAAAGCAGAAAGAGGTGGATACCAAGCACGCCCACCGCTCGGGTATAAGATCGTGACGCATAAGGAACCTCCGGTAATCGTTCCGGAAGAAGCTGAAATCGTGAAACTGATTTTTGAAAAGTATGCAAATGAGAACTTAGGAATATTTGAAATTGCTAGGCTTTTAAATATGCATAATTTCAAAACCTCGCACGGGAAAGAATTTGAACGCCGATCTATCGAATATATCTTGCAGAATCCTACTTACTGCGGTATGATACGTTGGAATCGGACAATCAATGAATCCAACGAAATCCGCCCGGAAAGCGAATGGATTGTCACCGATGGGGAACATCCCGCAATCATAAGTAAGGAATTATTTGGCAAGGCACAAGAACGATACAAGAGAGAATACAGGCCTCGTGGTGCGAGACCAGTAAGCACATATAAGCACTGGTTGTCTGGTGTCGTTAAGTGTTCAGCGTGCGGCAGGACAATGACTGCAAACACGATCAGGAATAACACAAGAGTGTACTCTCATTTTAGGTGCTATGGATACACAAAGGGGAAATGCATGGCGAACAACTCTATCAGCTCAATCAAGTTAGAACCTGCAGTACTGGAATCCATCAAAACTGTGCTTGATAATGGTAAAATCACATACCGAAAGATTGAATCCAAAACAGATGACACCGTGGACTTAAAAACCATACTGGAAGACCAGATCAAAAAGATCGATGTGAAACTACAAAGAATCAAAGAAGCCTATATGAACGGAATTGACACTATGGAAGAATACAAGGAGAATAAACAGGCCGTACAAGAAGAAAAACAACACCTTGAAAAACAACTGTCCGAAATCAAGGAAGAAAAAAGCAGCAGCAAAGATGATGACAAGGATATGCTGCTAAGGGTGAAAAATGTGTACGATATTCTCTCTTCCGACTCTGTCGATGCGACAACCAAGAATGATGTGCTCAGGAGTGTTGTGGAAAAAATAATCTACGAAAAGGATAAGGACTTGTTAAAGGTTTATTACTACTACATGCCGTAAACCCTTGAAAACACTGGGTTTGCGGGTGTTTGTAGGTTGTTACAAAAAGGTCATCCAGTCGGGACAGCTCACCCTGGTACCATCACAATACTGCGTCAGAATCGGCTGCCGTACATTCGGACGGGACAGATAGTTTGCAAAAATCTCATCCACTACCGCCGAAATCGTATCGTACACATTTCGTTCCGGAATCCACTTGTGATCAAATGCTGTAGACGATGTGATCGTAAAATCATACCCTTTATTCCGATACCATTCTGTGTATACCCTGTTCAATGTAAATGACATAATCGCCAGCACATTTGCGCGGATCGTACTGTCCGGCCAGGTTGCATAAATCTCACTGGACGCCACATTTTTGATGTAATCCCGATATCTCACATAGTAATTTTTTGCCGTGGAGTCCCTCGGAGAACCATCGTGGACAACCACAAATTCCGGAATCACTACCCGGCTGAGCACGATCTCTCCGGACTCTGTGACCGGCTTGATCTCATCCTCCGCAATTTTCGCCGGATATTCCCCGTAGAGCGTATGTGCAGGAATCACGAACACTTCTCCCGACTCTTCCTGTGTAACCTGAGGACGCATAGAAATATTTTGAATTGCCGTCACATCTGCCAGAATCTCCGCCCCTGAGATACTCACCGGTTCAAATCCTTCCGCCTCCACATTCAGTGTATATTCGGAATAGGGCTGCTGATCCGATTCCGGGTTCAGGCTGTACTCGATGGGCGGTGCCGCCAGTTCGATTTCTTCTGTCTGCCCGGATGAATCTGTCTGCAGCTTTTCCAGAGTATTTTCCGGAACTCCGGTATAAGAAATGGAAACCTGCGCATTCTGGATGGGAAAAGCCGTCACTTGTGATGTAATCTGGATCTGGAGTTTTCCCTTGTCTATGTGCTCCTGCTGCATTCGGATGGCCTGTGAGTTCCTCCTTTGATTTCTACTGTAATCCATATCCATTTTCCTTTTTCACAGTTTCTTCTAACTATATGCAAAGTATTCATAAAAAATAACGGACACTGGATGATCGAAAAAAAACGCTCCTGCTTTCGCAGAAACGTTTTTTTATACTGTATTCTTTTTGATCAAAACAACCGCATAATATCGTTATACATCACAAACACCATCAGTGCCATCAATGCTGCAAATCCAATAAAATGCACCATACCTTCTTTCTCCGGAGCGATCCGTTTTCTTCTCACCGCCTCGATCAGAAGAAATACCAGACGCCCTCCATCCAGTGCTGGGATTGGAAGCAGGTTCATGACACCTAAGTTGGCTGAGATCAGAATTCCCAGGTTCATCATACTTAAGATGACTGCCGACCAGCCGGACGGTGCTGCCGCATCATAGGTATCATTGACTACCTCAACAATTCCTACCGGACCGGACAACTGATTCACACCTACTTCACCCGTCAGGAGCATCTTCAGGCACTCCAGCGTGTACTCTACCCAGTATTTTGCCGTGTATGCCCCATACTGGATACTTTTGAAAAATCCCGGTTTCTCCACCTCTGCAGAATAGGTAAATCCCATTCTCTTTGTGGTCTCATCCCCAAACTGTCGTTTTTCCATCTGGATCGTATGTTCTTTTCCATCGCGCTCAAAGGTCAGCTCTGCCGTGTCAGATGTACTGTGTGTCAGATTGTACAGCTGGAACTCTTCATAAATATGAATTTTCTTTCCATTGATCTCTGTGATCACATCCCCTTTTTTCAATCCCTGCTCACTTCCTGAGGAACCGGATTCGACTTCCTGTATCACAGGAACCGCATAGCCGGCTGCTCCCACCAGAATCGCTGACATCAGAAGCGCCAGGATAAAGTTAAACAAAGGTCCTGCCGCGATCACTGAAATTCTCGCCCACACGGACTTGCTGTTAAAGCTCCCCTCGGAAGTATCGTCTGCATCATCTTCTCCCATCATGCAGGCACCGCCCAGAGGGAGAAGTTTTAAGCTGAATTTGGTTCCTTTAAACTCCTTGCCAAACAGAGTCGGCCCCATTCCCAATGAAAATTCATCTACACGGATCCCGTTTAATTTTGCCAGTGTAAAATGTCCCAGTTCATGGATGATGATGATCAAACTGAACAGAAGAATTGCTAAAATAATACCCATATACTACCACCTGTTTTTGATATATTCATAAGTTTCCTGCTCTGTCTGAAGAATCTCTTCTACGGTTGGATCTGCAATCACTTTGTGCATCTCCATACAGCCGGCAATGATCTCCGGAATCTGCAGATAGCCAATCTCCCGATTCAAAAACATAGCAACCGCACGCTCGTTGGCTGCATTGAATACCGTTGGAAGAGAGCCGCCTGTTTTTCCGGCTTCATATGCCAGCTTCAATCCATAGAACGTCTCCATATCCGGGCGCTCAAACGTAATCTGGGAAAGTGTCTCAAAATCCAGCCTGTCTCCCGGAAGATACCGTCTCTTGGGATAATACAAAGCATACTGAATCGGAAGTTTCATATCCGGTGTTCCAAGCTGTGCGATCACCGCGCCGTCCACATATTCAACCATGGAATGAATGATACTCTGTGGCTGCACGACAACCTGGATCTGATCCACAGACACATCAAACAGCCATTTTGCCTCGATCACTTCCAGTCCTTTATTGACCATGGTGGAGGAATCGATCGTGATCTTGCGCCCCATCTCCCAGTTTGGATGCTTCAGCGCATCTTCCACCTGAATATTAAGAAGCTCTTCCCGCTTTTTCCCGCGGAACGGTCCACCGGACGCTGTGAGCAGGATCTTATGCAGCGCCTTGTGCTGCCCTCCCTGCAAAGACTGGAAAATGGCACTGTGCTCACTGTCTACCGGAAGAATGGAAACTCCGTACTCCTTTGCCAGCGGCATAATGATGTGTCCTGCTGTCACCAGTGTCTCTTTATTCGCCAGTGCGATATCCTTTCCTGCCTTGATTCCCTCGATCGTCGGCAGGATTCCGATCATTCCTACGATCGCTGTCACCAGGATTTCTGCATCCTGCTGTACTGCCACTTCTATGAGTCCGTCCATTCCGGATACTACCTTCACATCCAGATCTTTGACATTCTCTCTGAGTTCTTTGGCTTTTGCCTCGTCCCACACCGCTGCCAGCACCGGATGAAACTTACGGATCTGCGCTTCCAGAAGCCCGATATTACTTCCGGCCGCCAGCGCCGTGACCTCGATATCCCGATTTTCTCTTACGACTTCCAGTGTCTGGGTTCCGATAGAGCCGGTCGAACCAAGTATTGCTATTTTTTTCATATCTGTTTTCCTTCTTTCTTAGAGAAGCACGGAAAGATAAAAAATGATCGGTGCCGTGAAAATAATACTGTCAAATCTGTCCAGAATCCCACCGTGTCCCGGTATCAACTTTCCGTAATCTTTGATGTCATGATTTCTCTTGATCGCGGATGCCGCCAGATCTCCGATCTGGGAAATCGCACCGCCTGCTGCACCGATTATTGCAAAGCTGGCCACACTGACTCCTGCATTGCCCCAGTGGTTGATCGCAAGTGCATAGAGAACTGCGATCAGCGCTGCTCCCGCGATTCCGCCGATTCCGCCTTCCACAGACTTCTTCGGACTCAGCTTCGGTGCCATTTTATGCTTGCCGATCAGCATCCCCACACAATATGCGCAGGTATCACATCCCCAGGCACAGATAAATACCAGCCATACCTGAAAGACACCGCCCGGCAGAATTCTTGTCTGATAAATATAAGACAACATCACTGCCACATAAAATACTCCGAAAAACGCTGCCAACATCTGCTCTGTCCGATATTTTGGATAAGAAAATACCAACACTGCCATCAGACAGATCACAAATGCCATAAATAACAGCATGAACCAATCCGTTGTATCTGGAAGCAGCGGTTTGGCATACAACAGACCATAGTATCCTGCTGCAAACAAAAATCCGCAGATCCCAACTGCTTTATTTTCAATCTCAAACACTCTGTACAACTCATAGACTCCGATCATACTGATCAAAAACAAAGTTGCAAACAGTACATTTCCTCCTGTGATCACTGTGATCAGAGCGATCACCACCAGGAGAATCCCACTTAAAAGACGTGTCTTAAACATCTTCTTCCTCCTTCACACCGCCGTATCTTCTGTCTCTTTTATTATACTGCGCAATTGCCTTTTCTAATTCCTCTTTTGTAAAATCCGGCCATGGAATCTCTGTAAAATAAAATTCCGTATATGCCAGCTGCCACAATAAATAATTGGAAAGCCGCAGTTCCCCACTGGTACGGATCAAAAGATCGGGATCCGGTATCCCATGGGTATCCAGATAAGACTCAAACACTGTCTCATCGATCGTTTCCGGCACAACCTTTCCATCTGCGCAGTCTCTTGCAAGGCGGCGCACAGCGCGGATCATCTCATCCCGGCTTCCATAATTCAGCGCGATCTGAAAGTTTAAGCCACCGTTATCCTTTGTGGCTTCTTCCAGTTCCAAAATTCTGGTCCGGATATCCTCATCCAGCGCCTCAATGTCTCCCAGCACACGCACTTTCATATCATTTTTCGCCGCGGTCTTCAGACAGGTCTTCATATAATTGCGCAGCAGTTTCATCAGCGCGCTGACTTCACTTTCCGGCCGGTTCCAATTCTCTGTGGAAAACGCATACACGGTCAGATATTTAATCCCCATTCTCCAGGCTTCTTCGCAGATCCGCTCTACATTCTTACTGCCCTGTGCATGCCCGTAATTTCTCGGCATTCCCTTGGCTTTTGCCCATCTCCCGTTTCCGTCCAGGATGATGGCAATATGCTGCGGTACGTTCATTGTATTTCCTCCTTCTTGCAGGTCTTTCCATCCAGAAGATGGAAAAGAGAGGCTTCTTCACATCTGCCCCTCCTGCTGTTTCGTAATATTGGCCTGTCACACAGGCTGTATCCTAAACTGTCAGTACTTCTTTGGATTTTGCTTCCACCGCTTTATCGACTTCTGCAATGTATTTGTCTGTCAGTTTCTGAAGTGAATCTTCCAAGTCTTTGATCCCGTCTTCTGAAATCTCTGTTCCTTTCAGTTTTTTGAATGCATCGTTTCCGTCACGACGGATATTGCGGATTGCAACTTTTGCTGCCTCTCCTTTTTTCTTCACATCTTTTACCAGTTCTTTTCTTCGCTCTTCTGTCAGTTCCGGGAACATCAGGCGTACCACCGTTCCATCGTTTGTAGGATTGATTCCGATATCAGACATCAGGATTGCTTTTTCGATTTCTTTTAACATGCTCTTTTCCCATGGCTGTATCTGGATCATGCGTGCTTCCGGTACGGATATGTTCGCTGCCTGCTGGATCGGAGTCGGCACTCCATAGTAATCCACTGTCAGCTTATCCAATACATGTGGATTGGCACGTCCTGCGCGGATGGCTGCAAGCTCACTTCCCAGATTGTTGATTGTTTTTGTCATCTTGTCATCATATACTTTTAATTTTTCATCCATGTTTTTGTCCTCCTTATACTGTCACTTTTGTTCCGGTAAATGTACCGCTCATGGTCTCTACAATACTGTTTTCTTCATTCAGTCCAAATACCAGCATCGGCATCTTATTCTCAAGGCAGAGAATGGATGCTGTCAGATCCACTGCTGCCAGCTTCTGATTGATCACTTCCTGAATGGAGATCTCGTCGTATTTCTTAGCCTCCGGATTCACCTTCGGATCACTGTCATAAATTCCATCAATGGCTTTTGCCAGAAGCATCGCATCTGCTTCAATCTCGATTGCACGCAGAACAGCTCCTGTATCTGTAGAAAAATACGGGTGTCCGGTTCCTCCGGCAAAGAAAATCACCCTTCCTGATTCCATAGCTGCAACTGCTGCGTCCTTCGAAAACAGGGAGGTAAATGCTCCGCACACAAATGGAGTGAATACTTCTGTCTTCATCCCCACATGACGGAAAATATCTGACACATAAATACAGTTCATCACCGTTGCAAGCATTCCGATCTGGTCAGCCTTTGTACGGTCGATCGTCTCACTGGTACGGCCTCTCCAGAAATTTCCGCCGCCTGTCACGATCGCAACCTGAATTCCCTGATCTACAAGCTGCTTCACCTGATTTGCAACTCCTATGCAGGTTGCCTCATCAAATCCTGTCTTTTTATCTCCGGCAAGTGCTTCGCCGCTCAGTTTTAACAATACTCTTTTCATCTGTCTGGCTCCTTCAAATCTCTTTGGTATCCGGCATCTCTGCCACATACGCATATTCTAAAATGAAGTATACCATAAGTTGTTTCATTTGTCATGCACTATAGTATCCGCTTTGAGAATTCTCTTCAAAAGACTGTCATAAATCGGCTCTGAGCGCATCAGCGTTGCCACAATATATGCCGTTACCGACACGATCGACAGGGAAAGCATCTGACTGATACTTCCGGACATTTCAAATAACAGGATAATCCCCGTCAGCGGTGCTCTTACAATCGCTGTAAAGAATCCGGTCATCCCAAGCAGTACAAAATTGTTGACATACACCGGAGCCAAGCCAAAAAATTCGACCCCCGCCATGGCAAATACTGCTCCGATCAAAGCGCCTAATATCAAAAGCGGAAAGAAAATTCCTCCCGGCGCTCCGGAGCCAAAGCTGACTGCGGAAAATAAAAACTTCATAACCAGCGTCAGCACAACCATCCCCAATACCATTTCACCCTGTGTCAGGCTGACGATCAAGCCCGAACCACTTCCCAATACCCACGGCATCACAATCCCCAATACTCCCGCAGTCAGAAAGGCGATCAACAGACGGCCTGTTTCTTTCATAAACGGAATTTTGCGATACAATTCCTGGGCCTTTAACATCCCCCAATTATAAAACACACCGGATACACCTACCAAAATTCCCAAAAGGATCAAAAGCCAGTAATAGTTTTGCGGCAGATATTTCGTGATCTGAAATCGAAATACCGGATCTAGGCCAAGAATGTGGGAAGCAATATAATCAGCCGTCACCGAAGCTGTCATGACCGGAAGAAGAATCGGGATTGAAAATGTTTTATGGATCTCTTCTACCGCAAACATCATACCTGCCAGCGGTGCATGGAAAGCAGCAGAAAGTCCCGCACTCGCCCCGCAAGTCATCAAAAACTTCTCTTCTCTTTTTCCCCGTCCCAAAGCTCTGGATATCCCCTGTCCTGCCATGGCTCCAAGTTGGATCGACGGACCTTCTCTTCCAAGAGAAAGACCACCCAGCATACACAAAAAGCCTCCTGCAAATTTTGCCGGCAGCACGCGTTTCCAGTTTTGGGAAAGCCTCCCTGCTATCTCCCCTTCCACCTGAGGGATCCCGCTTCCTGAGATCATCGGTTCCCACTTCACCAGTTTTCCCACAATCCATGCAAGCGCTGCCAAAATCAAAAACCACACCACACATCGAAATGGATTTCCTTTCATATAAGAAAGAATCTTTACAAGCCAGTCTCCCGCAAAAGTCAGCGCCACTCGGTAAAGCAGCACGACAAATCCGCCGACAAGACCGACGCAGAGCCCTTCTGTGATCAGCATAACAGGTATTCTACGTGCGCGTTTCCACACATCATTCGTTTTCATAACGTCCCTTCTCTCATTCTTTTTTTTCTCATTCACGTTTTTATTCTACCACGTTTTCTGCCATTCCCAAAATAAAATCGAAAATTCCCCGGAAAACATTGACAATCCACCCTGATTGTTTTATGATATTTTTAGTTTCACACTTTAAACAACTAAAATTTTACAGTATTAATTCAAATAACTGGAGGATCGATTTATGATTATCGTATTAAAGCCAAATACCTCTGACAAAGATATTGCCAGAGTTGAACATCAGATCAAACGAAACGGTCTGGATACTCACATTGTCCGTGGACAGGAGATGACTATCATCGGGTGTATCGGAGATACGACCCGCCTGGATGCACGTCTTTTTGAAGTAGACGCTTCCGTTGACAAAGTCATGCATGTACAGGAACCTTATAAGCTTTCCAACCGCGCCTTTCATCCGGAGGATTCTATTATTGATGTATCCGGTGTCAAAGTCGGCGGAGACAATCTGGCACTGATTGCAGGTCCGTGTTCTGTAGAATCCTACGAGCAGGTTCTTGGAATCGCAAAATCTGTCAAAGCTGCCGGAGCCAATATGCTGCGCGGCGGCGCTTTCAAACCGAGAACAAGCCCGTATTCTTTCCAGGGACTCGGACTGGAAGGACTTGACATTCTCTGTGCAGTCAAAGAGGAGACCGGACTTCCGATCGTAACAGAACTGATGTCTCCGGATCACCTGGATGTCTTCAACGAAAAAGTCGACCTGATCCAGATCGGAGCCCGCAATATGCAGAACTTTGACCTGCTCAAACAGCTTGGACAGCTGGATCGTCCAATTCTTTTAAAACGAGGCCTGAACGCGACCTATGAAGAGTGGATCATGTCCGCAGAGTACATCATGGCAGCCGGAAACGAGAATGTCATCCTCTGCGAACGCGGAATCCGTACTTTTGAAACTTATACCAGAAACACACTGGATCTGCAGAGCATCCCTGTTCTGAAGAAGAAAACACACCTTCCGGTCATCATCGACCCAAGCCATGCCGGCGGAAAATGGTGGCTGGTAGAACCAATGGCAAAAGCATCTGTAGCAGCAGGCGCTGACGGACTGATGATCGAAGTCCACAACGATCCGGAGTGCGCACTCTGTGACGGCGCCCAGTCTCTGAAACCGGAAAAATATGCGGCTCTTCTGGCACAGATCGGACAGATCGCCCAGGTTGTCGGAAAACAGGTTTAACTTGATATACGGGAGGGATATTTTTGAAACTGACAGTAAATTTAGGAAAAAACAGCTATCCGATTTATATTGAAAACAACATTCTGGACAAGGCAAGTTCTTATATTTCCTCCTGCTTTTCCGGAAAAAAGATTATGATCATCTCTGATGACAATGTATTCCCACTTTACGGAGAGAAGTTGAAAACTTCCCTCGGTGACTATGAGGTACACGAACTGGTCCTTCCACACGGAGAACCTACCAAAGACTTTGAGACACTACCCGCGCTTTACAATGCACTGCTAAAGCAGAAGTTTTCCCGCAGTGATCTGGTGATTGCTCTGGGCGGAGGTGTGATCGGAGATCTCGCGGGTTTTGCCGCATCCAGTTATTTAAGAGGGATCCGTTTCGTGCAGATTCCGACTTCCCTGCTTGCACAGGTGGATTCTTCCGTTGGCGGAAAGGTTGCGGTAGATCTCCCGCAGGGAAAAAACCTGGTAGGAGCTTTTTATCACCCAAAACTGGTACTGATCGATCCTCAGGTTCTTCGCACTCTTCCTGAACACTTTATTATGGATGGAATGGGCGAGGTCATCAAATACGGCTGTATCAGAGACGCTGCCCTGTTTGAGACATTAAAAGAACGTGGTTCTTTTGAAAACCTGCAGGACATTCTTCCTGAAATCATTTTCCGCTGTGTGGACATCAAACGTCAGGTTGTGGAAAACGATCAGTTCGATACCGGGGAGCGGATGCTTTTAAATTTCGGTCACACGCTTGCACACACGATCGAACAGTATTTCCACTATGAGCGGGAAAGCCATGGGGAAGCCGTCGGCATCGGTATGTATCAGATCAGTAAGCTCGCCGAAGAAAAAAACTTGTGCCAGCCAGGTACTGCCCAAAAGATCCGGCTGATTTTGAATGCCTACGGTCTTCCGGATACCTGCCATCTGCCGATGAGTGATCTTATGGACGCCATCTCACTGGATAAGAAAAATCTGAACAATCACTTAAATCTGGTGCTCCTTCACCAGATCGGTGACAGTTATGTATACCCTGCCGATCTTACATTCTTTGACCAGGCAGACGAAATTTAAAACAGGAGGAACCCACTTATGAAACAGATTACCGGACACACCGGACTGACAGGACTGTTCGGAAGCCCTGTTGCACACAGCATCTCTCCCATGATGCACAACGCTTCTTTTGAACATCTGGGACTTGATTATGTCTACCTTGCATTCGATGTCGGAACCGACAAACTGGCCGCTGCCGTGGATGGACTTCGCGCCATGAACGTACGTGGCTTCAACCTAACCATGCCGGATAAAAATAAAATGTGTGAGCTCTGTGACCGACTCTCTCCGGCTGCGGAAATCTCTCAGGCTGTCAATACCGTCGTGAATGACAACGGAATTCTGACTGGACATACAACGGATGGTACCGGATACCTGCTCGCAGCAAAGGATGCCGGATACGATCTGATTGGAAAAAAGATGACACTTCTCGGCGCAGGCGGAGCTGCCACCTCCATTCTGGTTCAGGCAGCACTGGACGGATTGTCAGAGATTTCCGTATTCAGTATCCATGACCAGTTTTATGTGCGCGCCGAGCAGATTGTTCAGACATTAAATGAGCGAACAAATTGTAAGGTACAACTGTTTGATTTTGAAGATGATTCCATCCTTCGAAGAGAGATTGCAGACAGCTATATCCTGACCAACGGAACTTCTGTGGGCATGGCTCCGAATACAGACGCTTCCATCATCAACGATCCGTCCTTTTTCCATAAAGACCTGATCGTTTCCGATGTGATCTACAATCCGAAAGAGACAAAACTGCTGCGCCTTGCCAGAGAAGCCGGATGTCCGACTTTCAACGGACTCTATATGCTGCTGTACCAGGGGGCGGAGGCATTCAAGCTGTGGACCGGGCAGGAGATGCCTGTGGAGAAGATTAAAGAGCTCTATTTTTCTTAAACTCAAATGGACCGTACACGAACCTTTTTTCATGCACGGTCCGTTTTTATTATTTTACTTCCCAGGGATTTTCCTCTCCCCGCTCATTCAGACAACAGCTCAAAATCGAATTTTTCACCATATCACTGACTGCCTGGTCGGTATAAAATGCCATATGTGGTGTCACAACTACATTAGGAAAACTTCTCAGGATACACAGATCATGCTTACTTAAGCACTTCGATTTCAGATCCTTATAATACAATCCAAATTCATCCTCGATCACATCCAGACCTGCTGCACCGACTTTTCCTGTTTCCAGACCTTTGATCAGCGCTTTGGTATCGATCAGACCGCCTCTTGCCGTGTTGATCAGAACTACACCATCTTTCATCTGCGCCATTGCCTTTTCATCGATCATATGGAAATTGGACTCAAATAATGGCATATGCAGTGTGATCAGATCACACTTCTGATAAATTTCCTGCACGTTTTCCACATAGTCTGCATATTCTTTTACACTCTCTGAACGATAGACATCATACGCATAGATCTTACAGCCAAATCCACTCAGATCCCGGATGACAGCCTGCCCGATTTTGCCGGTTCCGATGACGCCCACTGTAAAATTATGCAGTTCTCCTCCCTGGATTCCCGGCAGTGAAAAGTCGTTGAGCTCTGCCCGCTGCAGAATCCGTTTCATTTTTCGAATGGACATCAGGATTAAAAGCATCGTATAATCTGCCACACATTCCGGTGAGTATGTCACATTGCTGACCTTCATCCCACACGCTCTCGCTGCATCCAGATCGATATGGTCATAACCGATCGTCCGGGTAGAGATCATTTTGACTCCCAGTTCCCGGAATCGTCTTACCAGTGCTGCGTTAATTTTGCTGGTAAGAATACTGATATAGTCATATCCTTCTGCCAGATGTGCATTTTCCATAGATGGTCCCTGATGACAGATTCCCAGTTCTACCCCATATTCCTTTGAAAATTCCCGGAAATACACATCCTCATCAAATGTCCTGTAACTGTATACAAATAATTTCATAAGCCGCTCCTTTTTAATCTAAACCGTAATGACGGATTGCCTGAGCAATCCCATCTTTCTCTACTTCTGCTGTTACATACTCTGTAAAAGGATCCAGTCCTTTTGCATGATTTCCCATGGCAATCGTATGCTTCGCATACTGAAACATGGAAAGATCATTCATACTGTCTCCAAATACATATGCCCGATCCAGTTCCATCCCGAATTTTTTCAGGATTACATCGCAGGCAGTCCCTTTACTGTAGCCTTTCTGCACAATTTCATAGGTATTGCCTCCGCGGTCAATTGCTTCCATATCTTCCTCGATAAACGTAAAAAATTCCTGAAGATTGCTTTTCTCATCTGCATAAATGAACACCTTGTCATAAATGAAATCATCTTTTTCGAGATAACATTCCAATCCAAGACCATTGGACTGAAAATATCTTCTGGATGTCTCCAGACGTTCAAACCTGGTAATCCTCTCTGGAATATAAATATCTTCCGTTCCTTCTGCAATCCCGTCCAAATTGCATTCCGCCATTTTATTTAAAATTTCTCTTCCCCGTTTTTTGTCAATATTTCTTGTGAACAATACCTCATCATGATACGTCAGATATGTTCCGCATCCGCACAAATATCCGTCAAACATGAACTGCTTTAACTGTGCCGGAATCGAGCACATAGTTCTCCCTGTATTGATAAATAAAAGATGTCCTTTTTTCTGCGCCGCCAAAAGTGCCTCGATCGCGCTCTTTGGAATCTCTTTTGTTTTTTCACTTAATATCGTTCCGTCAATATCAAAAAATAATGCCGCTTTTTTCATATGTCACCTCTGATTTTCCATTCATTTTCTGCATTAACTGTATCACTCTTTTCTCCAAAAGTCTACTGTAAGCATATTTCCCTGTTTTCTCGAATATAGTAGCAAAAACAACGTTCCGGAGCTTTTCTATGAACATTAGCACGCATGACAAAAAAATCCTGTTTGTCTGTTTTCGTCGTCTTTTATTTCTTACACTTGCCTTTTTACTCGGTTCTCTCGCCGGAAAAGCCGAACTTTCCCTTGGCATTCATCCGGTATCCGGCCCGGTCCTCTCATCCTCTGAAAACTGGGGCCTTAGTTTTCCAGAGGAAGGAACACTCCCCACTGCCAACGCTTCGATTGAAGAGCTGAAGCAATATGATGCTTACTACGCGCAGGATACGGATGAAAAAATTTTATATTTGACCTTTGACTGCGGGTATGAAAACGGCGCTACGCCAGCTATTTTAGATGCGCTGAAAAAACATCAGGCTCCTGCTGCTTTCTTTGTTGTGGGAAACTTTGTCCGGGATAATCCGGATTTGATCCGCCGCATGACAGAAGAAGGGCATACAGTGGCCAATCATACGCTCAGTCATCCGGATATGTCTAAGATTTCCTCTGTCGAAAATTTTCAAAAAGAACTTTCCGGCGTAGAATCTCTCTATAAAGAAATCACCGGCACTGACATGATCAAATATTACCGTCCCCCACAAGGTATCTACAGTACTGAAAATCTGAAAATGGCACAACAGCTGGGATACCAGACATTTTTCTGGAGCCTTGCCTATGTAGACTGGCAGCAGGATGATCAGCCTACTCATGAAGAAGCCTTTGACAAACTGCTTTCCCGCGTTCATCCCGGAGCGGTTGTACTGCTTCACAATACATCAAAGACCAACGGAGAAATTATGGAGGAGCTCCTCTCAAAATGGGAGGAAATGGGATATACCTTCCGTCCGTTGTCCGACCTTACCAAAGCAGCATAAAATCGAAAAAGGACAGCTTCCCATACGGCTGCTGTCCTTTTTCATACGCTCTTTTACTTTTTATTTCTGGCTTTGAAACCTTCTACAATCTGAACCATCTCCTGGGATGGATTGGAGATCACCGCCGTCTGAAATACTTTACACGGTGGTGCCAACTTTACACTCTCCACTGCCGCTGTAACAGCTGATACGCTTCCGCTTACAAAAATCAGGGCATGTCCGCCGCACTTTGTATCCTGTGTTTCATAAAAAACTTCTGCAGTCTTTAACATCCGATCCAGTACCAGAACCGCATTTGCCTCCCCAAGGACTTCTACCAGTCCAAATGCTCCGTATGTCATATTAATCTCTCCTTATTTTGTAATCGTCATTGCAATCGCCGTTTCTGTCTCCTCTGACGGGGATGCGATCACCGTGTGTGAAACAACCTTTGCGATTGGCTCTGCCGTCCGGATCGCCACTTCCATCGCAGCTTTCACATCCGAAATACTTCCCCGCATCTTTACACAGGCACCTGCTCCCAGACGGTTTCTCTCCACTCCCTGAATCTGTACTGCTGCTGCCTTTGCCGCCGCATCCAGTGCCACAAAACATGCGCACTCACTGTCCAGTTCAAATATTCCAATTGCCATACCATGATATTGTTCGGCCATACTTACCTCCTTCACTCAAAAACCTCTCTTCTTTGTTTTTCAGTATTTTTATTATACTTGGCTTTTTTAGGAATTTCAACCTGCTTTCTTTCCTGTTCACACCAATCCCCGCCTATCCATGCGCAATCGTAACAAGAATTGCTTTTTTTGCCGGATTCCGATAAAATAGTACTGGTTCCAATAAATGATAAAAAACAAAAAGGAGAGACTATGATCCGAATTGCAATTGTTGAAGATGAAGATTCTTATGTACAGGTACTCACCGGGTATCTGAAACAATATGAAACCGAACATTCCCTTTCCTTCCAGATTTCCGTCTTTCACGATGGTCTGGACATTGTAAGTGAATATAAAGCAGACTACGATATCATTCTTCTCGATATCCAGATGAAACATCTGGACGGCATGAAGACTGCTGAAAAAATCCGGGAACTGGATGAAGATGTATCTTTTATCTTTATTACCTCTACGATCCAGTTCGCAGTTCAGGGATATCTGGTAGACGCCCTGGGATATGTTGTAAAACCGGTCGCCTATCTTGCATTTTCTCAGATTCTCGGAAAAGCTGTCAAAAAGGTGAAGCAAAAACAGCAAAAAGATTATATGACGATCGAAGTGGAAGGCGGACAGATGCGCCTGGATATCAGTCAGATTTATTACATCGAAAGCCAGCGCCACAACATTCTGTTCCATACCGAAAAAGGGGATTTTCTCACTGCCGGTCCAATGAAAAAGGTGGAAGCGCTTTTAAAAGACAAAGGATTTTCCAAATGCCATAACGCATATCTTATCCACCTGATGCATGTGACCGGTATTGTACAAAACAATGTCCTGTTATCTGATTCCACGACACTTCCTGTCAGCCGTGCAAAAAAGAAAGTGTTTCTGGAAGCTTTGACTGATTATATAGGAGGTGTACACCGATGAATTTAGACGCACTGATGGACACTCCCCGGATTTATACCGCCCTTGCTGAATGGGGTGCCTGCATCCTGTACGTCCTTCTCTTACGGCGAAAGGTAACCGGGTGGAAACTGCCGGTTTCCCTTGCCGGAAGCTTGCTCGTATTTATCGCTTATCAGGAATTTGCAGGAACTCTTCCTATTTATTTTTGGATTCCCTGCATGATCGGAGCCGCATTTCTGATGTGCCTCCTTCTGCATCTGCTCTGCGATACTACCTGGCTGGATGCCGGATTCTGCTGCGCACAGGCACTGGTTCTGGCAGAATTTACCGCGTCCTTTCACTGGCAGCTTTATGTCTGGTGGGCGTTGAATTACGCCAAAAACAGTCGGTTATTCTCGACTTTGACCATGCTGCTCTTATACACAGGCATTTATATCGGATATTACTTTCTGGAAAGAGGACATTTTCCGACTGACGAGCGCCTGCTGGTCAATGGAAAAGAACTCCTAAGCGCAATTCTCATTGCACTTGGAGCATTTGCCATCAGCAACATCAGCTTCGTCATGCCAAATACGCCGTTTTCCAGTGCCACAAGTTCCATCTTGTATGTGCGGACACTGGTAGATTTCGGGGGACTTGTCATGCTTTTTTCCATGCAGGAAAAACGGGAAGAACTTCGTATGAGAAGTGAAAATCAGGCCATGAATATTGTTCTCCAGCGCCAGTATGACCAGTATCGGCTTTCCATCGATAATATTGAACTTTTACGAAGAGAATTTCATGATCTGAAACATTATATGATCGCGATCCGTTCTGAACAGGATCCCAAGAAAAAAGAACAGTATCTTCTGGAAATGGAGGAGGCGATCCACACACAGGAAGCGCTCACAAATACAGGAAACAGCGTACTGGACGTCGTTCTGACTACCAAAAGCACTTACTGTATGCAGAAGCATATTACATTCACCTGCATGGCTGACGGAAAACTGATTTCTTTTATGCATGTCAAAGATATTTGCTCTATCTTTGGAAATGCACTGGACAATGCAATTGAATGTGTTTCCCAGTTTGATGACCCTGAAAAGCGTCTGATCACACTGTCTATGTATCAGAAAAATCAATTATTGATGATTCAATGTGAAAACTATACGGAAACTTCGCTTTCTTTAAAACCGGATCAACTTCCGACTACAACAAAGCAAAACGCAGGTTATCACGGATACGGACTGAAAAGCATTCAGCAGGCAGCCCGCAAATATGGCGGCTCTATGACACTTCACGCAGAAGACAACTGGTTTACCCTGCAGGTGCTGATTCCTGTAGAATCTTAAACACAAAAGGAGAAAGTCCTGATTTGGCTTTCTCCTTTTGCTTATTCGCAAGTTCCTTATTTTCCGGTTCCCAGCTTTTTCTCATATTCTTTATTTGCTTTTCGGTTCTCAAAGAAACCGCCGAGTACTTTTTTCATACCTTTCATGAAATGTCCGTTGACCACTTCCGCCATACCCTCTGCCATTTTCATGCTGACCGCCCCATGCGTCATCTTTGCAATCCCTCGGAACGGCATATTATAAATAAACAGGATATTCAGATCCGGTTTTCCCTTATCCTCACTTTTCTTTTTCAGGTTTGTGAGAATCTTGTAGATCATTCTTGCCAGTCTGCTCTTTGCATAATACATCTGGCAGATCGCGTCATTCATTCCCAGTTCACCGCTCCACTTTCCATCCGGGATCGGTTGCTTCAGAAGTGCTTCAAATTCTGCATCCGGTACATCTCTGATAATTCCCGAAAAATATGACGGCATCTTTTCAGCGTCATATGGCATTGTGTCAGTTGTTCCTTCTATTTCCAGTGTCTCTCTCAATCGGATATCCAATGCACATGCGCCAATACAGATTTCATATCTTCCTGCTTCCTTTTCCCAGCTGTCTGTCTCTACATTCCAGTAACGGAATGTCTTATCATCAAACAAAATCTGTACTTTTCTGCTTTCTCCTGCTTTCAGGAATACTTTTGCGAATCCTTTTAATTCTTTATCCGGACGGAAGATCTTTCCTTTCGGTGCACATACGTACATCTGAGCTACTTCCGCACCATCCATCTTTCCGGTATTGGTCAGTACAAATTCAACTCCATCCGCCGTTACTCTCAAGTCTGAGTATTCAAACGATGTATACGACAGACCATATCCAAACGGATACTGCACTCTCACTTTACTTGTATCATAGTAACGATATCCAACAAACAGACTCTCCCGATATTCCGAATTACGCTCTGTACTTGGAAAATATTTAAATGCCGGAGTATCTTCATAGCGAACCGGATATGTCTCACTGAGTCTTCCGGACGGATTGGCTTTTCCGGTCAGCACATCCAGCATGGCTCCTGCAGAAGCCTGTCCGCCAAGGTATCCGTGCAGCAATGCCTTACAGCAGGAATGCCACGGCATCTCAACTGCAGATCCCGCACTTAATACACCTACAATATTGGAGTTTACTTTTGCCATTGCTTCCAGAAGCTCCACCTGATTCTGCGGAATCCGCATATGCGTACGATCCAGACCTTCTGATTCGCTCAATTCATCCAGACCGAAGCAGTAAATAACCACATCTGCCATCTTTGCAAGATTCACTGCTTCCTTTTTCAGTACTTCATCTGCTTCTCCTGTTCTCTGATATCCTTTCGCTGTACCGATACACTGAATCGGATAGCTGCTGATCATCTGCTCCATTGTTTCTACTTTCGTTGGATTCACCAGAGAAGAACCTGCCCCCTGGTAACGAGGAACAGATGCAAAGTCTCCGATCAGTGCCACTCTTGTATTTTCTTTGAGAGGAAGCAGCTGGAACGGTTTTTCTTCATTCTTGAGCATCACAATACTCTCTCTTGCAGCTTTTTTCGCAAGCGTATGGTGAGCTTCTCTGTCAAATTCACGCACACGCTTTTCTCTGTTCTTTGCCAGTGTCAGTACTGCATCCAGAAGATCGTCCGTACACTGATCCAGTTCTTCCATGGAAAGGCTTCCCTCTTCTAACGCTGCCAGAACTTCTCGTGCCGCATCCAGTCCCGGCGCCGGCATCTCAAGATTAGATCGACAGGCAACTCCTTTTACATGGTCGTTCGAAGCCCCCCAGTCAGTGACTACAAGTCCGTCAAATCCCCACTCTTCTCTTAAAATTTCTTTTAACAAATGCTCATTTTCATTTGCATAGACTCCATTGACCTCGTTATAACTGGTCATGATGGATTTTGCTTTTCCTTCTTTAATCGCAATTTCAAACCCAGTCAGATAAATCTCCCTCAGTGTCCGTTCATCCAATACCGAATTCATTGCCATCCTGCGAAGCTCCTGGCTGTTAACCGCAAAATGCTTCGGACATGCATAGATTCCCTGACTCTGGATTCCTCTTGCATAAGATGCAGCCATCTTTCCCGCCAGATAAGGATCTTCAGAAAAATATTCAAAATTCCTTCCACACAGAGGGCTGCGCTTAATGTTCAGTCCCGGTCCCAAAAGTACATCTACGCCTAATGCTGATGCTTCTTCTCCAAGAGCCTTTCCAATCTCTTCACCCAACGATTCGTCCCAACTGTTCGCAATCGTAGCTGCCGTCGGAAAACAGGTAGCCGGAACAGATGCATTCAATCCGAGATGGTCTCCTTCTCCTTCCTGTTTCCTCACTCCATGAGGACCATCTGAAAAAAACGCCGCCGGAATTCCAAGTCGTTTGATCTCTCTTGACTCCCACTCGGACGCTCCACTCAATATCGCTGCTTTCTCTTCAACTGTCATTTTCGCAATGATTTCTGCGTGTTTCATATCTCTCACCTTTCACTTCTTTATCTCTTCATTTTTCTGAAGACTACTCTATCACAAATCCGTAGAAACGGGGAGATTTCTGCACAACTGGTTGTTCTATCATCATAAATGGACCAACAACTACGTATCTTTCTCTTCAATCTGAGCCAGAAGTCTGGCAATCTGTGCATCCTTTTGTGCTAACTGCTCCTGATTCTTCTGTAACTCTTCTTCACTGTGTTTCAGCTGCTCCTGACTCCTCTGCAACTCTTCTTCACTCTGCTTCAGCTGCTCCTGACTCCTCTGCAACTCTTCTTCATTCTTCTTCAGCTGCTCCTGATTCTTCTGCAACTCTTCTTCACTCTGCCTTAGCTGCTCCTTCTGCGCCTTAATTTCTCTCTCCTGCTCTTCAATCATAAACTTCACCGTATTACGGTCCAGTTCCTGCAATTCTTTTGAAAACATACGTACCACCTCTTCTACATTCTCACAAATGTCATAAATTTCCTGATACATGTCTCTAAATTCGGGATACTTTTCGACCAGCTCTTTTACTTTTTCCGAAGTATCATTACTTAAAAAGGTAAGCCATGCATCAAGCTTGTTTTCGATAATTTTATTGTGCGTGGTTTTCCGGAAAATGTCAAGCGGCACCAAAACGTATTCCTGCAGCAGATTCACAGAAAGTCCGGTATCAAACTGCTGCTTTGCCCGATGGATATAGGTATTCGGAAATTCCTGAAATTCTTTTGTACTTTTTTCGATAAATACGATTGTATATACATTTTTCACATCACGATATGTAAAATTTCTCTTTTTTCTGCTCTTGACACTCTTATACTGCCGAAGAAGCAGATCGGCGGAATAGCACGCACACCGCTCTCCCGGAAAAAGATATCCGATACGCTGAATCTCTACATTCGCCAGACTTCCATCCATGAGCTCTACCACAATATCCATAATAACAAGACTCTGCTCATCTGCAATTCTCGTTCCGTCACTTGGTATAACCTGACGGATCTTCACTTCTGTCTCCAGGATACAGGACAACAGCTCCTCCAGTCGCTCCGGATGATAGATCGGGCTTAATATCTCCTTTCCAAACCCGTCATACAACACCTTGACTCCCCGCATCCCTGAACAGAACTTCAGAAAATCTCTCTGCTGTAGTTCTGTCCAGCTCTCATATTCTGCGAGCAGATTCTCATCACTCTTGATCTCTCCTATAATTGCTTCTTCGGTCCGAATATTCGGAAATAATTGTTTTAATGTTTCTGACATACACATACTTCTCCTTTTGTTGATTGATTGATTTTTTTGAAACTGCTCCTGAATCAGAATACTGATTTGAATCTGGATGCTTAAGATAAGGCAATACGCCTGAAAGATTTTTCGACTGCTGTGATATCAGCGTGTTTGGCATCCGATATAGCTATAGTCTAACATAGAATTTCTGGTGAATCTATAAATAAAATAAAAATTTTTTCTAAAAAAAGAGTTATTGCCCGATTGCAATAACTCTCTGTTTTTATGCTTCTTTCTCTTTAAATATGATCTTCATAATCGGGAAGAATACCCAGAACGAAATCACACAGTTGATCAGCATTGTGATAATATCAGCTACTGTCATTCCCGCACCTTCTCCCATCATTCCCATAAAGAAATCATAGATTGGTGTTTTATACAGTCCCTGCAGTGCCGCTGCGCCTACAGAGATCAATACCCAGGCAATGAAATACCATACTGCCGCTTTGACTACACTTGCATTGGATTTGAAAGTCACGTTCCGCTGCAGGAAAAAATTGATAACCTGCGCCAGAAAAAGTGTGATCTCCACTGCAAGGAAATATGCAAGTCCTCCGCCGCCTCCGGAGCTGATTGCTCCGGAAGCATAATCAAATACATAGTAGACGCTGCCGTCCAGATTATGTCCGATTGGCAGAATCTGAAAATTCGTATTGACAAGGGATGTAAAACCAAACGCATATTTAATTGCCGGCATCATGATCATCTGAAGTACTGTCACTCCATTGCTGATAATAAAGAATACGATAAACTGTGCAACTGCCGGGTGTTTTTCTTTAAAAGTCCCCCAGAAGCCTTTCTTTGCCGTGTTTTCCATTTCTATCTCCTCGCTATTGCTTAGTTCTCAACTGCTACAGCTGCCTTCTCTTCTGCAAGGCGTTTGCGGAAGCGTTTGATTGCCACGATTTCAAGTGCAAGAATTCCCACACCCAGTACAACATCTGCTGCAATTGCTGCAATCTGCCATGTCATCAGACCTGTTTCCAGATTTTCCGCATCATATGCACGACTGTTTACTACAGTGTACATAATATTTTTACAAGCCTGACGCATTGCTTCAACACCAGTTGCGCTATTCTGATCTTTTACATGGTTTGTTTCTGTATCATATGCAACAAGCATTGCATCTGTACCATTTCTGATACCCTGGTCAGAGTTCATGTATCCATATACACCAAAGTAATCTGTCAGAACAAATCCCTGGAATCCCCATTCGTCACGGAGTACGGTATTGCACAGTTCTTCTGAGCCTCCTGCCCATCTTGTACCGATATAGTTGAAAGAAGACATCACTGCTTTTGCTTTTCCTTCTTTCACGCAGATTTCAAATGGTTTCAGATAAATCTCACGGATTGCCTGCTCATTTGACCATGTACAGAGCATACTTGTACGGTTTGTCTCCTGATCGTTCAGGGCAAAGTGTTTCAAATATGCATACACGCCGTATTTTTCTGCACCTACTACTGCATTTGCAGCAATTTTTCCGGATAACAGTCCATCTTCTGAATAGTATTCAAAGTTACGGCCTGCAAATGCAGAACGGTGAATATTCATTGCCGGAGCATACCATCCGGATACCCCCATTTCATCTGCCATTTTACCGATGCTTTCTCCGAATTCCATTGCAATCTCATCATTCCATGTACATGCGATCATAACCGCTGACGGGAATCCGATGGAACCTGTTCCTGTAAAGTTGTTATTGATAGATGCCGGTCCGTCACAGTCAATCGTCTGTATTTTTCCTACGCTGGAAGCTGCTGCTGTCTGATATCCGCCCAGAGCGATCACAGTATCCATATCACTGATTGTCATATTGTCAAGCAGTTCATCCCATTTTGCGTCATCATAGTCGACACCTCTTAAATCTGCCAGTTCAATATCATTTTTTGCACCTGTTTCCGGCATTTTATCTTCTTCATTGTTATAATCTTCCGGATTATAGTTGCTGTTGTTGATAAATTCTTTCTTTGCCTCTTTTGACATGGAAAGACTCTCTGGTGCTGCTGTTGCTTCTTTATAATTTGCAAATCCGTTTGCACGGGATAAGTATGTAACATCTCCTGCCGCATAGTCAAACTGATTTTCCACAGTTGTCTGGTCAGTCGAACGTTTATTGTCTCCTGTATACTTCACTGTTTCATCCACTGTATAAGTTTCAGATTCAATGATGTGATGTGAATCCGTGTTGATGCTGATCTCATAATCACCGGCTTCCAGAACGTATCCTTTTTCTTTCTGATAGTCATATGATGCCATATCTTCTGCTTTAAAGGAAATTGTCAGTGTCTGGGATTCACCCGGCTCTAAGCTTTTTGTTTTGTCATAAGCGATCAGATTCGCAGATGCTTTTTCAATTCCTCCGTTTGTGTACGGCGGGTTATAGTATACTTCTACAACATCTTTTCCTGCTGTGTCGCCTGTGTTTGTAACTGTAACATCAAAGGAAATTGTTCCGTCATTTTCTGTAATCTTGCCCATTTCCTGTGTAAATGTTGTGTAAGATAATCCATATCCAAACGGATACAGTACTGTTTTATCATAATCGATGAGCCCTTCACTGGCAGCTGTCTCGTAGAAACGATATCCGACATAAATTCCTTCTACATAATTTATGAAAGAAGGAGTTGTTGTCTCTTCTTTTCCTGTAAAGCCTGTCTGTGTTACTTTATACTCATCCATATTGTCATATGTAAAGTTTCCAAAGTTCTGTGCTGTCGGTGTTGCAGTCAGATCTCTTACAAATGTATCACTTGTTTTTGCCGACGGATTCACTTCTCCGCTTAAAATCACGCCAAGACCATTGAATCCTGCCTGTCCTGTTCCCGGACACCATACTGCACCTTTGATTTGCTCATAATCATTTAAGAATCCAAGCTCCATTGCATTTGCACCATTGTATACAACTACAACATTGTCAAAATCAGAGCATACCATATCCAGCATATTTTTCTCTGTCTGGCTCAGCTGCAGATAATGCTCTCCCGGCTCAAAGTCTTTGTAGTCTTTTGAGTTATCTGTATAAGTCACTTTGCTTACATCTGTCGGAAGATCTGCACCTTCTCCACCTACACGTGTAATCACAACCAGTGCTGTATCAGAAAAATCCTGTGCATTCTTGATCAAATCTTCACTGTAAGAATCTACTGTAGGTTCTGGAAGTGTCCAGTCCTGCTCCCACATTCCGACTTCCGGACGCTCTGCACGGTAGTCTTTGTAGAAATCAGAAAGCTCTGAGTTCAGTTCAAATCCTGCATTTTCCAGTCCCTGAAGTAAAGATACTGTCTCATATGCATCAGATAAAGAACCGGAACCTGTTCCACCATAACATGGATTTGTCGATGCCCATCCAAATACATTTAACTTTTTATTATTTTCCATCGGAAGCATATTGTCTTCATTCTTTAAAAGCACAATTCCTTCTTCCGCAATCTTCTCTACCAGTTTGGTTGCCTCATTTGATGTCTCTTCTGAAATTGTTCCGTTTCCGGTTGCAAGAGAGATCATGCTTGACATCGGTCCCCAGCAAATCATATTTACTACGATCACCAATGCTAACAGAATTGCAATTCCAGCCTGTGAACGTACCAGTTTTCTTTTTGTCTTTTTCAGTTTAAATGCCGCAATCAGAACAATCAGTGCAATTGCAAGCACAATACCAAATCCAATCAGATAAGGTTTACATGTATTCAATACATTTACCACATCCGCCATGTTAATCGCTAACATTTTTCTTCCTCCCGTATTCTCATATTCTCTATAGTGCCGGCCGGCTTTCTATGTTCATACTTTACCACATGTCCTTCTCTTTTTGAGTTTTTTTGCACAACTTGCACATTTCACAACACAACTGACAAAAAAGAGACAACAGATGAATGTTCTCCACCTGTTGTCTCCTCTCTTATGCACTATCCCTCCAGCTGTTTCTGCTTTTCATATTTTTTCATCACATAAATGTAATACGGAATCAATGGAATCAATGCCGAAATCCATGCCGCCGGATCTGCAAGGCAAACACCGAAAAAGCTCGTCTTTCCTGCCACCAAAAGTACGATCAGCGCTCTTGCCGCCAGTTCAAACACACCACCAAGCATCGGAACAAGACCGTAGCCCATTCCCTGCAGCGCATTTCGATAGATAAAAATACTTCCTAAAAACGGGTATGCCCAGAACACCGTCCGGAAATAAACTTCCGCTGCATGAAGTACCTCTGTCTCCGTTTTGCTCACAAACAACAATGTCATCTCTTCTCCAAAGAAGTACACCAAAACCATTGTGACCGCACTCCAGACAAATACCATGATCTGCGTGTATCGTACTCCCTTATGTACACGATCCATTTTCCCGGCTCCGCGGTTCTGACCCACATATGTGGCAACTGTGGCGCCAAACGCAGTAAATACTGTCACAATAATATTCTGCAGTTTTCCTGCAGCTGAAAATCCTGCCATATATACCGCTCCGTAAATATTGACCGCTCCCTGCACAATGATCGTTCCGATCGCCGTAATAGAAAACTGCAGTCCCATGGGAATTCCCAATGCCAGAAGCCGTCCCATGCTCTGAAAGGAAATCCGAAAATCTTCTTCCGAAAGCCGCAGGATCGGAAATTTTTTTACAATATAAATCAGACACAACAATGCAGAAACAGCCTGTGCGATCACGGTCGCATATCCGCAGCCTTCCACGCCCATTCCAAAATTCACGATAAATACAATATCCAGAACCACATTGATAATCGCGGAAATGATCAGAAAGTATAATGGTGATTTGGAATCGCCCAAAGCCCGCAGCACTGCCGCAAGTGCATTGTATGCCGCAGTTACGATCAGCCCGCCATAGATGACTGCCATATATCCTTTGATATCTGCCATCAGATTTTCCGGAGAATTCATCAGCCTTAAAATCGGCTCATTGGCAAATTCAAATCCGATCGTCATCACCACAGCAAACGCAATCGTCAGGTAAATGGACATTGCCACATAATGGCGCATCCGTTTCATATCTTTTGCTCCAAACCACTGCGATACCAGAATTGCAAATCCACTGGTCAGTCCCTGCAGCCATCCTGTCACAAAAAACATCAATGAACCGGTACTTCCGATCGCTGCCAGAGCATTGACACCCAAAAACTGCCCTGCAATGATGGAATCCGCAATATTGTAAAACTGCTGGAACACATTTCCCAGACACATCGGAATCATAAACTGAATGATCAGCTTTGTCGGACTTCCGACAGTCATATCATTTGTCATCTCTTTTTTCATCTTACTTCCCCTCTCTCTCGACTTCCTTCTTTCAACAATTGCAGTCCAATGATCAGCAGAACCGGAAATACGATTGCTGCCAAAAGTCCTGCCTTCAGATTCTCTGAAAATGCTCCTGATACAACGCCTACCACTCCCGGACCGGAAGAACACCCAAGATCTCCCGCAAGTGCCAGAAGTGCAAACAATGCAGTCCCTCCTTTCGGACAGGATGCTGCAGCCATACTAAAGGTTCCCGGCCAGAATACGCCCACAGAAAATCCACAAAGCCCACATCCCAGCAGCGCCAGCACCGGATTTGGAGACAATGCGGCAAGCAGATAACTCACAATGCACAAAATCCCGCTTGAGAGCATCATTTTTGGCAATGAGATCCGCTCACTCATCTTCGCATAGAGCAGTCTTGAACTTCCCATCAACAGTGCAAAAAGACATGGTCCCGCCAGGTCCCCGACTGCCTTTTCTACATGCAGCCCTGATTCTGCAAATGCTGACGCCCACTGGGACATTCCCTGTTCAGATGCCCCTGCACAGATCATCAGCAGTACCAACACCCAGAAAATTTTCATTTTAAATAATTCTCGCACAGGAATTCCCTCAACGTCTTCCTCTTCTGCCTGAATCGGTACCATTCCAAAATATACTGCATTCAACGCCGGAAGGATTGCCCAGATCACAGCCAGTATCCTCCAGTTCTCAATCCCCGCAATGGCAAAAAATGCAGTCGAGATCAGAATCACGCCTACATGCCCCCAACAGTAAAAAGAATGCAGAAGACTCATCGCAGCAGCCTTTCGCTCTGTCGGACAAGATTCTACAATCGGACTGATCAGCACCTCGATCAATCCGCCTCCAATTGCATAACAAAATACTGCCAGAAGCAGTCCTGCATACGCATCCGGAAAAACGGACGGAAACACTGCCAGTCCCACCAGGCCAACTGCTCCGAAAATATGTGCTGCCACCACACTGTTGCGGTATCCGATCTTGTCCACATATTTTGCGGCCAGCAGATCCACGATCAACTGCACCCCAAAATTAAAGGATACCAAAAGTGCGATCTTATCCAGCGAAATCTCATATGTACTCTGAAATGTCAGAAACAGAAGCGGTGCAAAATTGTTCACGATTGCCTGGGTAATATAGCCAAGGTAACAGGCATTCAATGTATGATTATAGTTTTTTCTGATGTTCATGTCCCTCATCCTTCATTTTTTCATATCAAAAGAGAGTATACCATACATATTTCGTATCGTATACTCTCTTTTTTGTACATTTTTCTATATTTCTCTTCTATCTTGCTCTTTTGAAGCTGATCGTTTTTACACTGCTGCACAGGCAGTTTCCAGGATATCTTCCAGTGCGTTTTTGCTGCTTGTATGGCAGCGGATGATCTCTGCATTGCAGCGGCCTGCTTCTTCCACTGCACACCGCACCATTTTGTGCGAAACAGTGTTTGTGAATAAAACGACCAGATCCGGAGTTCCTATCTTTTTGGACAGATTTCCTGACATCTGTGTGAACACTTTTGCTTTACACTGATATTTCTGACATACTTTTTTATACTGACAGACCATTCGGTCATGTCCTCCGATAATAACAATACTCATACGCACCTCCTGAATTTTCCTGTGTGTTCCCGTTTGTTAGTTGTAACTAACCTTAGTTTTATTCTATAGGAACTATTTCAAAAAATCAAGAGGGTTATTATCGATTTTTTCTCAATAACTAGTTTTCATCCAGTAAGTTTTTCATATTGGTCAGGCTGATCGTCAGCGTAGACATATTATGAAGCAGTGCAGACGTCGTAGGCTGCAGGATTCCTGTGACTCCAAGCAGTATCAAAGTAGCATTGATCCCGACAATGCTTCTGTAATTTTTCTGGATACGCCGCATCAGCGCCTCGCTTAATCTTCTCAACATTACGATTTCCCACAAGTTTTCTGCCGAGATTGTGATATCCGCAATTTCCTGTGCGATCTGCGCACCGTCACGAATTGCAATTCCCACATTTGCTGCCGACAATGCCGGAGAATCGTTGATCCCGTCGCCGATCATAATCACCGTACGGCCGGATGCGCGCTCCTGTTCCACAAATTTTGCCTTATCCTCAGGCAGCACTTCTGAATAATATGCATCCACACCAACTCTTCTCGCCACAGAAGCAGCTGTTTTTTCACTGTCTCCTGTCATCATCACGACTTTCTCAAGCCCTGTTGCCTTCAAAGCACGCACTACATCTGCCGCTTCTTTGCGCAGCGGATCTTCAATACATACAACTGCAGCAAGCTCATGCTCAATGGCAAGATAGAGCAGAGAACATTCTTCCGGAAGTGTTTCAAACTGTCGGATCCACGGTTCTCTGACCGAGCATTTTTCATCTTCGAATACAAAATGATGACTTCCGATCACCACGCGTTTTCCTTCGATCGTGGAGGAAATTCCATGTGCAACAATATAATTGACCTTGCTGTGCATCTCTTCATGCTCCAGCCCTCTTTTTCTGGCGGCTTCCACAACAGCCTTTGCCATGGAATGTGGAAAATGTTCCTCCAGACAGGCCGCCATTCTCAGCAGCTCATCCTCACTCTGCTCACAGAAAGAAACCACCTTTCGTACCGTCGGTCGCGCCTCTGTGAGTGTCCCCGTCTTATCGAACACGATCGTTGTGGCATTTGCAGCAGCTTCCATATATTTTCCGCCTTTTACGGTAATATTATGTGCGCCCGCCTCCCGGATCGCAGACAGTACCGAAATTGGAATCGCCAGCTTGAGTGCACACGAAAAATCTACCATCAGTACTGCCAGTGCCTTGGTCACATCTCTTGTCAGCAGCCAGGTCAGAATCGTTCCTGCCAGTGTATACGGAACCAGTTGATCTGCCAGATGTTCTGCATGACTTTCCAGATTTGATTTCAATTTTTCAGACTCTTCGATCATGGTCACGATTTTTTCAAAACGGGTTGCTTTGCTCACCGCTTTCACGCAGATGATCAGTTCTCCTTCTTCTACAACAGTTCCTGCATATACATAGCTTTCCGCTGTCTTTTTCACCGGAACTGCTTCTCCTGTCATAGAGGCCTGATTGACCATTGCCTCACCACGGGATACGACTCCATCAAATGGAATCACATTTCCCATGCGGACTACTACAAGATCTTCCGGTTCAATCTGTTTTGCGGGAACAAGAATCTCCTGTTCCTCTCTTAAAAGCCAGACTTTCCCCACATTCAGGGACATGTCGCGTGCCAGATCTCCGACAGATTTTTTATGTGTCCATTCCTCCAGCAATTCTCCGATGCCGAGCAGGAACATGATCGAACTTGCGGTATTCATATCTCTGCGCAGGATGGAAACACCGATCGCAGTGGCATCCAGAGCCGCCACTTCCAGTCTGCCTTTTTTCAGACTCGCGATCCCCTGCTGCAGATATTTCAGAGAACGGACACCTGTCCAGACCGCCCGTACCGGTGCCGGTATCAGAAGCTTCCCACCAAAACGCATCACGACTTTCATGAGCAGTTTTTCCTGATATTCTGCGTTCATCTGCCTTCCGGAATGCTCAGTCAGCCCCTCCGGCACTGTCACCCGATCATACCCAAACTTCTGCAGTGCCTTGATGATTTCCCGCCGGTCCTTTTCATAATAGATCACCGCATCCTGTGTTCTTTCATATACTTTTGCTTTTGTCACATTTTCCAGGTTTACGAGATAATACAGCAGAATATCCGCCTCTTCAAACGTCATTTTCGGCTGCACCATATGCACCCGTATTCTTCCCGGTATTTCATGCTTAATTATAAACTTCAATCAAATCCCTCTTTTTATCTTATGCCTCTTCTGCAAAATCTGTGTTGTCTGCCACTGTCTCTTCTGTTACTTCTTCTGCTTCCTGCTCCAGAGCTGCTTCTTTTGCTGCTCTCTCTTCATTGATCTGTTTTGCTTCCGCCAGAATATCTTCTGCATTTTCCTGTACAGTGGATGCTGTCTTCATAACAGAATCTTTTGCACGAAGCACTGCAGCTGTACAATTTGTATACACTTTTTTTGCATCTTTGCTTGACAACAGCTTCACTCCTGCTGTTCCGAATAAAACACCACCTGCAAAAATCCCTAATTTTTTCATTTTAAATACATCTAACATCTTTTCTTCCTCCTGTAAACTGATTCTCTTTTTCTATCTTACTTATGTTTGTAACCGGTATAAAATACCATTACTGCGCAGCATACTGTTGCCCACGCCCAAAATCGGTGTTGTTTCATCTGTTTCCCTTCTTTCTACAATCCATCGATCACTTGTACTTTCTGGTTACATTACACTCATTCTAGAACCCTGATTTTCATTCGTCAATCAAAAATCCGATTATCGATAAATTTTATCAATTTTTCTATCAAAAAAGTGTGGTACCACAGTGCATTTTTTCAAGATTTTACACTCTGCTGATACCACACTTTTCATTCTGCTCTTATTTACTCGGATTTCTTTGTCTGTTCCACTTCACTATGACATCCGCTGCAGCTTCCGCCGCATCCGGAGCACCCTGCACATCCGCCTTTTTTCCGATCACGAATCGTCGCACGGATTGAAAACGAAACAATTACAATTAAAATGATCAAAATAATACATGTTGCTGCATTCACGATTATCACCTTCTAAATTTCTTTTTTATATATTGTATCAGACTCGAGATTCCAATGCCAACTAAATAAAGAAGTATTACAAACAATACCGCGTATCCCATAGATACTACCGATTTTATTCCGCCCATTTTTTCTCCTTTAGGCTTCTGCCACAGAACGTTTTACACTCACTGCTTTTCCTTTATATGGATCTTTTCTGAATAACAGATATAAGACAACTGCCAGCAGCAGGATTGCAACTACTGTAGATGCTCCAAATGTAAGCGCACCTGTCGCAACACCACTGATCTGATATACCATAAATGTTACTACGTATGCAAATACATTCTGGAACAGGATTGCAAACCAGAACCATTTTCTGTCATTGAGTTCCTTTGCCATGGTAGCGATCGCTGCCAGACACGGTGAATCCAAAAGGTTAAAGAGTAGGAAACTGAATCCGGCTGCCGCTGACGGGAACCATGTTGCGACACCGTGTGCTACAACTGCCGGGTCTTCTGTATCTCCGGCTACATTTGCCAGAACTCCCATTGTCGTTACGATTGCTTCTTTTGCTGAGAATCCGGAAAGAGAAGCTGCCACCGGCTGCCATCTTCCAAATCCAAGCGGTGTAAAGATCACTGCGATCACACTTCCGATGGATGCCAGAATACTGTCTGCAGAATCCTCTACTGCCCCAAAGCTTCCATCTATAAATCCATATCCTCCAAGGAACCACATTACGATACAAGCTAGCAGCAGGATCGTTCCGGCTTTTCTGATAAATCCTTTGAGTCTTTCCCATGTATGGAGCAGTACTGTCTTCGCCTGTGGAAGGTGGTATGCCGGAAGCTCCATTACAAACGGTGCCGCATCTCCGTGGAACGGTTTTGTCTTTTTCAGAATAATTGCGGAAACCAGCACTGTCGCAACACCAATCACGTACATGATAAATGTCAGGGATCCTGCCGGAAATCCTGTCGCCTCTGAACCGATCACACCAGCCATCAAAGCGATAACCGGAAGCTTTGCACCACAAGGTACAAATGTAGATGTCATGATCGTCAGTCGTCTGTCATTGTCATTCTCAATCGTCTTGGATGCCATAATTCCAGGAATTCCACATCCGGATGAAATCAAAAGTGGAATAAAACTCTTTCCTGAAAGTCCGAATTTACGGAAAATACGGTCCATGACAAAGGCAACTCTGACCATATATCCACAGTCTTCCAGAATAGAGAGCAATACAAACAAAATCGCCATCTGCGGAAGGAATCCAAGTACTGCACCCAGTCCACCGATAATTCCGTTTACGATCAGATCTTCCAGAAATGCTGCTGTACCGATCGCCTGCAGTCCGGATGCCGCCGCGTCCTGAATCGCTACTACCAGTACATCATTGGTCCAGTCCGTCACATAAGTTCCAATGGTCATTACTGCAATCGCATATACAACATACATCACGCCAAGAAAGATTGGAAGTCCCAGTATCCTGTTTGTCACAATCTGGTCGATTTTATCTGAAGTCGAGAGTTTTTCTTTTGGCTTCTTTACACATTTTTCTACTACATATGTGATTGCCTCATAACGCTCATTTGTAATAATAGATTCTGTGTCATCATCCAGCCTTTCTTCCAGTTTGGCAGCGATTTTTTCTACTTGATTCTGTACAGATGCAGTCAGTTTTAACTGCTCCAGTACTTTCGCATCGCGCTCCAGCAGCTTGATCGCATACCATCTTTTCTGTTCTTCTAAAACGGATGACGGCAACTGTCCTTCCATCTCGGAAACAGCCGCTTCGGTATCCTTTGAAAACTTTATTTCTCCTGAAACAATGCTTTCTTTTTTCGCTGCTGTGACAGCCTCTTTCACTACTTCGCGAATTCCGGTTCCCTTTAAGGCTGAAGTTTTGACTACTTTACATCCCAGTTCTTTTTCCAACGCTTTTGTATCGATGCTGATTTTATTCTTTTCCAGCAGATCCGCCATATTCAGCGCAATTACAACCGGAATTCCAAGCTCTAAAAGCTGTGTTGTCAGATACAGATTTCGTTCAATGTTTGTGGCATCCACCAGATTGATGATCGCTTCCGGCTTTTCTTTTAATAAATAGTCACGGCTTACCACTTCCTCCAGTGTATATGGAGACAAAGAGTAAATTCCCGGAAGGTCTGTTACAATTACATCCTTATTTTCCTTACATTTTCCTTCTTTCTTTTCCACCGTAACTCCCGGCCAGTTTCCAACATACTGATTGGCACCTGTCAGAGCATTGAACATCGTCGTTTTTCCGCAGTTTGGATTTCCTGCCAAAGCAATTTTAATCGCCATCACTCTCTCCCTTTCCTTTCTTTACTCCATCTCAATACAATCCGCATCGTCTTTTCGCAAAGACAATTCATATCCGCGGATCGTGATCTCGACCGGATCACCAAGTGGAGCCACCTTGCGTACATAAACCTGGCTGCCTTTTGTAATTCCCATATCCATGATACGGCGTTTTAAGGCCCCCTCGCCATGAAGTCGTTTCACTTTTGCAGTCTCACCCACGGCAATATTTCGCAATGTCTTCATTTTCCCTCTTCCTCCTTTAGACCATGATCTTGTTTGCCATCTCTTTGCTGATCGCGACTCTGGAATCTTTGATGCTTACGATCAGATTTCCATTTAACTGAGAAATCACCCGCACTTCTCCTCCGGCTACAAATCCAAGAGTTTCCAGGTGACGTTTCACTTCACTGTTTCCTCCGACTTTCTTAATATAATTGATTTCGTTTGCTGCTGCCATCGTCAAAGGCATCATAATCTCTCCTTTCCAATCACTACTAACTTTTATATTTTAAAACCATTATACGTTAGTCATTTCTAACAATATTCAGTTTACTCTTATCCCTTTCATTTGTCAATCTCTTTTTTATGTTTTCTCTCAGATCATGCCCTTCATGCACTGTTCCGGATTAAAAGAAATAGATACCACTTTCCGGTCATGAAGATATCCGCATGCCTGCAGCCCCTCTTCTACGATAGCTTTCCATTTCTGGGGAGAAATCCGGCACACGCTTTCATCATCCAACACAACAACGCAGGCATCTTCTTTCGGACAAGCTCCGGGACATTCTACTTTATACATGTTTCTTCTGCTGATCGCTCCGATTTCTTCCAGCATATTTATTATTCTGTATACCGTGGCAATCCCAATCTTCTCATCCATTCTGACAGCTTTATAATAAATTTCTTTACAGCTGGAGCACTCATTTTCTAAAATGATGTCAATGAGCGCCAATCTTTGCTTTGTAATCCTGCATCCCTGCTCTTTCAATCTCTGCAAAATCATCTCTCTTTGCATTTTCACATCATTCACAGTCCGCTCCCCTTTCCTTTTGAATCTGTTACTGACTATTTTTTCTCATTAGTTAGTATATTCTAACATTCATAAGTTGTCAATAACATTATAGTGTTTGCCGTCTCTTCTAAAATATGATATACTAAAGACAATTTAACGAGAAACGAGGTGCATACATTGAAGACAAACGAATCTGCAGAAAATTATCTGGAAACGATTCTGATCTTAAGTCAGAAACGTCCGGTTGTACGCTCTGTTGATATCGCTGAAGAACTGGGATTCAAAAAATCCAGCGTCAGTGTTGCCATGAAGAATCTTCGTGAGAAAGAACATATCACGGTTACGAAGGAAGGATTTATCTATCTTACCGAATCAGGAAAAGCCATTGCCGATATGATTTATGAGCGTCACAAGCTTCTGACTGCATGGCTGACACAACTTGGGGTAGATGAAGCTATTGCCGCAGAAGATGCCTGCCGCATGGAACACATCATCAGCAAAGAAAGTTTTGAAGCGATCAAAAATCATATTGAATCACACAGCAGACCATAAAAAAACATCTGTGAAGAACTTTATTTTTTGTTCTCCACAGATGTTTTTTAGTATACCGTCATTGCATATTTCCCTGTCTGATCATAAATTTCCTCTACCCGCTCAAGAGATTCCTCTACTTTCCCCTTCAGGGGATCAAACAACGTCACGCTTTGCTTTTCCAGATTGTATCCACCAAGCACCACACAGTGTTCATTCCAGTACCATCGATATGAATCCCCTCCATACTCTACACTCTGGCTCGAAAAATAGGGATCTTCCAGATCTGATGTCAGCCACAAAAGCACCGGATTTCCAGCTGCCACATACGGAAACAGCTCCTCCAGACTCAGCTTGCTGACATCATACGCTGTATGCTGCTGATATCGCTGTTTCAAAAAGCGGTTTGCCGTATTTACAAGTCCTGGCGGATAGATGCCCACTCCTCCATACGTAGAGGGATCTCCCACATACCCGGATGCATAGTTGTCCCGATTGTAGATCAGATATTCTTCTGCAATCGTGGTTTTTTCGATTGGATATCCTTTCTGTTTCAAAACCATGGTCAGCGCAACACTTTCACACCCGGTCGGTAGTTCCGGCTTCTGCAGGATCACTTCCATTTCGATCTGTGCCTGCTTGGGCAGCTCTCGTCTTTTTTCTTCGATCTTTTTTTCTGCGATTTCTGTCTGCGTCTGTTTCTGGATCACCAGCTGTCTGGCAGACGCCTCCTGCGCTTCTTCTTTTTCCTGCGCTTTTTTCTCACATCCGGTCATAAAAAGTGCTATCGCAAATAGTACCAGAATCAATCCAGCCATATTCTTTTTCATAATCTGTCCTTTCTTTTTACAGATATTGTGTCCAGATTTCCAAAAAGAACTTATGCGACAGCACCTAAATCCTAATTTTCAGTTTTTCCCAGTCGTTTGTACATGGTCTTTTGTACCGCATTCAAAATGTTTTCATATCCGGTACAGCGGCACAGGTGTCCGGATAAAAGTTTCCGTAATTCTTCTCTTGTATATTCTTTGCCTGACTCTAAAATCTCCACTGCACTCATGATCACTCCCGGTGTGCAGAATCCGCATTGTACCGCAGTCTCATCAATAAACGCCTGCTGGATATCTGACAACTCTCCATTCGGTCCCAGAAGGCTCTCCAGTGTCCGGATATTTTTCCCGTCTGCCCATACTGCCAGATAAATACAGGAGTTAAAACACTCGCCGTCAATGATCACATTACAGGCTCCGCATTCTCCGACTTCACAGCCTTTTTTTACACTGGTCAGCCGATAATCATTTCTCAGCATATCCGTCAGTGATGCGCGGACATCCACCATGGTCTCCCTGTATTCTCCGTTGATGGTGCATTTTACCAATTTATACTGCTTCTCACTCATGGATGACACCTCCTGTCCTGACAATCGCCTCTTTTAAAGCGCGCTGACATAAAACTCTTGCGATATGCTCCCGAAATGCCTTGCTGGCTCTCCAACTGTCTCTTGGATGGATATCAAAAAGCACCTGCTCTGCAATCTCCTCCAGTATCCGTGCAGATACTTCTTTTCCTCGTCCTGCCTCTTCTGCATGGACTGCACGCATCGGGATCGGTCCCGCCACACCATACGCAATCCTGACATCCTCTATCACCGTCTTATCTTCTGAAAGCTTTACATTGGCAGAACATCCGAGGGTTGCGATATCCATGGCGTTTCTCATGGCATATTTAATATAATGTCCCCGGTATCCCTGATATGATTGTTTTGGAATCAAAATCCCGGTCTGAAGCTCTCCCTGTCTTATATCCACTTTTCCGGCTTTGATATAAAACTCTCGGATGGGAAGTCTTCTGATGCCTTCCGGGCCTGTCAGTTCTATGATCGCATCCAACGCAAACAGCGTAGATGCCGAATCTGCGGAAGTCACACCATTACATGTGTTTCCTCCGATAGTCCCGATATTGCGGATCTGAGGACCTCCCACCATATCCACCGCTTCCCCAAGGACGGGAATATATTTCTGGATGAGTTCATTTTTTGTGATATGGGAAAAACTGGTGAGTGATCCGATTCTGAGCGTCTCATCTTCTTCCAGACTCACTCCTCTTAATTCATCCAGCCCATAAATACTGACAAGTTCCACTCCTGCCCGCTTTCCCTCACGGATCTGGACCAGCACATCACTTCCCCCTGCAATGATCTGTGCCTGCGGATGCTCTGTCAGAAGGCGGATGGCATCCTGTACATTTTCTGCTTCATAGAGCGCTTTGATATCATACATATTCGTTCACGACCTTTCCCCATTAAATCAATCCGTCTTCCCGGAATTTTGCAAACAGCCTGTGCGGATTCAGCGGAAGCTCATTGAGCCCGGATCCGGTTGCATTTAAAATCGCATTGCGGATTGCCGGCGCAACCGAACATACCGGCGGTTCTCCGAGAGCTTTCGTTCCGTAAGCACTGGTGGGCTCATAATTTTCCACAAACTCCCCGTGCAGATCGGGATGATCTTCAAATGTCGCCATCTTATAGTCCAGAAGATTATTGTTCAAAGGTTTTCCCGTTTTCTCATCAAATTTCAGCTCTTCGGAAAGTCCGAATCCAATTCCCATACTCATGCCTCCATGCACCTGCGCTTCCGCCAGCGCCGGATTGATCAGCCTTCCGCAGTCATGTACATTGACGATATTCGTCAGTGTGGCCCGGCATCCCGGAATATCTACCTCTACTTCCGCAAAGGTACAGCCGAAAGAGTAGGCATTATTTTTGATCTGATAGGTACTCTCTGCCGTGAGATGTCCGCAGTTAGTCAGGCTGTAGAGTTTTTCTGTTGCCAGCTCACCCAATGACATCAGAACACTGCCGTCTGTCGCACGCACAATGTTTCCATCTATAATATCCAGATTTTCTTTCATCTGCCGCGTCATCTCCACTGCCGTATCCAAAACATGACTTTTTAACAGCTCTGCTGTCTGCCGAATGGAAAATCCAGCCATATAGGTCTGCCTGGACGCATAGGCTCCAAGACCAAACGGTGTGATATCCGTATCCTGCATGGTCATCACATGAACCATATCAAACGGAATCCCCAGTGTCTCTGCCGCCATCTGCGCAAATGCAGTATCTGCGCCCTGTCCAATCTCCGTCTCCCCTACCTGCACCTGAATCGAACCGTCCTGATTCATGACCATACGGCAGGAGGATGTCTCCAGAGAAATCGGCCAGACACCGGTATTGTACCAGAATGCCGCCATTCCGATTCCTTTGCGGATATCCCCGGTTTGTTGTGCATATTCTCTACGTTTTCGCTCATAATCTACACTGACACTGCCTTTTTCCATGCATTCCCTGAAGGTATCATAATAATTGACATTTTTTGAAAATCCATCCGTATATCCTTTTGGCATCAGATATTTCCAGCGATATTCATACGGTGGAATCCCAAGTTTCACCGCAATGTCATCCGTATGGCTTTCCATCGCAAACATCGCCTGCGGAATTCCATAGCCGCGCATAGCTCCGGATACCGGTTTGTTGGTAAATACCGTGTACACATCTCCCTCAAAGTTCTCACACGGATACAGCTGCGGGAAAGATCCAAGAGCCTTTGCTCCAATGCTGTGTCCATGAGATGCATACGCCCCCTGATCGGAAAAGCACTCCGCTTTTCTTGCAGCGATCTCACCATTTGGACGCACATAAGAGATCAGATGTGTCCTGATAGCATGGCGTACCCGGTTACATACAAACGTTTCTTCCCGTGACACATCCAGCTTTACAAGCCGCCCGCCGACTGTCTGTGACAGATATGCACACAATGGTTCATATAGAATGTCCTGCTTGTTTCCAAAACCGCCTCCTATGTATGGCTTGATCACTCGCACATTTCCCCATGGGATTCCAAGCGCCTGCCCGACAACCCGCCTGCAGATATGAGGAATCTGCGTAGAAGAGACGATCACGTACCTGCCCTGTTCCATATACGCATAACAGATAAAATTCTCGATATGACAATGCTGCACGGTCGGTGTCTGATACCAGCCCTCCACTTTGATCAGCCCCGGCTCTTCTTTTGCTTTTTCAAAATCCCCTTTGTGGATCGAAGTGTGTTTCAATACATTTCCCGGATAGTTTTCATGAAGCTGCGGAGCGTCCTCTTCCATTGCCTTTTGTACATCCAGCACAAACGGAAGGGGATCATACTCCACCTTGATCAGCCGCAGCGCCTGAGCTGCTGCCACTTCATTCTCCGCAACAACTGCTGCCACATCATCCCCGTAAAACCGCACATGCTCCGTTAAAAGCAGGCGGTCTTTGACATCCTGATGTGCAGGATCCGTAGACCACGGATGTCCCGCGGTCGGGAAATAATATTTCGGCACATCAAAGCAAGTCACGATCTTTACAACCCCGGAAAGTTTTTGCGCCTCACTGGTATCCACTGATCTTACGATTCCATGAGCGATATCCGCATGCAGTACCCGCGCAATATAAGCGCTTTTATCACACAGATCCTCCGTATATTTTGCCCGTCCGGTCACTTTTTCCAAAGCATCCACTCTCGTTACACTCTTGCCGACCACATGTTCTCTTTCCTCCATGATACGTCACCTCCGCAATTTATTTTGACATTCCCAATTTTTATTGCAGACAGATTTCTCTGCCTCGCACGTATTTCGCACGTACTTCTCTCTCATCTGCCAGATAAATCATTCTCTCCAGACGTGCTCTCACATCCAGATTTTGCGAATGCACAATTCTTGTGTCATCCAGGACAACTGCATCCAGTTCAAATCCCGGTTCAAAGCTTCCCACATTTCCAAAGAATTCACCGCCGCCTTTTGTGGCAATGTAAAATACTTCCTCCAATGTCAGTGGTTTTAAACTGTCATCCTGCATCCTCCAGCGCAGCTTGGAAGCCTGGATTGCAAGCGCCATTGCTTTGAACAGATTTTCTGTGGAGCCCCCTGCCACATCACTTCCAATTCCCACATGCATTCCTTCCTCCAGGAATGTCCGAACCGGCGCCACCCCCGATGACAAGTTCATATTGGATTCCGGACAATGGGCGATAAATACTCCGTTTTCTTTCATTCGCTGCCGCTCTTCTTTTCCGGAATACACACAGTGCGCCATTACGGTTTTGCAGTCTGCCCCAAACAATCCAAATCTGTCATAAGCATCCCCGTAAAACTCCGACCACGGGCAAAGCTCCTTCACCCAGGCAATCTCTCCCGGATTTTCTGATAAGTGTGACTGTACCGGAATCTGGTAATACATCTGAATTTTCTTTAAATTCTCCATCAGTTCATCACTGCAGCTCGGTGTAAACCTTGGCGTCAGAATCGGCATGGTATTCTGATATTTTTTATGCAATACATCCTTGATCCATTCCACTGTCTGAATCCCTGATTCTTCTGCCGATTCCTCTCTGAGATAATCCGGACAGTTGCGATCCATATTCACTTTTCCCACATACGTCACCAGTCCGCTTTGTTCCAGCTGATCCATTAAAAGCAGTGTGGCGTCTCTGTGGATCGTTCCAAAAATACATGCTCTTGTCGTTACACTTCTCTTTAGATTGTCAGTAAAGATACGATATGCACGCCGGGCATACTCCAGATCCTGATATTTTGCCTCCTCCGGAAACGTATTCGTCTCCAGCCATTCCAAAAGCTCCATATCCATTCCCATTGCCCGGAATGTATACTGCGGAGCATGCACATGCAGATCTGTCAGTCCCGGAATAATCAGACACTCCCCATAATCAGATACCGATACCTGTGCATATTCTGGAGGCACTTTCTCAAAAACCCCCTTGACCAGACCGCTTTCGCTGATCAGATAGTGATCCTTTAAGATCCTTAGTTCATCTTTATTTTTGCTGTATACAACATTCCCTTTTAATATAAAAACAGGTTCATTCATTGACTGACCTCCTACTCTTTCCGCCCGACTACAGACCGGGACTTGCCCATCCCACTCTGCTTATAGTCAGCTGTTTGCGGCAGCTGGTAGATACGTCCAACCAATTATGAACCTATATAAGCACCATTTTATGCAATTCGCACAATTATTGCTTTCACTATGTTAAATTTATATTAACATTCCCTATTTTGAATGTCAACAGCTCTTCCATGAAAAATGAATCCGGTATACGAAGTTACTGTGAACAGTAACGGATACTAAACTCGTTCCAGCATTACTTCAATCCGTCCACCGCAGACCATCCCTTCCTCTTCTGCAGCTTCCCTTGTCATATCCACCATACAAATCTGAAACCGCACTTTTTCTTCCCGCATCATCAGCAGTGCTTTTGTGATCACATCACTTTCCGCGCATCCGCCTCCGATCGTGTCGATCAGTGTTCCATCCTCCAGGATCAGCATTTTTGTTCCCACGCCTCTCGGTGCAGATCCTTTTCTGGAAATGATCGTTGCAAGTACTTTTTTCTGCTTTTTACAGTCCTCATCACACAGCGCCTCCAACAATTCTTTGGAATATCCGCATCCTTCTGCTTTTTCATGTTTCACCTGAATGATTTCTGCCATAACAGACACCGCAATTTCTTCCGGTGTCTCAGCGCCGATCTTCAGACCAATCGGTGTGTACACCTCATCCAGCTTCTCACGTTCATGTCCCTGCTCAAAAAGCTCTTCTTTGACGATCGCCACTCTGCGGCGGCTGCCCATCATTCCAATATAAGCATTTGGCTTCTCTACGATTGCTCCCAGACACACTTCATCATACCGGTGTCCTCTTGTCAAAATAATAAAATATGTATCTTCTCCTCCTGATATGCTTTCAAGTCCATGCTCAAAAGAATCGCAGATCACCACATCCGCGCCTGCCACTCTTGCATTGTCCGCAAATTTGGGACGATCCTCAAGAACCGTCACCTGAAATCCCAGCATTTTCCCCATCCGGATCATAGGTATGGACACATGACCGCCTCCGCAGATCACCAGCCTGGGCTGAGAACCTGCACGCTCACAAAACACTGCATGTCCCTCATATTGCTCCACCGGCTCTGTCACAAGTAATTTCTTTCCTGCCGATTCTCCCTCTAATACTGTCATAACAACACAGGAACCACTCTGCATTTTTTCTGCGAGAGAATTATAAAATTCACTCATCCTTTCACGCTCCTTTTTCATTACCCTTTCCCGAACCCGCAATTTGGAAACGTACACACCTCGCAGGACAGACACAGTCCTCCTTCTCCGAGTCTGTAAAAATCCTGATCCTGCAGCCGTTCTCCTGCCACCAGTCTTGGCAGTACCAGATCGAAGATTGTACGCCTTGCATACATCACGCAGCCCGGCAGGCCCATGATCGGAATCTCACCTTTATAGGCCAGCATAAACATCGCACCAGGCAAAACCGGGGCGCCATATGTGATCACTTCATCGGAAGCATTGCGGATTGCCAGCGGTGTCTTATCATCCGGATCGACACTCATTCCTCCGGTACACACAACCATCTGCGCACCTTTTTTGATCCAGTCATTGACTGCCTCTGTCACCATATCCGGTTCATCATTGCAGATTGTATTTCCAAGCACTTCTACTCCATATTCTTCCAGCTTCTGCCGGACCACCGGAGTAAATTTATCCTGAATCCTTCCGTGATATACTTCACTTCCGGTTGTCACGATCGCTGCTTTTTTCTTCTGAAACGGAAGGAGCGCAAAAACAGGAGTCTCTCCTGCTATCTCCTTTACCTGTTTCATTTTTTCTTCTTCGATCACCAGAGGGATCACACGCATTCCTGCGATCTTATCGCCATTTTTCACCGGAAAATTTCCGTGTCGGGAAGAAATACACATCTGTCCCATGGCATTGATCCTACACAGTTTCTCCTTGTCCACTTTCAGAACCCCGTCACACTGTGCCGTCAGCTCGATTTTTCCTTCTTTTGGCTTTGACGCATCCATCTGTGCATTCTGGCACACGCTGCGCAGGATCTCTGCCGCCTCATCTTCATGAAGCATCCCTTCTTGTTTTTCCCACACATACAGATGCTCTTTTCCAACGGAAAGGAGAACCGGAATATCCTCCCTTGTCACTACATGTCCTTTTCTAAAAACCGCATCTTTTACTACCCCCGGGATGATCTGCGTAATATCATGGCAAAGCATACAGCCCACTGCATCCTCGGTCTTGATCAGTTTCATACTTCTAAACACCTCTCTTTTCAATGCTTATAAGGAAATTTTCTCCAGATCACGCATCCACACTTGGGCACACGCATCGCTTGGCATTCTCCAGTCTCCTCTTGGTGAGAGTGCCACTGTCCCGATCTTCGGTCCGTCCGGCAGACAGGAGCGCTTAAACTGTTGGTTGAAAAATCGTCTGCAGAATGTTGTCAGCCATTTTAAAATTGTTTCTTTCTCATATACCCCTTCAAATGTCTGCATTGCAAGCCGATAGATCTTACCCGGCTCATATCCGAACCGCAGCATGAAATACAGATAAAAATCATGCAGCTCATATGGTCCCACCAGATCCTCAGTCTTTTGTGCGATATCCCCGTCTTTTGGAGGAAGCAGTTCAGGGCTGACCGGCGTATCCAGTACATCATAAAGGACTTCCTGCAATTTTGGATCCGCAGTCACGTCTGCCGCATATTTGACAAGATGACGCACCAGCGTCTTCGGTACAGAAGCATTCACTCCGTACATCGACATATGATCTCCATTGTAGGTTGCCCATCCAAGCGCCAGTTCTGACATATCTCCGGTTCCGATGACCATTCCGTTTGTCGCATTTGCAATATCCATCAATACCTGCGTACGCTCTCTCGCCTGCGCATTCTCATACGTTACACTGTGGTCTTTCGGATCATGTCCGATATCCTGAAAATGAAGACTTACGGAATCTGCAATTTTCACTTCCCGCAGCGTCGCTCCGAGCTGTTCTGCCATTTTGCAGGCATTCCGATACGTTCTGTCCGTTGTTCCAAAGCAAGGCATGGTGATCGCAAGAATCTCTTTTTTATCTTTTCCGATCATGTCAAACGCTTTTGCTGTCACAATCAATGCCAATGTGGAATCCAATCCCCCCGAAATACCAACTACCGCCGTGTTTGCGTGGGTATGGAGCAGACGTTTTTTGAGCCCCATTGCCTGGATTGTCAAAATCTCTTCGCATCGCAGAGCACGTTCTTTTTCATCCTGCGGCACGAACGGCTTTTTCGGAAACTCTCTTGTCAGTTTTGTCTCGCACACATCCAGAGGAAATGAGATTCTTGGCAGCACTTTCTCTTTTTCCATCGTAAATGTCGTGTTTTTCCGACGCTCACCGACAATCCTTTTGATATCCAGTTCTGTATAAATGATCTGATTTTCAAATCGCTTTGACTCTGCCAGGATACTGCCGTTTTCTGCGATCAGATTGTGTCCTCCAAATACAAGATCCGTCGTGGATTCCCCTTCGCCTGCATTTGCATAAATATATCCCGCGATCAGTCTCGCTGACTGTCCTTTGATAAGATCCCGTCTGTAGCTGTCTTTCCCGATCGTCTCATCACTTGCCGAACAGTTAACGATCACGGTTGCACCTTCCATTGCCGCACGGATGCTCGGCGGAATCGGCGACCACACATCCTCACAGATTTCCGCCGATACGATCAGCTCTTCCATAGAGGATGCCTGAAACAAAAGCCCCGGACCAAACGGCACTTTTTTACCGTTAAACAGGATTTCTCCCGGCACATCCGGTCCTGCCGTAAACTGACGCATCTCATAGAACTCACCATAGTTCGGAAGAAATGTCTTTGTCGTCAGTCCCAGGATTTCTCCCCTGCAAAGAGCTGCTGCCACATTGTAGAGCTTTGCATCCACCACAAGCGGCACGCCCACAAACACAAGCATGTCCTTCTCTCTTGTAAACTCTGTGATTTCAAGCAGTGCCTGTTTTGCTGCCTGCAAAAGTACATCCTGTGTAAACAGATCCCCGCATGTATATCCTGTGACACACAATTCTGGAAATACCACGATCTTTGCCTGATTGTTCTGTGCTTCTTCAATGGCACTGCATATCTGTTTTGTATTAAACGGCACGTCCGCCACCCGGATATCCGGTGTGGCAGCTGCCACTTTGATAAATCCCTGTTTCATTCTACTGCCTCACTTTCCCTATTTGGACACATCACTTCTATCTGCTTTTTTTCAAAAGTTCCTTCAGCTCGTCTACAGAAAATGTATAGGCGGTATTACAGAAATGACATTTTACTTCGATATCCTTTCCATCGTCGATCATCTCCTGAATCTCTTTTTTCCCGACACTGATGATTGCTTTTTCAATCCGTTCTTTAGAACAGTTGCAGTCAAATTTTGCAGGAAGTGTATCTGTGATCTCTACATCCAATCCCTCCAGAACGTGGTTCAGCATTTCTTCCGGTGTATGGCCATTGTCGAGCATTGCTGTCACAGACTGAATATTCTTGATGTTTTCTTCCAGCTTGCTGAGCACTTCCTCCTCAATAAACGGCATCACCTGTACGATAAATCCACCTGCGCATCGCACGGTATTGTCCTTTTCCATCAGCACACCCAGACCCACAGAAGACGGCACCTGCTCAGAGGTTGCAAAATAATAGGTCAGATCTTCTGCGATCTCTCCTGTCTGCAAAATCGTCTGTCCGGAATATGGTTCTTTGAGTCCCATATCCTTGATCACATTTAAAAATCCTGGTCCAAGCGCACCGCCTACATCCAGTTTTCCGTTCTTCGGCGGAAGCATCACATCCGGGTTGTGTACATATCCTTTCACTTCCCCCTTACTGTCTGCTGTCACTGTCATCCCTCCGATCGGACCTCCGCACTGCACCTGCAGCGTCAAAACATCCGTCGGATTCTTCATCATACTTCCCATCATCGCACCTGCTGTAAGAAGTCGTCCAAGTGCTGCTGTCGCAACCGGACTTGTATTATGCCTTGTTCTTGCCTCTTCCACAAGCTCTGTTGTTGATGCCGCAAACGCACGGATCTGCGCATTCGCTGCTGTTGCTCTTACAATATAATCTTTCATCTTATCTCTCCTGTTTCTTCTATTATAATGATTCTATTCTGCTTTTTTCACAGGTACCTTTCCCTGCTCTCTGGCGATCACGTAGATTCGTTCACTGTTCTTAGAAGGCGGTTCTTTTGTAAACGCTTCGTATGCAGTCACAAACTGCAGTCCGGATTCTTCCACAATCCTTGTGATCTCTTCTAACGTATATGCTCTCTGGAAATGTGTCTCCCGGAATCTGCGATAGAGATCACCCTCTGTCTCACTTTCCGCATCTTCTCTGATGAACAGATTCAGTTCGTATTCATTGATCCGCTCTTCCTCATAATAATAATTATCCCAGATAAAACTGCAGTCCTCTCTGGATTCTGCAATGGTCTGATCCCCCAGAACCTCCCGGTACTTGTATTCTGTATTAAAATCAAAAATAAAAATTCCGCCCGGATCCAGATAATTATTCACCCAGCGAAATACCTGCTTCAATTCTTCCGGCTCTGTAATGTAATTCAGAGAATCACAGATACTAAATACCGCACCCACAGTACCATACAGTTCAAACTCCCGCATATCCTGAAGAAGATATAAAATCTCATGTCCTGACTTGATCTGCTTTTCTCTGGCGATCTCCAGCATTTCCTCGGAATTGTCCACTCCGATCATATCGTAGCCATCTGCTGCAAGAAGTTCCGTCATGGTTCCTGTTCCACATCCCAGATCAAGCACCAGACCGTCCTGCACGCCATACTCTTTTAACAATTCCTCCAGATAGCTTTTCCATTCTTCATATGGAATATTATCCATAAAGGTATCATACACTGCCGCAAAACTTGTATATGCATCCATTTTTCTGCTCCTTTGCTGATTCCTGTTGTTTCATTTTAGCATAACAAGGTGAAACTGTAAATCAATAACCCCTGTTTCCGTTACTGTTCGCAAATGTTCTGTTCCTGTTCACAGTAACAATATTCTTGACATCCTGTCTTTTTTTGAGATAGAATAAAAGCGAAAATTTGCTGCACACACCGTCATTGCTACAACAATGACGCTTTTTCTTTTGCAGATATTTTTAATACACGACAAAAGGTGGTGAGGTTATGGACGCTGGAGCCAGTCATCCTTCGGGATTTTTCAGAAAATTAAATAGAAAAAGGAGAGTAATGAACTATGAACAAAGAAATTTTTGTAAAACTCCTTGCGCAGCGCCAGTTCAAAGCTGTCAGAAGCATTCTGGATGTGATGAACGAAGTGGATATAGCCTCACTTCTTTCCGATCTGGAAGACAAAGAACTTGCACTTGCTTTTCGTCTCATTCCAAAGGATAAAGCCGCAGAAGTATTTGCCAATATGAATAATTCCATGCAGACTTATCTGGTAGAGATGTTTTCCGAAAAGGAGTTAAAAGAACTGCTCGATGACCTTTACATGGATGATACAGTGGATCTGCTGGAGGAACTTCCAGCTAATCTTGTCAATCGTATTCTGGACACTGTCAATCAATCTGACCGGAATCTGATCAATCAGCTTCTCAATTATCCGGATGACAGTGCAGGAAGTATTATGACGACTGAATACGTCGATATCCGGGAGACAATGACCGTTGCCCAGACCATGGCACATATCAAAGAGACCGGAATCCACAAGGAAACGATCTATACCTGCTATGTCACCGATCAGCGCAGACTGCTTGGAATCGTCAGTGCAAAAGACCTGATGACGACAGCTGATGACATTCTGATCCGGGATCTGATGCAGACAGAGATCATCTCCGTCACAACGCACACTGATAAAGAAGAAGTCGCACAACTGTTCACTAAATACGATTTTCTTGCCATTCCTGTTCTGGATCAGGATGAACGAATGGTTGGTATCGTCACATTCGATGATGCCATGGATGTTATGGTAGATGAAGCGACTGAAGACATTACCAAAATGGCTGCCATGAACCCGAGTGAAACGACTTATTTTGATACTTCTGTTGCTGCGCATGCCAAACATCGGATCGCCTGGCTTTTGATCCTGATGTTTTCCTCTACCATCACCGGAAGTATCATTACCAAATATAAAAATGCATTTGCCGCAATCCCGCTCCTTGTATCCTTTATTCCCATGTTGATGGATACCGGCGGAAACTGCGGTTCTCAGAGTTCTACATTGATCATCCGCGGAATTGCACTCGGCGAGATTCGTTTTTCTGATCTGTTCCGGGTCATGTTTAAAGAATTCCGTGTTTCCCTGATCGTAGGTGTAGTACTTGCACTCGCCAATGGACTTCGTATTCTGATCATGTATCGAAATGCCGGACTTGCGCTGGTAATTGGACTTTCTCTTGTAGCTACTGTCATCATCTCGAAACTGATCGGCTGTCTGCTTCCATTGTTTGCAAAAAAACTGCATATGGATCCGGCCATTATGGCATCCCCGCTGATCACAACACTGGTCGATACCTGTTCCATTTTGATCTATTTCAATATTGCGACAAGAATCTTCCAGTTATAAAAATGGAGGACCGTCTCAAACGGTTCCTCCTCTTTTTTATGCTTCTATAATCTCTCCCATACTGATGGTTTTCTTCAACTCATAATTTCCATCCTGAGAATTTTCTAAAATCACGAAATCTGCATCTTTTCCGACTGTGATCTCACCTTTTTGTGTCAGTCCGAATTCTTTTGCCTGGTTTCCGGAACTCATCTGCACTGCCTCTTTTAAAGAAGCATCCGTAAATTTCATGATATTTCGGAACGCATCAATATACGTAAGAACACTTCCTGCAATCGTGCCGTCTTCCAGTCTCGCTGTGCCGTCTTTGACATAAACGGTCTGACCGCCCAACTCACTCTTTCCTTCCGGCATTCCTTTTGCACGCATAGAATCTGTAATCAATTCGATTCCGTCACTGCCTTTTACTTTGTATGCCATGTATACCATCTTTGGTTTAATATGGATTCCGTCACAGATCATCTCAGCTTTCACACCATCTGTCAAAAGTCCATATCCTGTCACACCCGGTTCTCTGTGGTTGAGCCCTCTCTGCGCATTATAAAGATGTGTCACATGACATGCACGACAGCCACAAAGCTGATCATAAGTCGCGTTAGAATGCCCCGCACTTGGCACGATTCCATTGGCAAGACACCAATCCTCAAATTCTGTATCCGCTTCTTCCGGAGCATAAGTCACGATTTTAATCCGGTTTCCGCTCAGTTCATTCCAGTGTTTTAAGACTGCTGCATCCGGCTTCTGGATATAAGATGCATCCTGTGCACCCTTGTAATTCACGGAAATAAACGGTCCTTCCAGATGGATTCCCTGAATGATCGGGTTCTTCTCTGCCGCTGCTTTGATATTCTTCATGGCACTTTCAATATTCTCTGAAGTCTGCGTCATCGTCGTGCAGAAATAAGAAGTAATTCCTTCTTTTGCAGCCATCTGTCTGACCATCCAGTCAATCTCATCTGCCGATGCATCCATGCTGTCCAGACCATATCCTCCATGGCTGTGTACATCAATGAATCCCGGAATCAGATACATTCCTTCCACTTCTACAATCTCATCCTCTTCTCTTGACACAAAATTCTGCATGGAGCCTACCTCGGCGATCGTCTTTTCATATCTTACAAATCCATCCTCAATTACTCCATTCCCCGTATAGATTGTCTTATTTTTTATTACTTTCATCACATTTTTTGCACAGCCGCCCCAGACTGGTCCTGTGCACTCCTTTCTGGTCTTTCTGATGTTTATCATAATACCAGACAGGTATTCTGTCAAAGTAATCTTGCAAGATTTATCATTTTATCATCCGATATTCCATCATCTCATATGCAATATGGCAGCCCTCCTGAATCTCCGGAGGGAGCAGTGCCATTGCCACACACTTTTCTTCTGCATTTTCATCTTCCAGTTTTTGCAGATACGCATACTCTCCGTCTATTCTGATCACTCTGTAATCAATTCTCTCAAACATGTAAATTCTCCTTCCTTTTTTGTTATTGTTCACAGTGACTTTTTTCAAGCATATACAGTCCTGCGGGAACCGCAAAACTGATTCCTGCCAGACAACACAGGCCGACAACCAGCCAGATCAACGGATATTGAAATACAAAATACGAAAGTTTTGTTTCCATATACGTTTTGATCCATTGTAACATGACACTTCCAATTGTCACAAGCAGAACTGTCACCGCACAAAAATAGTATCCGCCTTCCATCATGAAAAGCATACGCTTCTGCCGTTTCGTCATTCCCACACTTTCCATGATCCCCAGTTCCTTTTTTCTGGAAAGGATTCCTGTAACCACGATATTTAAGTAATTCGTCACTCCTGCCATCAGCAGCACAATACTGATACTTCCAAAAATAATCCGATTTCCCTGGATATAATCTTTGGCATTTTCCAGTAATTCCGACTTGCTGATACAGAAGATTCCCGCTTCTCCACTCTGATCCTCTACTCCTGCTGCGGACACGTTTCCCCGCCTTTTGTTTTCTTCCTCCAAAATATTTTGAATTTCTTTCCGAACCTCTGCCTCTTTTTTGTTTTCTACATTCAGTTCCATGTAAAGCGTCTTTTTCTCTGTCGGAATCTTTGCAAAGCCTTTCTCACTGATCAGAAAATAAATACTTCCTCCGCTTCCATGCCACGTCTGACGGATATCTGGAAATCCTTCTGCCCGGTTGTCCAGATATCCGCTCAGACAAAATGCCGGCGACTGTTTTCTCTGCATATTTTCTGCTTCTGTCTGCTCATCCCACTATATTGGTTACCGAAGTTTTAAAGTTCTTCGATAAATTTTTTCAGCTTTTCAAGAATTTTGTTTCTTCTTTTGATTAAAGCCGGATGTGTAATACTTTTGAGCTTTGCTACTGAACGAACAGTTTCATCATTGAAATACAAGCGTTCAATAATATCTCTTTCTTCTGCATTGAGCCTTGTTATAGCACTTCTTACTGCTTCAATCATCATCTGTGTTTCAACAATCTTTTCTACATCAACACTTTCATCAACAATATTATCTGTAAAGTGTCCGTCATGATCCAATGCTGAAAAAAAGAGCAAGTGGTTTTTCCTGTCCACCTGCTCTAAATACTTCTCGTGTTCTTTTTCTCGCCAGTAGACTATATAGTGTCTGCTGAGCAAACTGAAAACACTTGATTTTACTGACTTTTGCCCCATTT
>OLRL01000162.1_pt1 | contig 63660 bp, 60 predicted proteins | sample 1643201 | NCBI WGS metagenome assembly OLRL01 (sample SAMEA3136649, study PRJEB25190) | human gut metagenome | biome: human gut; feature: human-associated habitat; material: faeces | place: Austria | collected 2013
AACCGGGACTTGCTGCCATGGTAGTAAAAAACGGCGTGGAATTTGAGGCACTGGATGATGAGCCGGTTACCCTTCTTTTCCTGATCGCAGCACCGAATACAGAAGATAACATTCATCTGGATGTACTCAGCAAGCTTTCCGTAATGCTGATGGATGATAATTTTACAGAATCCTTACGCAACGCAGGTTCTGTAGATGAATTTATGGAGATCATCGACAAGGCCGATGAGGAGAAAAAAGATATTGATGAAAGACTGGCAGATACAGGAAGTTCCGAAGGAGCCAGAGCTAAACTGCTGGCAGTTACTTCTTGCCCCACAGGTATTGCCCACACCTACATGGCAGCAGAGGGACTGGAAAAAGCAGCAAAGGCGAAAGACTGTTTCATTAAAATAGAGACACGAGGCTCCGGTGGAGCAAAAAATGTACTTACGGATCAGGAGATCCGGGAGGCAGACTGCATCATTGTAGCTGCAGATGCCAAGGTTCCCATGGATCGTTTCGATGGAAAGAAAGTCATCGAATGTCAGGTTTCAGATGGAATCAGCAAAGCGGACCAATAGCGCCTGTACTGATCTATCCGGTTGTTGGTGTCCTTCTTATGGGACTCTGTATGACCTTCGTTGTAGAGCCGATCATGGGCGGTATCAATACAGGATTAAATAATGCCTTGACAGGCATGGGAAATTCAAGTAAAGTAATTTTAGGGTTGGTTCTTGGTGGTATGATAGCCATTGATATGGGCGGCCCGTTCAACAAAGCAGCATATGTATTTGGTACAGCAGCTATTGCGGCAGGCAACTATGACATTATGGCAGCAGTTATGGTGGGAGGTATGACTCCTCCGTGTGCCATCGCACTCGCATCCCTGCTGTTTAAAGACAAATTTACAAAAGAAGAGCGTGAGGCAGGACCGACCAACTTTATTATGGGACTTGCATTTATCACAGAAGGTGCGATTCCTTTTGCGGCATCTGACCCGGTCCATGTACTTCCGTCCTGTATCGTCGGTTCCGCAGCAGCCGGAGCGATCTCTATGTTCTTCAACTGTACACTGATGGCACCACATGGCGGAATCTTCGTATTCCCGGTTGTAGGTAATGCAATGATGTATCTGGTCGCACTGGTTGTGGGAACTCTGATCTCAGCTGTACTTCTCGGGGTACTGAAGAAAAAAGTTGCTTAAATTTTTTTAAATTAAAATAAAAACTGGAGGATAAAGAAATGAAAGAATTCAAGTATGTAGTAACGGATAACGAAGGAATCCATGCACGTCCGGCCGGAGAGCTTGTGAAGCTTGTAAAAGGTTTCGAGTCCAAGATCACTATCGAGAAGGACGGCAAGACTGTAGAGTGCAGAAAGCTTCTTGCACTTATGGGACTTGGCGTAAAGAAGGGACATGAGGTTACCTTTACATTCGATGGTGCAGATGAGGATGCAGCATACGAGGCAGTAAGTAAATTCATGCAGGAGAACCTGTAATCTCAGAATGAGTGAACAGAAGGCATCCCGGTCCGGTCGATCGGGATGTCTTTTTTGAAGGAGGAAAAGGAATGCTGACGGAGCAGAGATACGAGATCATACTCGGCCTTCTCAGAGAAAAAAACAGTGTTACGGTAACAGAACTGAAAGATATCCTGGATGCATCGGAATCTACGGTCCGCAGAGACATCACGGCGCTTTACAAGGCGGGGAAGCTGACCAGGGTTTTTGGCGGTGCAGTGGCACTGGAACATACTGTCAATGCCTATGAGCCTACCGTAGCCCAGAAAGTTGAGCTGAATATTGAAGAAAAAAAGAAGATCGCAGCCTATGCGGCAGCTCTGATCCGTCCGGAAGATTTTGTGTATCTGGATGCGGGAACGACTACCGGATATATGCTGGAGCATCTGGAAGGCTCCGGGGCGACTTTTGTCACCAATGGTGTTTCCCATGCCAGGGCTCTGGCTCAGATGGGAGTCCGTGTGCTGCTGATCGGCGGAGAACTGAAGGGATCTACGGAAGCTGTGATCGGAAGTCAGGCCATGCAGATGCTGAAGAATTATCATTTTACAAAGGGCTTTTTCGGGACCAACGGGATGACTCAGAGAGAAGGCTTTACCACGCCGGAATCCAATGAAGCACTGGTAAAGCGAACCGCCATGGAGCAGTGTCTGGAAAAGTACGTAGTGTCTGACAGCTCCAAATTCGGACAGATCAGTGCGGTGACGTTCTTTTCATTTGACGGAGCAGTGATCCTGACGGAAAGCTGTTCCAAAGAATATAAAGATTGCAGAAATATACAGATCGTATCATAGAAAGATCGCAAAAAAAACCGGTTTGGAAGAAAAAATTCTTCGTAAACCGGTTTTTTGTTTGCTGAGGATCTGTTTCAGGCTTCCCTGGAGATCATGGCTTCTAGATCTTCTACGGAAATGTCTTTTTTTTGCATCAGCTTGAGCAGACGTTTCAGTTCAGCAGCTTCCTTTGCCTTTTTTTCAGCTTTGCGGATCTCATCCAGCTGAGCTGCCAGTGCAGTTTTTTCATCCTCCAGCGCTGCTATCTTTTCGGTGCAGGCAGCAATCTTGGAATCTACTTTGGAAATTTTCTCATTGAGTACTTCTATCTTTGTACGTCTCTGTGCCATATGAAACCTCCTGATAAAAATATTACTTCTTATACACTATACAATAGCATAAACGACGATGAAATACAATTGTGAATTGATGTGCAATATGTTATCATGAATGTATATAATATTTCAGAAACGCAGGATAATACTATGGATAAAGATAAGGGTGTATTTATGACTGCCCGGGAAGTAAATATGGAAATAGAAATGCTGAAGACGGTTTTTGACATTGTAAGACTGGTGGATGTTAGCCGTACAGCTCCGGTAAATATTGGCTTAGACGATTGCTCTTATGAAGCAGAACATAAATGCTTTGCAGTGTGGAATAAAGGCAGAAGATGTGAGAACTGTATTTCTGCCAAAGTTTTTGCCCGTAAAAACAAAATGACGAAATTTGAGTTCGTCAATGATGACATTTATCAGGTAATCGCCAAATATGTGGTTATAGACGGGACACCTCTTGTCATGGAAATGGTCTTTAAAATGACGGATAAGATCTTTCTGGGAGCTTATGGAAGCGGATTTCTGATCGATAAGATCAGCAGATTCAACCGGGAATTATATGAAGATCCGCTGACTGGTGCCAGAAACCGGAGATATTTTGAGGAACAGCTGAAATCCCTGGATAAGATGGGGGCTATAGCTATGATCGACGTGGACAATTTTAAACAGATCAATGACAGCTATGGCCATGTAGCTGGAGATGCGGCGCTTTGTACCATTGTCAGAACGATCTTTGAGCATGTGCGGGCAGATGACGTGGTACTGCGTTATGGAGGAGACGAATTTCTTCTGATGTTTGAAGAAATCCCGGAAAAGGTATTTCAGCAGAAGCTGGAAGATATCCGGGAAGAGATCGCAATGGCAGATGTGCCGGAATACAAAGAAATCTGGCTTTCCATGAGCGTGGGAGGTGTATATGGAAGCTGTAAGGTCAGAGATGGAGTGATGGAAGCGGACAGGCTTCTCTATCAGGCCAAGCGGCAAAAAAACTGTGTTGCCTACAAGAGAATCTGACGGAAATGACATGACAGTCATTGAAAGCAGAATTATGTAACAGGCGCATGAGGTGTATATCTGGCAAGTGAAAGGGAGAATAGGGATATGAAGATAATCGCAAGGATCAGAAGTGATTTTCCGACAAAATTCGGAATCCCGCGTCAGAGCGGTCGAGTGGAAGAACTGACAGCCTGTATTGTTTTTGAACCGGAATACCGGGTACGGGAAGCGGTAAAAGGACTGGAAGATTTTTCGCATATCTGGCTGCTGTGGGAGTTTTCACAGTCGATCCGTGAGAACTGGTCCCCTACAGTACGTCCGCCACGCCTGGGCGGAAATGAAAGGATGGGCGTATTTGCCACCAGATCGCCCTTCCGTCCCAATCCTGTAGGCTTATCCTGTGTGAAGCTTGAAAAAATCGATCTGGAAAGCAAAGAAGCTCCTGTACTGATCGTATCCGGTGCGGACCTGATGGACGGAACCCCCATCTATGATATCAAGCCATATCTGCCTGTGGCAGACTGCCATCCGGAAGCACTGGGCGGCTTTGCGACGAAGGTGGAGCAGCATTTTCTGCAGGTAGAGATCCCGGAAGAATGGAAGGCAAGGATTCCGGAGGATAAGCTTACTGCGTTGGAAGGCGTGCTCAGAGAGGATCCGAGGCCTGCCTACCAGAAAGATCCGGAGAGGATATACGGAATGCCTTTTGCAGGAATGGATGTTCATTTTCAGGTAAAAAACGGCATACTTACAGTATGCGAGATCACAGGATATAAAAAATCAGACAGAATTTAAAATTACCTTTGACAAACTTTTTGTAAGATGGTATTATAATAAATGAGTTAGCAAGTGCTAACTCAATATTTTAAAAGTAAAGTTAGTTTAAAATAACCTTGAAACAGTCATATAAAAGTTCAGAGATCAAAGGAGAGTGAATTATGAGCGTTGTAATTGTAGGCGGTAATGAAAGAATGGTATGTCAGTATGAGGATATCTGCAAAGGCTTCGGATGCAAGGCGAAAGTTTTTGCCAAGGAAAAAGGAGCCATGAAGAAAAAGATCGGGGTGCCGGATCTGATGATCCTGTTCACCAGTACCGTTTCCCACAAAATGGTAAACTGCGCAGTAGAAGAAGCAAAGAAAAAATCCATTCCGGTATGCCGCTGTCACACAAGCAGCGCTGCAGCTCTCGAGAACATCCTGAAGCAGTACTGTGCATAAGAAACAGGTCAGGAGATACTTTTCTCTTGTATAATTTGACTTTTTTTGCAGAAATGTCACGGAAAGGCTTGCAAAATTACAAATTATTCAATAAAATAGCCGTAGGTTTCTGTGGTAAAGCGTTGCAGTGAATGGTGAAAAGGCGGCGCTGGAAGTCGAAATTACAGGTGAGAGGTGTTATCATGAAAAAAGTTGTAAAATTCGGTGGAAGTTCTCTTGCAAATGCGGAGCAGTTCCAGAAAGTGGGCGATATCATCCGCAGTGATGAGAGCCGCCGTTATGTAGTTCCGTCAGCTCCGGGAAAGAGATTTGACGAGGATATCAAAGTGACGGATATGCTTTATGGATGTTATGACGCAGCATCCAAAGGGGAGGATATCACTGAGAAGATCAATGCAATCAAGGCGCGATATTATGAGATCATCAAGGGACTCGGACTGAGCCTTTCTCTTGAGGAGGAGTTCAAGAAGATCGATGAGGATTTCCGTGCACAGGCAGGAATCCAGTATGCGGCATCCAGAGGAGAGTTCCTCAATGGTAAGATCATGGCTGCATATCTTGGATATGATTTTGTGGATGCAGCTTCTGTGATCCGTTTTGATAAAGCTGGTAATCTGGAAGCGGAGGAGACCAATAAACTCCTTTCCAAAAAACTCAGCAAATCCCAGCATGCGGTTATTCCGGGATTTTACGGCGCATGTGCAGATGGCACAGTAAAGACATTTTCCAGAGGTGGTTCTGATGTGACCGGATCTCTGGTTGCAAAGGCTATCCATGCAGATATTTATGAGAACTGGACGGACGTTTCCGGTTTTCTTGTAACAGATCCGCGTATCGTTCACAATCCGGAGCCTATCGAGGCAATCACATACAGAGAGCTTCGTGAGCTTTCCTACATGGGAGCTACTGTTCTTCATGAGGATGCCATTTTCCCGGTTCGTAAAGAGGGAATTCCGATCAATATCCGTAACACAAACAGCCCGGAGGATAAAGGTACTCTGATCGTAGAGAGCACCTGTAAGAAGCCGAAATTTACTATTACCGGTATCGCCGGAAAGAAAGGCTTCTGCTCTATTAATATCGAGAAATCCATGATGAACAGTGAGATCGGGTTCGGACGCAAGGTACTTCAGGTATTTGAAGATCAGGGGATCAGCTTTGAGCATGTACCATCCGGAATCGATACCATGACTGTATATGTTCATCAGGACGAATTTGAGGAGAAAGAGCAGCAGGTTATCGCAGGTATCCACCGTCTGGTGCAGCCTGATTTTGTGGAGATGGAATCGGACCTTGCACTGATCGCAGTTGTTGGTCGTGGAATGAAATCCCAGAGAGGCACTGCAGGAAGGATCTTCTCTGCTCTTGCCCATGCAAATGTAAACGTAAAAATGATCGACCAGGGTTCCAGTGAGCTGAATATCATCATCGGTGTAGAGAATCGTGATTTCGAAAAAGCAGTCAGAGCAATCTACGATATTTTTGTTCTGACACGGATATAAACAAAATCCGGAAACGGATTTTGTTTATGAGGAAGTAGCGAAGCGGATTCCGAATATCCGATTTATATAAATCCGGAAACGGATTTTGTTTATGAGGAAGTAGCGAAGCGGATTCCGAATATCCGATTTATATAAATCCGGAAACGGATTTTGTTTATGAGAAAGTAGCGAAGCGGATTCCGAATATCCGATTGATATAAATCCGCCGCAGTACGTGTAACATACCGTCCTGCGGCGGATTTTTTTGGAAAAAATCCAAGATTTATCTAAAAATAATACAATCAAATTCAACAGGATTTCCAAAGGAAAGACAAAGATATTGTACATTGTGTCGAAACCCCAAAATCGCTTGAAATAAGGCTCTCTGCGTCCTCAAAATTCGACTGGCAACAGTTTGGCAACACCCCCTGTTGCATGTAAGAAATGTCAAAAAGAGACAGTGCCAATAGTCAGCAGTAATTGGTGCTGTCTTTCAATTTGTGGAAAGATATGCGGAAAAGGAAGAGGTGGGAAAGATAAAAGGGGTGATATAGAAAAGTTGGAAGTATTATATTTTTCATCGTTTATTGCTAATAGTCAATGGCTTTCGATGACCTTTTGCTATGATTCACCAGACTGCTGAAAGTTGGCGGAACTACGACCGGAACAACAGACGCAAATGGATATGTTGTATTTGATAACCTTGACCAGGGCGAGTATCAGATAACAGAAACAAAAACGACTTCAGGACATACACTCCTGAAAGACCCGATTACTGTTACCCTTCCAATCACAATGACGAAAGAGGAGGCTATCAAGAATAAGGCTGATACATCAAAGGCGACGTGGGATGCCTATACGAACAAGTGGCAGTTTTACGACTGTACTTTTGAAGTAACCAACTCAGCAACATTTAAGATGCCGATGACTGGAGGAAAAGGAAATTGGAAGTATGGTATTATCGGATTTGGCACACTTGCGGTTCTTGGAACTGGACTAATCCTGATGAATCCTCGGAAGCAGAAGAAACGCAGGAAGTAACTGAAAATGGATAACCACGAAAAATATGAAGTGGTGAGAAAAAAAAGAAATAAAAGATAAGAAGAGAAGCGCACGGAAACGTGCGCTTCTTGTGTAAATGTGAGGAGGAGATGTGGTATAAAAGCATTTTGTTGTATTTTTTTCGCATACTAAATGCAAAAGGTAAGAAAAGGAGTAAAAAAATGAAAGACAAAGATTATTATACAAAATCGTACGATAAATACAGTCAAAACACAAAATGTCAATGCGACTTGGAAGAAGGAAAGATAAAAATATACGAAGTACCATTTGAATATCGTGATGGATTAGCATATGTTCTTGCTCGGAAGGCAATACGACTGGGAGATTTAAAAAGGGAATGCAGAAAAAAAGAAAAAAGATTACTTGCAGAACAGTTGATGGGTGATATAATAGTATGTAAAAAATATAAAGAGAAAGGTTCGGATTTATCCTCTGAATATCCTGAATATAGGACAGAAGACAGAATACGAGATTTGCGAAGTCTATTTCTAATGTGTGCGGATGAGGGGTATTTCTGATAACAATACAAGATGATTCATAACGAATTTTTTTATAAAAATATAGACGATGCTGAAACACATAAAATATTAAAGTCGATAAAAAATGATTGGGATAAGCAGATATTAATAAAATTTTTTGACTGGATTAATGACAAATGCTTAACAGGAGATGCGAGATTCTGTAAGATAGCACAAGTAGAGCAAGGTAATGATTATGTTGCATTTTTCCTAACTAATAGTATACAATTAAATGCAATTAGAACACGATATGAAATATGCGGCTATTTGAGTTATACTTCAAATATCAGGAAACCTAAAATTTATTATGCTGATTTAACACACTACAACGACACGAATATGTTGTGGATACAGGATAATTACATTACAAGTCCGAATATGAAAAATAAAGGCATCGGTTCAGCCGGAATGAGCTGCATAAAGAATCTAGCAGTTCAATTAAATTGTGAAAAAATTCAAGGTAAAGCACAAGTAACAAATGTTATTAATAAGAATGAAATGGATAAGCTTATTTCATTCTATTCAAAAAATGGTTTTACAATAAACCCAGCAAACGACATTATAACATTTTTGCTGTAATATTATTTTTTGTTGGCTTTTGCGAGCAGTCGACGGTCAATCACACACAAAGACTAAATCAAAATATTTCTCAAAATATTAGTTGACAAAATAGAGTTTTTGATATATTGTATATTAAAGCTATGGGTTCTGAGGGCGCAAGATACTCACGGGATGTGGTATCGTTGGCATTTGTCAAAAGTGACTCTATCGAGCCTGTATTTTAGCTAAAACATTAAAGACATTTGCTTAGGCAAATGTCTTTTTACTCTATTAACACATAGGATTATAAATAAATAGAAGTATTATTTATTCATTTGCCCAGGATAGAAGATATCCTGATATGCGGATAAGGAGCGTTCGCCTTCGGAGAATGTCATGACTGATGTAGTGGATGCATTCGTGTGTAGCCGAAGTAAAATAATCCGTGGAACATCATACAGACGTAGGGGCTGGAACGACCTGACAGGACAGGTGCTAAATCATCCTTCTTGATATAGTCAAGATAACTGGCGGACAGTGAAATAACTACACTATTTTATTAAATTATTAACTTCTTTTACGAATTTGTATCTACTATATATAGAGAGGACGAATTCTCTTATGTATGTATAGTCTCTGGGAGTAACGGGACTTAAACGTAGAATATTACTCAGTAGTATGTATAATCTCCGAGAATGACGGGATTTAAATGTAGAATATCCTTCAAAAGTATGTGTAATAATTGTTGGAGCAGCTGTTACTCTGACAAATGAATGCTTGCTTCGCTGAAATAAGAATGTTATAATAAAGAAACATAGGGAGCCGTTGCAAACGGTTTATCCCCAGAAATTAATTTTCAAGTTTAACTTAAGCCGTCGTCTAGTTCCAGTAGTCGGCGGCTTCTTGCTTTTGTTTCGTTTGTCGAGTTCTACTTGTCAGATAAATTTCCAGCATTCTAGCACGAAAGTGAGACCACTTATCGCGACTACAAACTTATACATATCGCGTCCCCTCCTTGTAAAAACTAGAGAAGGGGCATTTATCTGCACCTCCCCAGTAAACTATATTAACAGTTACGAGAAGATAAACCGCCTGCCGTTATTCTCGGCTCCCTATGCAACATAGTATATCAGGATAGAAATAAAAAATCAAGAAAACGCAAAGAAATGGTCAATTTTGAAAAGTTTTTAAGATAAATTTTACTTTTTTCTATCACCGATGGGGAGAGAAATTTTCATCCGTGTCTGCTACACGCGAGCGTAGTTCGCGATGTCACAAATAGTTCTTCCTACTTGTTTTTTTATATATATTTTACAACAAATATATATGGTTTGCAAAAAAAATAACGCACCACCTCGCGGTGGTGCGTTTGTGCGATATAAACTAGTTAAGATGGGTTTTCTGTCCAATTGGCTTTCAAGGTTTGAGTTTCATACATTATTATGTAATCTTCAACCCCATATGGTATGTCAGTGCTGTCAACCGCAGTCCACTTTTGGAATTTTGCGTTTAGTTTCTCTGGCTTTGTAATATTCGTCAAAGAAAATTTCATCCCCGCCGGAACCTGTATCGTATATTTCTCAACTCCACCTTTGTCAGGGAATGTACCACCGTTTGCGTCAACGGTCAACGTAAACTTCTGGTCCGGGTCTTTGGCGAAAATCTGCACCCAGTAAATGACTCCGTCTTTTTTGTAGCAGCCTACTCCAATATGAGTAGCACCGCTGTCTGCCATAGTAACATAATGTCCAGGGCTATTTACGACGCCATTGACAAATTCTTTTGGAGTTCTAAAGCCTACAGCGATATTTTCCCCACGAATATTTCCAGCACCAGCTTCATGATAAGCTGTGTTTGCATTCGTTCCATCTGGCCTGGTGTGGCTATATTTAACAAGTGCACATTCTTTCGCTCTTACCGCCGCTCCTTTATCAAGCGCTGCGTTCTCCTGCACCGAATTTTTCCCGGCTTTTTGTCTCTCAATGTTCGTTAATCGTATAACTTCCTTGATGAATTTCTTTGTGTTGAGCGGGGTTTCTGTTGGCTTTGGTGTAGCGGTTGGCTTTGGCTTCTGTGTCGGCTTTGGTGTTGCCGTAGGCTTCGGTTTCTGTGTCGGCTTCGGCGTTGCTGTCGGTGCAACTGTCGGAGTGGCAGTAGGTGTTGCAGCCGGTTTCTCTGGGATGACAACCCGCAGTCCTGCTTTGTTGTAACTACCATAAGTCTTATATGTCTTATTGTATCCCATTACCATATAGTAGTAAGTCCTTCCGGCTTTAACCGGGTACTTGCGGCTGGACTTGTGAACGTATTTCAGGGTCTTTGAACTGACGTTCGCAATCCTGGTCCACTTTGTGGTGTCAGCGGAGCGGTAATAAACCAGGTAGTTCGTAGCATTGATGGATTTTGTCCAAGTAACAGTAGTCTGCTTATAGTTGTTCGCTTTCACGCGGGTTTTTACAATAGACGGTACGGCCGGAATAGTGACGGTCTTGCCTTTTTTATCGTAAGAACTCCATTTCCTGCCGTACTTGTTGTATGCCCTGACGGTGTAAGTATATTTTTTACCACCCTTGAGCGTTGCTTTCTTGTTTGATGTGTGCGTATAACTGGTCTTGCTTGCACTAACATTGGCAAGTGTCTTCCAGGATTTCGCCCTGGCTTCTTTCCAGTAAATACGATACTGTGTTGCGTTGCTTGCCTTTTTCCACTTGATAGTAACCTTGTTGCTGCCGGATGTCGTAACACTGGAGAGTGTGACCTTGCCGGGTGTCCTGGATGCTGCCTGTGCCGGTACTGCCGGAATGAGCAGCATGACAGCAAGAGCCAGGACCAGCAGGCGGGATAAGGCAGAAAACTTTGTCTGGATGTGTCTTAACATACTTTTTCCTCCTTCTGTAGCCATTGATAAGTCTGGTTTCATTTTACTACAGAAATAAGTGTAAAGAAATAAAGATATCAGGAAATCTTTGTTTTTTTGTTCGTTACAAAAAAATAATTTTTATTTTTTACACTGCAAAGAAAATCAAGCATATTATTGTTGAAATCCAAAAGAGAGGAGAAACAAATATGCGGAAAATGCACTTTGAATATGTCTATAAATATAAAAAGTATATAAATTTTTGCGGGTTATTTTTCGGAGCGTAACCTTTTCCGCAAAAATTTGAATTGTGGATTTCTTTGTGACATAATGGATTTGTAAGCAAAAAGAACTCGCGAGTGAAACCATAAAAACTGTTTTCCCGGAAGGGACTTATTGATAGAGGAGGTACATTTATGTACGAGAATTATGTTGAATTAAATAATAACATCGTGAAAATCTGTGATTGTTTTACTGCCCCAGAGGATGCAGGAGATATAAGGGTAGGAGAGGAAATCAGCAGGATTGTCCGCAGAGCATTTCTTTATAGATTCATGAGTTATGTAACAGATGATTGTGAGAATAAAGGAATGGATGAAAAGGAAATGTTGGAAAGAGTTGGACATCACGTTCCCAAAGATGCCCGCTGGCAGCATTTTGTACAGGCCTGCAAGGATGGAAATTTTGATATGGAAGAACTGAAAGCCGCAGTAAAACATATAGGGGATGAAGTGAAAGGGCTGTTTGATGACCTGTCAGCAGGAGAACTGGACAAGGATAACTGTACATTATATGCAGAAGGGAAATCATTTGCGGATGTAATCCTTGCAGTAGATAAATTGCCATTTGAGTATCATAGTAGAACTGATTTTAACGATGATGATGAGTTAGTACAGTATCTTGTTATCAATGAGAGTAACCGCCGTCAGGGATATGATTATGTTGAGATTGAAGAATTTGTACCGAAATATTATAAATCCTGTGAACCAGGGAGTTATTTAGTATCTCCATCGCGACCTTTAGAATTTACTATCATGAATGCAAAAGAGATGAAGAAGGGCGAGACATCCCTGGAAGGAGATGCGGTACGGAAAAAGAAGGATATTTTATTTAATATGTTCAGCCTGTATGCGCAGCGTTATATCCTTCTGGACATCTGGAAGGAGGATGCAAAAGAAAGTGATTCTTCAAAAGAACTTTTGGAAAAAGCGCAGAAACTGTTTGCATATTCTGAAAGTGAAGATGACCCAAGAGACAAAAGAGCACAGGAGATTTACACAGACATTTCCGATTATCTTGAAAATCAGCCGATGGAGTTTTGGGAAACCGTGGATTGCCGGAGAGGGAAACTGGAAGATTTATTATGTGAAGCATATGATAAAGTCTATGGAAAATAAGTTCCCGGATTTCGGGGTGTAATAAAAAGGGAGAGCAGTTGTGTGGGCTGTTCTCCCTTTTTGGTGGAATCAAATTGCCATAGATTAATAATTACGCCCCTGATTCTCACTTACCGTCCTCTGCGCGGATTGGTCCATCCGCTCTAGCAGATATCCGGCCCGGCCAGCCAGGTAGAGGGTATGGTTCAGGGCATAATCGGTTTTATGTAAGATGTGGTCAAATGTCTCGTTTTTTACCTTGCCGGTCCGCTTGCGGATATGGTCAGAAGTCCGCTGTCCGTAAATATCAGACCATCTTTTTCTACGTTCCCGGAAGTCGGCCAGGTGTGAGACATCATCGGGTATCTGGCTGCATAGTTTTTCATATCGGCGGGTATGCTCCTGTATCTGTTCCTCGCAGGCGGAAATCTTCTGGTCCAGTGTCTGCAAGCCGGATTCCATCTGTGCCAGCATCCTGGCCTTGGTTTCGTAGTCCTGGATATCGGAAAAGCCTTCCTCGTTCAGAATCCTTCCCAGCCGTTCCTGACGGAAGCGGATGCCTTCTTCCTCTGCCTGGATTGCGGCTTCTATCTCATCAGGACGGCTGCTCCAGGATGAAAATTTCCCTTCCCGTTCTTTACGGAGTGTGGAGATTGCTTTTTCTGCCTGCCGGTCTCGTTCCTGGACATTCTCCCGGGCTGCTTTTACACGGATGACTGATTCCTGGAGAGACTGCGCTGTTTTCTGGATATATTCCCGTTGTGTCTGGAAGTCCTCCAGGTCATACCGGGCAGAGAGGATTTCCCCCCGCAGCCAGCCCATGCGCTCTGCAATGGATTCGTAGAGTTGGTCATTCTTTTGTTTTATCTCTGCTTCCAGTTCGCCCAGAGCCTGGCGGATTTCCTGATTCTTTTTATTTAGTTTTTTGATATCTTCATTAATCTGATACTGCTGGGAATCGGTCTGTTTTGCCCCATGAGGGCCAAGATGGATGCCGGAGATATCATCCAGACCTTGTGCTTGATAAGAGCGGCAGTCCACCCTTTCTGGTATGCCTGCACGTTCCAGGGCCTGGTTTACATGTTCTTCCCAGGATTTCCGCCAGGAAAAGATGGCATCCGTGGAATTCCAGTACTTCATCTTCGGATTCTCCCGTCCGTAGGGAGTGGAGCGGGGATTGCTGGATGCCCTCACCAGGTTTTCCAGGTAGGCCTCAGAGGGTGTCAGCCAGATTTTTTCCCGGCCTTTGAAGTACGGGTACTGTTTTTCCCAGCCATCCGCCTTGGCCTGGATAAATTCCTCGGCGGTAAAGGCTGCGGTCTCTCCCTGGCGTTTGCAGAGATATTCTTTCTGTGTCTTTGGCTGCCAGTTCCCAGTTTTATCCAGGGGCCGCATGGTCAAAAGGATGTGTGCATGAGGGTTCTGGAAAATCATGTCTTTTTCATCCTTCGTTGGCTGGCCGTTCCGGTCAACAGGGATATGCTGCTCATTGGTGACAGGTGGATTGTGGATGCTGAAATCGGCGACCATGCCCTGAGAAACAAAAGCATCCTGGACAAATCCCTGTACCAGTTGGAGGTTTTCCTCCGGTGTCAGTTCATTTGGAAGGGCAATCATGACCTCTCTGGCGAGTCTGGCCCTCCGGTCTTTTTCTGCCTCTTCTACGGAGTTCCACAGATATCCCCGGTCCTGAAACTCTTTCGGCGCATGTTCCGGCAGCACGATTTCGCTGTGTGTCACCCATTTCTTTTTGGTGTAGTCCTCCATGATTCCGGTGTACTGATTTTCTATTTTACTTGCAGAACGGTAGGCGGCTGCGGCCACAACACTTTTTCCGTCATTCCGTTTGATTACCTGCATATGGAATTGAAAGATTGCCATAGATAAAATCACCTCGTTTTTTATTTTTCAATATGGAGAATCCGGGGCAGGATAAAATTTTTTTCATTCCGTTTTTTATCTTCTCTTTTTTTCTGCATACTGTAAGTGCTGGTAAGGAAGAAACCTTATCAACGAAAATACAACATAAGGAGTTGAGAACATGAGAGGAAAGCAACTTGCAGGGGCCACAGACCAGAAACTGCGGGTCCTGCTCACCTATAAGGGGTCAGCCCCGGCCGGTAGTGAGATTCAGGATGATTACATATCTCTTAATCTGGAGGCTGACGGGAGACCGGAGCCGGCAGCCACGGCAGTCGTCAATTTTCCAGTGATGGAAGGAGAAAAAGCCTTGTTCATCCATTCCCTGGATGCAGGTGATAACAAGGCAAGGGAGCACCTGCTGGGCGTGATAGAGGATTTCGCCAGGAAGAGGGGGTATCCATCTGTTTACATCCATACCGGGAAACAGAAGAAGCATTTTTTAAAGAAGAATGGATTTGAAGGGATTTCGGAAAAACCGATTGCCAGGAAGGTCCTGGAACCATGAAAGACTGGCTGTACCGGGTTTGGAAATATCTGAGGACGGAGATACAAAATCCCCGTCCTGGGATGAAAAAGGATATATGGAAATGGATAAACCGTATCTTTTTCAGCGGAATCTGGCTTCAGCCTTTTGCGATGGCGGGGTTAATCCTGTTCTTTCAGAAAGTTTTGGGCGGGGATGTGTCGTACCTCATCCTGTTTGTCTTATCATTCCTGCCGTCTGTCTATGTATGGTCAGAGAACCAGAGGCAGGCTGCGGCCGGAAAGAAGGATTTCAGTATTGAGGATGTATTCCACGAAAAGCCTAATGAATTTTCAAGCCCGTTAAAGCAAAAGGCGATGTACCCAAGGATTGCGGAAGATTTCCTTTTTGACCAGCCACAGGGCGTGGTGTTTGGCAGGACAGAGGAAGGATATTTCAAAAAAGAGCAGAAATATCTGTGCAAGCCGATGGATGCGGCACATTATAAGGATGGCCATGTATTCGTGATTGGTGGGTCTGGCAGTGGCAAGTCCTCTGCCCTGGTCATCCCGTCATTGCTGGCCAGCCAGAATGCCGGTGGATTTTATGTTGACATCAAAGGAGAACTCTGGCGGAAAAGTCGGCGGATGGATGCGGAAGATGTGGTCATCATTGATTTCCAGGACCGGGGGAAATGGGGATGGGATGCGTTGTATCTCCTGAACCACAAAGGAGGACGGGTCACAGACCAGGATATCCGGGAGACTATGGAGGAAATCGCAAACAGCCTGATACCCATATCGGCCAAGGATACAGACCAGTTCTGGAAACAGTCGGGCCGCTCGCTTTTGGTCGGAGAACTGGTTGGCCTGTATAAGCAGAAAAAGATACATAACCTGTCAGAACTGGTGAATGAGATACTGTCCCGGGATGCCAAGGAACTGGTGGAGGAATTACTGGACGGGGCAGCACCGAGGGCTACAGAGACGAAATTTCTTTCTTCGTTCCGGAACCTTGCGGAGGATACGATGTCGGGAATCGTCCAGCAGGAGCAGGAGTCTTTAAAAATCTTTATCGATGAAGATATCCGATATGGAATGGAGACCAATACCCGGCAGGCAAACCCGCAGATGCTTGAGGAAGGAAGGGCAGTCTTCCTGGCCATCCCGGAGGAAAAACTGGAAGTGTACTATAATTTGGTAAACCTTATTATCGCCCAGGTCTTCGGGAGCCTGATAAAGCGACCGGAAGGGAGCCGGCCGGTGATGGTTGTGATTGATGAGATGGCCCGGATTTGTGCCCGAGGCCCCGTGCCATGTTTACATTCAGGAATACTGCTCACTGGAAGGAGTCGAAACATCACCCTGATTTTGATCACCCAGAGTTTTGAAGCCCTGGAAAACGCTTATACGAAAGCCGATATCCAGTCGATGATTGCCAATAGTGCATATCTGGTCTGTTTGGATGTACGGAGTCCTTCCACAGCCAAGACCATCTGTGGGATGGCTGGCACTTACAAGGAACGACAGACGACCTGGAGCGGTTCCGGGAAGAACCGGAGTGTCAGCATCTCATACCAGGACAAGCCAATCCTGGAGCCTTCGGATTTGTCCAGGCTGGTGAAACAGGATGAGGTCGTTATCATATCCGCAGATTACGGGTATTGCAAAGCCAGGAAGTGCTCATACTTCAACGATGCCGTCCTGGGGCCGATGTCTGAGAAGGTGCAGCGGTATAATCAGGAGGCTATGGGGATAGAAGGGAAAGAAGAAATAAAAGAAACAAAAAGACCAATACCAATCCTTCCGGAACGGCCGGAGGATTGTAGAGAAAAATTAATGCGGCTGGCAGAAAAAGGATATGAGACCCTGAGGGAGTCTATCCACCGCCAGTATGAAGGAGGAAAGGAGAAATGGAAAAAGAAGACAAAATCAGACTGCAAAAAGCAATAGAGAAGAGTCTGGGGGAGCAGTGGGAAGTAAAGCCCATCACAGTCCCGAAAGTAAACGGCCCCAGGGATGGATTACGTTGCAGGCATGAAGGGGATAAACATGCCCTGGTCATATATCCGGACGATTATGCAGGGATGCTGGCATCCGGGGAGAGTATGGCGGATATCGGGAGATACGCAGCGGGCCTGGTAGAGGAAAAGAGGACAGCCCTGCCGGAAATCACGGACCTGCCATCCGCGGAGGACTTCCGGAAAGGACTGTTCATCCAGTTGGTGAATGCGGATGCAAACAGGGCACTCCTGGAAAATGCGGTATACGATTCTGTGGAGGATATGGCGGCAGTGGTGCGCTGCAAGGTAGCCGAGGAGGGAACGTTGCTATATTCCTTCTGTGTGACGAAAGACAGCCTGCCGTTATTCCGGATGAGCCAGAGTGAGGTTTTGGCCGAGGCATATAAAAATACGGCAGCGCAGGAGTTCCAGTTGCGGAATACTGCTGATATCCTGCGGGAGGAACTGGAAAGACAGATAGAAGCGGGGGAAGTGACAGAGATACAGAGGGAAGTGATGGAAGAGATGCTCGCCCAGGAATCCCCGCTCTATGTCCTGACAAACCAGGAAAAAGTAAACGGTGCCAGTGTGATGCTGTGCCCGGAGATTTTACAGAAAGTGTCTGAAGAACTGGGCGAGCCTTATTACATCCTCCCCAGTTCCATCCATGAGGTCATGGTCGTAAGGGAAAGTGAAGATATGGACATCGGGAGGATGAAGGAGATAGTGAAGGAAGTGAACCTGTCCACGGTAGAGCCGGAGGACCTGCTCTCTTACGAAGTCTTCCGTTATGACGGCAGGAAACTGTCCGTTGCCAGGGAAGATGTCCAAAAAGTATCAGAAACCGTAGACAGGGTAAAGCACCACAAATGGACGATGTAAGGAGGGAGATATGGGAAAAGAAGAAAACCTGACAGAGGCCGTCCGGAGATATCTGGAACTGAGGCCGGGATTTTTCCAGGTGGATGTGAGGACCGGGGACGGAAGGCTGATAGAGGGAAAGAAAAGCATGTGAGGGGCTCAAAATGCCTCTCATTTTTTATGCAGAAAATGTGGCTGGTTGATTTACAAAGGGGGAGGGCAGGAGTAAAATAATGGTATATCTATGAAACAGACAGGAGGAAAACAGGATGAAAAGAAAGAGGATTTTTAGTTGTTTCCTGACGGTCATGCTGGTATTGGTGATGGCTATGCCGGTATTCGCTGCATCTGGAAAGACACCTTCGGCAGTATCGGTTACGAAGGCTGCGGCTGCTAAAAACTCCGTGACAGTCACCTGGAAGCGTGCCAGCAATGCCACATCATACCGGGTGTATTATAAACAGGCCGGTGCCAGAAAGTGGACGGTACTGGCGAATGTGAGCAGCAAGACAACAAAGTATGTTCACAAGACTTCTAAGAAGTATCCACTCAAGGGTGGTAAAAAATATACCTATACCGTCAGGGCATACAACAAGTACGGCAGGAAGTGGAGTTCTTACGATACGAAAGGCAAGGCCGTCACTATTCCGGCCGTACCATCCGTTGTAAAAGCCAGCGCGAAAGCAAACAGTTATAAACAGGTGACTGTGACATGGACGAAATCCATTAATGCCACAAATTACGTTGTTTATTACCGTCCATCAGCATCAAGCAAATGGACAAAGATTAAAAGCGTAAGCGCGAAGACACCGAAATATGTTCACAAATCCAGTAGCAAATATCCGATTAAGGCGGGCAAAACTTATTATTATATCGTAAAAGGTTATAATAAAACATTCAAAACTTATGGTGGATATTATAAAGACGGAGCTAAAGTTAAAGTCCCTAAAAAGACAGTTTTAAATCCTACTGTAACTCCGTCTCAGCCTCCTGTCACGGTAACACCAACACCAACGAAAAAGCCTACCGCCACACCGCAGCCGACGAAAAAACCTACTCCAAAACCGACACAGAAACCAAAGCCGACGGCTACTCCAAAGCCGACGACTACTCCTGACACGGAAAGCCCGGAACAGGTAAAAAAAGATATAAAAGAAGTTATCCGGTTAACAAATAAAGTAAGAAAGAAATATGAGAAGAATGCAGTCAAAGAAAGCGCGGCTTTGGATGCCGGAGCCGCTGTAAGAGCAAAAGAAATTTACACAAAATTTAGTCATCAAAGACCAGATGGAACAAATAATGCCACAGCTTACCATGCGGCTGGCGCAGGTAATATTTTAGGTGAAAATATTACAACTGGAAGCAGTCCTGAAAGAGCAGTCGAATTATGGGAAGAAAGCAAAGGACATCTAGTTACACTGATAGACAAACGCGCTACTCATATAGGAGTTGGCTATTATAAAGGGTTTTGGGTGCAGGTATTTGCACAAAACCCTGACCAGAAATTCACGCTAACAGTCGACGCTAATGGCGGATATTTTCCGGATAAAGATAATGCTGAAAAATACACAATACAGGTGCCAGCAGGGATGACGCTATATGCGAAGGATATAGCTGAAGTGAAAAAAGATAATAGCACTTTTAAAGGATGGTCAACTGTGTATGATGATGGATACGAATCAGGAGTCGTTGAAAAAGATTATATTAAGGTACATATGTCTGAACCTAAAACGCTCAAAGCTAATTGGACAGATAACAATTTAGCTGATTGATTATATAAATACACAGAAACGCACCACCGTATGGCGGTGCGTTATTTGATAATTTGTCAGCAAAGTTGAGTCCTGCAAACGTGTATCCTTCCCTGCATACGAAGGCTTAAAAACAAAAATATTTACCCGCAAAAATGAGATTGGTTGACAATTCCGATTCCTCTAATTGAACGATACAGTTTAGGCTCTCGCCACCCTTTCCGGTGAGGAGAGCCTTTTTTGAAGTCTCTTTGTCCTTATTTTTAACATTTCTTTTCTTTACAATAGCAAATTGTAATTCTAAAATGTCATTATCAACGGACGGGAAAACCGCGGCCAGGTTTGTTGTCCTGCTTGCCATCACACTGATTGCCCCGGCAGTCTTTCAGTCCACCACCCCGGCGGCTTCCAAGCGAACGCCCACAAGACCTACTACTTGCTTAAAATCTTTTCTAAAACTTCCCTGATTTCCGCTTCATTCATAGTCGAAGCATCCGGCAAAAATTCCAGCACCATCTTACCGATATCAACCAGGCGTTTTGTGTAGTTTTTCTTTTCAAGAGCACGCTGGCGGTTCTCTGCTAATTGCTGGCGGTGAAGAGCCTGTTTTGCTTTTAACTGTTCTATTTCTGCAAGTTGCTGTTCAATCGCATCCATTTATCTGCACCTCCTTTTTTGCACGGTCTCTGCGGCTTCGGTTATAGCCTGGACCGCTTTTTCTGTTTTTGTAAGTTTCTGTTCTACTGCGTCAATCATCTCGTTTGAAGTACTGCGTATGGTCTCCAGGCTGGCTTTCAGTTCCTTTACGTCTTTGCCGGAACTCCAACTGGAAATATAGCCGAAAGAATATTCCGAAGTGTCCAGGCCGAGATACTGACAGACAACAAAAGCAATGGATTCTGCCTGCACCTCTGCGGTGTGTTTATCCGGAAGGTCTGCCGAATGGAGTTTTTCATGGGCCATTTCATGAATCAGGGTCTTGAGAGACTGTGCTTCGGAAAGGCTGCTGTCTATGACGATTTCTTTTTGGATGAGGTCATAATATCCATTTGCATCCCCGGATATTGCTTGGAAGCGGACCGGAACCGGGCAGATATCTAGGAGTATATCTTTTATTTGCTTTTGCCTGTCGCTCAGGCTGCCTTCCAGGTTGTGGCAGAGTTCCGGCAGGGGTTCACCTTCCGTCTGCTTGATGTCAAAGGTATATCCAACCTTAAAGAACGGAATGATTCTTTCAACAACTTCCTGCTTGACACTTCCATCGGGAAGAGTAACCGGTCTGCCGTTTTCATCTCTTACGTCTTTTAAGGATTGGGATTTGATTGATGAGGGGCAGATGATTTGGATTCCGGATTCTCCCTTTTTGACCTGACGGTTCAGAGACTTCCAGCAGGTATAACTTGCACACAGCGTGGCATCCGGTCTTTGTCTGGCAATCAAAATCTGGTTATTCAACGAGTAATTGTGGAGGTGCGACATCTTGGAAAGAAAAGCCCTGTACTTATCCCCATCCATAAAATCTTTGATGGACTGCTCCAGGCCCGCAGTCAGTTCATTCAGGGCTTCCTGCCTGGATTTGGATTGTTTTTTATCTGTTTTTTTCATATAATATTGCCTCCTTTGGATTTGGGTAATATTAATATGAAGAAAAGATGATGGGGATAAAAAAATTTGCGGGTTTTGGTGTGGAGGGATGGGAGAAGAAAAAAGAGATGGACAGATTTGGGTAGCAATATGTATTTTGAAAGGTTCCGTTTTGTTCTGAGGTATGATATAATCGTTCTGTTGTCCAACCGAGACCCGGCAACGGGAGGAGGTGAGAACTATAAGCGAAATAATAATTACCTTTATCGTTACCGTCGCGGCAGGTGTGACTTGCCATCTCATCTGCAAATGGCTAGATAGGAACGACTAGGACAACAATAGCCTGATGGATACTTGACCATCCTAAAAAACAAGAAGAAGCCCTCGGTTGTAGTGCAAGTACAGCCGGGGGCTTCGTTCTTTGCTATAAGCGTTTAATAATTACCTTTTGCCTACTGGCATTATATCATATGCAAATCTGAAAATCAATATACCGATAAATGGGAAATCGGGAATCATCTGTATCACACATATCGTGAAATATCACAAGAACTTTTAGTGTAAATTTGCTTTTGTTTTTTGAATTTAAAAACGGTTCTGGGGTGACGGCTGGAAGACGGCAGGGATAGACACAGCCGGAGGTGGTGGATAGTACACCATAATAATGGTGAGTATATGCGCCCTTCCTCTTAATAAATCTGTAGAAAATCAATCTTTTTTAGGGGTATCGGCAGTCGTTCCGGCTGTTATAATCTTGAAATCTTGGTAAAGATGGTGGTCTCGGAAACGCGGTGATGGTGCTTTCGGAAGTTCGGTGATGGTGGTTCCGAAAATGCAGCGATGGTGGTTCTGGAAGTGTTGGTATGGTGGCTTCACAAATGCCAGGATGGTGTTTTGTAGAAAACACTGCAATGGTGGCTTTGTAAATGCAGCCATGGTGGTCCCTCAAATATCAATATGGTGTTTCTATCTTATCCAATCAATCCTTTGTAGCATCGTCAAGAGCCTCCGATTCTGCAGCATTGAAATCCTGGGCTTGCTGTTGGTTAAAGGTCTTGATACATTCAAGCGCAAGGTTATACCACCGCTTGGAGTTCTTCTCTGCATTGTCTGCGTTTTTCTCAGCATAATAAATTTTTGCGGTCAAATTGCTGGTCTCTACCAGAAGTTTGTTGTATGCGTTCTGTAAATCTGAAAGTTGTTTCTTGAGAAGTTCATTTTCGGTCTGTAGAGCAATCAGTTGACGGTCAGGGGACGCCTTGTGCAATGGCATCCATATGGATTCGTCTAAGGGCTTGGTGTTTGTTTGGGGTGGGTTTTCCTTAGAAGTATCCTTTTCAGCAACAAAATCTTTGAAAGGCTGGACTACGTGGTGTTTTGTTGGGTTAGATTTATCTGTAACATAAATGAGCATATCTTTGAGTTGTTCCGCAATGTTGTTGGCATCGCTATCAATCTGTGCCTGAGGTCTCCGGTGCTCGTTCAGAAATTCTACAGCGAAGTCGTCCAGGTATTTAGTCTTGTTCCTTATCTGGATATGGCCCCGGAGTTCAGTATCCTGATATTTAATAACCTGGCGTCTGACCGCTTCATATGTGATTCCCTGGCTGTTCGCATACTGGGGAAGAGTGGTCCCGATTTCATTATCACAAGTCCATGAATGGGTGTTTTCCATAAGTTTTTGTTCCTTTCACAGTACTTTTTTATTTGGTGAGTACATTGTAGCATATGGTAGTGCGTAAATCAATACAAATAATAGTTGCGCAATGTAGCACGTGTAAAAAAAGAAAATATGAAGAATAAATGGATTTTTGTAAATATGTTGACACAACGTAGCGCGAAGCGTATTATAAAAATAAATCACGAAACCACAAACTATCAACATGATTTTTACGCATATTGATTTTATCTCATGAAAGAACAGGAGGAGAAGATTATGAGTGAGAATTTAAACATAGATGTAGCAGCAATGCTGAACCAGTTGCCGCCGGAAATGCAGGCGTTAATCATAAATATGATAAAAGGAGGGCAAAACGCAGTTGTTCCGCAGGCAGGACCATCTGCAATAAATAAAAAAGAAATACCGGAGAATCCCGGATTACAGGATTATACAGAACTGTATTGCGATTGCTTCAAAAAGGGAGAAATCGGATGTGTGACAAGAGCGGAGCAGTTCAGCGATTCGGATATGTACAGAATATTATTTAGTGTAAACTGTGGAGAGATTAGGCGGAATGAAGTGCAGTATCGGTTAGAGATGCTTGCAAAGGAATTAGGCGGAATGGCCCTGGTTCGGTATTTCAAGAAAAATTGTATGGCCGCAAAAAGAGAAATAAAAGAGAGGCAGAAACACGATGATGAAATGGCGGAGCAGGAGAGGAAAAAATTAGCACAAAAAGAAAGAGAAAAAATCCTGGAAACAGGGAATATGACAAAATTTACAGAACTGCCTGAAGGCTGTAAAAATATTTATATTGGTCCTGGATGGGTTGCCAACGATGAAGGAATTTATATGCTAGAGGAGAGCGGAAAAACAGTAAGACGGGTAGAGGCGGGGAGATTTCCGTTTTTGATTGATTGTCTATATGAACCGTATGATGCTGGAGCAATCGGTGCTGAGAAATGCGGTATAAGGTTTAAAAGTGTGCAGGGAGATTGGAGACACAAGATTGTGGAGCAGTCAACATTGATGGACTCACGAGAGGCAATGACGCTGGCCAAAAAAGGATACAGTATCAACAGCCGCCGGGCAATGGCGTTTACGGATTATGCAACCGCTATGCTTGAGGAATCTGCGATGAGGGGTGCTCTCCCAATACATAAAATGGCATCATCATTCGGATGGACGAGCGACAAAAAAGAATTCCTGCCATATACAAATAATGAGTTTGTATTTGAAAAAGAGGATGAATTCCCAGGACTGACACAGGCTATATCACAGTCACAGGGCGACAGAGAGGCCTGGTATAGGGAGTTCAAGGAGATGAGGCAGACTAGGGTAAAGATGTTTAATTTTGCAACGATAGTACTGTTAGCATCCCCTATACTGGGCATGCTGCCAGATGTAGTTAACGGTTTTATCGGAAACATTTACGGAGACACGCACACAGGGAAGACCATTTGTGATTCAATCAATGCCACGATTTTTGGAGATTTTAGAGAGGGCTACGTTATAGCACTAACGCCTCAGTCAACACCAACCGGTATGGAGATTCGTATGAATGCACATAAGAACATCCCATTGGTTGTAGAGGATGCCAATAACGCAGACCCGAATATGATTCCAAAATTCATTATGCAGGCGTCAAATGGAGCCGGAGCACTGAGAGGAACAAAGAATATGGGCAACCGGGCGCAGATGTCCTGGTGCTTGTCATCCCTAGTAAATTCTGAGGCTATCCTGACCTCATATGGAAACAGAGGCGGGGTCAATGGAGGCTCATACACAAGAGTTTATGCAGTGAAATCTGGGAGCCAGTTTCCGAAAGTTTGGGAAGAAAAAATAGGATATTGGAAAGAGTTTTTTGCTACGAATTACGGATTTGCCGGACGTGATTTTGTGGAAATCCTACAGGGAATGGAACTGGATGAGTTGCAGGCTATGAAAAAGAAATTTTTTTCGCAGATTGTTGCACGTATGCGAGAGATTGGACATTCAGAGACACAGGCTGAGGGACTGGCGATACTGATGCTTGCGGATTATCTTGCTGCAACAAGATTATTTAAAGACGATATTATGTTTACGATTGACGAGTTGATTTCTTTTACTGAGGATGAGGAGACCATCAAACCAGCAAAAAGATTTTATAACAAACTTGAGGACCTGATGATTGGCAATCCTGACCGATTTGAGGGATTGGACGAAAATTTGACAGAGAGAATCGCGGACCCGTTAGACCCAGCCAAATGGGTTGGAGAGTATTGGGGCCTGTATAGAATGGAAAACCAACAGAGATGGTTATGTGTCAGACCGGAGGTTTTAGATAGATGGCTGGCAGATGGCGGCGTTGACAGGAGACTGTTTTTTGATTTTCTGAGAGAAAATGATTTAATCAGAGCAGATAAGGGCGCAAATACCAGGAAGACACCTTCTAAGATATACAGTACTAGACCTAGACTCGTAAATATCAGACTGATAGATAGCGATTGTGCAGATGAGGATGATTTATCACAGCCTGGAGTAGAAGAGAACGCCCCTCAAAACCCATTTTTGAAGGTGGCAGACGAAATCAATACGCAAAGACAACTACAGATTGAAAAAATAGAATTTAAGTAATGAAAGCAAAGCCCGGTTATAGTGCCCGGGCTTTGCTTATGTTCAGAGATGAGGCAGTAGGGGTAGAACGGGCGATAACTGGGCAGTACAAGGACAATGAGAGCAAGGGTTAAGTATTTCAACAATAAAAAATGAGCATTTTTTGCAAAAAATGGCCTGTTTTGTGGCCAGTGCCCTAGTGCCCCGCCCTGCCCGAGTAAAAATATAGTATATATAGAAGAGAAAAATAAAATTTAAGTAAATCTTTTTTTATTTTTAAATTTCTCATATATATATATTACTTCATTCACTAGGGCACTAGGGCATTTTCTATATAATATAAATAAATATACTATATATAGTGTATATACATATGAGATATACTGTATTTTGCATAAATGAAGGAGTTTATACAATGATTAGTGCCCAGGTAGTACTGGGGCAGTACTAGGGCAAATGGGGCATTGATTAATCGGTAGTGTATTGCTATCGGTAGGATATGAGGCCTTATACGAAAAAACACTTTCGCAGCCGATAAGTTATCGGGGAACCGGTACTGTATCACAGCCGCAGAATTGGTTTTCGTGCCAGAGAACCACAGCCATCCGGTAGGGATAACCTGACAACGGCGCAGGCCGCCAGTAACTCCAAGTCTGCCAGTGGAATTGTCTATGGGAACAGGCCGTCCGGGTAAGGCGAAATGCTCCCGCAGGTTGATGAGTACAAGGGCATACAGTCCCGCCTGACGCCGTAAACCTTCTTATATATAAGCAACTCCCCGGGCGTTATCACGTATATTCCAGTCACCGGCCACAAGAACCATCATATCTGGCAATCGTATCCGGCACATCTATAAATCTAATCTATTCCATAGGTCCTGTCCGCATCCATCATCATCAGGCCGCACCAGGCTCTTTTCATCTACAGCCGCCATCACAGGCCGGTCCAGGAGTCCTTGCTGGCACGCTTCGTCAATCATTTCCCGATGCCTTTAACATATCGCAGCCATTCTTGCCGCATCCTGCCCTCATATATCGCCGCTACCGATGCGGCAACCTGTCATGACCTGCCCGCTACAATCACTGTACTTCTTCCCTGCCGCTGGTCCACACTGCCACAGGACGCCATCCCAGGGCTGCCGTTTCCAGCCAATCGTTCTTCCGTACAGCCTTCCCGATGCCCGGCTGCAACTGTCCAGCCGCAGCCTCCGTTTCTACTGTTGCACCTTGTTCTCAAACCCTATCCAGCCTGCAACTCCTCCCGCGTTTCACCCTCCCAGATGCCATTTCCACCAGCCGAAAAATAATCCGCAAAAAAATACGCCTCCGTATTTCCTCAACATATAAAGGATAACGGAAGGGAAAAGAGAAAACCGGGAGGTGAAATCCATGAAACTGTAAAGAAAAACCATTCCGTCATGCGTATGCTGTAAATATGCCATAGCACAACAAGGGCTAAGGAAAATCAACGAAAACCCGCACGCCTGCATCGTTTTTCCAGCAGGCTATATATGTAAAGAAGAAAACAAGGAGGATAAGACCATGAGAAAGATTTTACATGGAAGATTATATGACACAGACACAGCCAGATATATTGGTAGTAACCAGAGCAGTTGTTACAAAAGTGACTATCGCTATTTTGAAGAGGATTTCTATAGGAAGAAAACCGGAGAGTTCTTCCTGCATGGCAAAGGAGGCCCGGCATCCAGATATGCGGAACGCCTGGAAAGCGGTGGCTGCATCGGTGGAGAGCAGATTATCCCATTGCCAGAGGAAGAAGCAAGAGAATGGGCGGAAGAGAACCTTACCGTTGAAGAATGTGAGGGACTTTGGGGAACTTGTGAAGAATAAGAGGGACTTTGCTAGGAAACGGTTTTACACCACGAAAGGAGATACTGATATGAGACCATTAAGAGAAGTTTACAGTGACATCACAAACCTGAAATGCAGAAAGGAAATCCAGAAGGCCTATGATGTGGTAAGGGATAGATATCAGGTGTTTGCAAAGAAGGCTCAGGAGATTGTAGAAGACACGCAGATGTCCATGATGCTGGATAGGATGCAGGAACTGGTACAGCAGGGCAAAATGATGAACATGTTGTCAGAGGAAGAGGTCATGGAGGAAAGCCAGAAACGGCTTGATAAGGAATGCACACAAGAACTGGCTGCCGTCAGGGAGGCCAATACAGAGTTCATGAGGGTATGGGGAAAAGCACTGCTGGAATACCCAGAAGAGAGTGTGAGAATCTGTCAGTTGGGCTGGAATGTCGGCGAAGAATTGAAAAGAAACGATATCCAGTATCTGAACAAAGAAAAGATGTGGAATGGCCCGGATACGGAATGAATCCCGGATATCTGAAGACTTGGGCGGGCTGGACCGGCAGCCTGCTCCCGATGAAAAGATGGACCCGCAAAAAAACAGACGGGATGATTCTTTTGACATATAGATGATACAACCGGTAAGGAATCAGGACGAAAGGAGATTTTACATATGGAACAGAAACATACTACTTGGCACGGAGCGGAACTCAGTCTTGCAGCGATAAAGGCTGGCTTCGTAGACTATTTTGCTGCGGCAGAAGCAGTTGACGCAGAATACTACGACATCGATGCCGAAGATGAGGGGACCTGGGAATTGGTAAATGGCGATGACCTGTATTTCAGGGACAGCGAGGGTGAGGCCTATGGTTCGGAAATGGCCTTGGAGAGAGTCCGGGAACTGGAGGCGATGATTGCCGGGGCCGAAGAGGACCAGGACACTTCCAGGTGGGAGAAAGACATAGAACTGCTGACGGCGAGATGTGAGGTCATAGAGCCGTGTGAGTATTACCAGGTGCCAGAGGAAGGGGCAAGGATACTGCTGGATGAATCCGAGGAACTGGTCTATTACAACGCCAGGCTGGAGGTCTATGTATGGGGTATCTGCCACCTTGGGCTGAATTGGAAACGGGTGCTCACGACTATCCCGGTCCGATAAGATTTATAGACCGGTAAAGACACTGGCAGGCTGCACAGACGGCCAGCCCGGATAAAAATGTTACATACCAAAATTTATACGTAAAAAGGAGATTATATTATGATGAAGAATCCAAAAGAATGCGTTTGTATCCAGAAGAACCAGACATTTTTTGTGCTGAATGAGTTGACCATACCAGAATGCAAGGACGGCAGCGAGCCGCTGACCTTCCATCACGATACGTTCAGCCGTTTTAAATTTGTCCTTATCAACAAAGAAAAGAGACCGGCCACAGCCAATGTGCCGGTAAATGAACTTCCGGCCATCTTCCAGAAAATCCGGAACCTGAGCCTCCGGGATATGTTATCGGTACAGAAACAGAAATCTGAGCCGTCAAAGAGCCCGGCATACACGACTACGATTAATGCAGGGACATTAAAAGGAAAGACTCCGGCAGCACTGCTCCTGGAGGATGCACAGACTAATAAAAGGCTGTTAATCAACCAGAAGAACTGGCTTGAGAGCAATTTAGGCAGGTATCCAAGGAACGCGGCACAGATAACAGCAATCGAGGATGCCTTGAGACTATACGAAGCAGGACAGTTGAATGCGGAGGAATCCAAGGCTGGATTCCAGGCAGAGACAGTCTACAGTTCCGGCATGAGGCCACTTATCCGTCGGAAACGCGGCGATAAATACTTTGTGTATGAAATCTCTATCCGCTGGGACGGAGCCTCTGAGAAACCGGTAGAAATTGATATCCGGAACTACTATGCACCGGTCACGAGGACGGAAAAAGGCCTTTTGAATGTAAAAGCGAAGGAACGTGAAGGGGAAATCCGGAATGAGATATCCCTTACCCTGGAAGAGTGGCTGTGGGTGGAACATATGCTGGAAAGCAATATCCGGACCTTTGAAGACCTGTATGCACGGAATCATTACAAGCAGGCATACGAGGCAGAAAAGGAACTCAGGGAAGCACTGAGAAAGGGCAAGGCATCATAAAAAGTTGGCACAGAGGGCCTGGAAACGGGCTCTCTGTACCGTATTAAATAGAGAACCGGGTTATGCCGGTTCTTTTTTATTTATATTAAAAAATGTGTTCATAGATATTTTGAAAAAAGACTCGCAAAAAACTAAGGCCATACCATTTTTTAAGCATGTTGTCTTCAAACAATAGAACGGAGGCAACTTTTATGGAACTTACTGTTGAAATGATGAAAAAGTTATTAGATTCTGCTATAATTAATAACGAGGACGTAGAGAGAGCCCAGATAGAAACAATTAAGGAGGCTCTCATGAATAAATATGGCATAAAAGCACCAAAACTCACACAGAGAAAAAATAGAAAAGGATATGTATGTAATATTCCGGGAAAATATGTTATTCCAGGTGGACCTAAAAGGCCACAAGTCAGTGGCAGTACACAGGCGGAGTGCCTAAAAAATTTTTATGATTACATAGAAAAATCGGTGGTAGGGACATATGATAAAAATATGACTCTGCAAGATGTGTGTGAAGAATGGCTTAGAAAAAAGAAAGGTGAGATAAATGAAACAACACTGGATAGGTATGATTCCATCTATCGTAATCATCTTAAAGATACCGAGTTCTCTAATCTGACATTAAGAAAGATAAAAAAATTTGACTGTGACGACTATATTAAAACGTTGTATCATAAAAAACTTGCATATAGAACGGTAAAAAACATAAAAACTTTAGTATCTCAGGTGATGCATTATGCTATTATGCGGGAATATATGAATACAAATTATATGAGTTATGTAAAAATCAATGCTAACTTGTGTGCTGTTAATGAATATAAAAAGGAAGCCTGGACTGACGAGGAATTATGCATTATCCGGAAAAAATCACTAGAAGAATGGAATGAACATAAGAAATATAGATTTTCTGCCGTTATTATGTTATCTGCTACAACTGGATGTAGAATAGGTGAATTACTGGCAGCAGATTGGTCTGATATTGATTTTGAAAAGAAAACGTTTACTATTAATAAAAATTATGTCAATTATAGAGATGTAGATACAGGAAATTATGTTACACAAATCAATCATGGGAAAAATGTTGCTAGTAGGAGAAGTATAGACCTGACGGATGAGGCTGTTTTTTGGTTTAAAGAAATGAAACGCCGTAATGACCATTTGGGATTATATAGCGAACATGTTATAGTATCACGAAAGGGGGCTCGTCTAAAACACAGGGCTATTGATGCAAGAATAGAAACATTCTGTAATGCGATACATATACCGTATAAGGCATCTCATACGGGTAGACGTACTTATGCTACTGCACTTAAAGACTATGGGGTTCCGATTAGCGAAATTAGTGCAGACCTGGGACATAGCAGTATTTTAACTACACAGGCAATTTATTATAAACGTAGAAATTCACGTGAAAAAGCATTGAGTCAAAAAAATGCAGCGTTTGTGGCAACACTTGGCAACACCCCATCATTGGAATAAACCCGCATAATATAAGAAAAAATGGTCGAAAAACAAAAAATATTGTACATTGTGTCGAAAAAAGTTTGATATGAAATAAACAGTATTGACAAAAACTTAACTTTTGTGTAAAACTGAAATATGAAAAAATCAGAAAGGCAGGCGGTCAGCTATGGAGAAACAGATCAAACTGGATGAAAAAAGTGCACAGGAGTTTGTCAATGCAGCCAGCAGATGTAATTTTGATATTGATGTATTTTATAACCGTATTATCATTGATGCAAAGTCGATCCTCGGACTTTTGAGTCTGGATCTGACAAAGACTCTGACAGTAAAGTGTTACGGAGAGGATGAGGATTTTAACCGTGTTCTTTCCAAGTATGCAGCAGGTTGAGAAATATGAATAAAGAAAAACGGTGATAAAAGGGCGCAGTTCATGAGAAAAAAAGCAGAACATGCGTCCTTTTTATTATGGGAAGCTTTCGGATCATATTTTATGGTATAATCCTGGTATAGCATGGAAAAAGAATAGCTGCCGGACTGGAATTCCGGCAGCTGTCGGGAGTGAAAATATGGAAAAACCAAGAGTGCGGATTTCTGTCAGAAATCTTGTGGAATTTATACTGAGGAGCGGAGATCTGGATAACAGCAGTGGGACATCCGGAGATAAGGAAGCCATGTTAAAAGGCGGAAGGCTTCACCGCAAGATACAGCGGAGTATGAAGGGCGATTATCAGGCAGAGGTTTCTCTGAAAAAAGAAAGTGAATACGACGATGTGGTCATTCAGGTCGAGGGCCGTGCAGATGGGATCTTTACAGAGGACGGAGCCGTTTATATTGATGAGATCAAGGGGACTTACGGAAATGTCCAGGCAATGGACATGCCAATACCTGTCCACCGTGCCCAGGCCATGTGTTACGGAATAATCTGGGGAGAAAAAGAAGGGATTTCTGAAATCCACATTCAGATGACCTACGCTCATCTTGAGACGGAGGAAACCAGGAGATTTCGTGAGGATTTTTCCATAGAGGAGCTTAAAGGCTGGTATCAGAAGCTTCTGGATGCCTATCACAAATGGATCGCATATTCTCTTAACTGGAAAAAAGAGAGAAATGCATCCATGAAGGATCTGCAGTTTCCGTTTCCATACAGAGAAGGGCAGCGGGATATTGTTAGTGGTGTGTACCATACGGTTTCCAGCGGGAAGACCTTATTTGTTCAGGCGCCTACCGGTGTGGGAAAAACCATGTCTGCCATTTTTCCGTCCGTGCGCGCCATCGGTGAGGGAAAAGGTGAAACACTTTTTTATCTTACCGCAAAAACCATCACAGGAACTGTGGCGCAGGAGGCATTTCACATCCTGCGGGAAAAAGGTCTGAAATTCAAGGTAACGGCGATCACGGCAAAGGAAAAGCTGTGTTTTCAGGATACTCCGGAATGTACACCGGAGAAATGTCCTTATGCAAAGGGGCATTTTGACCGGGTAAATGATGCGGTTTATGAGCTCTGGACCACTGAAGAGGTATATTCCAGAGAAGTGATCCGTGCTCATGCAGAAAAATGGCAGGTGTGTCCTTTTGAAATGTGTCTGGATCTTTCAATCTGGGTAGACGGGATCATCTGTGATTATAATTACGTGTTTGATCCCAATGTTCATCTGAAACGTTTTTTCGGGGAAAATATTTCCGGGGATTATATTTTTCTGATCGATGAGGCACATAATCTGGTAGAACGTGGCAGAGAGATGTACAGTGCCGGTATTTCCCGTCAGAGTCTGGTAGCACTTCGAAAGAAGATAAGAAAGAGATTTTCAAAACTGGCCAGAACACTGGATAAAGCAAATCGCCAGATGATGGAACTGGAAGAGAATCTTGCGGAAACAGGAAAAGGGTATCAGGTGCTTCCCAATCCCGGAGTACTGCCGATCACATTTCTTACGATATCAGGTGAACTGGAAGAAATACTGGAGGAAAAAGAACTGGAAGAAGAACTACGCAGGGAAATACTGGAATTTTATTTTATAGTGCGTGATTTTTTAAATGTTTCAGAGCTGGTAGATGAAAATTATGTAGTATATACCGAAAACAGCGCAGAAGAAGGATTTCGTCTGAGGCTGTTCTGTGTGAACCCGGCAGAAAATCTGGGAGAATACCTGAAAAAAGGGAAAAGTGCTATTTTCTTTTCAGCTACAATGTTTCCCATGCTCTATTACCGGGAGCTTTTGACAACAGACCGTGATGCCTATGGGATTTATGTGCAGTCTCCTTTCCCAAAAGAAAACCGCAGGATTCTTATCGGCAGCGACGTAAGCAGCCGGTATACCCGGAGAAATCGTGCAGAATACCGGAAGATCGCCGGATATATTGCCAGATGTGTCTGGCAGAGGCAGGGAAATTATATGGTGTTTTTTCCGTCGTATCGTCTTATGGAAGACGTACTGCAGGTTTATGAGGAAGAATTTTCCGTAGACTGGGTGCGCTGCGTGTGTCAGACGCCGGATATGACAGAACAGGAACGGGAAGGATTTTTGGAGGAATTTCAGGAACGGGAAGGTACCCTGGTAGGGTTCTGTGTCCTTGGAGGGATTTTTTCTGAGGGCGTTGATTTGACAGGGGAAAGTCTGATCGGGGCAGTGATCGTAGGAACCGGACTTCCCCAGATCGGCAGTCAGCGTGAGATCCTGAAAGAGTATTACGATAAAAAGAATCACTGTGGTTTTGATTATGCATATCGCTATCCGGGTATGAACAAGGTGCTTCAGGCCGCCGGGCGCGTGATCCGCACAAAAGAGGACAAAGGCGTGATATTGCTTCTGGATGACCGCTTCTGGGATCGGGATTACCAGGAAATCTTTCCCAGGGAATGGCAGGACCGTACAGGCTGCAGGCTGGATACGGTAGAAGGTGCAGTGGAGACGTTCTGGAAGAGGTTTACTTGACAGAACGGAGAAATCCGATATACTTATAGAGTCTTTATCTGGAAAATCACTGGAGGAATGTGTGGATGCCGGATCAGGACAAGAAACTGTAAAATAGGATCATAAGAAAAGTGAAAGAAGTATATGAGACGAAAAAAAAAATATAAAGCATTGGCATTTTGTCTGAGCACAGTGATGCTCGCACAGCCGGTTTTTGCGACAACAGTGCAGCAGACGGCACAGGGAAGCCTTGGTTCTGTTACGGAGGAGTCCCAGATACTTCCAATTCCCGGTGAAAGCGGGAAATATATTCTGAAAAGCAATGGCTTTTACTGCCTGAATGAAGATGGAACCAAAGAAAATACTCCGGCAGTGTATTATTTTGATCATTTTGAGATCGACGGAACGGTTTTTGATGGATATTATTATCACGACGAAAGCGGTAAATTTACAGCGGGAAACTCGCATATGGTCCAGATCACCGATTTGAAGGCTCCGGCAAAAGACGGCAGCGGTGAGGAAGTTTCTTTTGACGGCTGTTATATGGTAAATAATCTGGGAAAACTCAGCGCCTCTCCACAGGTACGTTATATGGATGAGCTGGTGGTGGACAAAACAACATACAACGGGTTGTATTATTTTGATGAATATGGAAAAATGGTTACAGATCCAGGTATCCATTATCTGGAAATGAATGCTGCAGGACAGATGTTTGACGGATATTATTATTTTGGCGGAGAAAACGGCGTTCTGCTCCAGGAAGAGGGAGAGACTCCGGAGGGATTTTCCGTGGATAAATCCGGAAAAGTCGAGACGAAAGATCTGGGAATGGATGGCCTTGAGAAACGGCTTGCGGATCTTCTTGGAACCTATGAGGGTACATGGAGCGTTTATGTAAAGGATCTGATCAGTGATCAGGAGTTTGAACAGAACAGTCAGTCACTGTACTCAGCCAGTCTGATCAAAGTGTTTGTCATGGCCCAGACCTATGCCAACATGGATGCAGTCCTTCAGAACGAAGCGGCAAAAATGAAAAAAGATGTTACAGATCCGTCCGTATCCACAAAGGTCAATGACCTTCTCTGGAATATGATCACAGTCAGTGACAATGAATCTTTTAATGAGCTGGTACGTCTGCAGACAGCATCGGGTGTTTTTAAGGACGGAGCACAGGCTGTAAATGGATTTCTTGCGGAACAGAAATTTGCAGATACTTCCGTACAGCACATCTTAAGCCCGTCCTCTTCAAAGGACGTCGGCCTCGGTGGCAGGAACACCACTTCCGTAAAAGACTGCGCAGAGCTTCTTTCCCGGATCTATAAAGGAGAATGTGTATCGAAAGAAGCTTCGGAGGCTATGCTGAACCTGCTTCTGAACCAGCAGGTTACTACTAAGATCCCCAGCGGGATATCTGTGTCCGTGGAAATTGCAAATAAGACTGGAGAAACGGATACGGACCAGCATGATATCGCCATTGTATATGGAGAAAAGACTACATATATCCTCTGTGTGATGTCAGAAGACTGTAAACCTGGGGACGCAGTTTCGCATATCCGGGATATTTCCGGTATTGTTTATAATTATCTGAATATGGACCTTGACCAGGGGTGATCTGTGAGTTAGAATAAAAAACAGCTGAGCAAGATCCTGATGGATATTTCCGCCAGAGAAGTATCCGAAATGTTCATGAAAGGGGAATTCTATTATGAAGACAGTACATACAGACAAAGCACCTGCAGCAATCGGACCATACTCCCAGGCTATCATCCATGGAGATACACTTTACACATCCGGTCAGATCCCAGTGGATCCGGCAACTGGAGAGGTAGTTGGCACAACCATCGAGGAGCAGGCTGACCGTGTTATGAAGAATCTCGGAGCAGTTCTGGAAGCTGCCGGTTCCAGCTATGAGAATGCGATCAAGACAGTATGCTTCCTTGCAGATATGAACGATTTTGCGGCATTTAATGAAGTATATGCCAAATATTTCGTAAATAAACCTGCACGTTCCTGTGTTGCAGTCAAGACATTGCCAAAGAACGTTCTCTGCGAGGTAGAAGTGATCGCAGCGATCGGATGATCTGATAAAAAATCCCTGTTGTCTGATTTCAGTCAGACAGCGGGGATTTCTTTTCGTGGGGATAAAGTATTTTTCTCTGTTTTGGAGCAATCTCTTTTTTTGTGTTTTCAGGCGTTAAAACGGTAATGTTTTTTCTTGTGTAAAGTAGAGCGCTGTAGTATAATAAAACCAGTTTTTTAGGATACGTATAAAAGCTTAATAAGGATGATCGGCAAACCAGATGAAAGTCTGGGACGCAAAGCTATAGGGCCTGTAAAATGGCAGCCAGTTGCATGAAATGAGGTGCACTGTCTGTGAGACGGTGTTTTTTTAATGATGTTATTCGGCTATGAGCAAGTAGCGAAGCAGATTGCGAATATCCGTTTGACAGACAGTGGGGTTGGAGGTCTGGATGCTGCAAAAGAGTTTTTGGGCAATTAAAGACTTTAAGTGAAGCAGACGCTGAATGGAAATAAGCGGAGGGGAAGGATGCAGAAGAGCAAGAGTACAGAATGAATTGAAAAAGCTTGAAAATGTAATGTAATAATCAGAGCCACTTCCCTTTATTGTGAGTGGCTTTTTATTATGATAATTTTTGTGACAAACAAAAGAAAATAGACGCAACCAGACGAAACATTGTTTGGCGTAGAAACACCGGAAATCCTTGAAAATAAAGGATTTTTGCTATATGATGAAACAAGTTGAACTCTATCATTGCGTAATAAAAAAAAATCCTGTATAATACCAAACTGTAATATTGTATCATTCAGCGGACAGAGAAATACGCTGTGAATCATTAAAAGAAGTCAGGAGGACATAAGTACATGCGAGTCGATGCGGACGATTTTGCCCGACCTTGCAGCTGCGGGAGGGAGCACCACATAGACGTTAGAGAAATTGTAATTGAATCAGGAGCTATCGGGAAACTGGAAAAGGAAATGTCAGACGGTGATCTGAAAGAATGTATTTCCCCGCTTCTGATCTGTGATACGAACAGTTACAAAGCTACAGAGGAACTGATGGAGGATATCTACGACCGGTGTCAGGTACTGATCCTGGATGCTGAAGGTCTTGAGGCAGATGAGCGTGCCGTGGAGATCGTGGAGAATTATATGGAAGAGGACATCGATCTTGTTCTTGCAGTTGGAGCGGGGACGATCCATGATCTCAGCCGTTTTGTCGCCCATCAGTACCGGATCCCTTTTGTCTCTGTGCCCACCGCAGCCAGTTCAGACGGATTTACTTCCACAGTAGCAGACATGACCTGGAATGGTGTAAAAAAAGTATTTCAGGCATCTGCGCCACTTTTTGTTTTTGCGGATACGGATATTTTTGCTAAGGCGCCTGCAAGGCTTACAGCAGCCGGGGTGTCGGATATTCTGGGAAAATACATTGCGCTGGCAGACTGGAAGATAGCAAGTATTCTTATGGATGAATACTATTGTACAGCGGTGGCAGACCTGGAAACAAAAGCGATCCGGACTGTTAAGGATAATCTGAAAGAAATTGCAGCAGGAGAGAAAGATGCATGTGAGAAGCTGATGTATGCGCTGATCCTTTCCGGACTGGCCATGCAGATGACAGGAAACTCCAGACCGGCATCCGGGGCGGAGCACCATATGGTCCACCTCTGGGATATGGAAGTGGTCAATGGTCACCTGGATGCTCTTCACGGGGAGAAGGTTTCTGCAGCAACCATGCTGGTCCTTCTGGAATATAAAAAGCTTGCAGATGCTATCCGAAGAGGAGCCTGCAGAGTGCATGCCTTTACAGACGGAGACACAGAACTCCTGCAGGAGACCTTCGGCAGAAAAGGGATTCTTGGAGCACTTGAAAAAGAAAACACCCCGGAACTTCTGGACGATGTAAGCACAGAAACACTTTCCGGTGCACTTCCGGAAATCCTTAAGATCATAGATCTTCTTCCTGCAGTTACAGATATGCAGGAGATGATGAGTATCGTCGGCTGCGTGAGCAGAGTCCGGGATATCGGACTGCCGGGAAAAGCGATCGAGGAGAGTCTCAGACTTGCACCGTATACAAGAAGAAGGCTGAGCCTTCTGAGACTTCGGAAGATGCTCACATACTGAGCAGGAACAGCTCATAAAAGGTTCTTTTGACTTGACATAAATTTCAGGAAAGGCAGTGATGAACGGTTTGATGAGAGTAGGAATGGGATATGATGTACATAAACTGACAGAGGGCAGGAAACTGATCCTTGGTGGTGTTGATATTCCCTGGGAAAAAGGTCTTTTGGGCCATTCGGATGCAGATGTTCTGATCCATGCGATCATGGATGCACTTCTGGGAGCTGCGGCTCTTGGAGATATCGGAAAGCATTTTCCGGATACAGACCCTGCATATAAGGGAATCTCCAGTGTGAAACTTCTGGTGCATGTTGCCGGATTACTGAAGGAGAATGGCTATGCGATCGGAAATATCGATGCCACCATCATCGCTCAGAAACCGAAGATGGCACCACATATTCCGACGATGAGAGAAAATATCGCAGAAGCACTTGGGATTAAAATATCACAGCTGAATATCAAGGCGACCACAGAGGAAGGCCTTGGATTTACAGGACAGGGAGAGGGAATCTCCTCACAGGCGATTTGCTCCCTGTACAGAATCGGGAAATTGGAGGAAGAGTAACATGAAGATTTTTAACACACTGACACGCAGAAAAGAGGAATTTGTACCTCTGGAAGAAGGAAAAGTAAAAATGTATGTCTGCGGACCTACGGTATACAATCTGATCCATATCGGAAATGCCCGCCCTATGATCATTTTTGATACGGTGCGCAGATATATGGAATATAAAGGATATGAAGTAAATTATGTATCCAACTTTACCGATGTAGATGACAAGATCATCAAGAAGGCCATTGAAGAGGGCGTTTCCGCAGAGGAAATCTCTACCCGTTATATCAAAGAGTGCAAGAAGGATATGGCAGATATGAATGTAAAACCTGCTACAACTGCACCCCAGGCTACACAGGAGATCCAGGGCATGATCGACATGATCCAGACTCTTATTGATAAAGGATATGCATATCCGGCAGCTGACGGGACCGTTTATTTCCGTGTAAAGAAATTCAAAGAGTATGGCAAGCTTTCTCATAAGAATCTGGATGATCTCCAGTCAGGATTCCGTTCTCTTAAGGTATCCGGTGAGGATCAGAAGGAAGATCCGTTAGACTTCGTGCTTTGGAAACCAAAGAAAGAGGGCGAGCCGTCCTGGCCGTCACCGTGGTGCGACGGACGTCCTGGCTGGCATATTGAGTGTTCTGTTATGTCCAAGAAATATCTCGGAGAAGAGATTGATATCCATGCAGGCGGTGAGGATCTGATCTTCCCGCATCATGAGAATGAGATCGCACAGAGTGAGTGCTGCAATGGTAAGATTTTTGCAAGATACTGGATGCATAATGGTTTCCTGAACATCGACAACCGCAAGATGTCCAAATCTCTCGGAAATTTCCGTACCGTTCGTCAGATCGGTGAACAGTATGATCTTCAGGTTCTCCGTTTCTTTATGCTGAACGCACATTACAGAAGTCCGCTGAACTTCAGCGCAGATCTGATGGAGGCAGCAAAGAACTCTCTGGAGCGTATCCTTGAGGCGGCAGGCAAGCTCAGCGACCGTAAAGACAATGGGGCGGCAGAGAATATTACAGAGGAAGAGCTTGCGCTTCTCAAAGAAGCAGAAGGTTTTGTTACTAAATTTGAAGCTGCCATGGATGATGATTTTAATACTGCAGATGCACTTGCGGCAATTTTTGAGCTTGTAAAATTTGCCAACACAAACGTAGACGAGAACAGCTCAAGGGAGTTTGCCGGTGGTCTTTATGAGGAACTTTTTAAGCTCAGTGATGTGCTGGGACTGAAAATCGAGAAAAAAGAAGAGATTCTTGACAAAGAAATCGAGGATCTGATCCAGGAGCGCCAGGCTGCAAGAAAGGCAAAGGATTTCCAGAGAGCAGATGAGATCCGAGATGAGCTCCTGAAAAAAGGTATCATCCTTAAAGATACAAGAGAAGGTGTGAAATGGCAGAGAGCTTAAAGAAACTTAAAGAGCTGTTTGATCTGAAAGACGCAGACCTTCGGACCTATTCGCCGCTGACGCTGGCCTATATCGGGGATGGCGTTTATGAGCTGGTGATCCGTACTATTCTTGTGAAAAAAGCGAATTGTCCGGTAAATCGTCTCCACAAAAAAGCCAGCAGCCTTGTAAAAGCATCTGCACAGTCGGGTATGATGGAGATCCTCGAACCACTTTTGACAGAAGAAGAAAAAAGTGTATATCGAAGAGGAAGGAATGCGCATTCCGCTACTATGGCCAAACATGCCACCATGGCGGATTACCGGCGTGCCACAGGGTTTGAGGCGCTGATGGGATATCTTTACCTGAAAGAGGATTTTTCAAGGATACTGGAGCTGGTCCATGCAGGACTTGAGAAGGAGGAAATTTAAATTGACTGAAATGATAGAAGGAAGAAATGCGGTCCTTGAGGCATTTCGTTCCGGTAAATGTGTTGATAAACTGTTTATTCTGGATGGCTGTCAGGACGGACCGGTCCGCACCATCGCAAGAGAAGCCAGAAAACATGATACCATTGTAAAATTTGTTCCAAAGGAACGATTGGATTCCATGAGCGAGACAGGTGCACATCAGGGTGTGATCGCACAGGTTGCGGCTTATGATTATTCTACAGTGGAAGATATCCTGAAAAAAGCAGAAGATAAAGGAGAGCCTCCGTTTATCATTCTTCTTGATAATATTGAGGATCCTCATAATCTGGGAGCTATCATCCGTACCGCAAATCTCGCAGGTGCTCATGGTGTGATCATTCCCAAACACAGAGCAGTAGGACTGACTGCTACGGTTGCCAAGACCTCGGCAGGCGCACTGAATTATACACCGGTTGCCAAGGTTGCTAATCTGGGACAGACTATTGATGAACTGAAAGAAAAAGGCATCTGGTTCGTATGTGCAGATATGGACGGAGAGGTGATGTACCGTCAGAATCTGACAGGACCTATTGGCCTTGTGATCGGAAATGAGGGAAATGGTGTAAGCCGCCTTGTAAAAGAGAAATGTGATTTTACTACCGCGATCCCGATGAAGGGGGATATCGATTCCCTTAACGCTTCTGTAGCAGCAGGGGTGCTTGCTTTTGAGATCGTGAGACAGAGACTGTCAAAATAAATACATCAAATACAGCCATAGCTGTTCGGAGAAAAAATGTGCCGATATAATGAGATGACGGATGAAGCTCTTATCGAAAGACTTCGTGCAGGGGAATCTGCAATTGCAGATTATCTGATGGAAAAGTATAAAGGTCTGGTCAGAAAAAAGGCCCGTGCCATGTTTCTGATAGGTGGGGACACAGATGATCTGATACAGGAGGGGATGATCGGACTGTTTAAGGCAGTCCGTGATTACCAGCCAGACAGGGAGTCGTCTTTTCAGTCTTTTGCAAATATATGTATTGACAGACAGATATATACTGCAATTAAAAGTTCAAACCGCCAGAAACATCAGCCACTGAACACTTATGTGTCTTTAAGCGACGGAGAGGCGGAGGAAAACTTCAGAGATTCCTGTGTGGAGCATGATAATCCGGAATCGATCCTGATCGACCGGGAAAATGTGGCGGCTCTCGAAAATGAAATGAAAAAGAGCCTGAGCCCTCTGGAAAACAGGGTACTGCAGTTGTATCTGGATGGAAATGGATATATGGATATTGCCCGGATCCTTGGAAAAACACCGAAATCCATTGATAATGCACTGCAGAGGATCCGTGGGAAAATTAAAAGCTATTTTTGAGAAGAGTAAATACCTCTTTCCTTTTGAATATAAAAGTATTAAAATAATATTCATAAGGAGCAGAATAAGAAAGGAGACCAAATTATGGCAAAGATCAATAAATATTGGGGACTTGTTGCAGTAGGAGCGCTTACCGCTGCCGCAGCAGGAGCTATCGCAGCACTTGTATCCAGACGATCTGTATGCGAAGAAGACTTTGAGGATGATTTCGAAGATCTTGATGATTTCAAGGATGACGAGAAGAAGGAAGAAAAAGAAGAGAAAGAAGTCTTCCAGGACTGGGACAAGACTGCATCTGAGACTGTAGAAGTTTCCAAAGAGGCAGATGATGCTGAAGAGGCACCAACAGAAGCAGAAGAGGAAACACCTGCAGATGATGAATCGGAGGCCGAAGCGGAAGAAGAGACAGAAGCAGAAGAGACAAAGACAGAAGAGTAAAAAGAGAATCCTGCGTGCTGTGTCTGCGAGCGACAGCACACAGGATTTTTTGTGCTATAATCATGAAAATATGAATTTTTAAAAAAATAAAAATAATGTATTGACAATATGACAATCATCTGATAATATAAACAACTGTGAGCGGCACAAACGTCGCGAAACAAGCTGCTGTGGCTCAGTCGGTAGAGCGTCGCCTTGGTAAGGCGGAGGTCACGGGTTCGATTCCCGTCAGCAGCTTTTTTTGTGTCTAAAAACAGACAATTTTTTGTTTAGATACAGGTTTTGCGGGTTTCAAAAACTCCGGATTTATGATAAGATAAAACATCAGGATGATATTTAGGAGGGAAAGCAATGGAGAACGAAACAGTTTCCAAAAACTTTATTGAAAATATTATAGACAAAGATCTTGAAGAAGGCGTTTATGACACCGTGCATACACGTTTCCCGCCGGAACCTAACGGCTATCTTCATATCGGACATGCGAAATCCATTCTTTTAAATTATGGATTGGCTCAGAAATACAACGGAAAATTCAATCTCCGTTTTGATGATACCAACCCTACAAAGGAGAAATCCGAATTTGTAGAGTCCATCAAGGCTGACGTGAAATGGCTTGGTGCAGACTGGGAAGACAGACTTTTCTTTGCATCTGATTATTTTGATCAGATGTATGAGGCAGCAGTGAAGCTTATTAAGAAAGGCAAGGCCTTTGTCTGCGACCTGACTGCAGACCAGATTCGTGAGTACCGAGGAACTCTTACAGAGCCAGGTAAAGAGAGCCCGTACAGAAACCGTACTGTAGAAGAGAATCTTCAGCTTTTTGAAGAGATGCGTGAGGGCAAATACGGAGATGGCGAGAAGGTTCTCCGTGCCAAGATCGATATGGCATCACCGAATATGAACATGCGTGACCCGGTCATTTACCGTGTAGCCCGCATGACACATCACAATACAGGAGATAAATGGTGCATCTATCCGATGTACGACTTCGCTCATCCGATCGAGGATGCCATTGAGGGTGTGACACATTCTATCTGTACTCTGGAGTTTGAGGACCACAGACCGCTTTATGACTGGGTGGTAAAGGAACTGGAATATCCGCACCCACCGAAGCAGATCGAGTTTGCAAAGCTGTACCTGACCAACGTTGTTACAGGTAAACGTTATATCAAGAAGCTTGTTGAGGACGGCATCGTAGATGGATGGGATGATCCGAGACTAGTATCCATCGCCGCACTTCGCCGCCGTGGATTTACACCGGAGTCTATCCGTAAATTTGTAGAACTCTGTGGTGTTTCAAAGGCGAACAGTTCTGTAGATTATGCAATGCTCGAGTACTGCATCCGTGAGGACCTGAAGCTGAAACGTCCGCGTATGATGGCGATTCTTGATCCGATCAAGCTCGTGATCGATAACTATCCGGAAGGACAGGTTGAGTATCTTGAAGCTCCGAATAATATGGAGAATGAGGAACTTGGAACCAGAAAGATCCCGTTCAGTGGAGAACTTTATATTGAACGTGATGATTTTATGGCAGAGCCTCCTAAGAAATACAAACGTCTCTATATTGGAAATGAAGTTCGTCTTATGAATGCATATTTTGTAACCTGCACAGGTTATGAGGCAGATGACGACGGAACGATCCGTGTAGTCCACTGTACCTATGACCCGGAGACCAAGGGCGGAAATGCACCGGACGGACGTAAGGTAAAAGGAACGATCCACTGGGTGGAAGCATCCAATGCAGGTAAAGTTGAGGTAAGACTTTACGAGAATATCGTAGATGAAGAAAAAGGTGTTTACAATAAAGAAGATGGTTCTCTTAATGTAAATCCGAATTCTCTTACAGTAACAAGTGCTTATGTAGAGCCGGAGCTTCTGAAAGCAAAAGGTTATGACAGCTATCAGTTTGTACGTAACGGTTTCTTCTGCGCAGATATCCATGACTCCAGGGAGGGAGCACCGGTATTTAACCGCATTGTATCTCTGAAGAGCTCTTTCAAATTACCGAAAGCATAAAAACTGTCAAAAAGAATACGAAACATATGACAGCAGTACACCGTGAACAGGTATCAGGGTGTACTGCTTGTTTTGTTTTATCGTCATCAGGAATAAATGGATAAGTACAAAATGCTCCTGCAACGATTTCGGTTGCGCCCATTTACAGAAACGGTTATACTGATAACACAGGAAAGAGAGGAATTACACATGAAGAAAATCGTGCTTGCTTCCGCATCTCCCAGGAGGCGGGAACTTTTAAGCCAGGTAGGAGTTGCCTTTGAAGTGAAGCCTGCCAGCGGGGAAGAACGGATCACCAGTGCAGAGCCTGCGAAAGTGGTGGAGGAACTTTCTCGTCAGAAAGCTATGTTTACGGCATACGCGCTGGAGGAAGAGGAGAACCGAGATCTGAGAGATGTGGTTGTGATCGGTGCAGATACCGTTGTATCTTATGAGGATAAGATTTTAGGTAAACCGGCAGATGAGACAGCTGCAATAGAGATGCTCGCTATGCTGCAGGGGAATACACATCAGGTATATACCGGTGTAACTTTGCTGATAAGAGAAAAAGGGAGATGGAAAGCTCATACCTTCCATGAGTGCACAGATGTGAGCTTTTATCCGGTGACAGAGGAAGAAATAAAGGAATATGTAAACAGCAAAGACCCAATGGACAAAGCCGGAAGCTATGGGATCCAGGGCGCCTGGGGAGCCTATGTGAAGGGAATCCGTGGTGATTATAACAACGTGGTGGGACTGCCTGTGGCAAGACTGATCTATGAGACAAAAAAACTGGGAATGAACTTGAGAGGATGAAAGACAAAATGATAAAAGCTTGTATATTTGATCTGGATGGAACAATTGCGGATACACTGGAATCTATGGCATATGTGGCGAATGAGATCATGGAAAAGTTTTCCCTGAAACCACAGCCGGCAGATAATTTTCGTTATTACAGCGGTGAAGGTGCAGATATGCTGATCAGAAGATGCCTGATCGATGCAGGAGATCCGGAGCTGGTACACTACGAAGAAGTCAGGGAACTTTATCGCAGGAAATTTGATGAAGATCCGCTGTATAAAGTTGTGCCATATAAAGATATGCCGGAAACCCTTCAGGAGCTGAAACATGCAGGCCTTAAGATGGCTGTATGCTCCAATAAGCCTCATGTTGCGGCGCAGAAAGTGGTAAAGGCGATCTATGGCGATCTGTTTGATGAGGTGATGGGACAGCAGGAAGGGATCCGCAGAAAGCCGGCGCCGGATGGTCCGCTGAAGATTGCAGAAGATTTCGGCGTAAAGCCGGAAGAATGTATGTATATCGGAGATACAAAGACAGATATGCAGACAGGAAGTGCTGCCGGAATGTATACCGTTGGTGCACTATGGGGATTCCGTGACAGAGAAGAGCTTGAAAATAACGGTGCAGATATTGTAGCAGCTGTACCTGGTGATCTGTTTACTATTTATGAGGAGAAGCAGCATGATTAAGATGGTTGCCAGTGATCTGGATGGAACGCTGCTTATCGGTGGAAGACAGACGCTGCCGGAAGAGATCTTTCCGCTGGTAAAGGAACTGAAAAAAATGGGAATCCTCTTTGTGGCAGCCAGTGGCAGACAGTATGCCAATATGAGGAATCTTTTTGCGCCGGTAAAGGACGAGATGGCATTTATCAGTGAAAATGGCGGGCTCGCTGTCCAGAATGAGAAGCTTCTGTACTGCGACAGCTTTGACAAAGAACTGGTCAGAGAGATCATTCAGGTAATATGGGAAAAGCCCGGAGCGGAATTTTCCTGTTCTACAAAGGATTTTTATTATATCATGCCCAAGACAGAACATTATCGCCATCTGATGATCGAAGAAGTAAAAAATCAGTGTAAGATCATAAAGAGTTTTGATGAGATCACAGAGCCTTGTATGAAGGTTGCAGTTTATGAGAGAGAAGGAATGACGGAGGAATCCATCCAGTACTGGAGAGAACGGTTCAAAGACAGATGTACTGTTGTGACATCCGGATTTGCGTGGGTGGATTTTGTTCCATTTACCACGAACAAAGCAAAAGGGATCCGTAAATACCAGGAACTTTTGGGAATCGGACCGGATGAATGCATGGCGTTCGGGGATGAATACAATGATATTGAAATGATGAAATCTGTAAAATACAGCTTTGCCATGAAGCATGCGAAGCCAGGGGTAAAGGCGGCGGCTTTCTACGAGACAGAGAAGGTGGAACCAGTACTTCGCAGACTGATTGCGGCGGGCGGAGATATAAAGGAGGTACTTTAATATGTACAAGAAAGAATATGTCCAGACATTTCTGGAAAAACAGGGTCAGCTTTTTGATGAGCCGGTAGCAGAGGATTTTGAGGAGGCAGAGGAATTTCTAGAGGATTGCATGGCAGTTGTGCTGGATTCCCTGAAGGATGTTAAAAAATATCTGGATGGAATGGGCGCAGATGTGGAGGGGATTTCCCTGAAGGAGCTGGAAGAAGAAAGCGAAGTATTTAAACTCCCGGACGGAAAATATATGATCGTAGAAGGCTGACGGAAAGCAGGGATTACACCTCTGAAAATTAAATATGATAAACTTGCATCAGCAAAAAGAAAGCCCTGCGTAGAAAGGGTAAATGTGGGGAAAATAAAATGATGTAAAGGAGGATGGGATATGAAAAAAAGCAGAGTGCTGGCAGTCGTCATGGCTGTGCTTATGATGGTAACGCTGCTTCCATCGATGGTATTTGCCACTGCATCTCCATCTGGAAATCTTGATGGAAAGCTGAAGGTCAAAGGAACACTTGCGATCGGGTCTACCTTAAGTGCAGATTACTCAAAGGTCAAGCCGGAGGGGATCACAGATGATAATGTGAGTTTTTCCTGGTCATTAAAAGACGGAGACCTTCTTACAGAGGTAGGAACTGACAAGACTTATAAAATCGATGAAAAAGATCTGGGTATTCCGATCGTTCTGAAGATCACCGGAAAAGAAGAGACGGGAGTCAGTGGTGAGCTTACGGTGACGACCCAGGAGGTTTCCGAAACAGAGGAGGAAGCCAAAGCACTGGCAGAAAAGAAAAAGGAAGAAGCCAAAGCAGCAGGAGAAGATCCGGATGCGGAGGAAAGTGAAGCTTCGGAGTCTTCAGAGAACATGCCGGATACAGAAGCTGGAACGTCAGAGGAGCCTGATAGTGCTCAGCCTGAGGAAACCATAGAGCCGGCAGAAGAAACGGAGTCTGCGGATGTGCAGGAGAATACAGATGTACAGGAACCTGCAGATATCCAGAAGCCTGCCGAAAACTCTGTTATAGAAGTAAACGGAAATGGAGAACAGTCAGGGCCTCAGAATACCGATGAGGCAGATACATCTGGAGATAGTCAGACAGAGACACCGGATTCCGCAGATACAGTAGCAGACGCTTCCGAAAAAAATGAGGAACCGACATATTCGGCATCTGCATACACGGAAGATGGAAGTGGAATTCTGGATTTTGGTTCCGTGGAAGAGGGATATACGGAAATTCCGGAAGCACAGATGGTTACTATCACAAATAACGGAACCGGGGATCTTAATTTTAAAGAGATCGCCCCGGAGAATTTCATGGCTGCGGATATTAACGATGCGCCATTAAAGAGTGGTGAAAGTGTTGCTGTGTGGGTAAAACCACGAGAAGGTCTGAAGGCTGGAGAATACAAAGATCTGATCACGTATCAGACAGAAGAAGGTGCCGATGTCTTCTTTGAAGCGGACTTTACAGTAAAAGAACCGGAAAATAAAAAAGTCGAAGATCATGAAAATAATGAGCAGACAGATCCCGGGGAAACATCGGACCCTGCAGCGGAAAAAATATACAAGCTAACTGCGGATCCGACAGAACTGCCTTTTGATGATCTGACTGCCGGTTATGAAAAGGTAGAAACAACAAGTACAGTCACGATCAAAAACGAAGGTACAGAAGCTGTGACGTTAGTACAGCCTGAATCGGAGTTTTTTGATATTGCGCCGGTCAGTGAAGTGGAGAGCAGCGGAAATATCCAGTTGGCGCAGGGAGGAGAGCAGACCTTTACCGTACAGCCTAAGCTTGGACTCTCTGCAAAAGATGATCCATACGTGGAAGAGCTTGTATTTGCTTCTGATGAAAGCACGGAAGCATCTGCTACAGTGACGGCTTCGGTTATGGTAAAGACAGAAACACCAAAAACAGTTACTGCAACAGTGAAACCGGAAGGTCCTCTGAAGTTTGGAACACTGGAACAGGGCTATGAGACTGCGCCGGATGTACAGCCTGTAACCGTAGAGAATACAGGTACAGAAGCTATCCGGATCCAGCTTTCTGCTCCGGAGGATTATGAGGTGGGAGAGCCTTCTGCGGAAGTGCTCAATCCCGGAGATAAGGCGGCAACCTTTACTGTACAGCCCAAGACCGGTCTTCAGGCCGGAGATCACAGCGATACGATTTCTGTGACAGATCAGAATACCGGAAACACACTGGCTGAAGTCCGGCTGGAATTTACAGTTTCGGAGTCGGAACCGGAACCCAATCCCGGTCTTTCGGTAACAGACAGTCTGGAGTTTGGAACCAAAGAAGAAGGTTATAAGGAACTTCCTGATGCGAAGACAGTTACAGTTACCAACACCGGAAATACAAAAATTGTTCTGAAACAGCCTTCATCAAATGCATATACAATTGGTACACTTTCCGCCACAGAGCTGGAAGCAGGAGATAATGCAACCTTTAGCGTACAGCCGGTCAGCGGACTTTCACAGGGGGAATATCTGGAAGACATTGTGATCGCCAATGATGCAAACGTGGAAGCTTATGTAAATGTCCATTTCAGCGTTACAAAGAAAAAAACAGATAACAGTAAGAAGGCGAATAACCTTACAGGTATCAAAAAGCCATCCGATATCAAAGATCTTCCCAATGGAACCCAGAAGACCCAGAAAGCCCTGAAGCTTCCGGGAACAGTAAAGATCACTACAACAAAGGGAGAGCAGAAGGCATCTGTTAAATGGGATGTTAAGGGATCTTCCTATGATCCGTCTTCTGCAGAACGTCAGATATTTAACGTAAAAGGTACCGTCATTCTTCCGGAGGGGGTTAAGAATCCCAACAAGATCAGTACAGTGATCGCAGTAAGTATTACAGTAAATGGATATCAGGGCACGGAAGCCGCTGCATCGGACAATAAGATCACAGGCATTGATTCCAATGGCAAGTATGATACCAATACAAAGATCACCTTTACAGCATCTGGTGCAGGGATGGATAATACAAACCCGCGTAAGGGAGATACCAGATATCAGCCGAAGAGCTGGAAGATCACAGAGACCCGTACCTGGGATGGAGAGCCTTATACTGCAACATTCCGTGTCAGCAAGCCGGGAAAATATACTCTGAAAGTTACCTTTGGACAGCAGAAATACGACGGCTCCAGCTGGAAGGATACCGGTACACAGTCAGAAAGTACGGTTACTTTTACGGTATCACAGGCAGCAGTTCTTACTGCGACTCCGAGTCCGGCAGTGACACAGACAAATCAGAAATCTGCAGTGCAGACGGGAGACAGTACACCGATCATGACATTTGTGATCATTTTGATCGTGGCTGTGGTATGTATTGGAGGAATCCTTGTATATCGTAGAAAGAAAAAATAAGAACAGAATGTAGAAGATAGTTTTACAGCACCCTCCGTACAAAAAATGTACGGAGGGATTTTTTTGCACATAGAGATCCGTTTTACATGCTGTTACTAGCACTCTATAATGATGAGTGCTAAATTTTTCTTGACTTTTGTAAAAAGTCGTATTAGTATATATTTATTGAAAAAACAACAGGTTTCCGGCTCTGTCGGAACATCAGAAATAAAAATAAAAACAAAAGGAGAGTGACATATATGTCAGCAAAACATGGCAGTTTATCAATCAACAGTGAAAATATTTTTCCGATTATCAAGAAATGGTTATATTCCGACCATGATATTTTTGTAAGAGAGATGATCTCCAACGGATGCGATGCGATCACCAAACTGAGAAAGCTGGAAGTTATGGGAGATTATACATTTCCGGAAGGTTACAAACCGGCTGTAAATGTTATCGTTGATCCGGATCAGAAAACTTTGAAGTTTATCGATAACGGTATTGGTATGACAGCAGATGAAGTAGAGGAATATATCACACAGATCGCTTTTTCCGGTGCCACAGAGTTTCTTGAGAAATATAAGGATAAAACAACGGATGATCAGATGATCGGTCATTTCGGACTTGGATTTTATTCTGCATTTATGGTTGCAGATGAAGTTCATATTGATACTCTCTCTTACAAGGAGGGTTCCACACCGGTACATTGGACCTGTGACGGTGGTACGGAGTATGAGATGGCAGACGGAAACAAAACAGAACCGGGAACAGAGATCACCCTTTTCCTCAATGAGGAAAGCCTGGAGTTTGCCAATGAATATCGTATGAGAGAGGTTATCGAGAAATACTGTTCTTTCATGCCGGTAAATATCTATCTTTCCAAAGCAAATGCTGAACAGGAGTATGAAACCATCGATGAGGCAGATCTCCGTGAAGATGATGTGGTAGTTGAGCATATCCATGAGGATGCCAAGACAGAGGAAAAGGAGAATGATAAAGGCGAGAAAGAAGTTGTGGAAGTTTCTCCTGCCAAAGATAAAGTAAAGATCAATAAAAGGCCGGTATCTTTAAGCGATACACAGCCGCTCTGGATGAAACACCCAAATGAGTGCACGGATGAAGAGTATAAAGAATTTTACCGTAAGGTATTTATGGATTATAAGGAGCCGCTGTTCTGGATCCATCTGAACATGGACTATCCGTTCAATCTGAAGGGTATCCTGTATTTCCCGAAGATCAGGACAGAGTATGATTCCATTGAGGGAACCATCAAGCTTTATAATAATCAGGTATTTATTGCAGATAACATCAAAGAGGTGATCCCGGAATTCCTTCTTCTTCTGAAAGGTGTGATCGACTGCCCGGATCTTCCGCTGAATGTTTCCCGTTCTGCACTGCAGAATGATGGTTTTGTGAAAAAGATTTCTGAATACATCACCAAGAAAGTAGCAGATAAGCTCACCGGAATGTGCAAGACAGACAGAGAGTCTTATGAGAAGTACTGGGATGATATCAGCCCGTTTATCAAATTTGGATGCATCAAGGATGCGAAATTTGGTGAGAAGATGAACGATTATATCCTCTTTAAGAATTTGGACGGCAAATATCTTACCCTGAAAGACTGCATTGAGGAAAATAAAAAAGAAGAAACAAAAGCAGCTGAAGAGGAGAAGGCAGAGGAGAAAGCTTCTGAAGGCTCCCAGAATGAGGAACCGGAAAAAACGGTGATCTATTATGTGACCGATGAGGTACAGCAGAGCCAGTACATTAATATGTTCCGTGAAGCGGGTAAAGATGCTGTACTGCTGAAGCATGTGATCGATTCACAGTTTATTTCCCATCTTGAACAGCAGGATCAGACGATCCAGTTCAAGAGAATTGATGCAGATCTGACAGAAGAGCTTCGTGAAGACGGAGAAGCGGATGAAACAACAGTCAAGACACTTACTGAGGTGTTCCGTAAGAATCTTGGCAAGGATAAACTTGAAGTAAAAGTAGAGAAGCTGAAAAATGAGGGAACTGCAGCGATGATCACTCTTCCTGAGGAGAGCCGCCGTATGCAGGATATGATGAAAATGTACAATATGTACGGAATGGATCCGAATATGTTCGGTGGTCAGGAAGTACTTGTACTGAACGCAAATCATCCTCTTGTAAGATTTATAGCAGAAAATCAGGGATCAGAGTATGTTCCGGTGATCTGTGAACAGCTTTATGATCTTGCAATGATGAGCCATAAACAGCTTTCTCCTGAAGAAATGACAAAATTTGTAAAGAGAAGCAACGATATCCTTATGGTCCTTACAAAATAAAACGACATATAAAATGATCGAAAGGCTTTGCCCGTAATGGGGCAAAGCCTTTGCTTTTTTTATAACAATATGTGTATCTTTAACACAATTATAGGAATTTTAAATAAAATAATAGATATTAAATAAAAATAACCTGTAAAATATGACTAAAAATTTAAATTAGTATCTAATATGTATAAAATAAATTTTCAGAAGAAAGCGAAAAATATAGATAACTGTCGTATTATACATAAGGTAGTGCTTTTAAAAAGAGAAAAAAATGAAATGGAGGAACAAATGTATGAAAAAGGTGTATGGATTGATCAGAAGACTTGGTGCAAATTCGAAATACAAAGGATATTTTTTCGTTGCGGAAGCGGTAAAGATTTCCATGGGGTATCAGTATAAACCATTGCGGATCACAAAGGACATTTATCCATGCCTGGCGCGGAAGTACAGATCAACACCTACCAATATTGAGCATGATATCAGAACAATGGTAAATGTGTGTTGGGAAGGAAATAAAAAACTGCTGGATGAGATTGCAGGATATCCTCTGGAATACAAGCCTACCAACAGTGAATTTATTGATATGCTTGCGTATTACCTGAGGGAAATAGAAGAAGAGAATTGACTATAGCCTTTCAAAAAGAATCTGATTCCTGGACAGAAAGCTCAGGATCATATCATCCCAGAGCTGCTCCGGGCGTTTATCCATAGAGAATGTTTTGAGAGAGGTTCCGGTAGTACAAAGAAGGCTGTTATTTTTAAATTGAAGATTTAAGAATAGTCCGTCAATCTGTTCGGAGGAAATTCCGAAATCTGTATTTCTCATTGCAGCTTCAACTCCACTCCGACTTAAATGTAGCACGATCCTGAAGCTTAAGGGCGTACGCTTACCGCGGATCACAGACCAGCAGAAAGGTCTGATGTCCTTCCAGAGAGAATGTGTCCGGCCGTGCTCTGTGAGTCTGTTCATGCTGTCTGTATCAAAAAAATCTTTCTGAAGCCTGCCATCAATGGTAAAAGTATTAAAAGTAGTCACAGTCGCTTCGGACAGACAGAATTTGTCAAATACTTCTCCTATAAAAAGTTTGTTTGTGAAATCCCGGATATCGGTGATCTTTAATGCAAGCATGCCGCACTTCCTTTCTTTTATGTGATCGCGTGTAGACATTATATCTCAGATAAAGAAAAAAGGACAGACTTTTTAAAAAACTCTTTTCAAATATCTGTTTATGTGATACGATAGATGTGGTATTGAATACTACATATAATGGAAAAGAGGACGATATAATTGAGCTATAAGATTGCGATAGATAGCTGTGGGGAGCTTTTAGATGAATGGAAAAATGACGGCAGGATTGAATCCATACCACTGACGCTGACGGTGGGCGGTGAGAATATTATAGATGATGAGAATTTCGATCAGAAAGATTTTTTAAAGAAGGTTGCGGCCTGCCCGGAATGCCCCAAGTCTGCATGCCCTTCTCCGGAACGCTATATGAAGGCATATGAGTGTGATGCGGAACACATTTATGCGGTGACGCTATCGGCAGAATTGAGTGGTTCCTATAACAGTGCGATTCTTGGAAAAAACCTGTTCCTGGAAGAGCAGCCGGAGAAAAAGGTTCATGTATTTAATTCCAAATCTGCATCCGGTGGTCAGAGTCTGATTGCCATGAAGATCGTGGAGTGTGAAGAAAAGGGACTTTCTTTTGAAGAAGTAGTAAGTGAAGTAGAGAAATATATTGAAGAGATGAACACATTTTTTGTGTTGGAGAATCTGGAAACTCTGCGCAAGAACGGACGTTTGGGCAGAGTGAAAGCTCTGGTGGCCAGTGCACTGAAGATCAAGCCGGTTATGGGAGCTACTCCGGAAGGAACGATCTGTCAGCTGGATCAGGCCAGAGGCATGAATAAAGCAATCGTAAAAATGGTGGATCACATTGGAGAGAAGGGGATCAACATCCCGGAAAAGACAGTTGCCATCACTCATTGCAACTGTCCGGAAAGAGCGAAGATGCTGGAGGAGGCTATCCGTGAGAAACTGCACCCAGCAAAGATCGTAGTTATGGATACTGCCGGTGTCAGCAGTATGTATGCCAACGATGGTGGCGTTATCGTAGCAGTCTGATCAGAGAAAATCTCCAGTTCAGAAAATTATCACATTTCTTCAGGGAGTTGCCGCTTTTCTTTTGAAAACAAGTGTGCTATAATGAACGAAGTACTGAAGCGGCAAAGGAGAAAGACAATGAGCCAGAAGAAAGTTGACAAATATAAAAACAACAAATACTCGCGAAACAGTGCCCTGAAGAAGGAACGCGCAGAATTTGTACTTGAGATGGCGGCATGGATCCTCATCGCGGTTCTGCTTGTAGGCTGGATCGGATATTCCGCATATGCCAAGATCCAGGCGAAGGAAGCCAGTGTGAAGGTGGATACTGTGATGGATACTTCTGCATTGACAGATTATATTTCCGGATTATCTTCAGACAGTGCGGAATAGAAAACACATATGAAATGATGGGTTCCCGGGATGTGTTGAAGCATCCCGGGGATTTTTATATACAGGATAAATATAATGCAATAAAAAACGGGTCTGCCATAAAGCAGCCCCGTTTTGACTTATACGTTTTTTATGGTTATAGAATTATAACTTTGTAACGTTAGCAGCCTGCATTCCGCGAGCGCCCTCAGTTAAGTCGTAGGATACAGCCTGTCCTTCTTCAAGAGATTTGAAGCCTTCACCGTTGATAGCGGAGAAGTGTACGAATACATCCTGTCCGTCCTCACCTGTGATAAAACCATAACCTTTTTCTGCGTTGAACCATTTTACAGTTCCCTTGTTCATTTTGTGTTACCTCCATAAAAATAAAAAAAATTAAAATAGCCTTCTGATGATAATAAAAAATCACCAGATTTTACAGACTATATTCATGTAAATATAATCTCTAAAAACTAGTGATTTTACATTAAATATCTTGCCATGTTCTGATTATATAACCCGTGTTTTGAAATGTCAAGGAGAAAATTCCAACAATTCCGGGGTGTAAAAAGAGGCGAAATTGCTTTGTAAAAAAAATCTTTATAAATAGAGAGATTTCGTGTATGATATAGGAGAATACAAGCGGATTGAAGGATCTGCTTTGAAAATACAGGATGAGAGGAGAACAGAAATGGGGATTCTGATTCGAGGAGGCCGGATCGTGGATGCGGCTACAGATACGGATAAAACAGGCGATATTTATCTGGAAGACGGAATCATTGCGGAAATAGGCCAGAAGCTGAAAAAGAAAGACGGCGACCGTGTGATTGATGCGAAAGGAAAGCTGGTCATGCCGGGAATTATCGACCTTCATGTCCATTTTCGTGATCCGGGCCAGACACATAAGGAAGATATCAAGAGTGGTGCTGCTGCGGCAGCACGTGGTGGTGTGACAACTGTAGTTGCTATGCCAAATACAACTCCCACTATTGATAATCCGGACCGGGTAAACTATGTACATAACAAGGCGGCGCAGGTTTCCGGTATTCATGTACTTCAGGCAGGTGCAGCCACCATGGGAGAAAAAGGTACTGAACTTGCAGATATTGCCGGAATGGTGAAAGCAGGGATCCCGGCAGTGTCCGAGGATGGTAAATCTGTGATGAATACAGCGCTTTGTAAAGAAGCAATGAGGATCGCGGCAGAATGTGGCGTGCCGTTTTTTGACCATTGTGAAGATATCGATCTGCGTGGAGATGGATGCATGAATGAGGATGAGAACGCCAAAAGACTGGGGCTTCCCGGAATCTGCAATGCAGTGGAAGATACCATTACAGCCAGAGATATCATTCTGGCGCTGGAGACAGGAGTCCATCTTCATCTCTGCCACTGTTCCACTTATGGGGATGCTCAGATGATGAAGATCGTAAAAGAGAAAGGATACGACAATATCACAGCTGAAGTATGCCCGCACCATTTTATCCTTTCATCCGATGATATTAAAACAGATGACCCGAATTACAAGATGAATCCGCCGCTCCGTACACCGAAGGATGTGGAAGCGCTGAAACAGGGCCTGAAGGACGGTACCATCGAGGTGATCAGCACGGACCATGCACCGCACAGTGCACAGGAAAAAACAGGTTCTATGAAGAATGCACCATTTGGGATCGTAGGTCTGGAAACAAGCCTTCCGCTCACCTATACAGAGCTGGTGGAAAAAGATGTGATCACACTGAAACAGATGGTTGAGAAGATGTGCCTGAACCCGGCGAAAATCCTCGGGCTTGACAGAGGAACTCTCCAGAAAGGCCATCCGGCAGATGTGATCATCGTGGATACGGAGCAGGAGTATGCTATCGATAAAAATAAATTTGTTTCCAAAGGACATAACACACCGTTTGATGGCTGGAAAGTAAAGGGAAAAGTGCTTTATACCATCTGTGACGGAAAAATTGTATTTAAAAACCAGGAGGAGAAAGAATCATGATTAACAAACTGATCAGCAATATCCGCAAAACAAATGCACCAATCGTTGTAGGACTGGATCCTATGCTGAATTATATTCCGGAGCATATCCAGAAGAAGGCTTTTGCAGAGTTTGGAGAGACTCTGGAGGGCGCTGCAGAAGCAATCTGGCAGTATAACAAAGGGATCGTGGATGCGACCTGTGATCTGATCCCGGCAGTGAAACCACAGATCGCCATGTATGAGCAGTTTGGTATCCCGGGACTGATCGCATACAAGAAAACGGTTGAGTATTGTAAAGCCAAAGATCTGGTTGTGATCGGTGATATCAAAAGAGGTGATATCGGTTCCACATCTGCAGCATATGCAGTTGGTCACCTGGGACAGGTTCAGGTAGGCTCAAAAAAATATGCAGGTTTTGATGAGGATTTTGCAACGGTCAATCCATACCTTGGTTCTGATGGTGTGAAACCCTTTATGGATGTATGTAAGGAAGAGAAAAAGGGTATCTTTGTTCTGGTCAAAACTTCCAATCCATCAAGTGGTGAGTTCCAGGATCGTGTCATCGACGGTCGCCCGCTCTATGAGCTGGTAGGTGAGAAGGTTGCACAATGGGGCGATGAGCTTATGGGTGATGGATATAGTTATGTTGGTGCTGTTGTAGGTGCGACCTATCCGGAAATGGGAAAGGTATTAAGAAAGATCATGCCGAAGACATTTATCCTTGTTCCCGGATATGGTGCTCAGGGTGGAAAGGGCGCAGATCTTGTCCATTTCTTTAATGAGGACGGACTTGGTGCTATCGTAAACTCTTCCAGAGGAATCATCGCTGCATATAAGCAGGAGAAATATAAAGAGTTTGGCGCTGAAAATTACGCAGATGCTTCCAGAGCGGCAGTAAAAGATATGATCGCGGATATCAGCGGTGCGCTGGAGAACAGATAATACAGGAGGCATTTTATGAGTACATCAGAAAGTAAAAAAACAAAAAAGCCCTGTAAGATACTCAGCCAGGAATGTATTGGTACAGATATTTACAGTATGTGGCTGGATGCAGGTGAGATTGGAAAAAATGCAGTGCCGGGACAGTTTGTATCACTTTACAGCCGCAATGGCGGTAAGCTTCTGCCAAGACCCATCAGTCTCTGTGAGATCGATAAAGCAGAAGGAAAACTGAGACTGGTATATCGCGTTACAGGAAAAGGAACCGGTACGGAGGAATTTTCCAGACTTCATGCAGGGGTCCCCATTGAGACTATGGGACCTCTGGGAAATGGTTTTCCGCTGGATGCAGTAAAAGGCAAAAAAGTGTTTCTCATGGGTGGAGGAATCGGAATCCCGCCAATGCTGGAAACTGCTAAACAGCTGGACGCAGAAAAGATCATGGTTCTCGGATACAGAGATGAGCTGTTTTTAAATAAGGAATTTGAAGCTTATGGAGATGTCTATGTGGCAACAGAAGACGGCTCTGCAGGAACAAAGGGAAATGTTATGGATGCCATCCGTGAGAACGATCTTGAGGCAGATGCGATCTTTGCCTGCGGACCTGCCCCGATGCTCCGTGCCATCAAGGCATATGCCCTTGAAAAAGGAATTCCGTGCTGGATCTCCATGGAAGAGCGTATGGCCTGTGGCGTAGGCGCGTGTCTTGCCTGTGTGTGCAAATCCAAAGATGTGGATTCTCATTCTCATGTCCATAACAAGAGAGTATGTAAAGACGGACCTGTATTCCTGAGCACGGAGGTAGAGCTATGAGCAGAATGAATGTAAATCTTGCCGGCGTAGAACTTAAGAATCCGGTGATGACAGCGTCCGGAACATTTGGTTCCGGAGCGGAATACAGTGAATTTGTGGATCTGAACAGACTTGGCGCAGTTGTGACAAAAGGTGTGGCAAATGTACCGTGGCCGGGAAATCCTACACCGAGAGTGACAGAGACAGCATCCGGAATGCTCAATGCCATTGGTCTTCAGAATCCGGGGATTGATGTTTTCTGTGAAAGAGATATTCCGTTCCTTAAAAAATATGATACAAAGATCATCGTCAATGTCTGTGGAAAATCTGCAAAGGATTACTGTGAGGTTGTAGAACGCCTTGGAAATGAGCCTGTGGATATGCTGGAGATTAATGTTTCCTGCCCGAATGTCAAGGAAGGCGGAATTGCCTTCGGTCAGAATCCGAAAGCTCTTGAAGAGATCACAAAAGAAGTAAAGAAATATGCAAAACAGCCGGTGATCATGAAGCTGAGCCCAAATGTAACCGATATTACCGAGATGGCGAAAGCAGCAGAAGCTGGCGGCGCAGATGTTCTTTCTCTTATCAATACCCTGACAGGAATGAAGATCGATATCAACAGACGTACATTTGCACTGGCAAATAAAACTGGTGGAATGTCCGGTCCTGCAGTAAAACCGGTAGCTGTCCGTATGGTATATCAGGTGGCAAATGCAGTATCCCTTCCTATCATCGGTATGGGAGGAATCGCAACTGCTGAGGATGCCCTGGAATTTATTATGGCAGGTGCTACTGCAGTGTCTGTGGGAACTGCAAACTTTTTTAACCCTTATGCTACTGTGGAGATCGCAGATGGTATTCAGGCATTTCTTGAAAAACAGAAAGTGGAAGACATCAATGAGCTGATCGGAGTAGTGAAATAACGGAGGATTGCCGTATTTGCAATTCTGTTGTTCATATGTTAGAATTAACAGGATAAATAAAGGGATTTTACACTGGGATTGCAGCAGAGTGTGGATCCTGGGTTTGTCGTATATATGAAAAACATGGAGGATTAGATAAATGGAACAGTATAAGCAGGAATTTATTGAATTTATGATTGACTGTAATGTCCTGAAATTTGGAGATTTTACTACGAAATCAGGAAGAAAGACACCATTTTTTGTAAATACAGGATTTTACCGTACCGGTGCGCAGCTTCGCAAGCTGGGACAGTATTATGCAAAAGCGATAGAAAGCAAATTCGGACTGGATTTTGATGTGCTGTTTGGACCGGCATACAAAGGAATTCCGCTTTCTGTAGCAGCAACTATGGAGATCAGTGAAATGTACGGAAAGGATATCCGTTACTGTTCCAACCGTAAGGAAGTGAAAGACCACGGAGATAAAGGAATTCTTCTTGGCAGCCCGATCCAGGATGGGGATAAGGTAGTGATCATTGAGGATGTTACGACTGCAGGAACATCCATTAAAGAAACACTTCCGATCATCAAAGCGCAGGGAGATGTAAATCCGATAGGTCTTGTGGTTTCTGTTGACCGTATGGAACGCGGCCAGGGAACAAAGAGTGCGCTCAAAGAGATCGAGGAAACCTACGGCCTTCAGACTACAGCTATTGTAACTATGGCGGAGGTTGTTGAGCATCTCTACAACAAAGAATACAAAGGCCGTGTTGTGATCGATGATAAGCTGAAAGCTGCCATTGATGCATATTATGACCAGTACGGCGCAGAATAATATTGTTATAAAAGGTCATAAAAGAGCGGCGGATTCCGAAGGTCCGCTTTTACTGGGAGGACGCAGCCTTATGAATGAAAAAATTTATAAAACTATGGCGAGCAGCGGGGCGGGAAGCCTTGCACTCGGTATTGTCGTTCTGGTGACGGGACTTGTCACAGGAATTCTGATGATCGTGAACGGTGCGAGACTGCTCAGAAGAAAATCAGAGATATTAATCTAATATGATCTGAAAAGCCGCACGTTGTTCCGTGTGGCTTTTCGGACTATTTAAGCAGGGGAGAATATTGGAAAAAGGGACAAAACGCAGAGTAAAAAAACTCGGGACAGCTTTTTTTGTATTGTATGTTCTTGTTCTTGTGTATCTTCTGTTCTTTTCCGAAGGATACGGAAGAGTGGCGGATGCAGAAAGAGAATACCGTTACAATCTTGTTCCGTTTGTGGAGATCAGGCGTTTCTGGACTTATCGAAAAATAGTGGGTACATTTGCGCTTTTCACAAATGTTTTTGGAAATGTGCTGGGATTTGTGCCATACGGATTTATTCTTCCGGTAATAACCGGAAAAATGCGAAATGGCTTTTTTATCATATTATCCGGCTTTTTTATCAGTCTGATGATAGAAGTGATCCAGCTGCTTACAAAAGTTGGCTGCTTTGATGTGGATGATATGATATTGAATACTCTGGGCGCAGCGCTTGGATATGGGATTTATGCAGTCTGCGACAGGATTAGGAGAAAAATTAATGGCAAGAAGATATAGATATGCATTTGCAAAAAAAAGAGAAGCTTCCAAGGGAAAATGGTCTGTAGGACTTGCGGCGGCTTCCCTCGTGCTGTTTATCGCGGCAGTTGTGCTTGCACTCTTTTTTGATGGAAAGCTCGGGGGCCTGATCGGCGGAACCGGGCTTTTTGCCATGCTGCTTTCTGCATATGGCTTTACACTGGGGCTTTCCAGCTTTTCGGAAGAAAACCGGAAACACAGGACGAGCATGGTCGGGTCTATTTTGAACGGAGTGATCCTGGTTATCTGGCTGGGACTTTTTTTATCGGGGGTATAACAGATGGATAAAAAAGAACGCTTAAAAAAACAGCTGGACTTTATTATGGAAATAGATAAAGTCAAGAATGTTTTCCGTCAGACATATCTTGCAGACGGAAAGCGGAAAGAGAATGATGCGGAGCATTCCTGGCATCTGGCGTTGATGGCGGTGCTTTTAAAGGAATATTCCAATGAGGAAGTGGATCTTTCGAAGGTGATCCCTATGGTACTGGCGCATGATCTGGTAGAGATCGATGCAGGTGATACCTATGCATATGATGAAAAAGGAGCGACAACCAAGGAATACAGGGAGAAGCAGGCAGCAGAACGGATCTATGGACTATTGCCGGAAGATCAGGGACAGTGGTTAAAAGCATTATGGGAGGAGTTTGAGGCTTACGAAACCCCGGAGGCGAAATTTGCCCATGTGCTAGATAATTGTCAGCCATTGTTTCTAAATGATGCTTCCAACGGAAAAAGCTGGGAAGAGCATCAGGTGAAGAAAAGTCAGATTTATAAGAGAAACCGGAAAACAGGAGAGGGTTCTGAAGTGATCTGGGAATATATGAAAGAACTCGTTGACAAACACATTGCCCTGGGGCATGTGATCGATGATGAAAAAGATGGGAGATGAAGTCTTGGAAGAATGCATGAAAGAACGTTATGGACTTGCGAAGGAACGGATCCGTGAGATCATAACAGAAGAAACCGTAAAAAAACCGTTTGGAGATTTTTTCAGAAACAGGGCAAAGTTTCTTTCCATGGCAGCAGATGTGATGGATGAGAGCGCAGCAGAGCTTACGATGGAGGCGTTGAAAGAGAGAAATCATTGCTTTTATCAGGATATCCTCCCGGAAAATTATGAAAGCAGCTATGGAAATCCGGCGTATGCAGTACAGCAGATGGGAGAATATGGAAAAGCCTTCAGTTTTCTGTATGCAGAGATCGCAGGAACTGTAGCTTATGCTCATGAGAAAAGGCTGTGGGATATGACTGTATCCATGGAACTGTTTCTGGAAGTATATTCTGCATTTTGTGAGGAAGAACTTCCGGAGGCGGCAACAGTGGAGGGGATTCTCCGTTCCTATGTAAATGATTACTGCCAGGATATGATGGAGCAGAGGATACGGGAAGGTGTAGATCCGGAGCTTGACTTTGCAGCAGATATCATCATGAATTCGGATCTTTCGGATCTGAGATATCTGTATCGCTATGGCGAGTGTGTTTCAGAGAATGAAACAGGAGTTGCAGAGTTTCTGAACTCCCTTTCTCAGGAAGAGATCGATAAGATGGCTTCTACCTATACAGAAGGCTATCGGATCGGATTTATCACCGGACGGAAGGATATCACAAAAAAGAAAACAGTAAATATCCGATATAGTCTTGGTTTTGAACGGATGGTAAAAGCAGCGATCCTCCAGTTTGAAAAAATGGGTCTGAAGCCGGTAATCTATCGCCATGCAACGCATGTGGTAAATAAGAGAGGCGCCGTGAGAGTAGGCTATACAGGCGGCGTTGCCAATCCGCAGTACGATTACGATCATCGTCAGGACAGTGCATTGTTCCTGGATGGGGATTTTGTTCAGCGAAAACTTCGTGCTATGCAGACCTCCTATGAGAAGTACAGAGAACTGGCAGAAGTACATGGCGGTCCGGCCTGCATTGATACATTTGGAGAAAATCCTTTCTCTCCGATAAGTAAACCGGAAGCTTATGCATTAAGCGAGACACAGCAGAAGCTTCAGACAGAACTTGACAATGAATCCGGACAGATCGTAAACCGATACATCAAAGGTGATGAGAGAAGTTTTACGATCATTGCATATCCGGTTCCTGAGATTGGTGGAAATTATGAGGAAATTTTCCGTGAGATCGTAAAGATCAATACATTAGATTACCATCTCTATCAGGAAATCCAGCAGACGATCATCAATACCCTGGATACCTGTGAGTGGGTGGAAGTCAAAGGACGTGGAGACAATGAGACGGATCTTCTGATCCATCTTCATGAGCTGACAGATCCGGAGAAACAGACGAATTTTGAGAACTGTGTGGCAGATGTGAATATTCCGGTGGGCGAAGTCTTTACATCTCCGCAGCTGGCAGGCACAGGCGGAATCCTTCATGTGAAAAAAGTATATCTGAACGGTCTTCAGTTCCGGGATCTGAAGCTGGTATTTGACTGCGGCCAGGTTATTGATTACACCTGCTCGAATTTTAAAACCGAAGAAGAGAACCGGAAATATATTGAAGATAATATCCTCCACCACCATCCGAAGATCCCCATGGGAGAGTTTGCCATCGGTACAAATACCACAGCTTATGTGGCGGCGCTGAAATACGGAATTGCGGATAAGCTTCCGATCCTGATCGCAGAAAAAATGGGACCGCATTTTGCTGTGGGCGATACCTGTTACAGCTGGGCAGAGGATACACCGGTATATAATCCGGATGGAAAAGAAATCATCGCCAGGGATAATGAGATTTCCGAGATGCGAAAGGATGACGTAAGCCTTGCTTATTATGGCTGTCATACAGATATTACGATACCTTATGATGAGCTTGGAAGTATCCGGGTGATCGATGATGAGGGAGAAATGATCT
>OLRL01000163.1_pt1 | contig 63552 bp, 65 predicted proteins | sample 1643201 | NCBI WGS metagenome assembly OLRL01 (sample SAMEA3136649, study PRJEB25190) | human gut metagenome | biome: human gut; feature: human-associated habitat; material: faeces | place: Austria | collected 2013
TCTTTAATCCGTTCTATCTCAGAAAATACAGGTAAGAGTTCTTTTTCTAATTGTGTAAATTCTCCCATTGCTTTTTTCTCCGTATTCTTGTATAATAGACTCGTTAATTAAATTCCCTAGTCCGCATGAGTTCTATCTCTGCGGGCTTTTTTTAATAACAATTCCCATTCTCGGACTTTCTCAATACTCCAAAACAGCATATATGTCACTACGCCTACTCCGAATATCTGTCCCGTTAAAGACATATCCTCTGGAATTTCAAACACTGTATTAAATAACAGCGCTGTTCCTAAGATTGCCTGTGTTAAGCTTTCACTGTGCATTTTCTCACCCCCTTATAAAGTCTGTGTTCCGTAAAATCCCAGTTCTTTTGCTACCTGTTGCGGATTGTATGCCGGAACGTGCTTTCTTGCGTTTTTATCGGCAAGCATATTTTTGTACTTCCAGTAATCAGTAAAGGCAAGGTAGTTTACTCTTTTCAAGGCACCTTCTCCCATTACTGCATAATCACCATATCTTTCGTGATTTTCTTCTATTTCTTTCATGTGTTTTCTGGCCGTCCTGTCTGAGATGTGGAACTGTTCACAAATTCCCTTCACATTCATAACCGGATTGCCATACATTAGCTGTATAACCGTCATGTTATTACCTCATTTCTTTTTTTAATTTTTCTACTTTTTCGTCTGGTAGAAACGCCAATGCAGCGAATACAAGTGCAGCCACAACATTAAATACTGGGCAAATGTATATCGCAAGTCTTTTCAGTCTTCCACCTTTTCTTCTTGCTCCATATCTCTCATATTGCTCTTTAAATATCATTTTCATTGTTACTGCGTTGAGCCAGCACAGTATGCTAATAGCTATGTGTAGCTTTAAAATCCACAATCTTCTCACCTCTTTTTTTAACGAATTTTAAAAAATACTAATATCTGAAAGATAAGTATTATCGCAGAAACAGCAAGTGAAAATAGAGGAAAACGTATACTCTTTCGAAATTCTTCTTCCTGCCAGAGTTCTTTTGTAATTTCTACTATACTCCTTGCTTCTTCTATGATTTCTTTTATCATTTTCATTCGTATCACTTTCCTTTCTTTGCAATATTTGCTATAATTTTCGAAAATGTCATCTATTAAACATTACGATAAAATGAAAGGTTGAATATATAATGAAATTATTGATTTTCTTTATTCTTATCATTCTCTACAAATTTTTTAGTAACTTATCACGATACTTACGCATTAAAACTCTACACCGATATTTCTGCGATTTTATCAATCATAAACGTACCGATATGAATTTATATAAACAGGAAGTTATCTCTTTGTTTCAAAAAGCTGGTGTAAAAGATGTTAAAACTCCTGTTAGTGAACCCGTTGGATATGGTCAAGTTGTAAATGCAAATGTCAGTGTATTTTCAATGTTCCCTAGTCTAAGACCTACTTTTTCAGGTGAAGCTTTAAATATGTTTGAAGAAGCAGAAGGTTCTTTCATGAAAAATATGCGTGATAGTTTAAATTTGTTGTATTGGATTGACTTTATATTATTTCTACCAAAATCATTACTTTCTTATTTGGGTTTTCCTTCAGATGCTGTCGTATTCAAGCTCTGCAACGTATTACTTACCTTTATCTGGTGGTTGATTGGGATACTCTTTGTATTTTTCAAGCCTCAAATTCAAGATTTTGCTATCGAATTTATAAGAAATCTTTAATATGAACTTTGTAAGAATAATAAGGCTTTTTACATCACCTTTTTCTGCTATCTGCTCCTGTGCTGATAGCAGTTTTTTTATCGCTTCTTCTCTTATAAACTCACCAAAATTTATCTTCATTTCCCTCACCCCGCTTTCTTTTCCTGCCCCTTAGCAATTTCCATCCCGATAGCAATTCCATCTCCAATGCTGAGAAGTTTTTCCAAACCTTTGTCATCCATCTTCTCAATTACTTTCCCCAGTTTCTCTAATACCTGTTTCTGTTTCTCTGTCATTTTTGCTGTTCTCACCTCTTTCTTGTTCCTTATATTGACATTATAGTTTCTTAAAGCAACTTTGTCAATAACCTTTTGTCACTTTACGGAACTTTTTGTATTGACTTTTGGATTTTTCCACTATATAATGAGATTACAGAAAGGCGGTGAGAAAGCATGACACCAGGCGAACGAGTTAAAAAAATTCGTAAAGAAAAAGAATTAACTTTAGAAAAATTCGGCGAAAGAGTTGGTGTTACAAAGCAGACGATAAGTCGCATAGAAAATGGGATAAACTCATTGACAGAGCAAATGATTATTTCTATCTGCCGAGAGTTCGACATAAATGAAGAATGGCTTCGTAATGGTTCAGGGGAAATGAAAACTGAAATCACAAAAGAAGACTATATTGTAGACTTTGTTTCAAAAATTTTAAAAACACAAGATGACTCTTTTAAAAAAAGGTACATAAGTATGTTATCTCGTCTGGATGAGAAAGGTTGGGAGGCATTAGAACGTGTTGCTACTGCAATGCAACAATTAAAAGAGGACTAGGTTTCCCTAGTCCAGTAATCCTTTGATAAATCTGTAAATCAATCTTAAATGATATTCAGACTTTATCATGCCCAACATTTTTTTAATTTCTTTTACGTAATCCATTTTATGTACCTCCCTCTTTGGGAACATTTGTTCTTTTTCTATAATATACTACATATATAATAGAGTTTCAAGAACATTTGTTCTATTCCATATTTTACTATTGTTTCTCTTACTTATTATGCGAATTTGGGAGGTCGAAAATTATTCTATTTCGTAATTTGTCCGAAGACTCGGACACTTATTTAAAAGGGGAGTAAAAAAGGTCTGTTATTCTGACTTTTAACCCCTTTGCCAGATTTTCCATCGTATCCATTCTTGGCATGGTTCTGTTATTTTGAATATCCGCTATGGTGGATTTTGGAATGTCTGTTAAAACAGAAACTTGGCGAACTGTTAAATTTTTATGAGTCATGTATTTATCTAGCAATATTTTCATTTGGATATCTCCTTTTTGGTTATTATCCCTATATTGCATAGATATATACCTTAATTTATTTAATTCATTGTCTTAATATTTATTGAGGGAGGTGCTACAATGCGAAAATGTAGTAATTGTGGAAAAATCTGTGATGATAACCAGTATAGTTGCGATGAATGTGGTAGCGTAACGCAGATTATAGAAAATTCTAATTCAAATACCCCTGCACCTAAGAACAGCATGGAAAAGAAAATTCCTAGTATCTCACCGAAATTACGTCTTTCCCTTGAAATAATAGGATTATTAGCGATTGTTTTCTTATCTATATCAACTTCCGGCAAGATATCTAAAGGCAAATACGAAATGTTGAAATACGAACTTGAACGTACTGAAGCCGACTACAATACAGCAGTTGAAGATTACAACTCTTTAAAGTCAGAGTACAATTCTTATAGGCAACAAATGAAGCCTTTTGAAGGAATGGATATTGATGAAATAGAAAATTCCACAACAGAAAATACCGAAGAAGCAGTAACAGAAAATGAAACTACAAGCCAAGGGATTGAGCAAGAAACTCCATCAAGTGTTTCTACTGAACAGCAAAACGCATTAAATAGAGCAAAAGAATATCTGGAAGTTACAGCATTTTCTTATAGCAGTTTAGTTGAACAATTAGAATTTGAAGGTTATTCCAATGAGTCTGCGGTATTTGCTGTTGATAATTGTGGTGCAGATTGGAATGAACAGGCTGCAAAAAAAGCAAAAAAATATATGGAGCTCTCATCTTTTTCACGGCAAGGTTTAATAGAGCAATTGGAATTTGAAGGATTTACTAACGAACAGGCAGAATTTGGCGCTTCTGCTGTTGGATACTAAATAAAAAAACCGCCCAGTGTTGGCGCACTGAACGGTCTCAAATATATCCGAAGATATACCAAAATTTAGCAAATATATTGTATCATCTTCGGTAGCAGCGTACAATCAGAACTTTTGTTCTTTGTAACTGCTATTTTTTGTACCCTTTTTTAAGTAAAAAAAGAAAGGAAGATGTTTATATGTGGATAGAAGAAACAAAAAATGGAAAATACAAGTTTGTAGAGCAGTACACAGATTATATCACAGGCAAGAAAAAGCGTGTATCTGTGACTCTAGAAAAGAAAACTGCTGCCGCTAAAAAAAGCGCTGCTGCTATTCTGGTTAAAATGATTGAAGAAAAGCAGAGTACGTTGCCAGAAAAAGAAAATATCACATTTGGCGAATTGATAGATAAATACAGGGAATACCAGAAAAACGCTGTAAAATCCTCTACTTACAAGCGGAATTATACCGCAGCCGAAGCATTAAAAAAAATAATCGGGAAAGATACTCTTGTAAACAGGATTACAGCAAACTATATTAAGGACCGTTTCCTGAAATCCGGAAAGGAAAACGGAACGCTAAACGAACACAGAACGAGACTTTTTGCTATCCTGCACTGGGCGTACGAAAACGATTATATAGAAACGGTGGATTTTTTGAGAAAGATAAAGCCGTTTAAAGAACAGAGTAGGAAAGAAAAAATACAAGATAAGTATTTAGAACCGGAAGAAATAAACACGCTACTGGATGGGATGCAGCATAAAAAGTGGAATTTATTAACACGATTTTTGTTATTGTCCGGTCTAAGAGTCGGAGAAGCGATTGCGTTAGAAAATTCCGATATTGATTACAAAAACCATACAATACACGTAACAAAGAATTATGATATTTTAAACAAAATCGTAACCAGCACAAAAACCTTGTATTCAGAAAGGGACGTGTATATGCAGCCGGAATTAGAAAGCATCTGCAAAGATATTACTATGTATACAAAAATCGAGGCATTGGCTAATGGATACCGCACGCAATTATTTCTTTGCTCTAAATCCGGAAATTATATATGCTACGGCTCCTATAACAAATATCTAAGGGAAAATTCCAGAAAATTATTAGGAAAGAGCGTTACTGCACACGCTTTAAGACACACACACGCTTCCATTCTCCTTGCACAAGGAGTTAATGTAGAAACAATTAGCCGGAGATTAGGACACGAAAACAGCAAAATAACACGAGAAATTTACTTGCATGTCACCGAAAAACTTATCGAAAGAGATAACGAGCAAATTAAATCTGTGCATATTATCTAAAGATAAAAGGGGACAAAAAGGGGACAAAAGGGGAACTTTCTGTTCCGTGAGACTGCAAGTGAAACGGCGAAAACCCTTGAATTTGCTGGGTTTTTCCGCCGTACGATTATACTGTACAGGAGTAAAAAAAGCTGAAAATGGGACTCGAACCCACGACCCCTTCATTACGAGTGAAGTGCTCTACCAACTGAGCTATTCCAGCAGTCTTACAAATACTAATTGTAATCGACTTGCATCTTATTGTCAAGAACTTTATTTACCGCAATGTCCGCCACAGTGATGATTTTCTCCTTTGTGTTCTCCACATTCTCCTTCATGATGGTGATGATTGCACATGGTATCCGGATTATAATTTAATGTTCCTCCCAAATATGCTTCCACCTGTGCGTCTGCGTTTCCGCATGCTCCCGGGAACAGGCGAATTCCCGCTTCTGCCAGTGCATTTCTTGCGCCTCCGCCAATACCTCCGCAGATTAAAACCTCTGCTCCTAATTCTTTTAAAAATCCTGCCAATGCGCCATGTCCGCTGCCATTTGTATTTACCACTTCTGAGGAAACAATCTTTCCTTCTTCTACATGGTAAATTTTAAACTGTTCTGTATGACCGAAATGCTGAAAAACTTCTCCATTTTCATAAGTAACTGCAATTTTCATAGTATAAGCTCCTTTCTTGCCTCTGCCCTTTCCTTTTGTTTCTTCTATTAAAAAATTTCCTCCACGAATACGAAGTCCGGCTGCTTCCACCAAAAATCTGGCTGTTTTTTTTCTTGCCTCCGTATAAAGGCTCTGCACCGTTGCTCTGGCAATTCCCATCTCCTGTGCACACTCTGCCTGCGTCATCCCTTCATAATCCAGAAGACGAAGGGTTTCGTATTCCTCCACAGACATTTCAATTTCATGGCACTGTTCTGCTCTTCCCTTTGGAAAAAAACTGTCACAGACAGGCTCTCTCTTTACTCGTTTTGGTTTGTTTGGTCTTGGCATAGGCTTTCCTCTCTTTTTATTATTGGCATATACTTATTATTGCACTTTTATTAGTATATGTCAATAATCATTTTAGATAAAAGAAGAAGCCATTAAATTAAGCTTTTTCTTTGTGCTTAATTCAACAGCTTCTTTGTGTTACTATTTCTCTATTCTATTTCCTGTTCTCTGTCATTTGTCAGTTTCAATTTATCCAGAATATAGAAAATCAAGCTTAAAATCATTCCCACAATACATGCTAGAACCATTCCTGTCAGCTCAATCTCGCCAATGCTGATTTTAATGCCGGACAAGCCTGTAACGAAAATAACAGAAGTCAGCGCCATATTTCTGGAACGGCTGTAATCCACTTTTCCGTCTACCAGAATACGAATACCGGATGTTCCAATCATACCGTAAAGCAGGAAAGAAATTCCGCCGATAATCGGACTTGGAATTGTCTGAATAAGCGCTGTCAGCTTTCCAATGAAAGAGCAAATGATAGAGAGCACTGCGGCTCCTCCGATGACATATACACTGTATACCTTTGTCATTGCCATAACGCCAATGTTTTCCCCGTAAGTGGTAGTTGGCACAGAACCGATAAGACCGGAAAGCATTGTTGAAAAATTATCCGCAAACATAGAGCGGTGCAGTCCCGGATTTTTGATTAAGTCTCTTCCGATAATTTTTCCGGTTACAATCTGATGTCCGATGTGCTCGGAAGCCACTACCAGAATAACCGGCAAAATAATTAAAATTGCTTCCACATTAAATTTCGGTGTTGTAAAATTCGGCAGTGAAAAGAAGGCTGCTTCCGCTACCGGTGTAAAATCCACAATTCCGCAGAGGATTGCTGCAACATATCCTGCCAAAATTGCAATCAAAATCGGAATAACCGACAAAAATTTTCGGAATACTACGGAGCCAAATACCGCAACACCAAGGGTCACTAAAAATACAATTACACTTTCTGTCTGAATTTTTTCATCTAGCAGGCCTGCATTTTTTGCAGCAGTGCCGGAAAGCTCCAGACCGATAAGCGCTACTACCGGTCCCATTGCTGCCGGCGGAAGCACCACATCAATCCAATCTGAACCAAACTTATAGATAATCAGTGATAAAATGCAGCCGCAAAGACCAACAACAACAAATCCCCCCAGTGCATATTCATAACCAAACTTGCCCATAACCACCAAAGACGGGGCAATAAATGCAAAGCTGGATCCCAGATATGCAGGCGCCTTTCCTTTTGTTATCAAGATAAACAATAAGGTTCCGATACCGTTCATAAAAAGAACAATTGCAGGGTTCATGCCAAATAAAGACGGAACCAACACAGATGCGCCAAACATGGCAAACATGTGCTGAATACTTAGCGGAATTAAAAGCTTTGGCGGCACTTTTTCTTCCACTTGGATAATTTTACGATTTTCCACACTTTTTCTCCTTTTTCTTTTTATCCGTACTATATTAGCATGAATTGTGTCAAAATACTACAACAATTTCATTTATACCTGAAATTCAAAATATCGTACCGCATTCTTATAAGAAATGCCCTTTACAATTTTCTCTAAAGTCTTCCTATCATTTGGATATTCTCCATTTTCCACCCAGCCTCCAATCAAATCGCAGAGAATTCTGCGAAAATATTCATGGCGGGGATATGAAAGAAAGCTTCTGGAGTCTGTAAGCATACCGATGAAATTCCCCAAAAGCCCCAGATTTGCCAGAGAAATCATCTGCTTTCTCATACCGGTTTTATTGTCATTAAACCACCACGCAGAACCATGCTGTATTTTCCCCACTGCATCGCTGTTTTGAAAACATCCGATTATCGTTCCAATAAGCTCATCATCCTTTGGATTTAAACTATATAAAATTGTTTTCGGCAGATTTTTTCTCTCATTTACTGCATTTAAAAAATCTGCCAACTGTGTTCCCGAAGCAACGTCTCCCATACAGTCAAAGCCCGTATCTGCTCCGATTTTTTCATACATCTTTCCGTTATTATTTCTCTTGCATCCATAGTGAATTTGCATTACCCAATTCAGTTCTTCATATTTTTCTGCCAGAAAAAGCATACATGCTGTTTTAAAGCTTGCAGCGTCTTTTGCGGAAATGTCCTTCTTATGCAGACGGGCAGAAAAAATCCTCTCAATTTCCTCCTCTTTGGCAGGGGCATAAACCATAAAATCCAAACCGTGGTCAGAAATCCGGCACCCCATACGCTTAAAGTATTGAAGCCTTTTTCCCATTGCTTTTTTCAAATCCTGAAAGCTTTGAATTTCTATATCTGCCGCCCTTGAAAGCTCTTTCAAATACTTTAGATAATCCGGTTTTTCTATATTTAAAATTTTGTCCGGTCTCCATGTAGGCAGTACCTGTATGTCAAAGCTCTCCTCTTCTTTTATTCTTTTATGCCACTTTAAAGCATCCACAGGGTCATCGGTGGTACAGAGCAGCTTCACATTTGACTGTTTTATCAGGCTTCTGGCGCTCATATCTGCTTCTTTTAATTTGTGATTACAAAGCTCCCAAACCTCCTGCGCCGTATCTCCATTTAAGATACCCCCATAGCCAAAATATCTCCGAAGCTCCAAATGACTCCAATGATACAGGGGATTTCCGATTGCCATTTCCAGCGTTTCCGCCCATTTTTGAAATTTCTCCCTGTCCGGAGCATCTCCTGTAATATAATATTCCTCCACTCCATTTGCACGCATCTGACGCCATTTATAATGGTCGCCTCCCAGCCATAGCTGCGTAATATTTTCAAATCTTCTGTCTTCGGCAATTTCCCTTGGTTGAATGTGACAATGATAATCTATAATCGGCATTTTTTCTGCAAAGCTATGATACAGCTCCTTTGCCGTGTCGGTAGACAGCAAAAAATCCTCATCCATAAACACTTTCATAAGTCTCTCCCTAGATTTTTTAAAATTTATCCTGTATCTAAGGATTTCCCGACTTTCTCGGTTTTATTCCGTTACCACTGAAGCAGCGTGCTTCCCCATGTAAGTCCTGCTCCAAATCCGGCAAGGACAAGAATATCTCCTTTCTCCAGCTTTCCCTCCCTGTTCATTTCGTCCAGTAAAATAGGAATACTGGCAGCGGAAGTATTTCCGTATTTCTGTATGTTCATAGGAAATTTTTCTTCTTTTTCCCTCAGCTTTTTGGCAACGCCGGAGAGAATTCTGCTGTTTGCCTGATGAAGCACATAATATTTTACCTTTTCCTTTTCTATGTTTCCTTTTTCCAGAACCTCTTCAATACAGTCCGGAACAGTTTTCAAAGCAAACTTGAATACCTCCTGCCCATCCATCTGAAGATAAGAGCTTCTTTTCTCATACCCCACAGAACAGCTTAAAACCTTGCCTCTGCTGCCGTCTGCATACTGCACAGAAGAAAAAAGTCCCGTTTCCGATGCTTCCAAAACCACTGCGCCTGCTCCGTCTCCAAATAAGACACAGGTTCCCCTATCCTTCCAGTCTACAAAGCGTGTCATGATATCTGCCCCGATTACCAATACCTTTTTATAAACCCCGCTGTTAATATAAGCATAAGCTGTATTTAATCCAAACAAAAAACCTGCACAAGCCGCACTCATATCAAAAGCCGCTGCATTTTCTGCGCCTAAAGCAGCCTGTACCTGACACGCCGTACTTGGAAAAAATGTATCCGGAGAACAGGTTGCCACAAGAATTAAATCAATTTCTTCTGCCTTTATCTTTGCAGACTGTAACGCTTTCCTCGCTGCTTCACAAGCCAGACCTGCCGTTGTTTCTTCTTTGGCAATTCTTCTTTCCTTTATTCCCGTTCTGGTCACAATCCATTCATCACTGGTATCAATAAATTTTGTAAAATCATTATTTTTCATGCAATACGCAGGAACAGCGCTTCCTGTCCCGATAATCTTCGCTGTCATAATTTCTCCTTATTTATATTTAATATTTCAAATATTTTGTATATCAAACTATTTTCTTAAAGTATACCTATCTTTCGTACGTTTGTCAATAAAAACAAAGCTATCCCTTAAAACATCATTCAGTTCTATTTATACATTTTTAGCGAATTTGTCGAGTACTCTTTAAGATTACAAGCTCAAAGTGAACGCAGACTGAGCGTAAAATGTATAAATAGAAAAGATGACAGCCCTACTGACCATCATCTTTATAAATCTTTTTAATTTCCTGTGACAATTCTCTGTTTAAGTCATCTAAGTCAATTCCTATTCCCGGTGCCATATACGGCGCTTTGTTCTGTCTGTCATATTGCTTTTTCCCTACTTCATACTCCTGCGTTTTGTCAAATTCCTCACGCTTTGTCACATTCAAATCTTCTTCATCATAATCCTCTTCATCAAAAACATCCTGCTGATATTTTTTCTCTTTTGTTGCTGTTTTCCTATTCTTACTGCTGCTATTGCTTTTTTCCTTTGTGCGCTGCCCTACTTCTTTAATTTTGGTCTTTTTTACTACTTTTTTCTTCTTTCTCCCACCTGGCAAACGGAACAATTTCGCTTCCCAGTCTTTGCCCTTCATAAAAGGTGCTGCCTGCACTGCTATACCGATAGCTGCCATAATAAGTCCTAAAAGCAGTTCTCCTGCTCCCGCATCCTTCTCCAGCATTTCCATCATCAGATGAATACCTCCCAGACCTCCGCAAAGGGCAGTAATGCCGATTACCATCTGTTTTTCATACCCCAGAGCAAAGGTTCCTGCAAAGAGTCCGATAATCAGAGCAATAAAATGCTGTGTAAGCCCTGCATCCTGAAAAAAGGAAACAACAATGCTGTATACCAGTGCAGTACACATAACAAATACACCAAACTTATATAAAAGCCATGCCAGAAGGCCGAAAATCAAAGCGCCTGCTGCCGCCGCAACTCCTGCCATCATTTTATCCTGCAAAAAATACAAACCTGCTCCGAAGCCGACTCCTCCTCCCATAAAGATACCTAAAATACATCCCCATACCTTTCGTAAACGATATCCCATAAAACAGTTTAAAAAAGCAAATACCGTTCCAACGAGATAAATCAGTATCATATATTCTTTTGGTACAAAGCTCCATAACCCCTTAATCAATTCTAAGATCTGGTCTCCCTGTATATTCATAAGTCCTCTACATTCCTTTCAGATATACGTGCTTAATATACTTCAGTGTTTCTTTCTCCCCTCTGTCTGCCAACATTCTGAGCAAAAATTCCAAGTCCTCATTGGTCTTTTCATGAACAAACCACAGCTTTTCCTTACTTTTCAGGAAATATTCCAAAGGCGCTGCATCAGTATAAGTGTCCGGATGATAATTTCTCGATGCGCTAATTCTGTCCATGACCATTTCCGCAATATACTTCCTCGGCATAGGTACTCCCTGAATAACCGTATCACAATCAATCCCATAATCTACCCAGTGCTCAAAATGATGTTTATTCCTTCCGTAGTGATGGATCCACGCAGTCGATAAACCTGTGGCTTCCCGCTCTGCATTATTAGGGCTTCTTGTTCCCTGATAATATTTGCATCCCACAGAAAATTCTGTCCATGAATACTTTGATAAATCATGAAGCAGCCCTTGCTTATAAAGTCCTATTTTAAAGCAATATTTCATCACTAAAAGCTTGTGCCTTGTAATCGTTTTAAAATGCTTCCAAATCCGCATACGTCCTGTTCCTGCTTTCCTGCTAAAATCATAACTGTCCTCGGAGGTACTTCTATGGTTTTTCCTGTAACCTCTGTTCCCTCCGAAATTTTTTCTTCTTTCTCTGTTTCTGTGCTGAGAAGTACCTGCCATTTTATCTCATTTTCTGCTCCCGGAAGTGCAATTTCGTGCTCAATCCAGTGGAAATTAAATGCTAAAAACAGAAATTCAGAAGCCTTTCCCGCATATTCATTGCAATACATAATGCCTAAAGAACGGGTATCCTTATCCTTTTCTACATACCATGCCTGTTTTCCGTGATAGGACATATCCGGATAACCGAGCGCCTGATAATCACTGCCCTTCAGTTCTTTTTCCCAATGTAAAATAGGATTTTCCTTTCTGATTTGAATGGCTCTTTTTACAAATTCCCAGAGTTTTTCCTGATTTTTTCTTCCATTCCAGTCAATCCATGACAATTCATTGTCCTGACACCACACATTGTTATTTCCTTTTTGTGTATTTCCCCATTCGTCCCCTTGGAAAATTAAAGGCGTTCCTTGACTGAACAATAAAAGAGAAAAGGCATTTTTCATCTGTTTTAAACGGAGCTCTTTAATGGATGTTTTTCTGGTTGAACCTTCTGCGCCGCAATTCCAACTGCAATTATAAGAAATTCCATCCTGATTGCCTTCCCCATTTGCCTCATTGTGACGTTCTTCATAAGAAACCATGTCCATGACCGTAAAGCCATCCTGATCTGCCATGTAATTGATAACGCCGTTACACAGAGGATTTCTTTTCTGACGGAACATAAATTCCTCCGTCATATTTTCATCGCCTTTTAGTACGTGGCGCATGGAATATAAAAAACCTTCGTTATATTCTGCCGCATTTTTGAATTTCGGCACTTTCCCATGAAAAACACAGCTGCCGTCTATGTCATGGAAAAACAGCTTACAGTCTGCAAGCAGCGGATCTTTCATAAAAAGCTCCTGCGATATCCCTTCTCCCATAATATGAAATCCATCAATGTGATAGGTGATTTTCCAATATCGGAGAACGTCCAGCATCTTGGTAAGAGCTGTATGCTTTCCAAAATAAAACTCCATCATACATTCCAATCCAGCTTCATGGAACGCATTTACCATATCCGCAAATTCCTTTGCCGGATTTTGTGTTGCGCAAAAAGCTGCCTTAGGTGCAAAGTAACAGGCATCTTCCGTATACCCCCAACAGTTTACTCTCTTATCTGCTGCGGCTTCTTCTGCCGGATGCTCCCCTGCTTTTCCTCTTATGCGGGGCTTTTGAATTTCTCTGTATTCATAAGCCGGCATCAGCAGAACACCGGTAATGCCCAAATCTTTTAAATATTCAAGCTTTTCCTGAACTCCCTGAAAAGTCCCCTTGTGTCTGACTTTAGAGGTTTTGCTTTTTGTAAAGCTTCTCACCTGCAATTTATACAAAACAGAATTACAAAGCTCTATGGGAGTAAATGCTCCGTCGCTCCATGAAAATTTATTTTCCAGATACCCGCAACAGATATTTTCGTCTTTCTCTCCAAAAGAAGCTGTGTGATATAAGATTTTTGCATAATCATCCTGTACCACTTCTCCGTTTATTTTATAATTATATTTCAGAGGATGTTCACAAATCCCCTTCACTGCCATAGAAAGAAGATTTCCCTTTCTTCCCTCCTGTAAAAAGGGAATTTCCAAAACTCCCTCTTTCGTATAAAGCAACAGAGAAGCTTCTGCGTCCTTTTCTGCCTCTAATGTAAATATAAATCCGTCTTTTTGTTTTTCCACACCCTTTGTCCACATATTTCCCGGTGCTGTTTCTATTCTTTTTTCTCCGCGCATACTTCCTCCATATAATCATATACTGCCGGGGCATCCTTTTCATCTGTCAGAGTTACCAGAACGTCTCCCGGAAACAGTATGGTTCTTCCTTTCGGTATCAGTTCATTTCCACCTCGTTTTATGGATACCAGAAGGCAATTTTTCGGCCATTCAATCTGCTGTATCATTTTGTCCTGCAATAAGCTGTTATGGCAAATCACAAATTCCTGCAAAATCTTCTCTCCCGTACCTTCTGGAAGCTTTTCTCCACGTCTCTTTAACAATCCGCTTAAAAGACTCTCATAAATCGGTTCTGACTTCAATGCGGAAGCCACCAGATATGCCACAATGGACACCAAAGACATGGAAAGCATCTGGCTTACCTGCCCTGTCATCTCAAAAATCAAAATAATTCCTGTAATGGGCGCTCTTACAATGGCTGTAAAATATCCTGCCATGGCAAGAAGAACCATGTTGCTGATATAAGAAGCGTCCAGTCCCATATACTGCACTGCAAAGGTACTGTAAGCTCCTCCTAAAAGCGCTCCCAACACTAAAAGCGGAAAGAAAATTCCTCCCGGCGCTCCTGAACCAAAGCAAATCAGCGAAAACAGAAATTTCGCCGCAAATAAAATCAAAAGAGAGGTAAGCATCAGATTTCCTTCTGCCGCCATATCAATAAGAGCATGTCCGCTTCCCAAAATCCGAGGCATAACAAGCCCTAATACGCCTGCAAGAAAAAAAGGAATAAAAAGCCGTGTTGTCTCATTTAATTTTTTTGATTTCAAATACAATCCCTGTACCCACATGGTCATCTTATTATAAAAAGCGCCCATAATACCTAAGATTACACCTAAAATCACAATATGCCAGTAATACTGAGGGGGCATTTCTGTTCCCACATCAAACTGGAAAACCGGCTGAAATCCCATAAACTGGCTGGAAATATAATCTGCCGTAATCGATGCAGTCATAACAGAAATTAAAACCGATACGGAAAAGTTTTTATGTATTTCTTCCAGAGAAAACATCACTCCTGCTAGCGGCGCATGAAAAGCTGCCGCAAGTCCCGCACTTGCTCCACAGGTAATTAAATATTTTTCTTCTGTTTTTCCTCTGTCCAGAGTTTGAGAAACTGCTTTTCCCGTCATAGCGCCAATTTGTATAGACGGGCCCTCTCGCCCAAGGGAAAGTCCTGCAAACAAAGAAAGAAAACCACCCAGAAATTTTGCAGGCAGCACACGCTGCCACACCTGATTTAATTTCCCCATCATTTCTCCCTCTACCTGAGGAATACCGCTTCCTGAAATCATGGGTTCGTATTTCACCAGTTTTCCTACAATACAGGCGATAACAAACAATGCCACAAACCATAAAACCGCTGCAAAAGGTTCTTGTCTGGCATATTCTAATACTTTATTCATACCTTTACCGGCATATTCCAAAATAACACGGTATAAAAGCACCACAAGCCCTGCAACAGCGCCCACTAAAAATCCCTCTGCTGTCAGAATTGTCTTAAAACGCTCTGCTCTTTTCATCAAATGTGTTGTATCTTTCTCCAAGCTGCTTCCCCCTCTCATGCAAATGCGCAAAAACTATTCATTTTCCATTATACGTGTCTGCAAATGAAAATGCAAATCCTTTCTGTATTGCATTCCCTTTCTGTATCTGGTAAAATATTTTTAAAACTTAAATGAGAAAGAGGTTAGAAAATGAGCGAAAAAACATATACAACAGATATTGAAAGCTGTAACCCAAGCGATTGCGCTTCCTGTACTGCAAACTGCTCCAGCGCAGGGGGAAATAATCAGGGAACCATCCCAAAAGTTCCAAATCCTACAATTAAATTAACTCTGGAAGACGACACAGTTTTAGAATGCGCGGTACTGACTACTTTTCCGGTGGAAGGCTTTGGAGAATATATTGCACTTGTGCCGTTAAATGAAAATGGAAAAAATACAGACGGCGAAACATACTTATTCCGCTACGCAGAAGAAAATGACGCACCGATTGTTACCAATATCGAAAGAGAAGATGAATACATGGCTGCGGCAGAAGCATTCCATGATTTCATTGCCAATTTAAAATCAGAAGCAGAGCTGGAAGAAGAAGGCGAAAATTAATTTCTGAAAATACATTTCTACATCATGATATCAGGGTCGTAAAGGTTTTCTTCATGACCTCTTGACCCTGATATTCTATAATAATTATAAGTCTATACTTGGAATTTTCACTTCCATATCTACGTCTTTTGTGTAATCCACTCCTGCCAAATGAAAACCAAACATCTGATAAAAGTCTTCCCAATATCCTTCAATATCAGAAATTTCTGTCACATTTTCTGTTGTCACCTGTTTCCATGCCTCTACGACCTTCCGCTGTACTTCTTCTGACAGCTCCCAGTCATCCATACGAATTCTGCCTTCTGCATCTGTCGGCACGCTTTCTTTAAAAAGCTTTTCTTTAAAAAGACGTGAAATCTGCTCTATACATCCTTCGTGGTTTCCCACTTCTTTCATAACCTTATATAAAATGGCAAAATACAGCGGTACAATGGGAATAGCTGCACTTGCCTGTGTTACCAATGCTTTATTTACGGAAACATACGTCTGAAGTTTTGGAAATTTCTCTCTCATAACCTTTGCCGTATTTTCCAAATGGCGTTTTGCCTGTCCGATTGTCCCGTCAAAGTAGATAGGATAAGTAAGCTCCGGCCCAATATAAGAATATGCCACAGTCAGTGCATTTTCTTCTATGACGTCTGCATCCTTTAATGCCTCTATCCATTCCATCCAGTCCTCGCCGCCCATAACCTTTTTCGTTCCCTGTATTTCTTCCGGCTTGGCAGGTTCAACTGTTTTCTCTACAATAGTATTATTTCTTAAATCCAGACTTTTTTCTGTAAAGGCTTCTTTTGTTGTTTTTAAGGAAGACACCCATAAATTTCCGTTTTTGTCTGTACGTCTGGGAGCTGCAAGACTGTAAATCACCATATCTGCTTTTCCCCAGTCTTTCTTAATTAAATCAATGGTCTTTTCCTTTATTTCCCAAGAAAAGGCGTCTCCGTTTATTGATTTTGCGTAAATCCCCGCTTTATGTGCTTCTTCCTCAAAAGCTGCCGTATTATACCAGCCCGGTGTAGCTGTGCGTTTTCCGTTTGACGGCTTTTCAAAGAAAATTCCTATGGTCGCTGCCTCGCAGCCAAAGCCTGCCGTAATTCTGCTTGCCAGACCATAGCCTGTGGAAGCCCCGATAACCAGCACCTTTTTCGGCCCTTTCTTTATATTCTGTGCTTTTACATAGGCAATCTGCTGTTTTACATTTTCTCTGCACCCTTCCGGATGTGCCGTAGTACAAATAAATTCTCTTACCTTTGGTTCTATTATCATGCTTTTATCCTCCCGGAGCGAAAACTATTATGATTTCCAATTATTTTGACTCTCAAAATATATTATCATAAAAAAAGATAACATGCAAGTGCTTCCTTTCTCACATGCTATCCTTTTCTTTTATTTTCCCGTTGTACTTCCAAAACCGCCATTTCTTACAGCAGTTGCGTCATCATCCACAGTAATTCCATATTCTAAGAAAATCCCCTGTGCAAAGCCGGTTCCTGCCTGCACCTGAACAGTCTTGCCTTCATTTGAGTCATTTGTAATTTTAATAAAAATATGCCCCTCGTTATCAGAGTAGAAATAATCACTGTCAATAATTCCCACTGTGTTGTTTAACTGCAAACGGAATTTAAAGCCCAGTCCGCTTCTTGGATATAACTTTAATACCCAGTCATTTTCCATTTCCGCACGAATACCCGTAGGAATTTTTATGCTTTCTCCCGGTTTTAATTCAAAATCCACAGGACTGAAAAAGTCGTATCCTGCACTTCCTGCTGTTGCTCTTCTGGGCAGCTTTAATGTGTTATAAACTTCCTTTGCTTCTGCTTCACTTCTGTCTGCAAAGCAATCCAGAAATCCCTCTGCAAACTGCTCTTCGCTTACTTTATGAAATTTTGCAATTCTTCTCATTTTTCCTCCTAGGTGTGTAATACCACTGTTCCTGTTTTCAAGGACTGCTGCACATCAATAACTCTTTGATTGGAGCTGCCCTTCCATTTCAAAGAAACGTCTTTTTTCTCTTCTATAAATTCTCCGTCTACCAGTACATCAACATATTGCAGAATATCCATTTCTACAATGCTTTCCCACAAAGAACCGGTGTACAGCCAGATGGTTTTCTTAGGATATTTTTCTTTAATCTCCTTTGCCAGCTCTGTTATATCCGCCACGTTCCCCCAGTATAAAGGGTCGCCGCCGGAAAAGGTAACTCCTGCAATATAGCTTTGATTTAACTGCTCAAAAATTTCTTCCTTTGCAGCCTCATCAAATTCCAGCCCGCTGTTCGGGTCCCATGTCACGGGATTTTGACAGCCCTTGCAGCCGTGGTCGCAGCCTGCTACCCACAAAACAGTCCGAAGCCCATCACCATTTAACATATCGTCCTTTGTAATATTATGATAACGCATATTCTTCACCTCTGTACTTTTCTGTTTAAGGAGAAAAAGGGGGCACATTTTGTCATGCTCCCCTTCTTAATCTCTATATTTCTTTATGCTTCTTCCGGAACATCCTTCATGCTGAAGCTGATACGTCCCATTTTGTCTTTTCCAAGACAAACAACTTTTACAACATCACCGATAGAAAGTACGTCTTCTACCTTTTCAATTCTTTCTTTTGAAATTTTAGAAATGTGTACCATGCCTTCTTTTCCCGGTGCAAACTCTAAAAATGCTCCGAATTCTTTGATGCTGATAACTTTTCCTGTGAAAATCTGACCTTCCTGATAGTCGGTTGTAATGGTCTTGATATATTCCACTGCTTTGTCCATCATGTGCTGGTCTGTTCCGCAGATAGATACGCCGCCATTGTCATCAATATCAATTTTTACACCTGTTTCGTCGATAATTGCGTTAATGGTCTTTCCTCTCTGACCTACCACATCGCCGATTTTTTCAGGGTCAATCTGAATTTGAACAATCTTTGGTGCATATTTGCTTACTGTTTTTCTCGGAGCAGGAATACATTTTTCCATAACCTCTGTTAAGATGTATTCTCTTGCTTCTTTTGTTCTTGCGATTGCTTCTTCAATAATCTGTCTTGTCAGACCGTGGATTTTAATATCCATCTGGATTGCAGTAATACCATCATGTGTACCTGCTACCTTAAAGTCCATATCGCCGAAGAAATCTTCCAGTCCCTGAATATCCGTCAGTACAAGGTAATCATCATCTGTCTCTCCTGTAACCAGACCACAGGAAATACCTGCTACCGGCTTCTTAATCGGCACACCTGCTGCCATTAAGGACATGGTAGATGCACAGATACTTGCCTGAGATGTAGAACCATTGGACTCAAAGGTTTCAGAAACCGTACGGATTGCATAAGGGAATTCTTCTACTCCCGGAATAACCGGTACTAAAGCTCTCTCAGCCAGCGCACCGTGTCCGATTTCACGGCGTCCCGGTCCTCTTGACGGTTTTGTTTCACCGACAGAGTAAGATGGGAAGTTATAATGGTGCATATAGCGTTTGCTTACTTCAAATTCATCCAGTCCGTCTAATCTCTGTGCTTCGGATAACGGAGCCAGAGTTGTAATGGTACAAATCTGTGTCTGACCTCTTGTAAACATAGCAGAACCGTGTACTCTCGGAATAATATCTGTTTCTGCTGCCAGCGGACGGATTTCTGTAATGGCTCTTCCATCCGGACGTTTGTGGTCTTTTAAAATCATTTTACGAACTGTCTTCTTCTGATACTGGTAAACAGCCTCTCCTAATACAGCCAGCCATTCTTCGTTTTCAGCAAAAGCTTCTTCTAATTTTTCTGTAATCACACGGATATTTTCTTCACGAACCTGTTTTTCATCTGTAAATACAGCTTCTTCCATTTCTTCCGGTGTTACGATTTCTTTGATTGCAGCAAATAATTCCTCCGGAACTGCACAGCTTTCATAGCTATGTTTTTCTTTTCCGCACTCTGCAACGATTTTATCAATAAATGCAATAATTTCCTGATTTACTTCATGTGCTTTGAAAATTGCCTCAATCATTTTTGCTTCAGGAATTTCATTTGCTCCTGCTTCAATCATGATAACCTTTTCTCTTGTAGAAGCAACGGTAAGCTGAAGGTCAGAAATTTCTTTCTGTGCCAGAGAAGGGTTTACAACCAGTTCTCCGTTTACCATACCAATCTGTGTTGCCGCACAAGGACCGTCAAACGGAATATCAGAAATACAAGTTGCAATAGAAGAACCCAGCATTGCAACAACTTCCGGATTGCACTCAGAGTCCACTGCCATAACCATGTTGTTTAAGGTTACGTCATTTCTGTAATCCTTTGGGAACAGAGGACGCATTGGTCTGTCAATCACACGGGAGGTTAAAATAGCATGCTCGCTTGCTTTTCCCTCTCTTTTGTTAAATCCACCCGGAATTTTACCTACTGCATACATTTTTTCTTCATATTCTACGCTTAATGGGAAGAAATCAATTCCTTCTCTTGGTTTGTCAGAAGCAGTAGCCGTAGACAATACGGTTGTATCGCCATAACGCATCAATGCAGCGCCGTTTGCCTGCTTTGCCACACGTCCTATATCAACTGTCAGTGTTCTTCCTGCCAGTTCCATTGAAAAACTTTTGTACATACTTTCATCTCCTTTTTCTTTTTACAGCAAAACCTGTCCGAAACAACTGAAAAACACACTTTTTCAAATGTTCTTTTCAGTGGTCTCGGTATCAGAATTTCTTTGCTGCTGTTCTATCTGCGGCACATTTTATACGCAGTGCCTTGCGTGAAAAAAAGGGCGGAAAACCTTCCGCCCCGTTCTCTGGTTCTGATTATTTTCTAAGACCTAAACGCTCAATTAAAGAACGGTATCTTTCAATATCAGTTTTTTTCAGATATGCAAGTAATCCACGTCTCTGACCTACCATTTTCAGAAGACCACGTCTTGAATGATGATCTTTGTGGTTTACTTTCAAGTGCTCTGTAAGCTCCTGAATTCTTGCTGTTAATACAGCTACCTGTACTTCCGGTGAACCTGTATCACCTGGTGTTCTTGCATATTCTGCCATGATTGCCTGTTTCTTTTCTTTAGAAATCATTTTGTTTTCCTCCATTATTTTAATCTAATCGCCGGTAATTAAGGAATGGTTGGAGAGTCCAATTTCTGAATTACGGCTAATTTCAACGTTTTGAGTATAGCATATCGCACATTGCTTGTAAAGAGATTTTATGAAATAAAAAATCTTGCTCCGCTTACAGCATGGGCTCTGTACAAATCAGAAACTTTAATTCCCGAAGCCGAGCTGCTGGCATGTACTACTTTTCCGTTTCCGATATACATCACCACATGATAAACAGAACCGTTTTCCGCATAAAAAATCAAATCACCGGGCAAAGCCTCCTCCACAGAAATTCTGGTTCCTGCGTTTGCCTGATCTGCTGCAACTCTTGGCAGAGAAATACCAAACTGCTTATAAATGCTCTGCACAAATCCGGAGCAATCTGCTCCGTTTGTCAGGCTTGTTCCTCCCCATACGTAAGGATTTCCCACAAATTGCAGAGCAAAGTCTACTATTTCCTGCCGTTTTCCTCCTATGGATGCAGCTGCGGCTACATTTTCCTTTTGCTGCAAGGAATAAGCATATTTCATTTCTTTTTGATTTGTAACCGTTAAATATTCTTCTTTTGTAAATCCTGTTTCCAAATAATCGCAAAAAACATATCCTGAAATTTCGTCTGAAGTAATGTAACACCAGTCTCCCTCCCGGCGTTCAACCTCGCAATATCCGTTCTTAGGAAGCTGTGCCAAAACCGGATGCTGAGTTCCTGCTCCTTCTCGGATATTTAAGCATGTATTTACATCTGCATAAGCGCCGTTTCTTTCCGTTTGTTTTTCAGGCGCTGCCCATACATCTCCTTCTCCCAAAAACATTCCTGTCAAAACAATTCCCGTTACCGTCATCCAAAGTTTAAATTTCTGTTTATTTCGCATAATATATCCCTTTCCCGAGGCTTTTCGCCAAATATGAAATGATAAAAGCCCAAGGGTACGTTCCCTCAGGCTTATCTTTTGTATATTATACATTTTTTATTCTTCCGGTTCTTCGTCTAAAATAGAAAATGCAATATTGGTCGCATGGTCTGCCACTCTTTCCAAGCCGGAAATAATATCCGAGAAAATCATTCCCGCTTCCTGCTTACATTTTCCTTTTTTCAGTCTTTCTACATGGGCTTCCTGCAAATCCCGTTCCATTTGGTCGATACCGTTTTCTAAATCCAGAATTTCCTGCAAATGCTCCTTACTGTTATTAGAAAACATATCAATGGAATAATTGGTGATTTTAATAACCCGATGAAGCATTTCCAAAAGCTCTGCTTCTGCTTCTTTGCTGAAGGAAATGTTTTTTTCTTTTCGCAGCACTGCTGAGTCAGCAGCATTTTCTGCGTGATCTCCAATTCTCTCAATATCATTTACCACATGGAACAGCCCGCCTATATTTTTCATGTCATCAATAGGCAGCGTACTTTGACTGATTTTCACCAGATAATCGGTAATGGCATGGTTCATGTAATTAATCTGCTGTTCTGTCTCATAAACCTCTTCTATTATCTTATCTTCCGGTTTAATCAAAACGTTTACGGCTTTTATCAAGTTCTCTACAGCAATATGTCCCATACGTTCTAATTCCTTTGTAACCTCTACCACTGCAGTATTTGGTGAAAATACACTGGATGGTCCTATATATTCCAGCTGAAAACCTTCTTGTTTCTCCTTACCTGCTTTATCCGGTACAAAGAAGTATGTAAGTTTTACAATCCATTTTGCAAACGGGAACAGAATAATTACCTGGAAAACTTTAAAGAATGTATGCGCATTGGCAACACATCTTCCAATATTGTCACCGGAAATTCCTCGAATTCCGGCTTCTACCCAGCTTTCTCCCACAAGCAGAATAGCTGCGATTACAATCGTTCCCATTACATTAAACAGAAAATGTATCATTGCCGCACGCTTTGCATCTTTGTTGCCGCTGATACTTGCCAACAGCGCTGTGGTACAAGAGCCGATATTACAGCCTAAAATAATGTAAAAGCATATCCACAGAGGCAGAAGTCCCTGTTGCGCCATTAAAAGCACAATACTGACTGTAACAGAGGAGCTCTGAATAATTGCTGTAATAACAAATCCTATGAGAATTCCCAAAAACGGATTGTTAATACCATGAAGAAGCTCCACAACAAACGGAGACTCTTTCATTCCCTCCATACTGCCTGACATCAGAGATAAGCCCATAAATAAAACGCCAAATCCCAATACCACTTCGCCAATCTGCTTCACCTTGTTATTTTTGCAGAACATGGTGACAATCACACCCAGCATTAAAAATACCGGTGCTGCCTGAGACAGATTAAATGCGACCAACTGTGAAGTAATGGTAGTACCTACATTGGCACCCATAATTACCCCTGCTGCCTGCACCAAATTCATCAGTCCTGCATTGACAAAGCTGACTACCATAACCGTTGTTGCGCTTGATGACTGTACAATTGCACAAAAAAGCATACCAAACAGCATACCGATAAAACGATTTTTGGTAAAGAAGTCAAGGAAGCTTCTCATCTTTGCTCCTGCCGCTTTTTCAATGCTTTCCCCCATTACGGTCATGCCGTATAAAAACAGACCAAGACCGCCAATCAGCGACAATAGGTTTTCTATATTCATTTTTCTCTCCTTCGTAAAAAAGATTTCTTTTCAAAACCTTTACTTTATGATAATCGAAGTTCTAATGCTTGTCCATATTCTTTTTCAAAAAAAGCTCGAGCTGTTTCTACATCTATATCTAATTGTGTCTTTAATTCTGACAAAGAGTCGAACTTTTTCTCAGGACGCAAATATTTGTAGAACCGCACTTCTGCCTCCTGCCCATACAAATCTTCATTGCAGTGAAAAAGATAGGTTTCCACTCCGATAAAATTTTCCTTCACCGTAGGTTTATAGCCTACATTTGTAATTCCGGAATAAACTTTTCCTCCCACAGAAGACTGTGTCACATACACGCCGTTTGGAGGCAGTTTTTTCATTGGCGGGGGAATTAAATTTGCAGTAGGCACGCCTATGGTTCTTCCAAGCTGCCTGCCATGAACAATTTCCCCTTTGATAAAATAAGGATAACCCAGCAGCTTTTGCACCTTTTCCATTCGTCCCTGTTCTAATTCTTCCCGAATGTACGTGCTGCTGATTTCCCTTTCGCCGTCTCTCTCTTTTTCAATAATTTCTACTGTAAATCCATATTTCTCTCCCAATGCAGAAAGAACTTCGGGATTTCCGCTGCGGTTATGTCCAAAATGAAAATCAGAACCGATTGCCACATATTCTGCATGAAGCCTGTCTACCAGATACTCTTTGACAAAAACTTCCGGCTCCATATTCATCAGCTCTTCTGTAAAGGGACATTCTGCCAAAATATCTGCATGAAGCGCCTCCGCCACCTCTCGTTTTTCTTCATAAGTTAAAAGCAGCTTTGGCATACATTTCTGCTGATAAGCCTTGTAGGGCAAATCAAAAGTAAAAATTATGGTACGACAGTTTTCGCCGGATTTTTGTTTGATACATTCCACCAGCTTTTGATGTCCTCTGTGAAATCCATCAAACTTTCCCAACGTAACCGCACTCCGTATACCGGAATTCAAATGAGGGACTTCTGTTGTATAAATCATAGCTTCTCCTTTGCCTCATTGAAAATCCTGAGGGGTACAAAATATTGTCAGCGGCTTGTACTGCTGTTTGGAAGCGTTCCATTCATAAATTCCGATAAAAATACCGCTGCTGGTATACATACGCACTCTTTCTTGGAGAGTATTTTGCTTACAAGGAACAGGATTTCCGTTTTGCAGCATTTTATCAAACTGCGGCTGTGCCAAATAAGCCGGATAGGAAGAAAACATTTCTTCCACGGAAACAATTTTTTCATCTATTTTCTCTTCCTGTACAAGCGCTTCTATTTGAGATAATTTTAAACTGTCTTCAATGGAAAAACGCTCCACCTGTGTTCTTAACAAGCTCTCCATACAGCCCATACAGCCCAATTTTTCTCCGATGTCGTGACAAAGCGTACGAATATAAGTGCCTTTTGAGCAGGTTACGGAAAAGCGCACAAAAGGCAGCTCCATTGACAAAATTTTTATCTCATAAAAAGTAACCGGTCTCGGCTGACGCTCAATTTCAATGCCCTCTCTGGCAAGCTCATACAGCTTCTTTCCCTGTACCTTTAAAGCAGAATACATGGGAGGAATTTGCTGCTGCTCACCTAAAAAACCTGCCATACAGGCTTCCACTTCGGATGGAGTAACTTCTACCGGACATTCTTTTAAAATCTTGCCGGAAATATCCTGTGTATCCGTCTCTATTCCTAAATGAAGAACCGCTTCATAAGTTTTTCGCTTATCTGTCAATAAAGAACATAGCTTTGTACCTTTTCCCAGACAGACCGGAAGAACACCTTCCGCATCAGGGTCTAACGTCCCTGTATGTCCGATTTTTTTCTGTTTCAAAATTCCACGAAGCTTTGCAACCACATCATGAGAGGTATAGCCCTTTTCTTTATAAACATTAATAATTCCGTTTTTCATTTCTAATTCGCATCTTTCAACAATTGTTTTTCAATAGCACGCAGCAGATTATTCATGGCATCATAAACAGAACCGCACAAGGTACATCCGGCTGCAAGAACGTGTCCGCCGCCACCAAAATAAGACGCCACCTCATTTACATCTACCCTGCCGTTTGAGCGCAGACTTACTTTAAACTCCTGTGACTTTATCTCATAGAGGAAAATAGCAACCTCCACTCCTTTTGTTACCCGTAACTGCTGCACAATTCCGTCTAAATCTTTTGGTGTGACATGGTAAAATTCCATGTCTTTTTGGCGAAGACTTCCGATAATACACTTTCCGTCAAGAACCAGAATGCTTTCCATCAGACATCTTCCCAAAATCTGATTTTGCACATAAGTCTTTTCGTAAAAAGCCTGATCTACAATTTTTGAGAAATTAATCCCTGTCTCCATAAGCTTTGCTGCAATTTGCATGGTCTGAGGTGTTGTACAGGAATATTGGAACACGCCTGTATCATTGACAATTCCTGTATAAATAGCTTCCGCACAGCTTTTCGTTACTTTTTCCTCTTCCAAAAGTGTATACAAAAGCTCTGATGCAGAGCTTGCAGTCGGACGGATTAGGTCAATATCTGCAAAGCCTTTGTTGCTCACATGATGGTCAACACAAATGGTCTTCTTGGCAGTATCCAAAGCAGCTCCCACTACACCGACTCTATCTTTCACACTGGTGTCCAGAATAAACAGCACATCATATATCTTATTCTCATCCAGCTCTTTTTTTACCTCATGGATGGAGTTCAGGAAGGAAAATCCCTCCTTCACTTCCTCCAGATATACATCCGCTTCAATTTCCGGATAATTTTCCTTCAGATACAGATATAAGCCCATACAAGAGCCTACACAGTCACCATCCGGTCTTACGTGACCGGCAATGGCTGCTGTTTTCACTCCTGCTAATTCACTGGTTATTTTCTCCATCTTCCTGCACCTCCTCTTTTCCGGTGACTTCATCAATCAATTTTGACATGGCAACACCGTACTCAATAGACTCGTCTAAAATAAAACGAATTTCCGGAGTATTTCTAAGATTGATATTTTTTGCAAGCTGTCTGCGAATATAGCCTTCTGCACTTTTCAAGCCTGCAATGGTATTATTTTTTGCCTCTTCATTTCCCATAACACTGATATAGGCTCTGCATGTTTTTAAATCCGGAGCAACTTCCACCGCTGTTACTGATGTCATGGGATGAATTCTCGGGTCTTTAATCCCTTCCCGAATTAAATTCGCCAGTTCATGCTGAACTTCTGCATTTACACGGGTATTTTTAATACTGTTTTTTTTCATGATTTCCTTTCCGCTTTCTAAAAGCTCTATCTTGGAACTTCCACCATAATATATGCTTCTACTCTGTCTTCTTCCTTGATGTCGTTGAAATCTTCAAATACAAGACCACATTCATATCCTGCTTTTACTTCTTTTACGTCATCTTTAAAACGTTTCAGAGAAGCCAGCTCGCCTTCAAAAATCTGCTCGCCTTCTCTGCTGATACGTACTTTACAATTTCTCTGGAAAATACCGTCCAGAACGTAAGAACCGGCAATATTTCCAACACCTGATGCCTTGAAAATCTGACGTACTTCTGCATGACCGATAACTTTTTCTTCGAATACAGGATCCAGCATACCTTTCATAGCAGCTTCCACATCTTCGATTGCCTGATAAATAACACGATAAAGACGTAAGTCAACGCCTTCCTGCTCTGCAACAGATTTTGCAGTTGCATCCGGTCTTACGTTAAATCCGATAATAATTGCATTGGAAGCGCTTGCCAGTGTAACGTCAGACTCGTTGATTGCACCAACACCGCCGTGGATTACTTTTACAACAACTTCTTCATTGGAAAGTTTTACAAGACTCTGTTTTACCGCTTCTACCGAGCCCTGTACATCAGCTTTGACAATCAATGGCAATTCTTTCAGATTACCTGCCTGAATTTGACTGAATAAGTCATCCAGAGACATTTTTGCCTTTGTTTCTTCCAGAAGACGGTTTTTATTTTCAGAGACAAAGGTCGCCGCAAAGTTCTTTGCTTCTTTATCGTTTTCTGTAACAACCAGAATTTCTCCTGCATTTGGTACATCGCTTAATCCCAAAATTTCAACCGGTGTGGAAGGACCTGCTTCTTTTACTTTTCTTCCCTTATCGTCAATCATTGCACGAACTTTACCTGAGCATGCTCCTGCCGCAATAAAGTCGCCTACACGCAGTGTTCCCTTCTGTACTAAAATAGTTGCCACAGGACCTTTTCCTTTATCCAGCTCCGCTTCGATTACAAGACCTCTTGCTCTTCTGTTCGGGTTTGCTTTCAGCTCTGCAACTTCGGCAGTTAAAAGTATCATTTCCAACAGATTGTCAATTCCTTCTCCTGTGTGAGCAGAAACAGGCACAAAGATTGTACTTCCGCCCCAATCCTCCGGAATTAACTCATATTCGGATAACTCCTGTTTTACTCTTTCGATATTTGCACTTGGTTTATCAATTTTGTTGATTGCAACAATGATTTCTACGCCCGCAGCTTTTGCATGGTTAATTGCTTCTACTGTCTGTGGCATAACACCGTCATCGGCTGCTACTACCAAGATTGCAATATCTGTCGCATTTGCACCACGCATACGCATTGCAGTAAACGCCTCATGTCCCGGTGTATCTAAGAAGGTAATCTTTTCGCCGTCTACGCTTACCATATAAGCGCCGATATGCTGTGTAATACCGCCTGCTTCACGGTCAGTCACATGAGTTTTTCTGATGCAGTCCAAAAGAGAAGTTTTACCATGGTCAACGTGTCCCATAACACATACAACCGGCGGTCTGGAAACCAAAGTAGCCGCATCCTCTTCTTCTTCTTTTAAAAGCTCCTCGATTACATCAACTTTTTCTTCCTGTTCTGCAATAATATCGTAATCTAAAGCAATTTCTTGTGCCTTTTCAAAATCAATTTCATGGTTTACCGTAACCATAACACCTTCTAAGAAAAGCTTTTTCACAATTACAGACGGCTGCATTTTCATTTTTTCAGCCAGCTCACGGATTGTCATTTTTTCCGGAAGTGTAATTTCCTTCACTTCTTCCTTCTTTTCTTCCTTAGGATGAGATACCGGCTTCTGAAGCTGCATTGCTTTCGGAATTTTCTGTGCCTGACGGCGTCCGCCCTGATTTGGACGTTTTCCCTGATTTTGATATTCATCTCTGCGGTTGTCTTTTTTCTTGTTTTCTCTGTTTGCCTTACGGCTGTCTTTTTCTACAAACTCCAGCTTTGGAGCATCAAATTTAGAGGACTGTTCACGTCTGCTGTCATTTCCTCTTCCATCGTTTCTGCCGCCAAAACGTCCGTTTCCACGTTCTCCCTGATTATTTCCAAAACGGTTTCCGGAGCGTTCTCCGTTTCCATTGTTATTATTGAAACGATTGCCCTGACGATTTTCTCCGTTTCCGTTAAAACGGTTATTTGAGCGGCCTTCCTGATTATTATTGCCATTATAGCGATTATTATTTGGTCGGCCTTCCCCATTTCCGTTAAAACGGTTATTTGGTCGGTTCTGGCGGTTCTCTCCGTTTCCGCCCCTGTTGTTTGGACGGCTTTCCCCGTTATTTTTATTAAAACGGTTGTTTGGTCGGTTTTCCCCTCCGTTGTTATTGCGATTACCCTGACGGTTCTCTCCGTTTTCTTTATAACGATTGTTATTTGGTCGGTTGTTATTTCTATTTTCCTGTTTCAAATCCTGTGTACCTCTGTTTTCTTCGCTTCTATGCTCCTGCGGTTTTTGTTTCTTCTCCGATGTATGGCTGGCATTCTGAGGGCGGAATACCTGAATAATCTTTTTCTTAGGTTTTTCACCATCTTCCTGTTTTGCAGGAGAATTTCCTTCTTGAGCAGTTTTGTTTCCTTTTTTATAAGTATCTCTTACCATGTTGGCATGTGTTTCGTCTACATTGCTCATGTGACTGGTTAACTCTATATTCTTTGATTTTAAAAAATCTAAAACCTCTTTATTTGTTTTGTTTACTTCCTTTGCTAGTTCGTAAACTCTTATTGTTGACATATATTGCCCTCCTTCTCATGTTAATAACCCATTTTTTCCAATTTTTTAATCATTGCCACAGCAAAATTTTCATCTGTCACTCCAAGAGATGCACGATAATCTTTTCCGATGGCGCTTCCCAACTCCTCCTTTGTTCCCACGTTATAGAAAGGCACTTCATAATATGTGCACATATCTTTAAACTTTTTCTTCGTATTTTCTGATGCGTCCTGCGCTGTAAGGACTAAAAAAACCTGACCGGATTTTACTCCCTTTTCAGTAGCAAACTCGCCGCTTACAATTCTTCCCGCCTTTGCCGCCAGACCTAAAAAAGCCAGTTCTTTATTTCTGCTCAATATTCTCAAACTCCCTTTCAAGGCTTTCATAAACCTCTTTTGGTATAGCCATTTTTAAAGAACGTTCCAGTCCCCTGTTTTTTGCGGCATTTTGCAAACATTCTTTACAAAAGCATAAATAAGCGCCTCTTCCGTTTTTACGTCCGGTAGTATCCAAAACAATTTCGTTTTCTGCTGTTTTTAATACACGCATCATTTCCTTTTTGCTTTTCATTTCACCGCAGCCCACGCATTTTCGCATAGGGACTTTCTTTTCTGTACTCATACGCTCACCTTATTCTTCTGCTGTTTCTTCAGCGCTTACTTCCTCTTCGTAAGCAGCTTCTGCGCTTTCCTCAGCAGGTGTTTCCTCATATTCTTCCTCATAAATTTCTAATTCGCCCAGTTCACCGGCTTCTCTTGCCTGTGTCTCGCTCTTAATGTCAATTTTAAAGCCTGTCAGTCTTGCTGCCAGTCTTGCATTCTGTCCTTCTTTACCGATTGCCAGAGAAAGCTGGAAGTCCGGAACAATTACTGTTGCACTTTTCTCTTCCGGATCAGCAGTAACAGAAATAACCTTTGCAGGACTTAATGCGTTTTCAATCAACAGAGCAGGATTGTCACTCCAGTTAATAATGTCAATCTTTTCTCCTCTTAACTCTTCTACAACAGAATTTACTCTTGCACCGTTAATACCAACACATGCGCCTACCGGATCTACGTCCGGGTCATTGCTCCAAACGGCAATCTTTGTACGGGAGCCTGCTTCTCTTGCAATACTCTTTACTTCCACAGTTCCGTCTTTAATCTCTGTAACCTCTGCCTCAAAAAGGCGTTTTACTAATTCAGGATGTGTTCTGGAAACCATAATCTTTGGTCCTTTTGGTGCATCCTTCACTTCCAGAATATATACTTTAATTCTTTCCGTAGGTTTAAATACTTCTGTCTTAACCTGCTCATTTTCTGTTAAAATCGCATCTGCTTTTCCTAAGTTAATACTGTAATTTCTTCCCAGACTGCGCTGTACAATACCTGTCACTACATCTTTTTCTTTTCCGTAATACTGGTCAAAAATCACTTTTCTTTCTTCTTCACGGATTTTTTGTAAAATAACGTTTTTAGCATTCTGTGTGGCAATACGTCCAAATTCCTTTGATTTAATTTCCACATTTACAATATCACCCAGTCCATACTGAGAATTCATCATTTTTGCGTCTGCCAGACTAATCTCTGTAACCGGATCATACACTTCCTCTACGACAGTTTTTTCTGCAAGCACACCAAAATCGCATGTTTCGGGATTAATATTCACTTTAATATTATCTGCTTTTCCGAAATGGTTTTTACATGCCTGAATTAAAGACTGCTCAATAGCCTCTAACAAAGTATCTTTACTGATAGATTTCTCTTTCTCCAGAATGTTGAGTGCCTCCAATAATTCTGTGTTCATTTTTTACTTTCCTCCTAAAATTAAAAATCAAATGCAAGACGAATAAGGGCGATGTCTGATTTCTGAAAAGTCATTTCTGTCCCCTCGCAGTCAATCGTCACACTGCTTTCATTATATTCCTTTAAAATACCGTAAAATTCCTTCTCTTTATTGATTGCACGATAAGTTCTGATTTCCAGTTCCTTACCCATGCTCCTTTTATAATCCTTTTCTTTCTTTAAAGGTCTTCCAAGACCGGGAGAGCTTACTTCCATAATATAAGCTTCATCAATAAAGTCTTCTTCATCCAGCTTCTGAGAAAATGTCCGGCTGACAACTTCGCAGTCATCCACGGTAATTCCTTCCGGCTTGTCAATATAAGCTCTCAGGTAAAAATTGCTGCCTTCTTTTACATATTCCACATCTACCAGTTCAAAATCATGTTCTGCTACAATAGGCTCTAATAATGCTTCTGCTTTCTGCTCATAAATTTCTTTTTTACTCATGTTCTCACCTTCTCCCTGCGTTCCTTAGGTATACAAACGATAAGAGTGGACCGTTGGTCCACTCTTATGCTTTGATAACTATCTAGTTCTTTATTAGGATAACACTATTCCCAGAAACTTGCAAGTTCTTTTTTCAATTCCACAGGATTACCAGAAGATTATCCTTTCCCCCATAGGAAATTTGCCATGAAATTTGCTCTCCCGGAGAAAATACCGTGGTCGTTTGAATAACTTCCTGTATTAAATCTCCTTCCACAATGTCCTGTACAGCCTGCTGATATCCCGCTTCTTCCTGAAAGCACAATTCTGTCTTCTGACTGTTTGCTTCAATATCTCTTTTTAAGACTTCGCAGATACGCTCCTTGTCATAAATCTCATACCAGCAGCCTTTTCTTTTATAATAATGATAGCTTTCATCTGTACAGGATGGCAGTAAGATATCTTCATTTGCTTTATGTGTAGCGCTAATGGTCTTATCACTGCAACATAAATAACTGTAAGAAATGGCATCTTCTCTGTCTCCTTTGGCATTATATCCGGGAGACCCCCAAGTAGTATCTACATAATAGTAGTTTTCACCAATTTGAACTAAATTCCATGCGTGACTGGAAGAAGTTTCATCTAAGATATTGCCTGTTACCAATGTGCAAAAAATACCCATTTTATTTAATAAATATTGAGTTGCTTTTGCATATCCCATGCACACGGTTTTCTTTTCCAGAAACACACTTTGAATTGTCTGATTATAAGAGCTGGACTCATCATATTCTACTTCTCGAATTAAAAGCTCGTACACGCTTTTTATTTTTTCATATGTATCTGCGGAAACATCGATTGCAGCAATCCATTCCTCTGCCTGCTTTTCAATCTCCTGTTTCAGTTCTTCTGTCTGCTCTTTTTCTACTGTGTATACCGGCATAATCTGCGTGACAGTTTTCGTATTTTCAGTCAAATCCTCTACCGTGGTATATTGGAATTCACCTTCTATCCAAAAGTATTCGGGATGGTCAATCATCACCATATTAAAAACGGTTATAAGTCTGTCCTCCGAAAGAGATGTAATTTTAATTTCTGCTTCCTGCTGCTCCAAGCCCTCTGCAATCTGTCTGTAAACTTCTTGTTCCTCTTTTGACAAACTTTGATATCCATAGTAAAGCGCTTCTTCTGAGACCGCAATCTGCCTTTCCGGCAGTTTTTGCGTTATACCGCTTTCTTTTTCAGCTTTTGGCAAGCATCCGGACAAGCTTAGAAGTAAACAACATATCAGAAAAAAGACTCTTGCTTTTCTTGTTTTCTTCAATAATTCACCTCTTTCCTGTTTTATACCCGTGTCTTTGTCCCCTTTGTGTCACGCTTTCCAAGTTTTAATTTATTTAATACCAAGGTTTTCTCTTTATAAGAAATCGGATATTCGGTACGGTTTTCCAGCATATAAGCATGCTCTACACAGTCACTCTCATTCATTTTTATTCCCCGAACACCCAGCGCTGTTTTCTTCTTATATGGAATTTCTGCCTTCAAAAATTTCAGGAAATATCCTTCTTTTGTCTGTAAAACCAAATGTTCCATGGCTTCCGCATTCTGCACCATAACAATACTGTCTTCCTCTGCAAGCTTTGTGGAAGAAATGGTTCTTTTGGCAACATCAAATTCTTTACCTTCTACTAATTTTACCATACCTTTTGCCGTAACAAAGCAAAGGGTTGTATGAATAATATCTGCCATACTTCCCACAAAAACAATCTGCTCTGCTGCACTGTCATAATTGCTGACATTATCTACCGGTATTCCTTTATCTCTGAACTTTCCAAATGGCAGCTCCTGCACCTTAATGGTATACATTCTTCCCGCATCTGTAAACAAGCAGATTTTACCTGTATTCATACAAGTAAGAACATATTTATTCTCACTGTCAGCAGTTTCTTTATTTCTCTCATAAGTGGATTTGTCTATTGTTCTGGCATAGCCAAAACGGTCCATCAAAAAGACAACTTCCATTTCCTCTATTTTCTTTTCTTCATAAACAGCTTCCGCAGCATTTTCTACTACTGTACGACGTACTCTGCTGTATTCTTTTTTTACCTTTTGCAGTTCTTTTATAATTACCTTAGACATAGAAGAATAATTATTCAAAATATCTTCATACAAAGCAATTTTTTTCATGGTTTCTTCATGCTCTGCCATAAGTGTTTCAATTTCCAATCCAATCAGCTTATAAAGACGCATATCTAAAATTGCTGTTGCCTGACGTTCTGTAAAATGAAGCTTTTTCGCCTGACGTTCACTGGTTTTTGTCTTGAAATGAATACCTTCTGTCTCACCGTAAATCAGACATTTTTTCACCTGTTCTCTGCTTTTACTTCCCCGTAAGATTTCAATAATCAAATCTATAACATCACAGGCTTTTATAAGACCTTCCTGTACTTCCTGATTTTCCCTTTCTTTTGCTAAAAGACTGGTATATTTTCTTGTAGCAATATCAAACTGAAAATCTACATGATGCTCAATAATCTGCTTTAAGCTCAATGTCTCCGGCTTACCGTCTGCCACTGCCAGCATATTTACACCGAACGTATCTTCCAAACGTGTCTTTTTGTAGAGCATATTTTTCAGATTTTCTACATCAGCTCCCTTTTTCAATTCAATAACAATACGGATACCTTCTTTTGAGGACTGATTTGCAATATCTACAATATCCGTTGTTTTCTTGCTTTCGCTTAAAGCTGCTACGTCATTTAAAAACTTTCCGATATTCGCCCCTATCATAGTATAAGGAATTTCTGTAATAACCAACAACGATTTCCCGTTTTTTCCTTTTTCTACTTCTACTTTTCCACGGATTTTAATTTTACCTGTTCCTGTTTCATAAATAGAAAGTAAATCGTCTTTATTGACAACAATGCCGCCTGTTGGAAAGTCCGGTCCTTTGATATATTCCATTAATTCCCGAACAGTAATCTCATTATTTTTCATATATGCAATTACTGCATCAATGACTTCTCCCAAATTATGGGGAGGAATACTGGTTGCCATACCTACGGCAATTCCGTCTGCCCCATTAACAAGAAGATTTGGGATTTTTACCGGTAAAACTTCCGGTTCTTTTTCTGTCTCATCAAAATTAGGCAGAAAATCCACCACCTGTTTATCCATGTCGCTCAAGTAAACTTCCTGTGTAATTTTCTGAAGACGGGCTTCTGTATATCGCATAGCAGCTGCCCCATCCCCCTCAATAGAACCAAAATTCCCGTGACCGTCTACCAAAGGAAGTCCTTTTTTAAATTCCTGCGCCATTACCACAAGCGCCTCATATATCGAGCTATCTCCATGGGGATGGTATTTACCCATGGTATCTCCCACAATACGGGCACATTTTCGATAAGGTCTATCATATCGAATACCCAATTCATACATATCATACAGCGTTCTTCTCTGTACCGGTTTTAATCCGTCACGTACATCAGGAAGCGCTCTGGCAATGATAACACTCATGGCATAATCAATATATGACTTCTGCATAATTTCTGAATATTCGGTTCTGATAATATTTTCCTGTATGTCAGCCATTTGTAACCTCCTATATATCTAATTGGGCATCTCTGGCATGCTCATAAATAAACGCTTTTCTTGGCGGAACTTCTGTACCCATAAGAATTTCCGTTACCTCTGACGCCATTCTCGCATCTTCAATTTCTACCAGACGCAGCATTCTTGTCTCAGGGTTTAACGTTGTTTCCCAAAGCTGCTGTGCATCCATTTCACCCAGACCTTTATATCTTTGCAGAGTAAACGAACCTTTATGAGTTCTTCTGTATTTTTCCAGCGCCTTATCATCATAAAGATATTCTTCTTTTCCTTTTGTCGGCATTGCTTTATACAATGGAGGCATGGCAATATATACATGACCTTCGTAAATCAGCTCCGGCATAAAACGATAAAACAAAGTAAGAAGCAAGGTAGAAATGTGTGCTCCGTCCACATCCGCATCTGCCATAATAATAATTTTATTATAACGAAGTTTTGTAATATCAAAATCGTTCCCATAGCCTTCTGAAAAACCGCAGCCAAAAGCATTAATCATTGTTTTGATTTCTGCATTGGCAAGAACCTTATCAATGGTGGCTTTCTCCACATTTAAAATTTTTCCTCTGATTGGAAGAATTGCCTGAAAGCTTCTGTCTCTGGCACTCTTCGCACTTCCTCCCGCAGAGTCTCCTTCCACAATAAAAATCTCACATAAAGAAGGATCTCTTTTTTCACAATTTGACAGCTTTCCATTGGAGTCAAAGGAATATTTCTGCTTTGTTAATAAGTTTGTCTTTGCCTTTTCTTCTGTTTTGCGAATTTTAGCTGATTTCTCTGCACAGGCAAGAACACTTTTCAACACATCCAGATTTCTGTCAAAGTATAATACAATTTCCTCGCCTGTAACTTTACCCGTTGCCTTTGATGCGTCCTGATTATCTAGTTTTGTTTTCGTCTGTCCCTCAAATCTGGGCGCCGGATGCTTAATCGATACTACTGCTGTCATGCCGTTACGCACGTCTGCTCCGGTAAAATTACTGTCTTTCTCTTTTAAAATACCAAGCTCTCTGGCATAAGTATTCATAACAGATGTAAAGGTAGTTTTAAAGCCTGTAAGATGTGTTCCGCCTTCTGAATTATAAATATTATTACAAAATCCCAATACGTTCTCCCGAAACTCATTTACGTACTGGAACGCCACCTCTACCGTAATTCCGTCACTTTCTCCTTTAAAGTAAACAGGTTCATGGATACATTCGCTTTTTTTATTCAAATCCTTAATAAAGCCTACAATTCCATCCGGCTCATGAAAAACAATTTCTTCCGACTCAACACCTCTGTTATCCTGAAAAAGAATAGTCAGCTCCGGATTTAAGTATGCTGTTTCATGCAGACGGCTTTTTACTTCCGTGGAAGAAAATCGGGTTTTCTCAAAAATTTCATCATCCGGCAAAAAATTGATACAAGTTCCTGTGGTCTTTGTACGTCCCAGCTTTGGCAAGAGTCCATCCTCCAACGGAATAGTCGGAATACCTCTTTCGTAATGGTCATGGTGAATATATCCGCCTGTGCTGACTTTTATGTCCAAAAACGCTGATAGAGCATTTACAACAGAAGAACCTACTCCATGAAGTCCACCGCTAGTCTTATATACAGAGTCATCAAACTTACCTCCGGCATGCAAAGTAGTAAAAACAAGGCGCTCTGCTGACATTCCCTTTTCGTGCATTCCTACCGGTATTCCTCTCCCATCATCTTCGATGGTAGCAGAACCGTCCTTTTCCAATGTAACCCGAATATTTTTACAATATCCTGCTAAATGTTCATCTACTGCATTATCCACAATTTCATATATGAGATGATTTAAGCCTTTTCTTGAAACACTTCCTATATACATACCCGGACGCTTCCGAACTGCCTCCAGACCTTCCAGTACCGTAATGCTACTGGCATCATACGTATTTTTCTTTGCCATTTCTACAAACCTCTCTTAAACTAAACTTACATCAATTTTCCATTTTATTTTCCATCGGAATAAAATCTTCCCAATCTTGTATTCTGCATACGTTTCATCAAATAAACACCGGCAATTCCGCATAAAATTCCTAAAACAGTCCCTGCCAAAACATCTGTGGGAAAATGTACATAAAAGTACAATCTGGAAATCCCCATAAGTGCCGCCAGTACACAAGCTGCTATTCCAAACTTTTTCTCTGTAAGCAGCAATGCTCCCGCAGAAGCAAAAGATGCCATCGTATGACCGGAAGGAAAAGAATAATCCTTTGGCACACGCACCAAAAGCTCAATATCTTCCCGTATCCAACATGGCCTCGGTCTGGCTACCAAAGGTTTCAAAATTATATTCGCCAATATAAGGTCTAAAATCAATGCGAAAAGAACCGCCACTCCGCATTTTCGATATTTCTTCGTACATAGCAAAACAATTCCTAATACAATCCAAAACCATCCAGCTTCGCCTAACATGGTAATAAATGCCATGATTTTGGTAAGCACCGGATTTTGAATGTTTTGCAGCATGTCTAAAATTGCAAATTCCCACTCCATACACATTTCCTCTCTTGTTTTATTTTAACGCAAAATCTTCTATATCATATCCCATTTTAAAGATATTTTCAAATAATTTTTCTTTTTCTATATTTTATCGAACATAAGTTCTGTTGTCAATAGTATTTATTTTAATATTTTTTCAAAAAAACTATTGACATTTCCCATTTAACAGGGTATTATGTGTGAGTACGGTTCGTTGGTCAAGCGGTTAAGACGCCGCCCTCTCACGGCGGAAACACGGGTTCGATTCCCGTACGAACTGCTTTGCAAAAGAAATACCATGCGGTATTTCTTTTTTTATTTTATAAGACAATCTGTTTTGTAAAATAATTCCGATACAACTCTGCTATTCTTGCAAAAAAGGAGAACCTTATGAAAAAATACATTGATTTACATGTTCATTCTACTGTCTCTGACGGAACTTTTACCCCCTCTGAATTAGTACATTATGCCATAGAAAAAAACTTATCTGCTTTTGCTCTCACAGACCATGATACAACAGACGGTTTAGAAGAAGCTTTTAAAGCTGCTTGCGGAAGTAATTTAGAAATAATTCCCGGCATTGAGCTGTCTACTACATGGAATTCTACGGATGTTCATATTGTAGGTCTGGATATTGACTGGAAAAATACATATTTTAGAAAAACTCTTTCTGAATTTCAAGCTTCAAGAGAGCTGCGTAACGAAAAAATGATAGCACGTCTTCAAAAAGAAGGAATTCCTATAACGGTCAAGCTTATGGAAGAGGATTTTCCAAACAGTGTTTGGACACGTGCTCATTTCGCTCGTTTTCTTTTTGATCACAACTATGTAGGTTCTATGAAGGAAGCTTTTGACCGTTATCTGGGAAATCATGCCAAATGTTATGTCCCAAGAGAAAAGGTCACCCCTTTTCAGGCAATTCATCTCATTCATGAAGGCGGAGGAAAGGCAATTTTTGCCCATCCTATCCTTACCAGATTGTCAAAAGACCGATTGGAAAGTCTGGTAAATGAATTATCCCAAAATGGCTTAGACGGCATAGAAACTCTATATGTTTCTTATACTCCGGCGGATGAATTATTTACAAAACAGCTAGCAAAACGTTATGGACTAAAGCAATCCGGAGGCAGTGATTTTCATGGAAGCAACAAACCTCACATTGATTTGGGATGCGGAAAAGGTAATTTAAAAATTCCTTATGAAATTCTCGAACAGTTGAGAGCATAGTCTTTACACAAATAAAAAGGGCTATCGCATTAAGTCACATCCCGAATATTTATACATTTGAGGATAATGCTTAAAGCGACAGCCTCTTCTATTTTCATGAGCTCTGTTTTAAGCTACCCAAAGCCCATTTTCATCTACATAATATTTGCCGTCCTGAACCCATTCCGACACAGCCATTGTTCCATCAGATTTTAAATAATAATTTCCAACCCAAGTGTCAGATGCCATAACGCCATCATCGTACAGATAATACCAGTTATCTCCTACTTTCTGCCAGCCTGTCACCATCCAGCCTGAAGCATCAAAGTAATACCATTTCCCATCTATCTTTTTCCAATTTAACGCTGTATAGCTTCCGTCACTATGGCGATACCACCATTTTTCTCCTGAGGATATCCATTTTTCTTTCAATATCTCGGGTCGCCATGCACCGGTTGCATCTACATAATCCTCTCCAATCCAAGTGTCGGATGCCATAACACCATCATTATACAGATAATACCAGTTATCTCCTACCTTCTGCCAGCCTGTCACCATCCAGCCCGACGCATCAAAATAGTACCACTTTCCGTTAATCCATTCCCAATTTGATGTTGTATAGCTTCCGTCACTATGGCGATACCACCACTTTCCTCCTGAGGACATCCATTTTTCTTTTAATATTTCAGGTTTCCATGCACCGGACACATCTACATAATCCTCTCCTATCCAACTGTCTGTTGCCATAGTTCCATCTTCATTAAAATAGTACCAGCTATCATCTATTTGTTTCCAACCGATTACCACATTTCCCTGTTCATCTAAATAGTAAGAGACATCATTCAGCTTTAACCAGCTGTCTTTTTGAAATTCTCCTGTTACAAGCCAGTATTTCCACTTTCCGTTGACCTTTACCCATCGATTCTCTTTTTCAACCGCTCCTTTTGCATCAAAGCAGTACGGTTTCCCGTCAATTTCGTGTACGCTCTCATCTGTAAAGGTTCTTCCATTTTCATCAAAATAATACCAGCCATCGTCGATTTTCATCCACTCCGGTGATAATTTCACATATCGGGTTTTGATACCTGAGTCATGGAATTCTGATATTACTGCTGCCGAGTCCGTAGCCGTAGCATACACCTTTGAATTTGGAAGACAATCCCGTTCTCTTTCGGTAAAAGAGGTTTCATATCCTGTTATTACCACAGCTTTGGGATTTAAAGATGTCAAAAAATAGGTCGTATTATTCCAGTCATTAGAATGATGCGCCATTTTCATTAAATCAATGCTAATTCTTTTTCCAGTATTTATCTGTGTTTCATCAATTTTCTCGAAAACTCCTGTATCTTTCACCACACGATTTTCAGGAAGGTCAAAAACTGTTGCGCTTACCGCCTTGTAATTTTCCTTCGGATATTCTTCTTTCAATTCAGGTTCTGCTCTGTTTTCCGGCTGATATTGCGGCAAATCTCCCAACTCTTCAATTAACTGATTTGCAAGTCTTCCCGTATCTCCCTCTGTTGGATCTATGTCTGCTGTCAGAAGCGCTGTTCTTCCATATGCCGTAATCTTTGTAACAATACAATTCTCATTTTCATCTACAACAGGCAGTATCTGCCTGTTTTTATCCCTTCTGCGTTGAAGGTTCATCAAATCGATTGACATATCCCCTAAAGTAAAAGAACGATATTCTGTATTTTCCTCCAAATCCAAATCTGTAATAATTTCCGTATTGTTTCTGTTCGCCGCATCTATAATATCATCATATATATACTGATTATCCCATAAATGAAACTCATTTTCTTTTACAATATAAGAGTCATCATATCGATTAATATATAACCTGTCTGTGGGAAAAGCATCTAGAATCTCATCCCCTCCTCCAATATGGTCGCTATGAGAATGTGTTGCCACACAAAAATCCAGTTTTTCTACTCCTTGACTTTTCAGATAATGAATAACCTGCTGTTCATATCCAACTCCCTTGGTAATTCCGCTTCTAAGAGGGTATCTGCTGTCTGTTCCGTCCGGATAATCCCAGTCCTCACCAAAGTCCACCAATCCATAATGCCCATTACTCTCCAGCAAAATGGCATCTGTTGCACTGTTCAAAGATATAAAATGAATTTTTGTTTCTTGGGGCGCTGCTTCTGTGGAGGAAGGTAACATCCATATAGATGCTGTTGCAATTCCTGCTGCAACTATTTTTTTTATTTTCCTTGCTTTACAATTTATATAAATCACCTCCGTTTATATTGTTTCACTTGATATTATCAATAATACTTTTTAATATTTTGTTTGTCAAACAAAATCCTCTGACATCCCACTTGAAAAGCTTATAGGATTTTCGTATAATAAAAATGTTCGTTTACACAAACGAAAATTATAAACGCACAAAGGAGTTAAAAGGATGGAGAAAAAGACATTTGTTACAAAAGAGCAGCTTGAAGAAATCATAAAAACATATCCCACCCCATTTCATCTTTATGACGAAAAAGGAATTCGGGAAAATGCAAAAGCTATGAAAGAAGCCTTTTCATGGAACAAGGGATTTAAAGAATATTTTGCAGTAAAAGCAAATGCCAATCCATTTTTAATCAACCTTTTAAGAGAATATGGTTTTGGCTGTGACTGTTCATCTTATACAGAACTGATGCTGTCAGAAGCCATTGGCTGTGTCGGAGAAGATATTATGTTTTCCTCCAATGATACACCGACAGAGGACTTCCAATACGCAGCTCAATTAGGAGCTACCATTAATTTAGACGATATTACCCACATTGATTTTTTAGAAAAAGCTATCGGAAAAATTCCTGAAAGAATTAGCTGTCGTTTTAATCCCGGCGGCATTTTTGAAGTATGCAACGGAATTATGGATAATCCGGGAGACGCAAAATACGGCATGACAGAGGAACAGATTTTTGATGCTTTCCGCATTTTAAAAGAAAAAGGCTCTAAAGAATTTGGAATACATGCCTTTTTGGCAAGCAATACCGTCACCAATGAATATTACCCTATGCTGGCAAAAAAACTTTTTGAGCTTGCAGTGAGACTTGAAAAAGAAACAGGCGCCAAAATATGCTTTATTAACCTTTCAGGCGGCGTGGGTATTCCATATACCCCTGACCAAGAGCCAAATGATATCCGTGCCATCGGAGAAGGTGTTCACCGTGTTTACGATGAAGTCCTTGTTCCTGCGGGTATGGGTGATGTTGCTATTTATTCCGAATTGGGACGTTTTATGATGGGACCCTATGGCTGTCTTGTAACAACCGCAATCCACGAAAAACATACCCATAAAGATTATATCGGCTTAGATGCCTGTGCGGTAAATCTTATGCGCCCTGCCATGTACGGAGCTTATCACCATATTACGGTAATGGGAAAGGAAAACCTGCCCTTAGACCACAAATATGATGTTACAGGTTCACTGTGTGAAAACAATGATAAATTTGCTGTTGACAGAATGCTTCCGGAAATTCAAAAGGGCGATATTCTGGTTATTCACGATACAGGCGCTCACGGTTTTGCCATGGGATATAACTATAATGGAAAATTAAAATCAGCGGAATTACTTTTAAAGGAAGACGGAAGTGTTCAATTAATACGCCGTGCAGAAAAACCGTCAGATTATTTTGCAACTTTTGATTGTTTTGATTTTTATGAAAAATTAGTAGAAAAACAAAACAAATAACTAAAAATTGGGGAATTGTAGGTTTTTTACATTATTTTCAAAAAAAGCTTGCAATTCTCTTTTTTCTATGATAATATATTTTATGTTCCGTAAGGAAATGCCGGCGTGTCGGAATGGCAGACGAGGCAGACTCAAAATCTGTTGTGGGCAACTACGTGCGGGTTCAAGTCCCGCTGCCGGCAGTCTTAGTTTAATGCTGAAACTTTAACAAACAAAAAGTTTCAGCATTTTTTATCTTTTATGCGAAAAATTGGCAATCCTACTCCTTCTAATTGTAATATTTATATTACAGTTAGAAGATTTAAAGGAGATTAATCATGAAAACTCTTCCACAAATTTCCGAAGCTGAATTTGAGGTCATGAAAATCGTATGGAAATACGCACCTATCAGCACAAAGGAAATCACAGAAAAATTACTGCCCATTACAAGCTGGAGTCCCAAAACCATTCAGACTCTAATCAAGCGCCTTGTAACCAAAGGTGTCCTTACTTATAAAAAAGAAAGCCGTATGTTTATCTATACTCCCACAGTGAAAGAGAGTGAATACATCGGACAGGAAAGCTCTTCTTTTCTAAACCGCTATTATGACGGAGATATTACCGCCATGGTATCTGCCTATATCGAAAGTGATAAATTATCTGACTCTGAATTGGATACGCTTCGTGCTCTCCTTTCACAGAAACAGGAAAAAGGAGGCAAATAATATGGACGATTTTATGTTCCGTTTTCTTATTTCTAACTTATTGCTCTGTGGCATCATTGGTGTTCTTTTACTTATGAAACGAATTTTAAAAAACAGCTTGTCCAGCCGAATGCAGTATAACTTATGGTTTCTGCTATTGGGACTTTTAGCGGTTCCCTTTATGCCATTTCGTTTTATCAAATTATCAGAATTGTTCGTATGGTTTAAAAATCAAAATCTTATTTCTTCTTTCCAAACAAACACAGCACTAAACCCGTCCGCAAGTACAAATATTGCACACGATAAAAACTGGATGGAGGATTTTACACTTTCTGTAAATAAGTATTTTCCCCCTATAATCGGCTATTTTTTATTTGCTCTTTGGATATTGGGTATTATCACAATGTTATTGTTCTTCATCAAATCGGCCTTCCGCCTGCGCACCTTGAAAAAATCTGCTTTACCTCTTCAAAATCCCAAGGTTCATCAAGTATATCAGCGCTGTCTAAAAGACACAGGCATTACCAAAAATATTTCTGTATACAGCACTGTTTTTCTGAAATCTCCTGTTATTGTGGGGGTTTTTAAACCCTGTATCTATCTTCCCATTCATCTCATATCCGACAGTAAAGAAGAAGATATTCGATACATGCTCTTACATGAATTGCAGCACTACAAGCATAAAGATGGGATAGTAAACTATCTGATGAGCCTTGCCGGAATTGTTTACTGGTTCCACCCTCTTGTCCGATATGCACTGAAAGAAATGCGAAATGACCGAGAAATTGCCTGTGATACTTCTGTTTTAAAAATGTTGAAAGCAGACGATTATGTGGCGTACGGAAATACACTGCTTAACCTCGCCGGCAAACTTTCTCTTACCCCGCATCCCTTTGTATCCGGTATCAGCGGAAATATGAAACAAATGAAGCGAAGAATTCTAAGTATTGCTTCTTATGAAAAACCAACCGCAAAGAAAAAGCGAAAAAGTATGTTTTCTTTTCTGTTGGCATCTTTTCTTATTTTGGGATTTGCACCATTTGTCTCTACCTACGCAGCGGATAAAGACCTCTATCTGTGGGACACTTCTGCAAAGAACTGCTCCAAGCTGCACCTTAGCAATTATTTTGAGGGATATGAAGGCAGCTTTGTATTATATGATTTAAAAAATGAGACTTGGAAAATACACAATAAAAAACAGGCAGTTCTACGCATTGCCCCAAACTCTACTTACAAAATATATAATGCTTTGTTTGCACTGGAAACCGGTATTATCAAACCCGAAAGCTCCTTAATCGAATGGAACGGAACCTCCTATCCTTTTGAAGCATGGAATAAAAATCAAACCTTGCAGTCCGCTATGAATTCTTCTGTAAACTGGTACTTCCAATCTCTTGACGAACAGCTTGGCGCTGTTTCTGTTCAAGCTTATCTTCACAAAATCGGATATGGCAATGAGGATTTAAACAGTGATTTTTCTTCTTATTGGATGGAAGCTTCCCTGAAAATTTCCCCAATCGAGCAGGTCGAGCTTTTAACGAAATTGCAGCAGAACAGCTTGAATTTTACAGAGGAAAATATGAAAGCAGTAAAAGACGCTATTCACATATCTTCCTCTGACCTTGGGGATTTTTATGGAAAAACCGGAACAGGACGTGTAAACGGGCAGGATATAAACGGCTGGTTTATCGGTTTCGTAGAAAATCCAAACAACACATACTTTTTCGCCACTAATATCCATGCAGCAAGTCACGCAAGCGGAATTATTGCAGCAGAAATAACTCTGTCCATTTTGGCAGACATGAATATCTGGAAACCATAGCAGTTTTGCAGGATAGCTTCCTAAATATTTTCCTAAATAAACATATTGTCAATCTAACATAAAAAGATTGTGCAACAGCACAGTCTCCTATGAAACAAAAAAGCTATTGCATAAAACACATCTCCTCAATGCGTTTCATACAATAGCTTCCAATTTTTAAATCACTTCCATAACATGAAGCATATTTGTAACATTTGCTTCAGCCTTGCTGCTGTTTGTAGCCGGATCGCCTGCCGTGACAACCACCATCTGGCCTTTCTTCACCAGCTTCTTCTCTTTCAAAGTTTCCATTGCATTTAAAATAACATTTTCCGCCGTATCTCTTGTATATCCCTTTAACGGTGTAACGCCCCAATAAAGCTGCATTTTACGCTCTACTCTCTCATTTGGAGTAATGGCATAAATCGGCATCACCGGACGGAAACTGGAAATTAAGCGGGCTGTCTTTCCCGACATGGTTGGTGTTGCAATACAGTCAGCTTCAATATTTCTGGCTGTACGAACAGATGCAATTCCGATGGCACAGGACACCTTTGTTTTCTTATACATGGTTCTGTGCATAATATATTGGTCATAATTTACGTACTGTTCTGTGTTTTCTGCAATTTCGCTCATCATTTTCAGAGCTTCCACAGGATATTTTCCTGCTGCTGTCTCACCTGACAGCATAATGGCATCTGTACCGTCATAAATTGCATTTGCAACGTCGGTTACCTCTGCACGGGTAGGACGTGGATTACGTATCATAGAGTCCAGCATCTGTGTTGCTGTGATAACCGGAATATAATTGGCATTGCATTTATGAATAATCATCTTCTGAATATGAGGAACCTGAGGAGCAGGAATTTCCACTCCCAAATCGCCTCTGGCTACCATAATGCCATCTGCCACTTCAATAATCTCATCAATATTTTCCAAACCTTCTGCATTTTCGATTTTTGCAATAATAGCAATATCCTCTGCATGATGCTCCTCGAGAATTTTGCGAATTTCTTTTACACCCTCTGCATTTCTGATAAAAGAAGCCGCAATAAAATCTATTTTTTGCTCAATTCCAAAAATAATATCTGCCTTATCTTTTTCTGTAACAACAGGAAGCTGTACTTTTACATTTGGAACGTTAATTCCCTTCTTTTCTCCAAGCTCTCCTCCGTTTACCACACGGCAATGGATAGCATCTTTTTCTACTTCTTTTACTTCCAGCTCAATCAAACCGTCATCAATTAAAATTCGGTTTCCCTGTTTTACATCTTCTGTAAGCCCCGCATAAGTAATAGAACAGCCGGAAGCATTTCCCACTGTCTCTTTTGTATATAAAGTAAAGTCTGCCCCTTCCGACAACGTTACTTTTTTTCCGTTTTCCAAAACACCGGTGCGAATTTCCGGTCCTTTTGTGTCAAGAAGAATAGCAACCGGTTTTCCCTGTTCTTCTCTTACACGTTTTAATAAATCCATACGATTGCGCTGTTCTTCGTAATCACCATGCGAAAAGTTAAAACGGGCTACATTCATCCCATTTTTAACCAAAGCCTCCATAATGTCCTTATTATCTGTATTTGGTCCCATGGTGCAAACGATTTTTGTTTTACGCATGTAAGTAATCCTCCTATTTTATATGCTGATGGGTAAACAAATGATCCTGACAATATTCATAATTTCCATTACATTTTGAGCAATAACGGAATTCTAAGTGCTCCCCATCTTTTTCTGTCCTTCCGCATACCGCACATTTATGTCTTGTTCCTCCCGGTGTCATCTGCGGATGAACAGCTTTCTTAAACTGTTGTTTTCTATGAATTTCCTGCGGAGATATTCTCCTGTAATTTCTTGTCATTAAAAAATAAATAATAAAGTTCAAAAGTGATGCAATGATTACCGTACGTGTGCCCCATCCGCCTCTTATTAAATCGTAAAGCAGATATGCCACATCTAAAAGCGCCAGATACTTTATTTTAATGGGAATAATCATCATAAACAACACTTCCATATCCGGATAATTCATGGCAAAGGCAAGGAAAATAGATAAATTAATGTAATAAGTTGAGAAACTCATTCCGTTAATCAGAGAAAACATTTCATTTGGTCCTGAAATAAAATACAGGATAAACGCTCCGATAACCGTACAAAGCATCCCGCCTAAAATATAAACATTATAACGAAATGCGCCCCATGTCCGTTCCAGTGCCGTACCCAGATAGTAATAAAAGGACAGCATAATTAACACAAAAATAATATTAGAGCTGGAAGGCGGTATCAAAATCCATGAAACAATTCTCCATATCTGTCCGTGCATAATATGATAAGGACTTAAAAGCAGGTACTGAAAAAAGTTAGCGCCGAATGCCTGTCCGATATACAGTAAAATATACCCTATGGCATAGCACCCTATCATATACTTTGTCAAATTGTGTATGGCATATCTTCCATACTGTCTTTCCATCTTGTTTAAAAAATTCATAATTTCTCCTTTAACAACTGCTGCTTAAAATAAATTCTTTTTTGAAAAGATAAATGCCACTATCAGACTTAAAAGCAGTGAAAGTACAATTACAATGGCAAATCCCTCAGGATGAGATGCAAAAGGCATTCCTTTGAGATTTACATTCATTCCATAGGCGCTGAAAATCATAGTAGGAATAGACATAACAATGGTAACTGTCGCCAAAAATTTCATAACGATATTGAGATTATTGGATACAATAGAAGCAAACGCATCTGTCATTCCACTTAAAATTCCACTGTATACATTCGCCATCTCAATGGCCTGCTTATTCTCTATAATAACATCTTCCAGAAGATCTGTATCATCCGGATACTGCTTAATACGCTCTACCTTCAAAAGTTTTTCCAACACGATTTCATTGGACCTTAACGAGGTAGTAAAATAAACCAGTGATTTTTCCAGTTCCAGAAGCTCAATGAGTTCTTTATTTTTCGTAGACTCCTGAAGCTTTTCCTCCACTTCTTCACTTTTCTTATCTATAATACGCAGATAATGCAGGAACATGCTTGCATTTTTATACAAAATCTGAAGAATAAATCTGGTTTTCATATACGTATAAAAATTACGGACACGTCCATCCATAAATCGCCCCAGAACTGAGGTATCCTCCAGACATACCGTAATAATAATCTCATCTGTTACAATAATTGATAAAGGGATAGTACCATACCAATCTTTCTCTCCTCTTTCCTCCAAAATCGGCGTATCCACGATAATCAAGGTATAGTCATCCTCCACCTCAATACGTGAACGTTCTTCCTCATCCAAAGGCGCTCTCAAGTCGTCTACTTCAATATGATACTTCCTTGCAACCTCAAAAATCTCCGTTGCAGTAGGATCGGTAAGCGCAAGCCAGCAGCCTTCGCTGGCTTCCTCTACCTGATGAATTTTCCCATCAATTGTTTTAAATATTCTAATCATGGTTTCTCCCTTCATATCCTGCATGGCAGAACACGAAAGGCGGCCTGCCCGCAGGAATATGGATTTCTTTTTTTATTCTGTTTTTAATATTCCCGGGATAAGGCCCGCTTTCCATAGCTTTGCACTTCCTTTTTTCTTAAAATTTATTTATTCCTGACATTTTGAGAAAATAATGCTGTTTGGTGTTTCTACCTTCATAGGTTTCCCTTTCATTGTCAGCAGTTTCTTCTCATAATCAATGGCAAACGTAGTAATCGAATTGGACTCATGGTTTACTACTGCCAGATGTTTTCCGTCCGGAAAAACTGCCAAATCCTTTGGATAATTTCCACTGATTGGCAAAATACACTGTTTTTCCAAAAGACCGGTCTGCTCATCTCTTTTATACATAGCAACCGTATCCTCTCCTGCTGTTGAACAGAAAACATATTTGTCATCCGGTGACATACAAAGACCGGAAGTCGCATCATGAGTCTCATCGTCATGAGACGCCAAGGTGCTTTCTGTCTGCAACAGTTCAAAAACAGGATTTTTACCGCTGCCGTCGTAGCGATATACCTGAATGGTATTATTCAGCTCGTAAATCAAATATGCAAATTTTCCGTCTTTGCTGAATTTCATTTTTTTCGGTCCGGACTCTCTGTGGCATCTTAAAATATCCACTAATTCCAGACGTTTTGTTCTTCTGTTTACTCTGTAAATTTTAATCTGGTCAATGCCGTTGTCCACAGCACACAGATATTTATTATCCGGTGTCGGGCGCACACAGCTTACATGAGGGCGGAAATTTCTCTCTCCTACGCTTCCCAATCCCTTATGGAATACACCGGTCACTACACTTCCCAACCTTCCGTCACGATGTGTATGTACCACGGTTACCTTTCCATCATGATAACCTGCCACAAAAAGATATTTACCTTCTTCGTCTGTTGACAGATGACAGCCTCTCATTCCGTCAATATCTACTTTGTTAATAAACGTTAAATCTCCGTCTGCTTCAATGGCAAATACAGCTACTCCTTCATCTGCGATAGAATAAAGATATTTACCGTTTAAAGACTTCGCCAAATGGGAAGAATTATTGACAGGCACTACTTTTCTTTCTGAAAGTGTTCCTTCCTCCACATTTACATCATACAAATGAATTCCAATACTGCTTCCATGGGTATAGGTTCCGACATACGCTACATACTTTTCTTTCATCTATGCAATACCCTCCTGTTTTTATTAGTTTCACCACATAACGAATCATATCTTTTAGAGATATCAAAAATATTCTACCACAAAGTTTTTTTTTATACAATGTAACTTTGAAGTTTTTACATATTGACATGTATTTTTCCTCTAGTATAATGGCTTTTAGAATGGATTTTTATGACTTAAAATATGGTTTTTACAAAGGAGGAGCAGAATGAGTCACAATTTAGTCACTTTAACCGATATAACCAAAAGCTTTGGCGACCAGTTGATTTTAGATAACTTAAATCTCTCTATAAAAGAAAATGAGTTTCTCACACTTTTAGGTCCAAGCGGCTGCGGAAAAACAACAACTCTTCGTATTTTAGGAGGGTTTGAAGCGCCTGACAGCGGTCAGGTTATTTTTGACGGGAAGGATATTACCAATCTTCCTCCCAACAAGAGAAATCTCAATACGGTTTTTCAAAAATATGCACTTTTCTCCCACATGAACATTGAAGAAAATATTGCTTTTGGGCTAAAAATTTCCGGCAAAAGCGCCGCTTACATTAAGGATAAAGTAAAATATGCTTTAAAGCTGGTAAATCTTGACGGATATGAAAATCGTCTGCCTGACTCTTTAAGCGGCGGTCAACAACAGCGTGTTGCCATTGCAAGAGCCATTGTAAACGAGCCTCGTTTCCTGCTTCTTGACGAGCCTTTAGGCGCACTGGATCTAAAGCTTCGTCAGGACATGCAATATGAGCTTATCCGTTTAAAAAATGAGCTGGGTATTACCTTTATCTATGTCACCCATGATCAGGAAGAAGCCCTTACCATGTCTGATACCATTGTAGTTATGAACCAAGGCTACATTCAGCAGATGGGGTCACCAGAAGATATTTACAACGAACCTCAGAATGCTTTTGTTGCAGATTTTATCGGCGAGAGCAATATTATTTCCGGTATTATGCTGGAGGATAAGCTGGTGGAAATTCTGGGTGCAAAATTCCCCTGTGTTGACGTGGGATTTGGAAAAAACAAACCGGTTGACGTAGTAATCCGTCCGGAAGATGTGGATTTGCTTACTCCTGAAGAAGGTATCATACAAGGCGTTGTAACCCATCTTATTTTCAAAGGTGTGCATTACGAAATGGAAGTACAGGCAAACGGCTTTGAATGGCTGGTACACAGTACAGATATGTTCCCTGTGGGACAAAAAGTGGGAATTCATGTAAATCCTTTTGACATTCAGATTATGCACAAGCCGGAGTCCGAGGATGAGGAGGCGATTGGAGTCAATGAATAAAAAGAAATTATTATCCGGTCCTTATCTTTTGTGGTCCATAGCCTTTATTTTAATTCCCCTTGCCATGATTTTATTTTATGGCTTCACCAACAGCAAAGGACAATTTACCTTTGAAAATGTTCTGGCAATCGGAACTGCGGAAAATTTCAAGGCGCTCTGTCTTTCCTTGATTTTATCCATAATCAGCACCATTATCTGTCTTGTTTTGTCATACCCGCTGGCAATGATGCTCTCTAATATGAAGGTCAATCAGACCGGTCTTATTGTGCTGCTTTTCATCCTTCCCATGTGGATGAATTTTTTGCTTCGCACCATTGCGTGGCAGACTTTACTGGAAAAAAACGGAGTTATCAATCAAATTTTGGGGATTTTTCATATCCCTCCTTTGCAGTTAATCAACACACCGGCAGCCATTGTATTAGGTATGGTTTATAACTTCCTGCCATTTATGGTACTGCCTCTTTACAATGCGCTTTGCAAAATTGACAAGGATGTTATTTTCGCTGCCAGAGATTTAGGCGCTACCTCCTTTTATACTTTTCGGAAAATTATCTTTCCTTTAAGTCTGCCCGGAGTTATCAGCGGAATTACTATGGTTTTTGTACCGGCGCTCACTACCTTTGTCATCTCTGACCTTTTAGGGGGAAGTAAAATTCTCCTTATCGGAAATGTCATTGACAGACAGTTCCAGCAGGGAAGCAACTGGCATGTAGGAAGCGGACTTTCTCTGGTACTGATGATTTTTATTTTAATCAGCATGATTTTAACCGGAAAATACGATAAAAACGGACAGGGAGGTTTCTTTTAATGAAAAAGACTGCACGAAATATTTATCTTGGGCTTATCCTTTTCCTTATGTATGCCCCCATTGTAACTTTGATTGTACTCTCTTTTAATGTTTCAAAATCTCGTGCAAAATGGGGCGGCTTTACCCTTCACTGGTATTCCTCCCTGTTTCAGGACAAAGCAATTATGGCAGCTCTTTACAACACGCTTTTGATTGCCCTTGTTTCTGCCATTCTTGCAACTATTATCGGTACGGCTGCCTCCATCGGCATCAATGCCATGAAAGCAAAAGGCAAGACTATTATGATGGGAATTACCAACATTCCTATTTTAAATTCTGAGATTGTAACCGGTATTTCTCTGATGCTTTTATTTATTGCATGCAGAGTCACTCTTGGATTTTCCACAATCTTGCTGGCTCATATTACCTTTTGTATTCCTTATGTTATTTTAAGCGTTCTGCCTAAATTAAAGCAGACAAGCAAAAGCACTTATGAGGCGGCACAGGACTTGGGAGCCGGACCGGTTTACGCTTTTTTTAAAGTCGTTTTTCCTGACATCTGGCCCGGCGTAGTGTCCGGTTTTCTCATGGCATTTACTATGTCCTTAGATGATTTTATTATCACGCACTTTACAAAAGGTCCCGGTGTGGATACCCTCTCAACAAAAATTTACGCAGAGGTACGAAAGGGTATCCGGCCGGAAATGTATGCCCTTTCCACCTTACTTTTTGTTAGTGTTTTAGTTCTTATGATTTGTGTAAATGCCAGTCCAAAGGAGACAAAGGATGTGAAAAAATCCTCCAAAAAAATGGCTTTTCGCCGGACTTTCTGCTTTGCCGTACCTGCTGTTTTAATTGCGGCTTTAATTATAGGCGGAATTTTCTATAATCTAAACACAATGAAAAATCATTCCGGAGAAAAGGTTATTGTCTATAACTGGGGTGAATATTTGGACCCGAAAACTATTGAGCTTTTTGAAGAAGAAACCGGCATTTCCGTGACTTACGAGGAATACGAAACAAATGAAATTATGTATCCGAAAATTGTTTCTCAGGCAATCGCTTATGATGTGGTATGCCCTTCTGACTACATGATACAGCGTATGATTGAAAATGATTTGCTGGCAGAAATCAACTTGGATAATATCCCTAATATAAAAAACATGGACCCTACTTATATGGAACAATCAAAGAGCTTTGATCCCAAAAATAAATACTCTGTGCCTTATTGTGTAGGAACTGTGGGTATTTTGTATAATAAATCCATGGTAAAAGAGCCCGTAGACAGTTGGGATATTTTATGGAATCCCAAATACAAAGACAGTATTCTGATGCAGGACTCTGTGAGAGATGCCTTTGCCGTTGCGTTAAAACGTCTTGGCCATTCCATCAATTCCACAGAGGTAGACCAGCTTGCTGCCGCTGCGGAAGATTTAATGGAGCAAAAGCCTCTGGTACAGGCTTATGTAGTGGATCAGGTAAGAGATAAAATGATTGGAAATGAAGCTGCTCTTGGCGTTATCTATTCTGGCGAAGCAGGATATACCAAACGGGAAAATCCCGATTTGGAATACGTCATCCCAAAAGAAGGCTCTAACGTATGGATTGACTCATGGGTTATTCCGAAAAATGCCCAGAACAAAGAAAATGCCGAAAAATTCATCAATTTTATGTGCCGTCCGGAAATTGCACTTATGAACTTTGAATATCTTACCTACTCTACACCAAACCTGAAAGCCAGAGAAATGATTGAAGATGAAGAAATCAGAAACAGCAAAATTCTGTTCCCTGAGCCGGAAGATTTAAGCAACTGCGAAACCTTCCAATTCTTGGGAGATGATGTAGACAGCTATTACAATGAATTGTGGAACAAAGTAAAATCAAAATAAAAGAAAAGGGGAATGCAGCCGTTTGCACGCCCCTTTTTTAAGGAGTATCAATGAACCGTATTTTTCAATATACCATAACAAAAGAAAATCTCCCCTGCACCGTAGGCGAATTTCTGAAATCCAAGGAATTTTCCCGACAGATTATCATACAGCTAAAGAAAACACAAAAAGGTATTCTGGTAAACAATGAATGGGCTTATGTCCGCACGCCTTTAAAAGTCAATGACATTGTTACCATCCGACTTTTAGAAGAAGCCCCTTCCGAACACATTGTCCCTGTTGCCCTTCCCCTTGATATTGTATACGAAGATGAAGATATTCTGCTGGTAAACAAGCCTGCCGATATGCCTGTTCATCCTTCTATCAACAATTATGACAATACTCTTGCAAACGGAATTGCCCATTATTATCAGGTACAGGGGGAAACCTTTGTGTTCCGCTGTATTAACCGCCTTGACAGGGATACTACCGGACTTCTCATTATTGCAAAAAATGCCCTGAGCGCCTCCATTCTTTCCAACCAAATGAAAGCCAGAGAAATCCACCGCACTTATCTGGCTGTGGTATTCGGTATTCCAAAAAAAGAAGCAGATACCATTACAGCGCCCATAGCACGAAAAGAAAATTCTGCTATTGAGCGCTGTGTAGATTTTATAAACGGAGAGCGTGCCGTTACCAATTATCAGGTAGTGGCTTCAAAAGAAGATTATTCCCTTTTAAAGCTCTCTCTGGAAACAGGCCGAACACATCAAATTCGTGTTCACGCAAAATATATGGGAAATCCCCTTTTAGGAGATTATCTCTACAATCCTGATTTTTCCAGAATACAGCGTGTTGCTCTCCATTCTTATTCTTTAAGCTTTATACATCCCCTTACAGGGCAGCCTATGAAATTCTCAGCTCCCCTTCCAGAGGATATGGCAAGTCTTTTTTAGTTTCTTCGTAAGGCTTCGATAGGACTTAATGCTGCTGCTTTCTTTGCCGGATAAATACCAAAGAAAATACCTACCGCACAGGAAAACAAGGTTGCCGCAATAATGGTAGCAGCGTTAATTCCCGGAGTAATGGTCATGCCCTGCACTGAGCTCATCACAGAACAAATTCCATATCCCCCTGCTATTCCTAAAACAATTCCGATTATTCCGCCAATGACGGTAAGGATTGCGGACTCCGCCAGAAACTGCATCATAATGGAAGACGTCTTTGCTCCCAGCGCTTTTCGAATACCGATTTCCCTTGTCCTCTCTGTTACAGATACCAGCATAATATTCATAACCCCGATACCGCCTACCAGCAGAGAAATTCCCGCTACAAAGGAAATAAATGCCGTTACCATACCGAGCATATCATTCATCATTTTCATAACATCCTGAAAGCTCTGAAGCTGATAATAGTCCTCTCCTGCTGACTGATGTCTCTTTTCCAAGGTTTTAATCACCTCTTTCGAAATCGCCTGAGAGTCCATTTTCTTATCTGCCTGTACGACCATACTGGTAAACTCATCTGCTGTATCTCCCACAAAATCTACTGCCGCAGTATAAGGAACAGAAAGCGTCACCGGCATTCCCTCATAGGTATAGCTTACAAAAGTTCCGTTTTCTTTCTGTGTGGTAATACCTACAATGCGAAAGCTTTTTGTCAAATCATAACACTGCACGTCAATATCCATGCCAATGACATCGTCTGAACCAAACAAACGCTTTGCATCGGTGTCGGAAATCACACATACGTTTCGTCCTTCTGCCACATCTGCCTCTGTAAAATAAGTTCCTCTTTTCAAAGCAAGATTATTGACAATAGGAGCATCTTGTGTTTCCAAGGTTACCGTAGCAGAAAAATCTCCTTTTCCTGTCACGGTTTCCCCCATAATTGTAAAGCTGCTGGAAACTCCTTCCACACCATCAATTTTGCGGATGGCTTCCATATCTTCTGCTGTCATATATGCGTCTTCTTTTATAGCATCATCACTGCAATAGATAAATATCTGCCCTCCGCCTGCTGCATCAATTTCGCTGTTCATCTGGTTTTTCGTTCCTTCACCAATGGACACAATAGCAATGACAGAGGCAATTCCTATAATAATTCCCAGCATAGTAAGAAAGGAGCGCCCTTTATTGGCAATGATATTCTGAATTGCCATTTTGACATATTCAATTATATTTCCCATAGCTCTGTCCTTTCTCTTACTTGTCAGTCTTGGTTTCCTGTGCCTTTACTTTATCACCTTCGCTGTGGTTTCCGATATCGGTAAGAACCTGTTCTCCGTCCTTTAACCCACTTTTAATCTCCACAAAAGCGTCTGAAGTCACGCCTGTTTCAATCTCTTTTTTCTTAATCACTCCGTCTTCCACTACATAGCAGAAAGAACCGTCTTTTCCAATGTTGACTGCCTCCACCGGCAAAATCGGAACGTTCTTTACCTCTGCCGCCTGAATACTTACCTTCGCTTCTACACCAATGAAAATGCCGTCATCTGGATTATCAATATGTACCACAACTCCGATGGTTGGAGCTCCCTTTTCATTTGGAACTGCGATGCGGTTTACCTTCTCTATGGTTCCGTTGTATTTTTTATCTCCTAATTTTACCGTAGCCTTCTGTCCTTCTTTTACTTTATCAAAATCATATTTTGAAATGCTGGCATCCACGCACACATCATCCATACTCTGAAGCGTAAAAAGCTCCATTCCCTGTGTTACGGTAGCTCCCTGACTTACCTTAGTGTCAGAAATAACACCGGAAAATTCTGCTTCAATTCCTTTTCTTCCTTCTTCTAAAAGCTCCTGAAGATTTTTCGTTTCAAGCTCTGTCAAGTTATTGGAAATTCTGATTTTTTCCTTTGCTGCATCTGTAAGACCTGTTGTTTCAGATTGCGCTAAAGCTTCTTTCGATGCCAACTCAGACTGAAGGGCAGCTAATTCTGAGGATACATTCTCCATTTCCGCTTCCAATGCAGAAGTATCTGCCATTCCCGTACCTGTCATTTGAAAATCAGCAGGATTTACTTCTTCTAATTCCGGAACCTTCGGAGGATTATCTAACAAATGACGATAGTCTTCTTTATCTGTTTCCGTTCCTTTTCCCTCATTGATTTTCTGCTTTAAAGCTTCCAGTTCCTTATCATATTCCGGTTTTGTAACGTTATTATAAGTATCCATTTCTTCCTGATACTTTGTTTCTGCTGCCAGCACGGCTGCCTGATATGCACTTTCTACCTCTTCCTGCACCTGTGCCTGTGCATTTTTCTGTGTTTCTGCAATCTGCTGTCTTAAATCAGAAAGTTTATTCTTCTTATTTTCAATTTGTTTTTCTAATTTCGGAATATCTGCTTTTGCTTCTGCAACCTTAGAAGCCGCCTGATTTGCCTGTTCCTGTGCATCCTCCAGCTCTAATTTGCCTGTTCTAGCTGTAAGCTCTGCCTTCTGATTGTCTGCCTCTAAATTATCCACATTAAATGCAATCAGCTTCTGTCCCGCTTCTACGCTGTCACCAGCCTCCACTGTCATGTTTTCAATGGTCGCATTTACCGGAGAATAAAATGTTTTTTTCCATTCACTCTCCACATTGCCGGATGCTTCGATTTCCTGACGAACGTCTCCCTTTTCTACTGAAATAACTTCTACAACAGGTTCTGTGCCTTTTCCTCCCTTTCGCATATTCCCGATAATTGCCAGAAGAACCAATACAACTGCCACAATTCCAAGAGTAATCAACATAACCGTATTTTTATTCTTCAGAGTCTTTGTCTTCATGTACTTCCTCCACTTTTTCATATTCCGGATTTATTCTGTCTGATTCTATTTTTCCATCCATAATTCTTACCACACGTTTTGCTCTGGCTGCAATTCCGTCATCATGTGTAATCAAAATGACGGTTCTGCCGTCCTTGTGAAGATTTTTCAAAATATTTAAAATTTCCTTACTGGAAGCAGAGTCCAGATTTCCCGTAGGCTCGTCTGCCAAAATAACCGGCGGTTTTGCCGCTATGGCTCTGGCAATCGCTACACGCTGCTGCTGTCCTCCTGACATCTCAGATGGTTTATGGTGTATTCTGTGACTTAACCCTACCATTTCCAATGCCTCTGTTGCCAGTTTTCTTCTCTCTTTCTTGTCAATTCCTCTGTAAATCAACGGCAGCTCTACGTTTTCCACTGCTGTAAGGTTAGGAATTAAGTTAAATCCCTGAAAGATAAATCCGATTTCTTTGTTTCTGACTAAGGATAATTCATTATCGGACATGGTTGAGACATCTGTGCCGTTTAAATAATATTTTCCTGATGTAGGAATATCCAGACAGCCGAGCATATTCATAAATGTTGATTTTCCTGAACCGGACTGCCCGATAATAGCAACAAATTCTCCTCTGTCAATTTCCAAATTCACATGGTCCAATGCCCGTACTTCATTTTCCCCCGGATTATAAATTTTACATAAATCCATTACTTTAATTAAATGTTCCATACTCTCTCCTCTTATCTTTCTTAAATATAAGAACAGGACAAAACAGAACCCCTCCCGTTTTGTCCCGCACCTGCTACCTCATTCTGCCTATTTTACAACAATTCCCTGTTCTTCCTGCAATGCCTGACGGTTCTTTAATGCACCCCAGAAATACAATAATGGAAGAATTAATGAGAAAATCACTGAAAAGATGCTAAATGCACCGCTAAAAGCGCTGTACGCATTGCAAATTAAAGCGTACACAATCAAAACAATTCCGCAAATATAGCAAAGAGATGCTTTTTCAATTTTTTTGCTGTTTGCAACTCCGATAATACCTGCCACCATATTGATAACGCCCTGTATTGCAGTTAAAACAATCGTAACCTGAAAGGTTGTTTTTGTAATTCCTGCCTGCTGCAAGGTCTGCTCCAAAATCGGCATAAATTCTTCCTGCCCCATCATCACAAAATTCATGGCGCTGGTAATAATACTGGATACACTACCAATAATTAAAAAGATACCTACGACCATTAAAAAGGTTCTTCCCGGCGCTTTTTTTGTCATACTCTTTTCCTCCTAAGATAAATTTGTTTTCATTTTATAATCATTGATGAAGAATGTCAATTTTATTCTGAAAATTTTTCTCCACTTTTCATAAAAAAAGAATGCTGCACAAAACTCATATTATTTCATGCAACATTCTTCTGTCAAATTTACAATGCCCGAATTCTCGGCACTTCATCAATATGAAGATATCTGCTTACTGCTTTTACAATAATATCGTGGTTGATAAAGTGACTTTGATTGGAGACCATAATCGCTCCGATTACTCCCACCTCTTCCACACGTATAGGAAATCCTCCTCCCAAACAAGAGTATTCCCTTTCGTCGAGTCCGATTTCCGCTAAAGCTTCTTCGCTGCGTTTTAACTCACTGTACAAAAGCATGGTACTTTTCTCCATTCTCTTTACAGTGGCAAACATTTTATTCATCCATTCCTCGTTATTTAAGGTCGTGCCGTTTCCTGCATACTTAAATACCGTATAGCCATTGTTCAGACGGATTTCCACTGCTGTGTCCAAGCCACGTTTTTTTGCCTCTGCCACCAACAAATTACCTAGTTCCCATGCGTCCTCGTTGGTAAAATGATTAAATTGTAAAATCTCTTCCTGCATTGCCAATACTGTAATTACTTCTTCAACAGTCATAAAGACACCTCCCGTTCTTAACGAATTCTATCAGGAAATCCCACCTTGCGCTGTACCTTTCTCAATGTTTTGTTTGCAAAATACTGCGCTTTCTCACCGTTTTCTTTAATGATAGAGTCAAGATATGCTTTCTCTTTCTCCAGTCTGGCTACCTCATCCTGCAATGGTTTTAATACGCTGACAACTGCTTCTCCCACTGCCATTTTCAGCTCACCGTAGCCTTTTCCTTCAAATTCCTTTACTGCTTCCTGTGATGTTTTATTCAAACATGCACAATAGATATCAATCAGATTTTTAATTCCCGGCTGTTCATCACGATAAGCAATACATGCTTCGGAGTCTGTCACAGCACGCTTGCATTTTCTCATAATAGTATCCGGATCGTCCATGAGATAAATGCTTCCGTTTGGATTTTCATCTGATTTTGACATTTTCTTGGACGGTTCCTGAAGACTCATGATTTTCGCTCCTATCTTACCGATATACGCCTCCGGTATTGTAAATACGTCTCCGTAAATATTGTTAAAACGAGTGGCAATATTTCTTGTCAGCTCCAAATGCTGCATCTGGTCAATTCCCACCGGAACTACATCTGCCTGATACAATAAAATATCAGCAGCCATAAGCACCGGATAAGTAAACAGCCCTGCATTGATGTTATCTGCGTGTTTTGCAGCCTTGTCCTTAAACTGTGTCATACGGTTTAATTCGCCCATATAAGTAAAACAGTTTAAAATCCATGCCAGCTCTGCATGTCCGCTTACATGAGACTGATAATAAATGCAGTTTTTCTTTGGATCAAGTCCTGCTGCAATGTATAAAGTCAATAAAGCCCTTGCTCTTTTTCTAAGAGTAGCCGGGTCCTGTCGTACAGTAATAGAGTGCATATCTACCACACTGTAAAAACATTCATATTCGTCATTTAAGGTTACCCAGTTTTTCAGCGCTCCCAGATAATTTCCCAATGTCAGGTTTCCGGTTGCCTGCATACCACTGAATAAAACTTTCTTATCATTTATCATCTTTCTGTCCTCCAACTACTACAATTTCCCTTATTTAGTTATTCTAGCACGTTTTATCTTTGTCAGCAACTATTGCTTGCTTCCAACCCTGAAAATGTTTATAATAAAATCACCATTACCAAAAGAAAGGATTGAAAATATGAAAAAAATCGCAAGCTTCACTATTGATCATATAAAGCTTCAGCCGGGAATTTATGTATCTCGCAAGGATTTTGTGGGAAGAGAAGTTATTACTACTTTTGATTTACGCATGACTTCTCCCAACGAAGAACCAGTTATGAATACTGCCGAAGTACATACCATCGAACATCTGGGCGCTACTTTTTTAAGAAACCATAAAGATTTTTCTGATAAAGTAATCTATTTTGGACCTATGGGATGTCGTACAGGCTTCTACCTTCTTCTGGCAGGAGATTATGAGTCTAAGGATATTGTTCCTCTTATTACAGAAATGTTTATCTTTATCCGTGATTTCCACGATGAAGTGCCGGGAGCTTCCGCAAAAGACTGCGGAAACTATCTGGATATGAATTTGAATATGGCAAACTGGCTGGCAGATAGATATTTAAACCATGTTCTTTTCAATATTTCTGAAGAAAGACTGGTTTATCCGAAATAATTTTTTTCTACTAAAAAGAGGAGCGTTCCCATTTAAGGCAATTCTCCTCTTTCATCAATATCCTGTAATTCTTTTTTATCTTCTACTTCAAAATAAAACACTTCTTTTTCATACTTTCGCAGTACGCATTTTCCCCCTTTATCCCCTTGCAAACATTCCAGCTCTTCTTTATATTTTTCATGAAAAATAACGGGATTTCCCATTTCTTTTCCACATTTTACACAGCCAATGGTTTTACCCGTTTGAACAAAAGCCCACAAAAAATTTTCTATTGTTTTCTCTTGCAAATACGGTTGGTCTGTCACAAAGAATATATAATAATTCTCGTCCTCTTTTTCTTCAAACTCCTGTGCCTTACAAAGCCCCAATTTTAAAGAAGATGAAATCCCCTGTCGGCTGTTCTCATTTTTTATTGCTTCTATCTTTCTTTTCTTCATTTCCTGAAGAATTTCATCATACTGTGTAACCATTACCAAACTGTCCAATGTCCCTTTTTTTAAAAGCTTTTCCAAACGTTCTGTCAAATGAAGATACAGCGCTTTTCCTTTCAAAGGATACAATAATTTATTTCCCCGAAACCTATGTGAAAATCCTGCCGCCAGCAAAATCCCATGTATTCTTTTTCCCATCTGTTCCCTCCTAAAAAATAGAAAAAAGGGTTGACACCCATCCTTTTTTTTGATAAAATTCATAATTGTGAAACGACAAAATAAGTTGCTGCCATGGCTCAGTCGGTAGAGCGTCGCCTTGGTAAGGCGGAGGTCGGCGGTTCAAGTCCGCTAGGCAGCTCTTATAAAAACAAAGAGAAACAGTGGAGGAATCTTAGGGATAAGAGGACTTTGCTGTTTCTCTTTGTTTTCTACAAAGCAGAATGGACATATTTCCAGGAATGGTTTACACGGCACCGGATTTTAGTGTATCATAGGAATAACAGGGGAAAAGCAGATTTGGGAAGGAGGGAAGCTGCATATGAGAGAAAAAGTCATGCGTCTGGTTCTTTCTTTTTCCACCACTACCCATGCCATGGCAGCAGAAAAATGGTTTCAAGAGGAGGGGCTTCCCGGAAGGCTGATTCCTCTTCCCTCCAGTATTTCTGCGGAATGTGGGTTGGCGTGGTGTACCGATACAGGACAGAAAGCCTGTGTGGAAAAGGCGGTAAAGGAAGGACAGCTGCAAATACAGGAAATACATGAAGTCGAGTTATATGAAAGGAAAGAAAGATGAATACGAACATTGATGCAAAGGGTATGACCTGCCCAAAACCGGTCATTTTGGCAAAAAAGGCAATGGACGCCTGCAAAAAAGGAGAAAAGGTCTGCATACTTGTAGACAATCAAATTGCAGTGGAAAATCTGCGAAAACTGGCAGCCTCCCAGAAGGCAGACTATTGGTTTAAGAAAAAAGGGGAAAAGGAGTATGAGGTTGTTATTACCGTACAGGAAGAGTATACATCTGAAAATGCAGAAGAGGGAAAAGCTGCAGAATTAGCTTCATTGGAACTGGAAAGCTGTCAGATAAAGTCGCAAAAGAGAACCGTTGTGGTACTTTCCTCTGATAAAATGGGAGAAGGAGAGGAAGAGCTTGGAAAAATCCTGATTAAGGGTTTTGTGTATGCCCTGACACAGTTGGAGGAGCTTCCGGATTCTGTGCTGCTTTATAACAGCGGGGCTTTTTTGTCCTGTGAGGACTCTCCTGTGCTGGAGGATTTAAAGCTTTTAGAGGAAGAAGGCGTGAGAATCTGCACCTGCGGTACCTGTCTGGATTTCTATAAGTTAAAGGAAAAGCTGGCAGTAGGCGAGGTTGTGAATATGTATCAGATTGTACAGGTGCAGGCGCAGGCAGATTTAATTCTCAAACCATAAAGAAGGGGTGAAGCTATGAAGCCGATTATTGTAAGAGGCGGCGGAGATCTGGCAACCGGAACCATTCACCGCCTGTGTAAAAGCGGGTATCCGGTGATTGTTTTAGAGGATACAAGTCCATCGGCTATCCGACAGAAAGTTTCCTTTTGTCAGGCTGCTTATGAGGGAAGTATGGAGGTAGAGGGGATTGTGTGTCAAAAGGCAGATACCTTTTCAAAAGCCCTGGAAAAGGTAACGTGGAAGAACCCCATGCTTGTCATAGACCCGAAGGCAGCCTGCCTGAATCAATACCACCCCAATATTTTAATTGATGCCATTCTGGCAAAGAAGAATCTTGGAACACATCGCGGTATGGCGGATTTGACTATTGCTCTGGGACCGGGATTTACGGCAGGGGAAGATGTGGATTATGTGATAGAAACAAAGAGAGGGCATTATCTGGGAAGACGGATAGAGAAGGGAAGCGCCATTTCCAATACTGGTGTACCGGGCATTATTGGCGGATACGGAAAGGAGCGGGTGCTTCATGCTCCCTGTGCAGGCAGATTCAGGAGAATCCGGGAAATTGGGGACTGGGTCAATGCAGGAGAAGCAGTAGGCTTTATTGAGCAGGAGGCGGACAAAACAGAGGTATGCACTGAGATTTCCGGTGTGGTGCGGGGAATTTTGCAGGACGGATTTGTTGTGACCGAGCATTTTAAACTGGCA
>OLRL01000168.1_pt1 | contig 62701 bp, 51 predicted proteins | sample 1643201 | NCBI WGS metagenome assembly OLRL01 (sample SAMEA3136649, study PRJEB25190) | human gut metagenome | biome: human gut; feature: human-associated habitat; material: faeces | place: Austria | collected 2013
TTATAACAAAGCACGTAAAATAGGAGGGCTGTGGATAAAACTACGGAAACTCAAGGATTTGTCATCTTGACTTTTTTCTTTTGCTATGTTACGATTCTAAGCAGATTATATGAAAAACGCAGTGACGAAAAGAGTACGTTTTTGAAAGCATTACAGAGAATTTCCTAACTCTTGTATCTATGCGGGGGAAGCTGAGAAGGAAAATGTGGAAGAAAGCGGAAGATGGCTTCTGAGCGGTGCACTGAGCTGATTGACAGTAAAGTGTAATGGGTCCGCCCTTTATAGCGGCAGAGTGTGAGCACAGTTTGGTAAAGCATGTGTAAGGCACTCGTTGAGGTTTGCGTTGTGAAACGTAAATAAATAGAAGTGGTAACACGGGTAATACTCGTCTTCTCTGAATTTTCGGAGAAGGCGTTTTTTTATTCCAACGAAAAGGAAAAGGAGAAAGAATATGGCAGATAAGAAAAAATTTTATATGACAACAGCGATTGCCTATACATCAGGCAAACCACATATTGGGAACACATATGAATTCGTACTTGCAGATGCGATTGCAAGATACAAAAGAAGCCAAGGATATGATGTGTTTTTCCAGACAGGAACTGACGAGCATGGTCAGAAGATTGAGTTAAAGGCAGAAGAAGCAGGTGTATCACCAAAAGAATTCGTTGATGGAGTAGCTGCACAGGTAAAAGAAATCGCAGATTTAATGAATACTTCTTATGACAAATTTATCCGTACAACAGATGATTATCATGAGAAACAAGTGCAGAAGATTTTCAAAAAATTGTACGATCAAGGAGATATTTACAAAGGACATTATGAAGGAATGTACTGTACACCATGTGAGTCATTCTTTACAGAATCTCAGTTAGTAGATGGGAAATGTCCGGATTGTGGACGTGAAGTGCAGCCTGCAAAAGAAGAAGCATATTTCTTCAAGATGAGTAAATATGCAGATCGATTGATCGAGCATATCAATACACATCCGGAATTTATTCAGCCGGTATCTCGTAAAAACGAGATGATGAACAACTTCTTATTACCGGGACTTCAGGATCTTTGCGTATCTAGAACTTCTTTTAAATGGGGAATCCCGGTAGATTTTGATCCAAAGCATGTGGTATATGTATGGTTAGATGCTCTTACAAACTATATCACAGGTATTGGATATGATTGTGATGGTGAGAGCACAGAGCAGTTTAAGAAAGACTGGCCTGCAGATTTACATTTGATCGGAAAAGATATCATTCGTTTCCATACGATTTATTGGCCGATTTTCTTAATGGCATTGGATCTGCCGCTTCCAAAACAGATTTTCGGACATCCGTGGTTACTCCAAGGTGATGGCAAGATGAGTAAATCCAAAGGAAATGTCATTTACGCAGATGAGCTTGTAAGCTTATTCGGTGTGGATGCGGTACGTTACTTTGTTCTTCATGAGATGCCATTTGAAAATGATGGTGTGATTACATGGGAACTTATGGTAGAACGTTTAAATTCAGATCTAGCTAATACACTCGGTAACCTTGTAAACAGAACAATTTCTATGACAAACAAATACTTTGGCGGAGTTGTAACAGATAAAGGTGTTGTAGAAGAAGTGGATGCTGACTTAAAAGCATTTGTAGAAAAAACACCGGCGCTTGTAGAAGAAAAGATGGATAAACTCCGTGTTGCAGATGCAATGACAGAAATCTTCAATCTCTTCAAACGCTGCAACAAGTATATTGATGAGACAATGCCATGGGCACTTGCAAAAGAAGAAGATAAAAAAGACCGTTTGGAAACAGTCCTTTATAACTTGATTGAAAGCATTAAAAAAGGTGCGGAAGCAATTGCACCGTTTATGCCGGAAACAGCAGAGAAAATCCTTGCACAGCTTGGCGATGGAAAAGTAACAGAAACACCGGAAATTTTGTTCCAAAGATTAGACCTTGAAGAAGTGATGAAAAAAGTAGAAGAACTTCATCCACCGGTTGTAGAGGAAGAAGTTGTAGAAGAAGATGTGATCGATATCGAACCAAAAGAAGAGATTACATTTGAAGACTTTGGAAAAATGCAGTTCCAGGTTGGAGAGATCATTGCTTGTGAAGAAGTAAAGAAATCAAAAAAATTACTTTGCTCTCAAGTAAAGATTGGAAGTCAGGTAAAACAGATCGTGTCCGGAATTAAGTCACAGTATTCTGCGGAAGAAATGGTTGGAAAGAAAGTAATGGTTCTTGTAAACTTAAAACCTGCGAAACTTGCAGGAGTGTTATCAGAAGGAATGCTCCTTTGCGCAGAAGATGCAGAAGGGAATCTGTCTCTTATGACACCAGAGAAAAATATGCCGGCTGGAGCAGAAATCTGTTAGGGACGTAGTGAATTGTAAAAAGGGTACGTCCCCAATTGGAAAATGGTGTGTCCCTAATTGCGATAAAGGGTGTCCCCGTTACTAAAAGTGGAGTAAAATAGTAGGGGAATTTAGAAAGGGACAGGTTAAAATACAAAAAGGGACATAGTAAAAGTTAATTGGGGACGTAGTAAAATAACAAAATACTACGTCCCCAATTAAGGAGGAAGACATGATATTTGATACACATGCACATTATGATGATGAGCAGTTTGATGAGGACAGAGAGCAGCTTCTGAAAAGTATGGCTGACAATGGTGTGGGAACGATCGTAAACGTGGGTGCAAGTTTGCATGGGTGCAAAGCCTCCGTGGAACTTGCGAAAAAATATCCATTCATATATGCTGCGGTTGGCGTGCATCCAGACCATGTCGGAGATTTGAATGAAGAAACTTTTCAGTGGCTAAAGTCACAGCTTGAGAACGAAAAAGTTGTTGCTCTTGGAGAAATCGGTTTGGATTATTATTGGGATAATGAATCCCACGACGTGCAGAAGAAATGGTTTATCGAACAGTTGAAATTGGCAAGAGAGTTTGATATGCCAATTAATATCCATAGCCGTGAGGCGGCAGCAGACACATTGGAGATTATGAAAGAACACGCACAGGGACTTCGAGGGATTATTCATTGTTTCTCTTATTCAAAAGAGATGGCACGTGAGTATGTGAAAATGGGATTCTATATCGGAGTTGGCGGTGTAGTGACATTTAAAAATGCGAAAAAGTTGAAAGAAGTGGTAGAAGAACTTCCACTGGATCGAATTGTTTTAGAAACAGATTCTCCTTATCTTGCACCAACACCTAATCGTGGGAAGCGAAATTCTTCAATCAATCTTAAGCGTGTAGCTGAAGAAATTGCTCAGATTAAAGGTGTTACAACAGAAGAAGTCATTCGTCAAACAGAAAAAAATGCAAGAGAAGTATACGGCTTGTCATAATAAAGAGTATAAAATACCTGTCAGATTATTTCTGGCAGGTATTTTTGCATATGATATATATTTTTATTTTTTTAATTTTTTGCCATCGTTAAAAGCTTCGCCAACTCTTTCGGTTACTTTATAATAACCGTGAGTATACGGGTCAAATGCAATAGCGTTTACTAAGGACATATCAATCTTATCGTCAACCATAACGCTTTCATCGGCAGTAACGTTGACAACTTGACCAATCACTCCACAGCCATATGTATCATTTTGATATTCTATAAATTTACATTCCATGCAGAGAGGAAATTCATTGATGATCGGAGCGTCTACAAGTTCTGATTTTGTTGCGGTAAGTCCGCTTTCTTTGAGTTTGTCTTCCACCTTATTTCCGGATGCGATACCAAAATAATCGGCTTCAACTACATGGGCGGCATCGGCGATGCTCACAGTAAATGCACCGCGAGCTTTGATATTTTTTACAGTCTTGTGCGTCTCTGTCAGCTTTAGAGCGACACGACCTCTTTCCTGCATCATTCCCCAAGCGGCATTCATAACATTGACGCTTCCATCGTCATTGTACGTTGCGATCATTAGAACCGGCATTGGAAAAATTCCCTCGGTAATATTTAGTTTCTTCCTCATGATATCTACCTCACTTCTATTTAAGATTGACATAAATGGTGCCCTTATATATGATTATAAAAAGAAGTGAGAAAAATACAAGTACTGCTATAGAATTATCACATGAAAGGTGAGAAAAAGGTGGGATTAAACAAATTAACTGAAAGAATATATTTTTTAGAACATGAACCGGAAGTTGACAGACCGATGTTAGCTTATATTAAAGGAGATAAACTATCTTTGGCGATTGATGCGGGATATTCGGCCTCTCATGTTCAGGATTTCTACAAAGAACTTGCGTCAGAACATTTAAAGAAACCTGATTTCACGGTAATTACACACTGGCATTATGACCATACTTTTGGCATGCATACAATCAGTGGGATAAGTATCGCTCATGACAAAACGAATGAGTTTCTTAAACAGCAGCAAGAACTGGCAAAAGATACTCATTACATTGAAGTTCTGAAAAATGAAGATGTTCATTTCAGAAAAGAATATTGTGGACAAGATCAGTTAAACATTGTGCTGTCAGATTTATCTTTTTCAGATGTAATAACTTTGGATTTAGGAGGCATCACTGCCCAAGTATTTCATACTGTATCGCCACATTCAGAAGATACCACTTGTGTTTATGTACCGGAAGAAAGAGTGCTGTTTTTAGGGGATTCAACAAGTGAAGATTTCTTTCATGACGGCTATATGGATAAGGAAAAATTACGTTCTTTGATGCAGATGATTCAATCTACGGATTGTGATTATTGCATACTTAGTCATTGTGAGCCATTAACCAAAGAAGGTTTACTTTGTTATTTGGAAAGTATTCTTTGATTTATATGTGTTATCAGAATCTAAATAGTTTCTGCAAATAGAGAAAGCCCGCTAGCCACAAGGACTAGCGGGTCTCCAGTTTACTTATTATCTAAAGGAATGAGAGTAAAGTGCGACATCCTATTTTAAGGATGTGCTTTACTTTATGAGGGGGGGCGATAGTTGTTTATCAACTATCTTGATGTTAGTATATAAGAAAAATATGTCTAAAATATGTTTTAACAATAAAAGAAATCGAAAATTTCTTAAGAACAGTTTAAGATTTTAATATATCGTTGATATCAAGAGTCAATGTCCCATCTTCCAATTGAAAACATGGCACACCCACGGCTCCTTTTTGCTTTGGTTCATCAAATAAAGGATTTGTATCACGCAACTTTAAGAAGCGTTTGAGATTCCCAATATTGTTTGTCCAATCTAAATATAAATATTGTATATGATGTTCTTTTAAGAGCGCCTCAGCATTTACGCAGTCAGGGCAGGCGTTTGTTCCATACATAATAACTTTCATAATGTTCTCTCCTTTTTTACATGAATATATCACGAAGAAAAGGGAAAATCAAGACATGAAAAAACCTGTCGGCTAACCGGCAGGCTTTTCATTAATTTAAAGGAATGAGAGTAAAGTTTGCATCCCATCTCAGGGATGTGTTTTACTTTATGAGGGGGGTGATAGTTGCTTTAACAACTATCTGACTCTTAGTATAATCGGAAAATGTGTCCAAAGTATGTGCAATATCTTAAGGAAATCGAAAAAATATTAAGATATCATAAATCGGAAATAAAATCCGTAAAAAAATCCAATTTAGTTTCCTGTGGGAAGATATGGACGAAGCACTCCGGCCACATTACTGATTGGCATTGTCTGCAACCATACACGTCCAGGACCTGTAATCAGTGTATTGAAGATGCCTTCACCACCGAATACCATGTTTTTAACACCTTTTACAGCTTGAATATCCATCTGACAACTTGGTGTCAGTGCAGCAAGTTGTCCGGTATCTACCACGATCTGTTGTCCAGGTTGTAATTCATATTCAACGAGATGTCCATCAAATTCCGCAAATACAGTACCATATCCGGATACTCTTTGCAGAATAAATCCTTCACCGCCAAACAGTCCGGAACCTAATTTTTTGTGAAAATGAATGGATAGTTCTATTCCGGCTTCTGCAGCGAGAAAGGCGCTTTTTTGGAAAATCATTTCATTTCCCGGGGAGATTTGGAAAGCTTTAATGGAACCCGGGAAGCTGGATGCAAATGCAATCAATCCTTTTCCGCCTTGTGAAGTATAAACGTTTTGAAAAATCTTTTCTCCGGAAAACATTCTGCCAAATGCTTTTCCGATTCCTCCGTTTGTGGTAGTTTCCATGAGCATGTTCGGGGACATCCACGACATGGCGCCTCCTTCTGTGATCATTTTTTCACCTGCTTCCAAGTGGCAGATTACAACCGGTAAAGTGTCTCCTTTGATCTGATACTCCATAATACGTCTCCTTTCTTAAATGAAATCATATCTTTGCAAAGAAGCAAAGCTTTATAATTTATTGCTAATGATATCGCTCAGAGTGGCAAATTCTTGCAATGTCAACGCTTCTCCGCGAATGCTTGCGCCTCTTCCTAATTCTTCGATAGCTTCTGTAATCAGTTCTTTCGGAAGATGGATCTCTGGCGAATTGTTTAATCCGTTTGCTAAAGTTTTTCGGCGCTGATTAAAGGAAGCGCGAATGATTTTAAATAGCAGTTTCTCGTCTTTTACGCTGACAGGAGGTTCCTGGTGTCTTGTAAGCCGGATGACAGCAGAACCCACCTTTGGTCTTGGCATAAAACAGTTTGGCGGGACGTTTGCCACAATGTATGGTTTGGCATAGTATTGAACGGCAAGGGAAAGGGCGCCGTAATCTTTCGTTCCCGGACCAACCTGCATACGGTCAGCAACTTCTTTTTGTACCATAACGGTGATGCTTTCCACCGGAACATGGCTTTCAAATAATCCCATGATAATCGGCGTAGTAATATAGTATGGTAAATTTGCTACAACCTTAATCGGTTTTCCGTGATTGTAAGTTTCTGCAAGGGAGGCAATATCCACTTTCAATACATCATCATTGATGATCATCACGTTATCGTAATCGGATAAGGTATCTTCCAGGATTGGTATTAATGCTTTGTCGATTTCAACAGCAATGACCTGGCGGGCCTTATATGCCAAATACTGAGTCATTGTTCCGATTCCGGGTCCAATCTCCAAAACGAGGTCATCTTTTGTGATTTCAGCAGAATCAATAATCTTATCAAGTACATGGGTATCGATGAGAAAGTTCTGTCCGAATTTTTTTTGGAATGTAAAATTATATTTTTGTAATACTGCAATAGTATTTTGTGGATTGCCTAAAAATGGCTCTTTCATAAAATTATCTCCTACTTGTTAAGTTTTATATAGATAAGGATACGAGTAAGTATCCGGTTTCATACGCCTAGTATAACATAAAAATATGTTGTATAATACTACTAAAAATGAAGAGCGGAGGAAAAATATGTACAAAGCAGATTTACATTTACATACAAAAGTGTCAGATGGAAGTGAGGATATGGAAGAAATTTTGGATATGGCCAAGCACATGGGAATCACGCATCTGTCCATTACAAATCACGATACAACGCAAAGAACAGAAGAATATATAGAGAAAGCGAAAAAACAAGGAATCCAGGCAATTCCGGGAGTTGAGATGTCAGCGTATGATTCGCAAGCTGGAGTGCGCGTCCATATTTTAGGATATAATTATACAGGGGTATCTCATATAGAAAAGATTGGCGCGGAGACTTTACGAAAACGGACAGAGAATGGCTATCGATACATTGAAGTTTTGAATAAGATTGGGTATCGAGCAGACGTAGAAGAAATAAAAAAATTAACAACGAGCGCTATTTATAAACAACACATCTTAGCATATTTGATGAAAACAGGTCAAACAGATGAAATTTTTGGAGACGTATATTATAAGGAATTCAAAAATGGAGGACCGTGCAGCTTTGATGTGGAATATCCGGACGCAGTAGCATGTGTGCGGGCAATCTGCGCGGACGGAGGAATTGCGGTGTTGGCGCATCCGGGGCAGCAGAATAATTTTTCTCTTCTTCCGAAACTTGTAGAAGCTGGATTAAAGGGAATTGAGTATAACCATCCGTCTCATCACGAGGAACATCGGAGAAAGGTGAGAGAAGAAGCGGAGAAATTCGGATTATTTATGACCGGAGGAAGTGATTTTCATGGGCTCTATGAGAAAACGAAAACAACGCTTGGAGCTTATCCTGCCCATGAATCCAGCAGAGTCTTATTTGAAAAGAAATTTTAAATGAAAAAAGAGCCGGAAAAATCCGGCTCAATATACGAGAAGTCTTATTTACGTCTTCTTTTTTCCATCCAGGCATATAGATCTTGGAATACCTTTTTTCGGTCAATTTCATTTAGAATTTCGTGTCTGTCTTTTTCATAAAGTTTTAGAGAAACATCGGTAAATTCTTTTTTATATTTCTTATAGACCTGTACAACACCTTTTCCGAAGTTGCCAACAGGGTCATCTTTTCCTGCAACAAAAAATACAGGAAGATCCTTTGGTATTTTTTGGAAGTTTTCTTCTTTCAGAAGGTGTTCCATACCTCGAAACATATGATAATAAGCATTTACAGTAAATGTAAAGGTACACCAAGGGTGTTTTAAATAGTTGTCAACATTTTCGGAATTTCTGCTTAACCAGTCCATACTTGTACGGGCTGGTTCAAATTTTTTATTATAGCCGCCAAATGCCATGTTATTAACAAAAGTACTTCGATAGGTCCAGCCTTTGATTGCAGCCACGATACGACACAAGTATTTACCAAGTTTGACAAGAAACAATGGCTGATTGCCGGTACCCATGATGATAGCGCCGGCAAGTCCGCTCCCATGCAGTGTAAGATACTGACGAGTCAAGAATGATCCCATACTATGTCCTAACATAAAGTAAGGAATATCCAGATACTTTTCGGAAGTAAGCTGTCGCAATTGATGAATATCTCCGATTACATACTCATTTCCTTGATCTTTACCAAAATAACCATGCAGTTCTTCCGATAATACAGATTCTCCGTGACCAAGATGATCTTGCCCGACAACGTAATATCCTCTCGTGTTTAGGTAGTTGGCAAATTCGTCATATCGCTCTATGTATTCCACCATACCATGAGAAATCTGAAGGATGGCTTTTACCTTACCTTCAGGAATCCATTCAATGGCATGAATCTGAGTCTGACCATCCTGAGAAGGATAATAAAAATGTTGTTTCATGATAGCTTATCTGTCCTCCATTTTGACATAATCTCTGTAAGGAGCAAGTGGTTTGTATGCCGGACGGATGATTTTGTCCACATTTTTCAATTCTTCCAAACGATGTGCGCTCCAGCCGACGATACGTGCAGCGGCAAAGATAGGAGTGTACAGTTCTTTTGGAAGACCAAGCATTTCATATACAAGACCGCTGTAAAAGTCTACGTTGGCATTGACACCTTTATACATTTTGCGGCGTTCGCTGATGATTTCCGGAGCCATATGTTCCACAGTTTCATAGAGTGCATATTCTTTTTCGTAACCTTTTTCTACGGCAAGCTTCTTTACAAAGTCTTTGAAAATCTCCGCTCTTGGATCAGAGACAGAATAAATCGCATGTCCCATTCCGTAGATTAATCCCTTCTGATCAAAAGCTTTTTTGTCCAAAAGATCGATGAGATATTGACGGATCTGATCTTTGTCTGTCCAGTCCGTAAGTTTTTCCTTCATATCTGCAAACATGGAAGTTACTTTGATGTTGGCGCCGCCGTGTTTTGGTCCCTTCAGAGAAGCCATGGCAGCGGCCATTGTGGAGTAAGTATCCGTGCCGGAGGATGTAACTACGTGGGTTGTAAATGTAGAGTTGTTACCTCCGCCGTGATCCATGTGGAGTACAAGAGCCATATCAAGGACAGTTGCTTCAAATTTTGTATATTTTCGATCTTCGCGAAGCATCATAAGAATATTTTCTGCAGTAGAAAGCTCCGGTTTTGGCGCGTAGATATATAAATCCTGTCCCATACGATAGTTGTATGCATGATAGCCATATACCATCATCATTGGGAATTGGCTGATCAAGTTCAGACATTGACGCAGTACATTTGGAATAGAAGTATCATCTGCGTTGTCATCATAGGAATAAAGATTGAGAATCGATCTAGAAAGACTGTTCATCATATCTTTACTCGGCGCTTTCATGATAATATCTCTTACGAAAGTCGGCGGAAGAGTACGTCTTTCAATTAAAGTCTGTTTAAATTCCTCTAATTCTGTTTTGTTTGGAAGTTCACCAAATAAAAGAAGATATGTAATTTCTTCAAAACCAAAATGATCGTCGGTTAAGAAACCTGATACAAGATCTTTAATGTTATAACCTCTGTAATACAGATTGCCGGCGCAAGGCACTTCTTCACCATTGACGATTCTCTTCGCGCAAACGTCGGAAATATTGGTGAGACCTGCAAGAACACCTTTTCCGTTAAGATCGCGGAGACCTCTTTTGACATCATATTGTGTATAAAGTTCACGATCTATCGCATTATTTTTTTCACAGAGATCAGCAAGCTGTTTGATTTTCGGAGTGACTTCAAATAATGTTTTTGCTAAATCCTTTTTCATACATACCCTCCTTATAGTGTTAAAAATTAAATTTATTATACTCAATTGTCAGAATAATTACAATGAATAAGATATTAAAAGATTCTTAAGAAATTTTATCATCTGCTCTTAAAAAATATCTGATAATCTTGTATACTACAAGGGAGGTGATGAAAATGTACAATATATTAGTATGTGATGATGACAAAGAGATCGTAGAAGCGATCGAAATATATTTGACACAAGAGGGGTATAACGTATTGAAAGCCTATGATGGCGAAGAAGCGTTAAAGGTATTAAAGAAAGAAAATGTAGACTTACTTGTAATTGATGTGATGATGCCGAGACTGGATGGAATTCGGGCAACACTTAAGATTCGCGAAGAAAACAGTCTGCCGATCATTATTCTGTCTGCAAAATCAGAAGATGCAGATAAGATTTTAGGATTAAATGTAGGGGCAGATGATTACGTTACGAAACCATTTAATCCGTTGGAACTTGTGGCGAGAGTAAAATCTCAGATTCGCAGGTATACAAAGCTTGGAAGTACGGTAGTGGACACAAAGAAATCTGTCTATACTGTCGGAGGGCTTACAATTGACGATGACTTAAAAGAGGTAACAGTTGACGGTGAGACCGTGAAGCTTACCCCTATTGAATATAATATTTTATTGTTACTGGTAAAAAATCAGGGAAAAGTATTTTCTATCGATCAAATATATGAAAGTATCTGGAACGAAGATGCAATCGGAGCGGATAATACGGTGGCGGTACATATTCGCCATATCCGTGAGAAGATAGAGATCAATCCGAAAGAACCACGATATTTGAAGGTTGTATGGGGAGTTGGTTATAAGATAGAAAAACTTTAGAAGGGAGTATCTATGAAAAAATGGTATCAATCTTCTGTGTGTAAAGGACTCCTGTTGTTAGCGGCTCATGTGTCTGCGGTAGCGTTGGCGATTTGTATCGGAATCGGTTTATTCTATCCGGGACAAGATTACGGTCAGATTTTCTTGGATAAAGGAACCGGAAAGTATGAAGATACAAGAGGATTTTCCAATGCATTACAAGAAAAAGCATGGGATATTCTGGCTTTGTCAGGTTATAAGAAAGTTCTTTGCACAGAAGGAAAATATGATCCGGAAAAAGTGATTGATATTGAGCAGTTTGCAAAGGATAGCACAGTTGCCAAAGAACCGGGCGAATTGAGCTTCAAACTGAAAGATTTGATTGGACTGGAAGAAAACCGTACAGAGATTCTCGTTTGTCAGAGACCGGAAGAGAGCATGAAATACCATTATTTGACGGAAGAACAATTTATACGTGAAGTAAGGGAAAACGGGTATCGTTTTCCGGAGGAAGAAGAGAGTGGATTTCAAACAGAGGAAGTGCTGTCAGAGATTCAAGACGCCGAGATATCACCACAAGGTGAAGTGGTAGATAAAGATGGAAAACAGGTGTATACCGAAGTCTGGTATATGGATCATGGAATTTACAAAAATCTAAAAACAGTATCCGGGAAATCCTTGCAGGAACTTGCCAATGAGTCGAAGAAGTGGAATGGAAAACTTAATGAGATGGTTATCATGATCGAACAGGAAGCTGTGGCATTGCAGGATTACTATTCAACTTATGAAAATACTGGAGAGCTGTATGCGAATGGGGAAACGAATTTGAAGTTTCTTTTGATAGATTATGAAACAGGTGAAGTGGAAAGTAATATCGAACGATTCAATGGAGCAAACGCAAAGGAGATAAAAGCTACAGGCGCCGAGGCAATCGATAGCGATCTCACAAGTAAGGGGAAATATGTCGATATCGCTCCAACACTTGCAGATTGTAAGACAAACCTGCCTTCTGATAATATCTCTTTGTATCAATGGAAACGCGGAGTGTCTTCACATTTAAATTATAGTAAAGATTATCGCTTTATAGTCTCTGTGGACACGATGTATCCGATTCAAGATGAGTTTTATGAGCGAAATCAGTCCTATGTAAAATATATGCCGTGGGTAGATCAAGTGCTCATCATTGGCAGTCTGTCTATTATTGTATTTTTAATCTGCCTGATCTGGCTAACAGCTGTGGCAGGTCATAGTAATGGAGAAGACGGAATCAAATTACTGTTTTTTGATAAGTGGAAGACGGAAATCTGGCTTTGCCTTATGATAGGAACCTCGCTTGTGATCGCACTGCCGCTTAATCTTGTAGATGGGTATATATACAACTGGAACGAAGTGTTGCAGAGAGGACAGATTGCGGGAGATGCGATGTTCGTAGTTGGAGCGGCGGCCGCGATGACATGTGCTTGCTTCTTAACGGTATATTTAAGTCTTGTCAGAGTATTGAAAGCAAAGACTCTTTGGAAGAACAGCTTAACGAAATTGTTGTGCAAGATGGTCAAATATATTTGGCAGAATCGAAGCAGTATTACGAAGCTGATCGTAGCAGGTGTTGGATTGTTCCTTGTAAACTTTATGGTACTGACAGGAAGCGGTTTCTTTGTACTTCTTGCCATGGCGGTAGATGTAGCGGCAGTACTTTATCTTGCGAAACTTGCGATTGAGAAGACGCGGATTAAAAAAGGTATTATGAAGATTGCGGCAGGAGATACGGACTACAAAATTCCGGTGGATAACCTGACCGGTGAGAATAAAGAGATGGCAGAGATGGTCAATCACATCGGAGAAGGAATCCAAAATGCGGTGGAAAAGAGTTTGAAAGACGAACGATTAAAAACCGATCTGATCACCAACGTATCTCACGATATTAAGACGCCGCTTACTTCTATTATTAACTATGTAGGGCTTTTGAAACAAGAGCACTTTGAAGATCCGAAGATTCAGAGATATTTGGACATCTTAGATCAGAAATCTCAGCGTTTGAAAACATTGACCGAAGATGTTGTAGAAGCGTCTAAGATCAGCTCCGGCAATATCAACTTGGAATTTATTAATTTGAATCTTGTGGAAATGATTCACCAGACAACCGGAGAGTTTACAGAGAAATTTGAAAAGAAAAACTTAACAGCAGTTGTAACAGTTCCGGATGAACCGGCAATTGTACGAGTAGATGGTCGTCGTATGTGGCGTGTTATCGAGAACGTTTACAATAATGCGGCAAAATATGCGATGCCGGGAACGAGAGTATATGCAGATCTCTCTATGAATAAGAATCTTGTATTATTTTCTTTGAAAAATGTATCGGAATATCCGCTGAATATCACAGCAGATGAGCTGATGGAACGATTTACACGAGGCGACGTGTCGAGAACGACAGAAGGAAGCGGACTTGGACTTTCAATCGCTCAGAATCTAACAAAGATGCAGGGTGGAGAATTTAAGCTTTATGTAGATGGAGATCTGTTTAAAGTTATGATCAGTTTTCCACGGATTCGACCAAAAGTAGAGAAGCCGGAGTGGGCAGAAAAGGCTGAAAAAGCAAGGTCGGAGATGTACAAAGAAGTGGACGAAACAAAAGAGTAATGAAGAGAAAAAAGACAGGGAAAAATTCAAAAAGTTCCCTGTCTTTTCTGTTGCGTTTATGGAGAATTGGCATTACAATAGAAAATGCATATAAAGATATTTTAACAAATTGATATAGATATAGAAGGTATGAAAATGGAAGAAATCAGAGCGGTTTTAGAGCAATGTTTTACATTAGATTTTATAAGCGGAACAATCAGTAATCCACGAGAAAAAGGTGGAGTTACGAAGGTAAAGATTCGCCCGATGCTCGTGAAAGAGAAACTGATATTTCAGTTCGAGGCGTTTGAAAACAATCAGGCATTTCATGAAAATGTAAGCGCAGAAGAGGCTGTGATAAAAGTACAGAAGTATATGGAACTGTTTAAGCAGCTTCAGATGATGACAAAGACAGTAAATTACACAATTTTGGTTAGCAAAAAGGGGAAAGTGACAGTACAGAAAAAAGGAGTCAAAGGAGAGGTCAAGAAGGTAGATTTATCCCATAATCGTTCTAAAAAATATATTTTGGAAGAGGGAGTGAAAGTACCGTTCCTTTATGATCTTGGGGTACAGACGGCAGATGGGAAGATTGTGAAGAGTCGATTCGATAAATTTAGGCAGATCAATCGTTTTCTCGAATTTATTGAAGACATCTTACCGCAGCTTGCGAAGGACAAAGAAGTGACTATTTTAGACTTTGGCTGTGGAAAATCTTATCTCACATTTGCCATGTATTATTACTTGCACGAATTGAAGGGGTATGATATTCGAATTATCGGTTTGGATCTGAAAAAAGATGTGATCCGGTTGTGTAATGAATTAAGCGAAAAGTATGGATATGAGAAACTGAAGTTTTTGAAAGGCAATATTGCGGATTATACAGGTGTTGATGAGGTAGATATGGTTGTGACCTTACATGCATGTGATACGGCAACAGATTTTGCCCTCGCAAAAGCAGTCGGCTGGAATGCGAAAGTAATCTTATCGGTTCCGTGTTGCCAACATGAATTAAACGGGCAGATTCAGAACGATATGTTAGCGCCGGTTTTAAAATATGGTTTGATCAAAGAACGAATGGCAGCGCTCATCACAGATGCGCTTCGCGCAGAGTATCTGGAGGGAGAAGGTTATGATGCACAGATCTTAGAATTTATCGATATGGAGCATACACCGAAGAATATTCTGATTCGTGCGGTGAAGACGGGGAAAAAGAAAGCAAACAAAGAAGAGATAAAAAATTGTGAGAAACAGTTGCATGTTTCTCCAATGTTGGGGAGACTTTTAGAAGATAAAGGGGAGTTATAGATGAAAAAAAGAGTGATTACAGTTGTTGTGCTGCTTCTTGTATTTATAGCAGCGCTTACAGGCTTTAGTATCATTTTGAATCAAGGGACAGATGATATGACAGCAGATATGGGAAGTGCGAAACTTCCGGTGATTTCTTTTGAGGAATCCGGTTATTCCGTGAATCCGCTTGCCGGATACACACAAGAAATGGATATTCCAACGATGAGAGATCAGATTCTGCCGATTTCTGTAGGAACTTCTGTAACAGCGGATATTCAAGGCTATCAAGGAAAGATTCATTCATTCAAGTATGAAATCATGACATTGGATGGAAAAGATGTGTTGAAAAGCGAAACCATAAGTGAAGTGAGTAATACGGTAAAATTAGAATTAGGAGATAGCATTTCCGATGGAAAAGAGAAAGTATTGCGCATCACTCTTGTCACAGAAAATGAAGAAAAGATTTATTACTATATGCGAGTAATTCGAGCAGCAGAGTTTAATGTACAGCAATGCCTTGAATTCGCAGAGTATTTTCATAAAACAGCTATGGAAGAAGGTTCCATTGCAGAGCTGGAAGACTACTATAGTACAGACGGAGCTCCGGAAGGAAATGGATTACAGAGAGTTACTTTGGCTTCGGATCTGAAGAACATTGGCTGGAGAGACCTCAAAGTTCAGACAGTTGGAGATATTATTTGGGAGATTAAGGAAAGCAATGAAACATATACTTCTGTCATGCTCAAATACCAGGTAAAAGCAGGCGAAGAGGAAAAACAAGGAGATTTCTATCATGTGACAGAGTTCTTTAAAGTAAGATTTTTAAGAGGAAGAGCATCGTTAGAGTCTTATGAAAGAACAATGAATGAAGTGTTTGAAGGAAAAGAGAAAAACTTTAGTAAAAACGGAGTGCTCCTTGGTCTGACAGATGACAATGTATCGTATGTAACAAATGAGAAAGGCGATCATATTTCTTTTGTTCAAGAAAGAGAAGTGTGGCATTATGATAAAGAAGAAAATAGAATTTCTTTGTTATTCAGTTTTGCAGATGCAGAAAATGATGATATCCGAAACTACAAAGATGATCATGCGGTAAGAATCCTTGATATGGACGGAAAGGGCAATACGGTCTTTGCGGTTTATGGCTATATGAATCGAGGGGAACATGAAGGTCAAACAGGCGCGGCTATCTATTACTATAATATAGAAGATGGTTATGTACAGGAAAAGGCGTTTATTTCCAGCCGGAATTCAGGGGCGATCGTTCAGCAAAGACTGAGTAATCTGACGTATTATAATAAGACTTCCAATACATTATATGCAGTCTTTGAAGGTACGCTTTATAGGATAAATCTGAAAACACAAGAAAAAGAAGTGATACAGGAGCATTTAAAAGAAGGACAGTATGTTTTTTCTGCGAATGGGAAATATGTAGCATACCAGAAGAATGGAAACTTAAAAGATGCAGATTGTATAGAAGTTTGGAATCTGGAAAAAGAAAAGAGTTTTCTCGTAGAAGTTCCACAAGAAGAGCTGATTCGACCTCTTGGATTTGTAAAAGAAGATATTGTGTATGGAGTAGGTAGGGAATCTGATGCTGGAAAAGATGCAGCAGGCGAAGAAGTGATTCCATTTTACAAATTAGAAATACGGAATGGGAAGAATGAAGTTGTAAAATCTTACCAGGTGGATGGGATTTATATCAAAGATGCTTGGGTTTCTGATAACATGATTACAATGGAACGGGCTGTGAAGTATGAGAATGGATATAAAAATACAACGCAGGATTCCATTACAAATAATGAGGAAAAGAAAGAAAAAGAGATACAACTGGAAAAATTATCATCAAAGGCGAAAGGTTTCCAGATGCGACTTACTGATAAGAACGGAGTTAAGGACAGAAATCCGAAATTGCTCAAACCTAAGCAGATGCTTTTTGAACGTGCGGTTATGATAGATTTTGAGAAGTCGGAATTGGAAGGCAACTATTATGTATATGGAATGGGAAAACTTCAAGGAATCTATGATAAAGCCGGAATTGCCATTGGCAAAGCAGATACAGTACGAGGAGTAGTTGTGACATCGAATCAGACGAAGATGTGGGAGAGAGGAAACAGAATGCTATCTTATCAGATAGAAGATATATCTCCATTAGCGCTAAATCCGGGAGAAAGTTCCTTGTCAGCTTGTTTGAGACAGATGTTTTTCTATGAACAACAGAATGTAAATGTACAGGAAGAACTTTCGAAAGGGAAATCGGTGCTGGATCTTCTCGGGGAATATTCCGGAGGAGAAGCGGTTGATCTGACGGGTTGTACGTTAGAACAATTATGTTATCTAGTTGGAAAAGGAACGCCGGTTCTTGCAATGACAGGAATGGATCGTGCGATTTTACTTACAGGATATAGTGAGGATTCTTTTACATATATCGATCCGTCCAGCGGAAAAAAAGTAACGGCAGAAGAGAAAGAAGTTAAAAAGATGACGGCGGGCAGCCAAAATGCATTTTATGGATATGTAAAATAAGATAGAAAAGGAACAGCAGAGTGAAAAACTGCTGTTCCTTTTTGTTAAACCATTTTCTCTTTTTTAAAAATCTTATAACTATATTTATTCAATGCAGTCAATAAAATCATGCCTAGCACACCACATCCAAGAATTTCTCCAATGCTGACTGTCAGCATCATGAGTGGAATTGGAAGATTGACTCCATAGCCGTATGCCAATACGAACGGAACGATAACTGTGTTGGCGAGAATTGGTGGAAGCGGTGCAAGAAATTTATTACAGTTACGAAGAGCATAAGTAAAAATTGCTCCAATCAATGTTGCAACGCTTCCAAAGATAATGTCCGGAAGGATTGCTCCGCCTAAAATGTTGGCGATCAGACAGCCAATGGCAAGTCCAGGGATAGCTGCCGGGGTAAAGAATGGAAGAATCGTAAGCGCCTCTGCAATACGAAGCTGAACTTCTCCATAGCTGATCGGTGCAAAAATCATTGTGAGCACCACATAGATGGCTGCAATCATTGCGGCCTGTGTCATGAATGTTACTTTTTGATTTTTCATATTCTGTTTTCTCCTTTAGTTTTGTTTTACGTGTGGAAGGTCTCGAACACACGCGCCTAAGCGGTTACGAAAGATATCCGGCGGATGTCTTTTGTAACATCCCGTTACGCCGGAAATCGGCGAAACCCTTGTAAGACCTTGTTTTTGTGGGCTTTGTAACGTGGGTTAGTATAGCACAAGGAGATAGAAAAAACAAGAATAGTACAAAAAAAGTACAAATTACAGTAAAGAAAAGACGGCATGAGCGCCGTCTTAAAAAGATAGTGTGGAAAAATCAATGGTTAATTCCGGATAGATGCCGGGAGTAATGCTATCGACAAAAGTATATTCATTGGTATCTTCAGATGCAAAGTTATATACTGTGATTCTGTCCTTTTCAATATCTACAATCCAATATTCACGAACACCGGCAGTGCGATATTTGAATAATTTGGTATAGTAGTCCATGCGTCTGCTGCTAGGAGAGACAATCTCGATAATCCAGTCCGGGGCGCCGTTACACCCTTTGTCTGTCAGTTTATTTTTGTCGTAGATCACAGAAATATCCGGTTCAACGTAGTTTGTTTGATTTTCATTCAAAAATACAGCAAATGGAGCAATGTCGACTTCACAAGAACCATTCTCGCGTTTGATGTAGTTATTGATAGTGGTAGCTAGTTCCACAGTAATACGCTGATGTTTTCGGCTTGGCGGTGTCATGAAATAAATCTGACCATCAATCAGTTCAGCACGCTCTCCATTTGGAAGCGCATAAATATCGTCAATAGTATAGAGCCTTTGTTGTGGTAATGGCATTATAACACATCCTTTCTTTAAGAGAGTGTTGACAGTTACGAAAAAGGTTATAATCTTTTTGTATTTTTCTTCATCTTACGAATAAAGTATATCATATAATCAATACGGTGTACACAGTGCGAGAGCGGTAAGCTTTTTAGAAAAAGATACCTTCTCAGATTGCGGGAAACTGACAGTCATGGTATACTATATAGAATAGTGAAATTATAGCGAGAATAAAGGAGTTTTGAGGTATGGAATTAGTAACAGTAAAAGAGTTATACAAGGGCCGTGAGCAGTACCTCGATCAAGAAATTACTGTCGGCGGCTGGGTAAGAAGTATCAGAGATTCTAAGACATTTGGATTTATTGTTTTGAATGACGGTTCTTATTTTGAAAATTTACAGATCGTATATCACGATTCTATGGATAATTTTACAGAAATCAGTAAGTTAAATGTAGGTTCTGCAATTATCGTAAAGGGTACATTAGTTGCAACACCACAGGCAAAACAGCCATTTGAGATTCAAGCGACAGAAGTAACAGTAGAAGGTGCATCTGCTCCGGATTATCCACTTCAGAAGAAACGTCATAGTTTCGAATACTTGAGAACAATCTCACATTTACGTCCAAGAACAAACACATTCCAGGCAGTGTTTCGTGTACGTTCATTGATCGCATATGCAATCCACCAGTTCTTCCAAGAGAGAGGATTTGTATATGTACACACACCGATCATTACAGGAAGCGACTGCGAAGGTGCAGGAGAGATGTTCCGTGTAACAACAATGGATATGGAAAATGTTCCGAAGACAAAAGAAGGCGAAGTGGATTACAGCCAGGATTTCTTCGGAAGAGAGACAAGTCTTACAGTAAGTGGTCAGTTAAATGCAGAGACATATGCGCAGGCATTCCGTAACATTTATACATTCGGACCAACATTTAGAGCAGAGAATTCCAATACAACACGTCATGCGGCAGAGTTTTGGATGGTAGAGCCGGAGATTGCATTTGCAGATCTTGAAGACGATATGAATCTTGCGGAAGCAATGTTAAAATATATCATCAATTATGTTCTTGAGAATGCACCGGAAGAGATGAACTTCTTCAACGCTTTTGTGGATAAAGGACTTTTGGATCGTTTGCAGAATGTGGCAACATCTGAATTTGCGCGTGTTACGTATACAGAAGCAATTGAGATTTTGGAGAAAAACAACGATAAATTTGATTATAAAGTTTCATGGGGATGCGATCTTCAGACAGAACATGAACGTTATCTGACAGAACAGGTATATAAACGTCCGGTATTTGTAACAGATTATCCAAAGGATATCAAAGCATTCTATATGAAGATGAATGAAGATCAAAAGACAGTTGCAGCAGTAGACTGCCTCGTACCTGGTATTGGAGAAATCATCGGTGGAAGCCAGAGAGAAGACGATTACGACAAACTCCTTGCACGTATGCAGGAAATGGGAATGAAGGAAGAAGAGTACCAGTTCTATCTGGATCTTAGAAAATACGGTTCTACAAGACATGCAGGTTTTGGTCTTGGATTTGAAAGATGCGTAATGTATTTGACGGGAATGTCTAACATCAGAGATGTAATACCGTTCCCAAGAACTGTAAATAACTGCGATTTATAAGAGAGAGAATGGGGCGTGGGAAAGATTTTTCCACGCCCTTTAAAAAACAAAGAGGAAATGAGTATGAACATATTAGTAGTAGATGATGAGAAAGAAATTGCGGATATAGTAGAACTTTATTTAAAAAGTGATCAGTATAATATTTTCAAATTCTATACAGGGGAAGATGCACTTGCATGCATCAAGAATACGAAAATTGATTTGGCGATTTTGGACGTGATGCTTCCGGATATTGATGGATTTGAGATTCTGAAAAAAATCCGCGAAAAGTATACATTTCCGGTCATTATGCTGACTGCAAAAGTAGAGTATATGGATAAGATTACGGGACTTACATTAGGAGCAGATGATTATATTCCAAAACCATTTAACCCATTGGAACTTGTGGCAAGAGTAAAGGCGCAGCTTCGACGTTATACACAGTATAATGATGTTGGGAAAAATGAAGGGGATATTATCGACTTTGGCACGTTGTTTTTGAACCGAACTTCTCATGAATGTATATATTACGATAAGGAACTTACATTGACACCGATTGAATTTGATATTTTATGGTTACTTTGTGAGAATCGTGGAAAGGTGATCAGTTCGGAAGAGTTGTTCCGAACAGTATGGAAAGAACAGTATTATAAAAACAGCAACAATACAGTAATGGTACATATCCGGCATTTACGAGAAAAAATGAGTGAGCCGACCGGAAAATCAGATTTTATCAAGACCGTATGGGGAGTTGGATACAAAGTTGAAGAATAAATATCGCAAATTAAAATTAAGTGTTTTATTGCAGACTGTTTTCGTTACAGCGTTAACAGTTCTCGTAGGAACCTTTCTTCTGCGTTATGTGATTGACGGTGTATATAATGATAGCTTTGGAACGGCATTTGTTACGATTTTGACTCGTTGTAATGTAAGCCAGGAGAAGGCGATTGCATTATATTGGAAATTAATTGGAAATAACAAAGATTTATTTACGGTATTAGGATTCCTGTTATTATTTTCTTTGTTTTTCTATATTGCATTATCACAGATGACAAAATATCTGCATCAGATTGAAAAAGGGATTGAAAATATTATTTCAGAATCGAAAGAACCGGTGCATTTGATCACAGAATTAAAACCGATAGAGAATCGTTTGAATGAGATTAAAGAGACATTGAAACGTCAAGAATTGGAAGCGGAAGAAGCTGAGAACCGGAAGAATGATTTGGTCGTGTTTTTGGCGCATGATTTGAAGACACCGCTTACTTCTATTGTAGCGTATTTGAGTATGTTGGATACTCATCCGGATATGCCGATAGAAGAGCGAGCGAGATATACTCACATTTCTTTGGAAAAGGCGATTCGTCTAGGTGAACTGATCAGTGAGTTTTTTGAAATTACAAAGTTCAATCTGCAAAACATAGAACTTGAAAAAGTGGAATTGAATCTGAGTATGATGCTGGAACAACTGGCAGATGAATTATATGCGGTATTACGTGAGAAAAATTTAATCTGCAAAGTATATGCGGAGGAGAATCTTGTAGTAGAAGGTGATCCGGATAAGCTGGCGAGAGTATTTGATAATTTATTGAGGAATGCCATTTCGTATTGTTATCCGGATACGTTAATTGAGATTTTGGCAAAAGAAGTAGATGGGGCTGTAGAGATTACGTTTGCGAATCGAGGCGACCAGGTTCCGGCAGAAAAATTAGAACGATTGTTTGAAAAATTCTACAGAGTAGACGATGCCAGATCCAGCAGTACTGGTGGTGCGGGACTTGGACTTGCAATTGCGAAGGAAATCGTAGAGTTGCATGGTGGAACAATCCGTGCAGAAAGTGACAGAGAGCAAACGCGTTTTATCGTGTGTTTGCCAAAGGGGGAGGAGCATGAAGTTTATACACATAGCAGACCTGCATTTAGGAGCAAATCCAGACGCAGGAAAAAGATATAGCGCTCATAGAGCAAAAGAAATTTGGGATACTTTTGAAAAAGTAATTCAGCAATGCGAAAAGAAACAAATTGATTTGCTTTTGATTGCTGGAGACTTGTTTCATCGACAGCCTTTGCTGAGAGAGCTGAAAGAAGTGGATTATCTTTTTCAAAAGCTTACAAAGACAAAGGTAGTTTTGATCGCAGGAAATCATGACTATATGAAATGGGATTCTTATTATCGGACGTTTCAATGGTCGAAAAATGTTTTCCCGTTGTTCGGAGACCGGCTTCAATGCGCGGAATTTCCGGAGTTGGAAACTGCGGTGTATGGGTTAAGTTATCATAAACGTGAGATCAAAGAAAATGTTTATGAAAAAGCAAAGCCATGGAAGAAACAGAAATGTGAGATTTTGCTTGCTCACGGAGGAGATGAGAAGCATATTCCGCTACAAAAATCAGGACTTTTGGCATTAGGCTATGATTATATCGCTTTGGGACATATCCATAAGCCGGGAATCGTGGAAGAAGACAAGATATTATATGCAGGAGCTTTAGAGCCGATTGATAAGAATGATACTGGAGTACACGGTTATGTCTATGGAGTGTGGGAGCAAGGGAAAATGCATGTGAAATTCATACCTTTTGCAATGCGAGAATATATCCATATGAATCTGCCTGTAAACAAAAATATGACGCAATTTGAAACGAAGGATCTTCTGAAACAAAAAATTCAAGAACAGGGAATACAAAATATTTATAAAGTGATCCTGACAGGTTTTCGAGGAGAATATACAGTGTTTGATACGGATGATATGGATCCGTTTGAGAATGTTTTGGAAGTTGTAGATGAGACAAAGCCTGCGTATCGGTTTGATAAATTGCAGGAAGAGAATCGAGATAATCTTCTTGGGAATTATATTGAGGCGTTATCAGGATTTCCAAAAGACAGTATAGAGTATATGGCGCTCTATGAAGGGGTAGAGGCGCTTTTAGAGACAAAAAGGGGATAAGATATGCGGTTTCTTGAAATAAATGTGAAGAATTTCGGAAAAATCAGTGGGAAGAGATTAGAGTTTGGAGAAGGACTCAATATTATATACGGAGAAAATGAATCTGGAAAAACGACACTCTATACATTTTTGAAAAGTATGTTGTTTGGAATGGAAAGAGGGAGAGGGCGTGCGGCTGCAAATGATGAATTTAGTCGTTATGAGCCTTGGGAAAATCCAAATTTTTATTCAGGTGTACTGAGATTTGAATGTGGAGGAAAACATTTTCGTTTAGAAAGACATTTTGATAAATACGCGAAAGCAGCTTCTCTAATCTGTGAGGATGACGGAGAAGAATTTTCTCTAGAGCATGGAGATTTGGAGATGCTTCTTGATGGATTGACACAGGAAGGATTTGAGAATACAGTTGCAATCGGGCAGTTAAAGACAGAAACAAATCAGAGCCTGGCGGCGAAACTTCAAGATTATGCGACGAATTATTATTCCACAGGGAATGTAGAGATTCACTTGGAAGAAGCATTGAAGCATTTGAAAGAAAAACGAAAGAATGTGGAAAAACATTTTCGTGAAGAACTGATTAAGGCAGATAGGAAGAGAGAACGAGTGACGTTAGAATCTTCTTATGTGTGGAGAGACATTCATAAATTAGAGCAGAAAATTTCTAATATCGAAGAACAAATGGATGAAAAAATTCAAACGGAGCAGAAGACACAGGAGGCTCCAAGATGGAGAGTACATCCGTTTGAAGTGATTGGGATCTTAGGTTGCTTGATTGCCATTTTTCTTCTTGTTCCGGGGCCGTGGAATTATCTGATCATGATCGTAGGGGCGTTGGCAGAAGGAATTTATGTTTGGAACCGTACGAAAGATGGGAAGAAGAAAAAGAACGAGATAAAAGAAATCAATCGAGAGATGGAACAACTTCAATGGGAGAAAGATCATTTGACAGAAGCTTTGCGTGAGAAGCAGGTAGAGCATAGCAATTTGGAGGAGTACTTGGAAGAACTGCAAGGAATGAGTGAAGAAAATAAAGACTGGGAGAAGAAACAGCAGGCGCTTGATCTTGCATCTAAAAAGCTTACAGAATTGTCCTATCAGATGCAAAAAACTCTCGGACATAATCTCAATGAAAAAGCTTCAGAAATCATAGAGTGTATTACAGGTGGAAAATACCAGCGACTTTTCATCAATGAAAATCTGCAGATGGAACTTTTGACCGAAGAGAAGAGAGTTCCGATCAACCGGGTAAGCCGGGGTACGATAGAACAAGTATATTTTTCACTTCGTATGGCGGCAGCAGACGTTCTTCATATAGAAGAAATGCCGATTATTTTGGATGATACCTTTGTGTTTTATGATGAGAAAAGATTGGAATATATGCTGAAATGGCTTGCGAAAAGAAAGCGGCAAGTGCTGATTTTTACTTGCCAAAAGAGAGAAAAAGAGGTGCTTGATAAGTGCGGTATTGCGTATCACAATATTGAATGGAAATAAAAAAACGTTATGCAGACGGGCGGTGGCTGCATAACGTTTTTTGTTTGGAATTGATTATTGAATCTTTTCTCCGCGTTTGTATCTTTCTACTACGTTCTGGATACGTTCATTTGGATCCAAAAGGCTGCTGATAGAACCATCATGATTCAATGTATCGATCATAAGAGCGATATATTTGCTCATATCACAGTTGATGTAATATGGTTTGCTTAACAGTTCCGGTGTCTGGTAGATTAAGTTTGTTGTTAAAATACCATGAATGATACCTTCTTCGTAAGCTTTATCAAATTTTGCAAGACCATTTGTAAAGAGACCAAATGTTGCGGCAGCAAAAATACGTTTTGCTTTTCTTGCTTTTAACTGTTTTGCAACGTCAATGATACTATCTCCGGAAGAAATCATATCGTCGATGATAATAACATCTTTTCCTTCGACATCAGAACCTAAGAATTCGTGTGCGACGATAGGGTTACGTCCGTCTACAATTCTTGTATAGTCACGACGTTTGTAGAACATACCCATATCCAATCCAAGAACGTTTGCGAGATAAATAGCACGTCCTGTAGCTCCTTCGTCCGGGCTGATTGCCATCATATGTTTGCTGTCAATCTGAAGATCCGGTACAGTACGGAGAAGTCCTTTTACAAATTGATATGTTGGACGAACTGTTTCAAATCCGCTAAGAGGGATTGCGTTTTGTACTCTTGGGTCATGTGCGTCAAAAGTAATGATATTATCTACGCCCATGCTTACAAGTTCTTGAAGCGCTAAAGCACAGTCAAGAGATTCACGTCCGCTTCTTTTGTGCTGGCGGCTTTCATATAAGAAAGGCATAATAACATTGATACGTCTTGCTTTTCCGCCGATTGCAGCAATGGCTCTTTTTAAGTTCTGATAGTGGTCGTCCGGTGACATACGATTTTCATGTCCGGAAAGAGAATATTTAATATTGTAATTACATACATCCACCATCAAATACAAGTCTTTTCCTCGTACAGATTCGTTGATGATTCCTTTTGCTTCTCCGGAACCAAATCTTGGTACCTGAGCATCGATGATGTAAGAATCTTTTAAGTATCCATTGAATACTTCAGAATCTGTAATTTCGTCTGCTTTTTCCTTACGCCATTTTACAAGGTAATCGTTGACTTTGGCACAGCGGTCTTTGCAGCCGATTAATGGAATGATTCCAAGTGCTCCTACTGGAATGTTTTCATAATTGAGATCTTTACGGTGTAACATTAGTGTTCCTCCCTATTCATTAGTTTCTTTTTAATGCGAATGTCATCGCCAATTAATTTGAGCATCCTGTAGTTACTTGTTATGCGAGAGAATGTACGTTCAGAATAGTACTCTACAAAGGTATCTAATGCAAGGTTCGTAGAAATAATTGTAGATTTTCTTCTGAGAAGCCGTTCATTCAAGCATAGGAACAACCGGGATGTAGTAAATGCGTTAGGAAGCTCTGTTCCCAGGTCGTCAATGATGAGTAAATCGCAGTCAAAGATATGAGCGTTCATAGCTTCGGCCGCATCATCTTTTCCGAATTTACTTTTTTCGAAGATGTCGAATAATTCAAAAGCGGTAAAGTAAATGACGGAATAAGTTTTATCAATCAATTCCTTGGCAATACAGTTGGAGAGAAATGTTTTTCCGACTCCCGTATCTCCATAAAGGAATAAATTGCGAGGTTCTTCACCAAAATGCTCTGCGAATTGTCTGCAGACTGCAAGTGCTTCGCGCATTGTGGTAAGAGAGCTTCGTCCGGTTTTTGGATCCACATAATTATCGGAGTAGTAATCCAGACGAAAGGTATCAAAATTTTCTTTTTTAAGAATTTCTTTTAAATTCGATTGCGCATAAAGCAACTCAATAGTTGCTTTTTTGAAACAAGCACATTTTTTATTGCCAATATATCCGGTATCTTTACATAAAGGACAATCATAAGATTCTTCCAAGTAATATTCCGGATAACCATATTCTTTTAGAAGAGCTGATTTTTCTTGTCGAAGCGCTCCAATCTGCGAGCGGAGCGTATCCAAAGCGCTTGTATCGCCATCTAAAAGTTTTTTTGCTTGTTGCACACTAAGAAAAGAAATGGAGTTTTCCAATTCCTTTACTTTCGGTATTTTATCATAGATTTCTTTGTAGTGCTGAAGTAAAACAGTCTGATTGCGCAGCTGCTTTTCTTCGTAACTGCGCATGATCAGATCATATTGAGCATTCGTTAGTGCCACGATAATCTCCCTTTACTGACTTAAGAGTTGTTTTTCTAAAGAATCATAGTCGTAAGTACGACCTTCAAAGTTGTTGAATTTATTTTTACCGGAAGAACGGGATTCGGACTTTCTTGAAGCAACAGTTTGCTTATGTGCCAAATCAAGACGATCCAAATCAGATAAATGATGGACATTGGAAGTTCTCCACTTTTTTAAAATAGAGTCTGCATATTCGAAATTTGGCTGATGAAGTTTGGCCATTGTTCGATTACAAGCTTCTATCACAATGTCCAATGTAAATCCATACTCAGATGTCCATTTGTTAATATATGTAAGTTCCGGTGCTGCAGGCCCTCTTCCTTTGATCCCGAATGCATTTAAAACGGAATAACAGTTTTTGTTATAAAAAGAAGAATGGTTTTTTGCCTGATCTACAGTTGAAATGTTAGCTTCGGACCACGCAAGAGCAACTTTTTGAATATAATGCATACTTTTATGACCATTTTCTACACAATATTCAATTAGATACTCTACCAGGTCTGCTGAAAAATGAAGCCCATCATAAAAATAGTTAATTGTTTCTATATCTTTTGGAGAAAGTGTTTTCCCAAGATACTGTTCCGCAACAAAAAGCAGAGACTTCAATTCCTTACGATTGCGAAATGGTTCGATATTTGTAGGCTCTGAAGGGGAAGGTTCAGAAGCAATAACTTTTGCAGGAACAGGTTCGGGAATTGTTTCTATAACCGCCTCTTCTACAGTTGCCTCTTCTACAGATGCAGATCCCATAGCAATTCCGCTGATATTGCCACTGGCATCATATTCAATTCCAAGAAGTCCTTCTTTCTGCCAATAATTCAATGCCCTTAAAATATCTTTTTCTGTATTTTGCAGGCAATCCGCAATCGTTGAGATTGTAAGAGGCATACATGGATTGTGCAAATGGCGAAGCAAGAATAAATAAACCTTCACAAATTCTCCATTAGCATCTACCATATGCTGATCTATAAATTCATTCTCGATCAAAGTCGAGTCCGTCTGAAATTGATTGCGTAATTTTAAAGTTTTCATTGTATCTTCTATCCCTTCAATTATAAATATACTCTGCTTGTGTATGCGTATTATAACACCAGAATTGTTTGGGACAAAGAACTTTTACGTGGAAAACCCAGCTTTTTTGTGGATAAAAAAATTGGGGATAATGGGGATAACTATTGGGAAAGAATGGATTCTCCAACGTTTACAACGTCTCCGGCCCCCATAGTTATCAACAAATCACCGTGGATACATTTTTCCATGACAAATTTTTCTACATCAGAAAAACTTGGGAAGTAATATACATCTGCTCCGGATTTTTTCAATTCTTCTGCCAAAAGTTCCGAAGACATTCCCAAAGTGTCTGTTTCTCGTGCGGCATAGATATCAACAAGAATGATATGATCTGCAAGAGAAAGTGCTTCTGCAAATTCATGGAAGAATGCTTTTGTACGTGTATAAGTATGAGGCTGGAAAATACACCATGTCTCTCTGTGTGGATAATGATTCACAGAAGTCAGAGTTGCTTTAATCTCTGTTGGATGGTGTGCATAATCGTCAATAATCGTTACGCCATTTTTTTCGCCCTTGTATTCAAAACGTCGGTTTGTTCCTGTGAAAGATAGAAGTCCTTTTTGAATAGCTTCCATAGGAACAGCTGTAAGTTCACCGGCTGCAATGGCGGAGAGTGCATTGGAAACATTGTGGTCTCCGGTTACAGAAAGTGTAATGTGTGCTGCAAATTCGCCATAGCGGTAGAAATCAAAAGAAGTACGTCCCATGTCATCGTAAGTGATATTTTGAGCAGAATAATCTGCACATTCTGTCAAGCCATAGGTGATGACGCGGCAGGAAAGACCTTCTGTGATCGTATCCATTTTTTCGATTTCACGATTGATAATAAGAGTACCGTCTTCTGGAAGAAGTTTTGCAAATTCGTGGAAAGAATTGCGAATATCATCAATATCTTTGAAGAAATCCATATGATCTTCTTCTACGTTTAGGATAATGCTGATCTTTGGAAAGAAATGTAAGAAACTATTCGTGTATTCGCAAGCTTCTGTAACGAATACGTCGGAATTTCCTACACGGATATTGCCATTGATGGCTTTTAAAATTCCACCGACAGAAATTGTCGGGTCTTTTTCTCCTGCCAAAAGAACGTGGGACAGCATGGAAGTTGTTGTGGTTTTTCCATGAGTTCCGGCTACTGCAATCGGTGTTTTATAGTTTAACATAAGCTGACCTAAAAGCTCAGCTCTTGTAAGCATAGGAATATTTTTCCGCTTTACTTCTTTGAATTCTTCATTATCTTCGTGAATAGCTGCAGTATAAACGACAACGTCGATTCCATCAATGATATTGGATGCTTTTTGACCGTAAAATACAGTAGCGCCTTTTTCAGTTAAGTGATCTGTCAGGGCAGATTCTTTATTATCTGAGCCGGAAACGGTAAATCCTTCTTTTAAGAGGATTTCTGCAAGTCCGCTCATGCTGATGCCACCAATACCTATAAAATGCACATGGATCGGCGTCTGAAAATTTATTTTATACATAAAATACACTTCCTATTCTATTTTTTTTCACTTTTTAATCATATTTTCCCATTTACTCTTATATTATAACTATTGTATGGAAAAAAGCCAAGCCATTTCCTTTTGTTATATTTAGATAAAAAAATTCAAAATTATGAAAAATATTTGTAAAAAATGTTCACTAAATGAAATGGTTATGCTGTAATGATAACACTATTACTGGAAGAGGGGCGATGACATGATAAAAAAAGAAATGATTGCGATGCTGTTGGCAGGTGGACAAGGCAGTCGTCTTGGTGTCCTGACTGCAAAAGTGGCAAAGCCCGCAGTTGCTTTTGGCGGTAAATACAGAATTATTGATTTTCCGCTAAGTAACTGTATCAATTCGGGAATTGATACAGTCGGAGTATTGACACAGTATCAGCCATTACGACTGAATACACATATTGGAATCGGAACCCGTGGGATTTGGATCGTAACGTAGGAGGCGTAACAGTATTGCCGCCGTACGAGAAGAGTACAAGCAGTGAATGGTACACAGGTACGGCAAATGCGATTTACCAGAATTTAGATTATATGGAAACATACAATCCGGATTATGTTTTGATTTTATCTGGTGATCATATTTATAAAATGGATTATGAGGTTATGCTTGATTTTCATAAAGAAAACAATGCAGACGTTACGATTGCAGCAATGCCTGTTCCGATTGAGGAAGCAAGCAGATTTGGAATTGTAATTACAGATAGTGAAAAGAAGATTGAAGACTTTGAAGAGAAACCGAAGAATCCGAGAAGTAACCTTGCGTCTATGGGAATCTACATATTTAGTTGGCCGGTACTTCGGGATGCGTTAAAAGAATTATCCAGTCAGCCAAATTGTGATTTTGGAAAACATATTATTCCATATTGTCATCAAAATCATAAAAGACTGTTTGCATATGAGTATAATGGTTATTGGAAAGATGTAGGAACATTAAGCTCTTATTGGGAGGCCAATATGGAGCTGATCGATATTATTCCGGAGTTTAATTTATATGAAGAATTTTGGAAGATATATACAAATTCCGGTTCACTTCCACCGCAATATGTTTCTGAAAACTCAGTGGTGGAGAGAAGTATCATCTGCAACGGTGCGGATATTTACGGAGAAGTACATAATTCAATTATTGGCTCCGGCGTAACAGTTGGAAAAGGAACAGTAATCCGGGATTCCATTGTTATGAGCGATACTAAGTTTGGTGAAAATTGCGTGGTAGATAAAGCAATCATCGCAGAAGATGTCGTGATTGGAGACAATGTTACACTCGGAATAGGAAGTGATGTACCGAATAAAGTGAGACCGGATATTTACAATTCGGGTCTTGTGACGATCGGTGAGAAGACAGTCATTCCGTCAGATGTCCAAATCGGAAAAAATACCGCCCTTAGTGGTGTTACATCCAAAGAAGATTATGTGGGTGGAGTGCTTGAAAGTGGTGAAACATTAATAAAGGCAGGTGACATGTAGTATGAAAGCAGTAGGAGTTGTTTTGGCAGGTGGAAATAGCCACAAGATGCGGGAATTGACACATCGTCGTGCAGTTGCAGCTATGCCAATATCAGGAAGTTATAGATGCATTGATTTTGTACTCAGCAACATGACGAATTCTCATGTTCAAAAAGTGGCAGTATTGACACAGTACAATTCAAGATCATTGAACGAACATTTGAATTCCTCCAAATGGTGGAATTTTGGAAGAAAACAAGGAGGATTATTCGTATTTACACCAACGATTACGAATGATAATGGGTACTGGTACAGAGGAACCGCAGATGCGATTTATCAGAACCTTGATTTCTTAAAAAGATGTCATGAACCATATGTAATCATTGCTTCAGCAGATGCTGTATATAAATTAGATTACAATGAGGTACTGGATTACCATATCAAGAAGAATGCAGATATTACAGTTGTATGTAAAGATTTAGAACCGGGAGAAGATGCGAGTCGTTTTGGAACGATCAAGATGGATGAAGAGTGTCGTATTCATGAATTCGAAGAAAAGCCAATGGTGGCAAATTCACATACGATTTCTACCGGAATCTATGTTCTTAGAAGAAGACAACTGATTGATTTGATCGAGAGATGTGCCGAAGAAGATCGGCATGATTTTGTAACAGATATTTTAATCCGTTATAAGAATTTGAAAAAGATTTATGGCTATAAGATGAAGAATTACTGGAGCAATATAGCAACAGTAGATTCATATTATCAAACGAATATGGATTTCCTAAAACCGGAGATTAGAGAATACTTCTTCAAGCAATTGCCGGGAGTGTATTCAAAAGTATCTGATCTGCCGCCGGCAAAATATAATCCGGGTGCGGTTGTAAAGAATAGTCTTGTGGCAAGTGGATCAATTATCAACGGAACGGTTGAGAATTCTGTATTATTTAAAAAAGTATTTGTCGGAAACAATTGTGTAATCAAGAATTCCATTATTTTGAATGATGTATATCTTGGCGATAATACATATATTGAAAATTGTATTGTGGAAAGTCGAGACACAATTCGGGCAAACACTCGCCACGTTGGAGAAAACGGCGTGAAAGTGGTTGTAGAGGAAAGCGAGAGATACGCATTGTAATAAATAGAGGGAGGCAAAAGATATGCAGATTACAGATGTACGAGTTAGAAAAGTGGCAAAAGAAGGGAAATTAAAGGCAGTAGTATCCATTACAATGGACGAAGAATTTGTAGTACATGATATTAAGGTCATTGAGGGTGAAAAAGGATTATTTATTGCAATGCCAAGTAAGAAAGCAGTTGATGGAGAATACAGAGATATTGCACATCCAATCAATTCTGATACAAGAGAAAGAATTCAAAGTACAATTCTTGCAAAATATGAAGAAGCATTACTTGCTTCAGATGAAGAAGTATAAGAAATAAAATGAGATGACTAGGTCCGGCAGGGAATATCCTGCCGGATTTTTAGTGTCGAGACACCAAAAAAAGACTTGACTTTCTCATAAGGTATGGTATTCTAGAGACATTTCCTGTGGAATTCTTTCCGCAGAATCATTCAAGCTGAACGGCATCTTTTATTTCGGGCTTATTTCTGAGCATGCTCCGATTGAAAAAGAAAAAATTAACAACGTAAAGGAGGAACTCTATGCTATACTAGAAGAAGCATAGTCAATTAAGGAATAGTAATATGAGAGAAAAGATTAAAGTATTATACGAAGATGAGTCGATTCTCGTCGCTTACAAGCCTGCGGGAGTGGCAACACAGACAAATAAGACAGGTGAAAAAGATATGGAAAGTCTTTTGAAAAATTATATTTATAAGCAAAAGAAAGTGAAAGAGGTTCCGTATTTGGCAATTATTCACCGATTGGATCAGCCGGTAGAAGGTATTCTTGTATTTGCAAAAGAAAAAAATGCAGCGAAAGAATTGAATCGACAGCTTCAGACGAAAGGTTTTGGAAAAGAGTACAAGGCAATCGTATGCGGAAAACTTCCGGAAGAAAAAGGAAAACTTAAGGATTATATGATCAAAGATACGAAAGAGAATCGGGCATATATCTGCTCGAAGGAACGAGAAGGAGCAAAAGAAGCGGTTTTGTATTATGAACTGTTAGGAGAGAGGCAAGACGGAACAAATCTTGTGCATATTTGTCTGGAGACAGGAAGATTTCATCAGATTCGGGTACAGATGGCCAATATAGGCTGTCCGCTTTTAGGAGATGCAAAGTATAATCCAATGGTAGAGAAATCGGGGCGTTGGGAACAAATAGCCCTTTGTGCCTATAGACTGCAGTTTCGACATCCTCGGACAGGGAGATTGATGGAATTTGAAATTGAACCGAAAGGAGAAGCTTTTCGTGAAAGGGCACTTGACAAAGAATGAAAATTCCCGTAAAATTACGAGTAATCATTCATAAAAGTGACGCTGAAGAGGGATAGTATATACAGGATATGCTACAGAGAGAAGCCGGTTGGTGAAAGGCTTTGCGAGGAATGTATAGAACCTGCCTTGGAGTCTCTGTGTGAAAGCGCAGCGCATGCCAGCGTTATGGGCAGCAGAGAGAATTGCGAGATACAGGTATATGGCTCGCGATTAATTAGGGTGGTACCGCCGAGATTTTCGGTCCCTTATGGGATTGAAAGTTTCGGTGTTTTTGTTTATAAATCATATTTTTACGAAGAAAACTTTCAGTCCGTAACTGAATTATAGATTAAGAAAGAGGAGAGAGTGCTATGGCAAAGGAAAAGAAATTTGTAGAAGCAATCACATCAAGAGATGAAGATTTTGCACAATGGTACACAGACGTCGTAAGTAAGGCGGCTTTGTGTGACTACACAGATGTAAAAGGTTGTATGGTTTATCTTCCAAATGGTTATGCAATCTGGGAGAAGATGCAGGCAGACCTTGATAAGAGATTCAAAGAGACAGGCGTTGAGAACGTATATCTTCCAATGCTGATTCCAGAGAATCTTCTTCAGAAAGAAAAGGATCATATCGAAGGATTCGCGCCAGAAGTTGCATGGGTAACGCATGGGGGTAATGAACCGCTTCAGGAAAGAATGTGTATCAGACCAACATCTGAGACATTATTCTGCGATCATTGGAGCAAGACAGTACAGTCTTACAGAGATCTTCCGAAAGTTTGGAATCAATGGTGCTCCGTACTTCGGTGGGAAAAAACAACAAGACCTTTCTTACGTTCCAGAGAATTCTTATGGCAGGAAGGTCATACGATCCATGCGACATACGAAGAAGCAGAAGACCGTGCACTTTTAATGCAGAAAGTATATAAAGAATTTATCGAAGAAAGTCTTGCAATTCCACTCGTTGCAGGTAAGAAAACAGACAGTGAAAAGTTTGCTGGTGCAGAAGATACGTATACAGTAGAAGCATTGATGCACGATGGAAAAGCATTGCAGGCAGCAACAAGCCATTTCTTCGGAAGCGGATTTGCAGATGCATTTGATATCAAATATTTGGATAAAAACAATGAACTTCACAGCGTATACGAGACATCTTGGGGATTAACAACAAGAATGATTGGCGCGATCATCATGGTACATGGTGATGACAGCGGTCTGATTCTACCTCCAAGAATTGCACCGATTCAGACACGTGTGATTCCAGTTGCACAGCATAAGGAAGGCGTTCTTGAAAAGGCAACAGAGCTTATGAACGCATTAAAAGCAGCAGGATACACTGTGAATATGGATGCATCTGATAAGAGTCCGGGATGGAAATTCAGTGAGCAGGAGATGCTTGGAATTCCAACACGTATCGAAATCGGACCAAAAGACATTGAAAAGAATCAGGTTGTTGTTGTAAGAAGAGATACTCGTGAGAAGATTGTTGTTTCTATGGATGAGATTACAACAAAACTTGGAGAAATTTTGGAGACAATCCAAAAAGACATGTTTGACAAGGCAAAAGCATTCCTTGATGCACACATTGATACAGCCGTTACAATGGATGAGATGATTGAAAAATTCCAGGAGAATCGTGGATTTATCAAAGCAATGTGGTGTGGCTGCGAGGAATGTGAAGAGGAGATCAAAGCTGCAACAGGCGGAGCGTCTTCACGATGTATTCCACCGGAGCAGGAACAGTTGTCAGATACTTGTATTTTCTGTGGAAAACCAGCGAAATATATGGTGTACTGGGGAAAATCATACTAGAATAATAAGGATGCAAAAGAGGATTGTGGGAGCACAATCCTCTTTAAGGATGTGAAGATAATTATGAAGATTATTTTGCCGGATAAAGTAAAGACAATTATCAATACTTTGTGCAGTCATGGATATGAAGCGTATGCAGTTGGTGGATGTGTTCGAGATTCTCTTCTTGGACGAGTGCCCGGAGATTGGGATATTACAACTTCAGCACAACCGGAGGAAACTAAAAAGTTATTTAAAAGAACATTTGATACGGGAATCGAACATGGAACAGTAACAGTATTGATTGATGGAGAAGGCTTCGAAGTTACGACATATCGAATTGATGGAGAATATGAAGATAGCCGTCATCCTTTGGAAGTGCAATTTACGAGAAATTTGGAAGAAGATCTGAAAAGAAGAGATTTTACGATCAATGCAATGGCTTATAATGATGAAAGCGGAATTGTAGATATTTTTGGTGGAATGCAAGATTTAGAGCGAAAAATCATACGGTGCGTTGGAAATGCAGAGGAACGTTTTGGGGAAGATGCCTTGCGTATATTGCGAGCTGTACGCTTTGCGGCGCAACTTGGATTTGAAATTGAAGAAGAGACAAAAGAAGGAATCAGAAAACTTGCTCCAACGCTTGCGAATATAAGTGCAGAACGAATTCAGGTAGAATTGGTGAAAATGTTAACTTCGGCAAATCCTCAATTGGTTCGAGAGGCATACGAATTGGGGATTACAAAGATTATTCTTCCGGAATTTGATCGGATGATGGAGACAGAGCAGGAAACACCGCACCATATTTATAATGTAGGAGAGCATACGATTCAAGCAATTGGAAATGTTCGAGCAGATAAGGTGCTGCGGCTTACGATGCTATTGCATGATATTGCAAAGCCCGATATGAAAACTGTTGATGAATCAGGAAAGGCTCATTTTAAAGGACATGCTTTCGAAGGAGAAAAAAGAGCGAAAGAGATTCTTAGAAGATTAAAATTCGATAATGATACTATGCGTAAAGTGACAAAACTTGTAGGTTTTCATGATGATAGAATACAGGCAAGAACAAACTGTGTGAGACGTGCGATGAATAAAATGGGAGAAGATCTGTTTCCGCTTTATTTAGAAGTTGCAGGTGCAGATATACTTGCGCAGAGTGAATATCATAGAGAAGAAAAATTGAGAAATCTGGAAGAAGTCCGCAATTGTTATGAGGAAATATTAGAAAAGAAGCAATGTGTTTCTTTAAAAACTTTAGCAATTACAGGAAGTGATTTGATTGCATTAGGGATGAAACCGGGTAAAGAAATTGGAGAAACATTAAACTGGTTATTGGACTTGGTAATTGAAGATCCAGAATTGAATGAGAAAAGAATATTAGAAGGGAAAGTGTCGGTGAAATAGTCCGGCACTTTTTGCATACTTGCCCTATTTTAGACATACATTAGAGAGAACAGTAAGAAATAGGGGGATATTATGAAAGATTACGGATTAGAAGTGCTGGAACAGTATGATATAGAGGTGAAGGAAGTTCGAAAAGTCAGGGGAGCTTTTCTGTGTGATACGGATGAGGGAGAGTTGCTTCTGTGTGAAACGAAAGTATCAGATAAAAAAACAGCCGGTTTGGAACGTTTGACAACACACATCATACATCACGGCTATTCAAAAGTGGACAGTATGTGGATGAATAGAGAAGGGGAATGGATTACAAAAGCAGGTGATGGAACACGCTACATATTGAAACAATGGTTTTTGGGAAGAGAATGTGATGTAAAAAAAGAGCGGGAAGTGCTGGAAGCGGTGCGGAATCTGGCAAGACTTCATAAAATAATGAAGCTTCCGGAAGAAGAGATTCTTGAATTTGAAAGTAATGATATTCGAGATGAGTTCCAAAGGCACAATAGAGAACTTAGAAAGATTAGGACATTTATTCGAAATAGAACGGGAAAAGAAGAATTTGAACGAGTGGTGTTGGAGAATTTTGAAGAAATGTATGCATGGGCAAAACATGCCGGAGACAGGCTTGCCGAGTCGGGGTACGAGAAACTTGTGGCAAGAAGTCGGGAAGAAGGTACAGTAGTTCATGGAGAATATAATTACCATAATATTCTTATGACACAGCAAGGAATCGCGACAACAAATTTTGACCATTTTGCAAATGGAATACAAGCTTCGGATTTATATTATTTTATGAGAAAAATCTTGGAAAAGCATGAGTGGAATGTGGAGCTTGGAAGAGCGATGATGCGGGCATATCAGGATATTCGTCCACTCTCTGAAGAAGAGCAGGAGTACTTGGCAATCCGCTTTTCTTATCCGGAAAAATTTTGGAAAATCATGAACTCGTACTATCATTCAAATAAAGCATGGATCCCGGAAAAGAATGTTGAGAAACTACGGATTGCAATTCAGCAAAATGAGAAGAAGAAACGGTTTTTGGCGAGTATATTTTCTTTTCATTTATAGAAGACTGGTGTATAATATAAGGTAGAAATTACAGGAGGTACGAAAATATGGATTATCAGAAAGTGTATGAGGAATGGATTTCCGATTCATATTTTGATGAAGGTACAAAAGAAGAGTTGAAGGCAATCGCAAATGATGAGAATGAGATCAAAGAACGTTTTTATAAGAATTTGGAATTCGGAACAGCAGGTTTGCGTGGAATCATCGGTGCAGGGACAAACCGTTTGAATATCTATACGGTTAGAAAAGCAACACAAGGTCTTGCAAATTATATTTTGAAAAGAGATGCGAAGGATAGAGGAGTTGCAATTGCCTATGATTCTCGTCGTATGTCACCGGAATTTGCTGATGAAGCAGCGCTTTGCCTTGCGGCAAATGGAATCAAAGCGTATGTTTTTGATGCTCTTCGTCCAACACCGGAACTTTCTTTTGCAGTAAGAGAATTGCATTGTATCGCAGGAATCAATATTACAGCCAGTCATAATCCACCGGAGTATAATGGATACAAGGTATATTGGGAAGATGGTGCACAGATTACGCCGCCTCATGACAAAGGAATTATGGATGAAGTGGAAGCGGTAACAGATTATGCGAATGTGAAAACAATGTCCTTAGATGCAGCGAAAGAAGCAGGATTATATGAAACGATCGGTGCGGCGATTGACGATTCTTATATGGAAGCGTTAAAGAAACAGGTGATTCATCAAGATGCGATTGACGCAATGAATAAGGAACTTAAAATTGTATACAGTCCGCTTCATGGTACAGGAAACGTACCGGTTAGAAGAGTGCTGAAAGAACTTGGATTTGAAAATGTCTATGTAGTAAAAGAACAGGAACTTCCGGACGGAGAGTTCCCAACAGTTTCTTATCCGAATCCGGAAGCGGAAGAAGCATTTGAGTTGGGCTTGAAACTTGCAAAAGAAGTAGACGCTGATCTTGTACTGGCAACAGATCCGGACGCTGACAGATTGGGTGTTTATGTAAAAGATACGAAGTCAGGAGAATATCAAGTACTTACAGGAAATATGTCAGGCTGCCTTCTTGCAGATTACGAGATTAGCCAAAGGAAAGCGTTAGAAGGACTTCCGGCAGACGGTTGTCTTGTAAAATCAATCGTTACTTCCAATATGGCAGATGCGATTGCAAAAGAATACGGAGTCAGACTGATCGAAGTGTTGACAGGATTTAAGTATATCGGCCAGCAGATCTTGGAATTTGAAACAACAGGAAAAGGAACCTATTTGTTTGGATTTGAAGAAAGCTATGGATGTCTGATCGGTACGCATGCGAGAGATAAAGATGCGATCGTAGCGACAATGGCTCTTTGTGAGGCTGCGGCTTATTATAAAACATTGGGCAAGACTCTTTGGGATGCTATGATCGACATGTTTGACAAATATGGATACTATAAGGATGACATTAAGGCGATTACATTAAAAGGTATCGAAGGACTTGCTAAGATTCAGGAAATTCTCGAGACTCTTAGAAAAGAACCACCAACAGCATTTGGAGAATTCAAGGTATTGAGAGCAAGAGACTATAAAGCGGATACGATCAAAGACCTTGAGACAGGAGAAGTTGTTCCAACCGGACTTCCAAGTTCCAATGTATTGTATTATGATTTGTCGGATGATGCATGGGTTTGTGTAAGACCATCCGGTACAGAACCGAAAGTAAAATTCTACTTTGGAGTGAAAGGAACTTCGTTAGAAGACGCACAATTAAAATCTGAAGGTTTGGGCAAATTCCTTCTTGAAATGATAGATAAGATGCTATAAATGCTTGACAAATGGGCGTAAAATCGGTATAACAGTATTTAGAGCCGTCCACGGAGATTGCTTAGGAATTTATAGAATCCAGCGTGATTTTGTAGACATAATTATAGGAGGTATATATCCATGAACAAAACAGAATTGATTGCAGCAGTTGCTGACAATGCAGAATTATCTAAGAAAGACGCAGAAAAGGCTTTGAAAGCATTTGTTGATGTAGTTACAAGCGAACTGAAAAAAGGTGAAAAAGTTCAGTTAGTTGGTTTTGGTACATTTGAAGTAAGTGAAAGATCAGCAAGAGAAGGAAGAAATCCGCAGACAGGTAAGACAATGAAGATTGAGGCTTGCAAAGCTCCAAAATTCAAAGCAGGTAAGGCTTTAAAAGATGCTGTAAACGAATAAAGAAAAGTTTAAAATAGAGGACAAGACGTCCTCTATTTTTTGTGGCATGGGCAATTTTATAGTATAGAAGCATAACAGGAGGATATATGAGATTAGATAAGTTTTTGAAAGTTTCCCGTTTGATCAAAAGAAGAACGGTCGCAAATGAAGCATGTGATGCGGGGAGAGTTCTTGTGAACGGAACAGTAGCGAAGGCTTCTGTAAAGGTAAAAGTGGGAGATATCATTGAGATTCAGTTTGGAACAAAAAGTGTCAAGGTAGAAGTGCTGGATATTCAAGAGACAACAAAAAAAGAAGAAGCAAAAGAACTGTTTAAATATTTGTAAAGTATCATAATTTCACGCGCCCTTTCATATAATAAGAGAAAGGAACAAGTTGTCTGAAAAGCAGCAGAAAGGGTGTGTACATAATTTGGAAGAAAGACAGATGCCGAAAGCACATAAAATAGTGATCAACAATCGGAAAAGTAGTGTTGTGACAGGAGTATTAGATGTGCTTTCTTTTGATCTGAATGAGATTTTACTGGAAACAGAGCAGGGAATGTTGATGGTAAAAGGAACAGACATGCATGTGAATCGTCTCAGTCTTGAAAAGGGAGAAGTAGATCTTTCCGGAAATATTGACAGTATTGCATATTCAGAAATTCATGCGAAAGGAAAAACAAGCGAGAATTTGATCGCGAAGTTGTTCCATTAAAATAGTATGCTGGGCTTGGAACAAGAATTGGATATATTTGTACATGCAGTAATTTCAGGGATTTTTGTATATGGAAGTTATACGGGGATAAGGCTGATACGAAGACTCATAAAGCATAGTATTTGGGCGATTTCCGTAGAAGATTTTCTTTTTTGGGTTGCGACAAGTCTGTATCTGTTTATTTGCATATATAAAACGAGTGGCGGAAGTGTGCGTTGGTTTTTTGTGGTGGGTGTTCTGATCGGGATGGCATCTTTAGCGTTTGGAATATTTTTGCTGGGGAAAATGTGGAGGAAAATCAAGAAAAGTGTTGATAAATCTTCCGAAACAAGATAAGATATTTTTATATTATGGATTGAGCTTGATGATAGAAAACGATAAATGAGGAAGATAAATGAAGAAAATGAAACAAAAAAGAGCGCGTGAACGCCGTAAGCAGCAGCTTCAGCACCACAAGCGAAGCGTATTACTCGTTGTTTCTGCATTGGTACTCTTGATCGTGGTCATAGCAGTAGACAGTTTTTCGCTTCGTGCGAAGAACAATGCATATCAGAAGCAGGAAGCAGAGCTTAGAGATCAGATTGAAGAGGAAGAACAGAAAGCAGAAGATATTGAAGAGTTTGAAGAGTATGTAAAGACTGATAAATATGTGGAAGATAAGGCGAAGGAAAAACTAGGACTTGCATACCCGAATGAGATTTTATTTAAAGCAGAATAAGAGAAAATTACAAAAGATAGATTGTGTGAACGCGCAATCTATCTTTTTTTGATATTGAAGGGAGAACGATATGAAGACAGGATATAATCCGTATGTAGTACAGATGGATAAATTTGCCACATCATTGCATCATTTATCTGATACATTTTTAAGGCTGGAGGAACATAGAGGCGGATTGACACAGACGGAAACAGAAAATATTTTTTTGGAAATTGATGAGAAAGTTTGTAAAGATTGCGAAAAACGACATTGGTGCATGGGTGAAAATACTATTTTTACATATCAGATGGTGTACGAGATTTTGTCGGCAGTAGAAGAGTCGGGATTAGAACTGGATATAGAGATTAAAAAGAAATTACAAAAGAAATGTATTCAGGCTCCAAGATTTTTGCGGGAGACTCTGGAGATATTTCAAGGGGCGAAAAAAAATCTTTTGTTCAACAACAGGCTTGCTCAGAATCGAGAAGGCTGTGCAGTACAATTAGATTCTTTTGCAAAAATGATTCGTCATGCTACAAGAGAACTGGATGCGGCAATATTTTCAGACGAAGCAATGGAAAAAAGGATACAAAGCCGTTTTCTCAAGATGGGAGTGCGGCTTTTAAGCAGCGTGTTTCTTGTGACTCCGGAAGGGAAATATGAAATTCATGTGACGGTTCGATCGAAAAAGGGTCAATGTGTTACGACAAAAGAGCTGCTGAAGAATCTGTCGGCGGCAGTTGGAAGAAAAATGATTCCTCAAGAGGGAGAGAGGCCGATTATTGGTCAGGAATACTGTACGCTTGTGACAATGGAAGGACCCAAATATCATACGCTGCAGGGGGTTGCGAAGATTGGAAAAGGGTGCGAGAAAATATCCGGGGATAATTTTTCGATGCTGGAACTTCCGGGTGGAAAAAATGGAATGATTCTTTCAGATGGAATGGGTTCCGGAGAGAGAGCATTTCGAGAAAGCGCGATGGTAGTCGAAATGTTGGAAGAGCTATTGACTGCCGGATTCCCGAAGGAGACGGCGATTCAGATGATGAATACAGCGCTTGTTATGGGGCGGGAGGAAATACGTTTTTCTACAATTGATATGAGTGTGTTTGATCTCTATACAGGTCAATGTGAATTTGTGAAAGCAGGAGCGTCTACTACATATATTAAAAGAGGAGAGAAGGTAGAAAGAATCAGTTCCACCAGTCTTCCGATCGGCGTCGTACAGTATTTGGAGATTGAGACAACGAAAAAGCAGCTTCAAAGCGGCGATTTTGTGATTATGGTAACAGACGGAGTGTTGGATTCTCTTCCGGTAGGAGAGCAGGATTTGCTGATGGAGATGATCATTGGAGGGACGAAAGGGAATAATCCGAAGGAGATGTCGCATTATATTTTAGAGCAAGTGTTGGAGTGGACGGGGGAAGAACCGTTGGATGATATGACAGTGGCAGCGGCTGGAATCTGGAGTTTGGAAAAATAGAGGGAGGACTTGCATTTTGAAAAAGAATTCTATATAGTTGAACTATCAGTATAGAAGGATTTTAAGAGAATGGTGAAAAAAGTTGCTGCCTTTGTGGCAGAATATGAAATGATAAAAGAACAGGATAGAGTGATAGCAGGCATATCCGGCGGAGCAGATTCGGTATGCCTTCTTTTGATGCTCTTGGAATTAAGAAAGAATATTTCTTTTGATATCGTTGCGGTTCATGTGAATCATGGACTTCGAGGAGATGAGGCGCTTCGTGATGAGCATTATGTGAAAGTGTTATGTGAAAACTATCAGATTCCTTTGGAAATCTATCATAAAGACGTAGAATTATTTGCACAAAAGAGGAAACAATCATTAGAAGAAGCGGGAAGATATGCAAGAATAGAAGCGTTTCAACAGGCGGTTGCGAAATATAAGGGTACTAAAATAGCGCTTGCCCATCATATGAATGACAATGCAGAGACGATGCTTATGAATCTTGCCAGAGGAAGCGGGCTTGCAGGACTTACAGGAATCCGGCCGGTAAACGGTATTACGATTCGTCCGCTTCTTTGCCTAGAGAGACAAGAGATTGAGAGCTTTTTGACATCTCGAAAGATTTCTTATTGTACTGATGTGACGAATGGTTCCGATGATTATACGAGAAATCGGATTCGTAATCATGTGCTTCCGTTTTTAGAACGAGAAGTAAATGAGAAGACGGTAAGTCATATGGCAGATACAGCGGAACAAATTTTGAAAATTTGGGAATACATGGAAGAAGAAACAGAGATTTATTATAAGAAAGTCGTAGAAAAGACAGAGAAAGGCCTTCTTATTAAAAAAAGTGAGTATATGGGGATCCCGGAAGTTTTTCAAGGGCCGCTTTTGAAACTGGTATTGAAGAAGATGGCACAAAGGGAGCAGGATATTCATAGAATCCATATTTTGAGTCTGGATGAGTTAATGGAAAAGCAGACGGGAAGAAAAATCAATCTTCCGTATGGAATTGTAGCAGAGCGGTGTTACGAAGGAATTCGGATTCTGAATGAAGAAAAAAAAGAAGAACATATCGTCTGTGAAGTGATAGATTTTGAACGGGAATCCGGTTTGCATATCAATGATCAGGTGTTTTCTTTTGAAATCTTGAAAACTGATGCCAGGCAGGAGGAAAAAGTCTACACGAAGTACTTTGACTATGATATAATAAAACGTACGATAACACTTCGAACTCGTAGAGCCGGAGATTATATTACGATCGATGGGGAAGGAAGAAAACAGAAGCTAAAATCATTTTTTATTAATGAGAAGATTCCACAAGAGGAAAGAGACCATATTCTGCTATTGGCAGAAGGAAGTCATGTGCTATGGGTAATTGGTTATCGGCGAGGGCATGCATATTATGTGGGTCCCAATACAGAAAAAATAGTGAAGATTACAATGAACAAAGGAGAAGATAAAGATGGCAGAGACAATTAAAGTAATGATTCCAGAAGAAGAAGTAGACGCAAAGATTAGAGAGTTGGCAGAAAAGATCAGCAAAGATTATGAAGGAAAACAAGTGCATCTTGTTTGTATCTTAAAAGGAAGTGTATTTTTTACATGTGAGCTTGCAAAGAGAATTACAGTTCCGGTTTCTATGGATTTTATGAGCGTAAGCAGCTATGGAGATGGAACAAAATCAAGTGGTGTTGTTAGAATCGCAAAAGATTTGGATGAGACTTTGGAAGGAAAGGATGTTCTCGTGATTGAGGATATCATTGATTCAGGAAGAACTTTGTCTTATCTTTTAGAGGTTCTCAGTAAGAGAAATCCGGCAAGCATGAAGCTTTGTACGCTTTTAGATAAACCGGATCGTCGTACGCATGAGGTACATGTAGATTATGTGGGATTCAATATCCCGGATGAGTTTGTTGTAGGCTATGGTCTCGACTATGCTCAGAAATATAGAAATCTACCATACATCGGTGTTGTAGAAGGTGTGGAGTAGGAAGGAGTAACAAAAATTGAATAATAATAAGAACAAAGGCATGAGTGGATTTTCGCTGATGCTGCTTATCGTCATGTTTGCGCTTGTGTGGTGGTCTTTGTCTCAAAGCACAAACGGAAGACAGAACTATACGTACAAAGAGATGAAAGCGGATATTGAAAGCGGTGAGGTGAAAGAGGTCGTAATCGCGCCGGATGAGGGTGGAGTTACCGGTAAGATTAAAGTAACAACAGACAATGGTGAGCAGAAATCGCTTTACGTAGTAGATTTGTCGGAAGTGAAAGAGCTTTTGGATGAAGAAGATGTAGATTATGAGACGCTTGGAGTTCCGAAGGAGAGCTGGTTCATGACGACGGGATTTCCTACGCTTATCACAGTTGGAGCTGTCTTTTTTATCTTTATGATGATGAATCGTCAAGTAGGCGGAGCAGGCGCCAAGGCAATGAATTTTGGGAAGAGCCGTGCAAAACTAAGTACAGATAAGGATCGTAAGATTACATTTGACCAGGTGGCAGGGCTCCAAGAGGAAAAAGAAGAACTGGAAGAAATTGTAGATTTCTTAAAATCTCCAAAGAAATATATTCAAGTAGGCGCACGTATCCCTAAAGGAGTTCTTCTTGTAGGACCTCCGGGAACAGGTAAGACTTTGCTTGCGAAAGCTGTAGCAGGAGAAGCGGGAGTACCGTTCTTTTCTATTTCCGGTTCTGATTTTGTGGAAATGTTTGTAGGTGTGGGAGCTTCGCGTGTTCGAGATTTGTTTGAAGAAGCGAAGAAAAATGCGCCTTGTATCATCTTTATCGATGAAATTGATGCTGTGGCAAGACGAAGAGGAACCGGTCTTGGCGGCGGACATGACGAGAGAGAGCAGACGTTGAACCAGCTTCTTGTAGAGATGGATGGATTCGGAGTCAATGAAGGAATTATTGTGATGTCTGCTACAAACCGTGTAGATATTTTGGACCCTGCAATTTTACGTCCGGGACGTTTCGATCGTAAAGTTATGGTTGGAAGACCGGATGTAAAAGGAAGAGAAGAGATTCTTCGCGTACATGCGAAGGGAAAACCGCTTGGTGATGATGTGGAATTGCAGCAGATCGCACAGACAACAGCTGGGTTTACGGGCGCGGATCTTGAGAATCTTCTAAATGAAGCTGCGATCATAGCGGCAAAAGAAAATCGTGTCTATGTACAGCAGGCAGACGTAAGAAAAGCGTTTGTGAAGGTTGGAATTGGTGCGGAGAAGAAGAGCCGTATCATCTCGGAAAAGGAGAAGAAGATAACGGCGTATCATGAAGCAGGTCATGCGATTTTGTTCCATGTACTTCCGGATGTTGGACCTGTATATAGTGTGTCCATTATCCCGACAGGCGCCGGAGCAGCCGGTTATACAATGCCTCTTCCGGAAAAAGATGACATGTTTAATACAAAAGGCAAGATGCTGCAGGATATTACGGTATCTCTTGGAGGACGTATTGCCGAAGAACTTATTTTTGATGATATTACAACCGGAGCGTCACAGGACATTAAGCAGGCAACTGCAATGGCAAAATCTATGGTGACAAAGTTTGGTATGTCAGAGAAGCTTGGTCTGATCAACTATGACAACGATAGTGACGAAGTAGTGGTTGGACGTGATTTTGGTCACATTTCCAGAGGATATGGAGAAGAAGTGGCCGATGAGATTGATAAAGAAGTAAAAAGAATTATTGATGAATGCTATCAGAGAGCAAGAACGATTATCGAACAGCATAAGTCTGTGCTTCATGCCTGTGCAGATGAGCTTCTCAAAAAAGAAAAAATTACGAGAGAAGAATTTGAAGCATTGTTTGAGGAAACTGTATCTGAGGCATAAAGGGAGAAAGTATGAACAGACGGGCATTATTCAGTGATGGTACGGCAGGTTATATATGTCCATTTGAACCGATGGAGGGCGAAAAGGTCTCCATTCGGTTTCGTACTGCAAAGGATGACGTAGATAAAGTAACGATTATATCGGGCAACGAGAGAATCCCCATGGTAAAAAAGGAAACGGTAGGCGAATTTGATTTTTATTATGGGGGAAAATGCCTTGGAGGGGAAACGTTTTATTATCAATTTGAAATTGTGAGTGGAAACAAGCTTTGTTATTTTAATAAATGCGGAGTTTCAGACCATAATGTATATCGATATTATTTTTCTATCACACCGGGATTTTCTACGCCGAATTGGGCGAAAGGAGCGGTGATGTATCAGATCTTTGTGGATCGTTTTTATAACGGAGACAAAAAGAATGATGTGGAAAATGGAGAATACGTTTACATAGGGGAACCGGTAACGAAAGTGACGGATTGGAATAAGTATCCTGAAGCCATGGGAGTGCGGGAATTTTACGGCGGAGATTTGCAAGGAGTATTTGAAAAGCTGGATTATCTGCAGGAGCTTGGCGTGGAAGTGATATATTTCAATCCTTTATTTGTTTCTCCGTCAAATCATAAGTATGATATTCAGGATTATGATTATATTGACCCTCACTATGGAGTGATTGTAGAAGATGGCGGTGAGATTGTAGGCCACAATGTTAAAAATAATGTGCACGCAAGTATGTATCAAAAGCGAACGACATCGAAAGCGAATCTAGAGGCGAGTAACCAGTATTTTTGCCGGTTGGTAGAAGAGATTCACAGGCGAGGAATGAGAGTTATCTTAGATGGGGTGTTTAATCATTGCGGTTCTTTTAATAAATGGTTGGATCGAGAACATATCTATGAACGTCAGGAAGACTATGAAAAAGGAGCATATGTTTCTAAAGATAGTCCATATCATGATTTCTTCCATTTCACAGAAGATGAAGAATCGGATTGGCCGTATAATGGACATTATGATGGTTGGTGGGGACATGATACCTTGCCGAAATTGAACTATGAAGGTTCTGAAAAATTAGAAGAGTACATTTTGAATATCGGGAAAAAATGGGTATCACCGCCGTATAACGTAGATGGTTGGAGATTAGATGTTGCGGCGGATCTAGGCTATAGTAATGAGTATAATCATCAGTTTTGGAAAAAGTTTCGAAACGTGGTGAAAGAGGCAAATCCAAACGCGATCATTCTGGCGGAACATTATGGAGATCCGAGCGAGTGGCTTCAAGGTGATGAATGGGATACGGTGATGAACTATGATGCATTTATGGAGCCGATTACGTGGTTTTTGACCGGTATGGAAAAACATAGCGATGAGGAGAGACCGGAACTTTGGGGGAATGCCCAGTACTTTATAAATTCCATGAATCATCATATGGCTGCGCTGAAAACATCTTCGCTACAGGTTGCGATGAATGAGCTTTCGAATCATGATCATTCACGATTTCTTACAAGGACCAATCATATGGTGGGGCGTACAGGTACATTAGGACCGGAAGCTGCGAATGAATATGTTAGTATTCCTGTGATGAAGGAAGCTGTCTTGATGCAGATGACATGGATAGGAGCGCCGACGATCTATTATGGTGATGAAGCCGGTGTATGCGGGTTTACAGATCCGGACAACCGAAGGACATACCCATGGGGAAATGAGAATCAAGAGTTGTTAGCTTTTCATAAAGAAATGATTCGGATTCACAAGTCGTATGATGCTTTTCGGACAGGATCTATTATGATGCTGTACGGAGAACAGGATGTGCTTGCTTATAGCAGGTTTACGGATAAAGAACAGTTTGTGATCATTGTAAATAACGGAAGTGAACTGACAACAGTTACGGTTCCGGTGTGGCCGACCGGGTTGCCACAGAGAGGTGTGATGAGAAGACTCATTTATACGTATGATCAAGGATATACGATAGAACATGAGGAATATTTGATTCGTGATGGTGAAATCGTGCTAAATATGGGCAAATATTCAGCGATTGTCTTGAAGAATTATGAGTTGTAAAAATAATTCTTGCATTTTAATTAGAACTATGATAGAATAACAAATTGTTGGGACACATGTTCCAACATATGGATGGGTTCCCGAGTGGCCAAAGGGGGCAGACTGTAAATCTGTTAGCAACGCTTTCGGTGGTTCGAATCCACCTCCATCCATTTGAAAGAAAATTCTTTCATTCTTAGTATATTTTTGTTATAATATACCTAATTTCATAATGACGCGGGGTGGAGCAGTCTGGAAGCTCGTCGGGCTCATAACCCGAAGGTCGTAGGTTCAAATCCTGCCCCCGCAATTTAGACTTTTAAGTCTTATGCCCAGATAGCTCAGTTGGTAGAGCAGAGGACTGAAAATCCTCGTGTCGCTGGTTCGATTCCGGCTCTGGGCATTTCATTTTGGAAAGTAGTATGTTTTCCAGTATGAAATAAATAATTTAATAATATGGGGTATTAGCTCAGTCGGTAGAGCACTTGACTTTTAATCAAGTTGTCCGGGGTTCGAATCCCCGATGTCTCAGCCTTAAGAAGTGTTAGAAATAACACTTCTTTTTTTGTGTAGAAATGAAATAAATTGATAGAATTGAAGAAATGTTTGATAAACCTCTTTGAACTTGTTTAAATACACTAAAACGGATAAAAAAGTAGTTGATATTTTATCTATCATAGTGTATAATACAAAACAATGTGAAGTTAGAAGAAAAAGAGGAGGATTTTATCATGTCGAAGAGAGAAGATATCCATAAAGTACTTATTATTGGTTCAGGTCCTATTATTATTGGTCAAGCGTGTGAATTTGATTATTCAGGTACACAGGCTTGTAAAGCACTCAAAAAATTAGGGTATGAAATTGTATTGGTGAATTCTAATCCGGCAACAATTATGACAGATCCAGAGACAGCTGACGTTACTTATATTGAACCGTTGAATGTTGATAGAATAGAACAAATTATTGAAAAAGAAAGACCAGATGCTTTGTTACCAAATTTAGGTGGACAGTCGGGTCTTAATTTATGCTCTGAGTTAAATGAAAAAGGAATTCTTGATAAGTATGGAGTTCAGGTAATAGGCGTTCAAGTTGACGCAATCGAGCGTGGCGAAGATAGAATTGAATTCAAAAAGACTATGGATAGTCTTGGAATTGAAATGGCAAGAAGTGGAGTTGCATACTCCGTAGATGAAGCTCTTGCAATTGCGGATAAATTGGGATATCCGGTTGTTCTTCGTCCGGCATATACGATGGGAGGCGCAGGCGGAGGGCTTGTATATAACAAAGAAGAATTACGTACAGTTTGTGCCCGCGGACTGCAGGCAAGTCTCGTTGGACAGGTTCTTGTAGAGAAATCTATTTTAGGATGGGAAGAGCTAGAACTCGAAGTTGTCCGTGATGCAAAAAATAACATGATTACCGTATGCTTTATTGAGAACATCGATCCGCTTGGCGTACATACAGGAGATTCTTTCTGTTCAGCTCCAATGCTTACGATTCCGGAAAGTGTACAGAAGCGCCTTCAGGAAAAATCTTATAAAATCGTAGAATCCATTCAAGTAATCGGTGGAACAAATGTACAGTGGGCGCATGATCCAAAGACAGACAGAGACATTGTTATTGAGATTAATCCTAGAACTTCCCGTTCTTCTGCACTTGCATCAAAAGCGACTGGATTCCCGATTGCTCTTGTATCAGCTATGCTTGCAACAGGTCTTACTTTGGATGAGATTCCATGCGGAAAATACGGAACTTTGGATAAATATGTACCGGGTGGAGATTATGTAGTAATCAAATTTGCACGTTGGGCATTTGAAAAGTTCAAAGGTGTGCAAGATAAGCTTGGAACACAGATGCGAGCAGTTGGAGAAGTGATGAGCATTGGAAAAACATACAAAGAGGCTTTTCAAAAAGCAATCCGAAGTTTGGAGACAGGTCGTTATGGGCTTGGATATGCAAGAAACTTCCATGAGAAATCAAAAGAAGAATTGTTGAAAATGCTTGGAAATGCTTCAAGTGAGAGACATTTTATCATGTATGAAGCGCTTAGAAAAGGAGCGACGGTGGAAGAAATCCATGAGATTACAAAAGTGAAACATTGGTTTATTGAGCAGATGAAAGAATTGGTAGAGGAAGAAGAAAATCTTTTGACATATAAAGGAACAATTCCTTCTGACGAAACGCTTGTGCAAGCGAAAAAAGATGGATTTTCTGATAAGTATTTGAGTCAGATTTTAGATGTGGAAGAGTCTGAAGTCAGAGAAAAGCGACTTTCTATAGGTTTGGAAGAAGCATGGGAAGGAATTCATGTGAGCGGAACAGAAAACAGCGCTTATTATTACTCTACCTATAATGCAGAAGATAAGAATCCGGTAAGTACAGAAAAACCAAAGATTATGATCTTAGGTGGCGGACCAAACAGAATCGGTCAAGGAATTGAATTTGACTATTGTTGTGTACATGCATCTCTTGCACTTAGAAAGCTTGGATTTGAAACAATTATTGTAAATTGTAATCCGGAAACAGTCTCTACAGATTATGATACATCAGATAAATTGTATTTCGAACCTCTGACTTTAGAAGATGTATTAAGTATTTATAATAAAGAGAAACCTGTAGGAGTAATCGCACAGTTTGGAGGACAGACTCCATTGAATTTGGCAGCAGATCTTGAAAAAAATGGTGTGAAGATTTTAGGAACTTCTCCGTCTGTAATCGATCTTGCAGAAGATAGAGATTTATTCCGTGAAATGATGGAGAAACTTGAAATACCAATGCCGGAATCAGGTATGGCAGTTAATGTAGAAGAGGCGCTTGAGATTGCAGAGAAAATTGGGTATCCGGTTATGGTACGTCCTTCTTATGTACTTGGCGGACGAGGAATGGAAGTGGTATATAATCCGGAAAGTATGGAAGAATATATGCGGGCAGCAGTTGGTGTTACACCAGATCGACCAATATTGATCGATCGATTCTTAAATCATGCATTAGAATGTGAAGCAGATGCAATCAGTGATGGAACACATGCATTTGTACCGGCAGTAATGGAACATATTGAGCTTGCAGGAGTACATTCCGGAGATTCGGCATGTATGATCCCATCTCGACATATTTCTGAAGAAAATATTAGAACAATCAAGGAATATACAAGAAAGATTGCAGAAGAAATGCATGTGGAAGGTTTGATGAATATGCAGTATGCGATTGAAGACGGAAAGGTATATGTGTTAGAGGCCAATCCAAGAGCATCCAGAACAGTACCGCTTGTTTCCAAGGTATGCAATATTCGTATGGTGCCGTTGGCGATTGAAATCGTAACTGCAGAACTTACAGGAAGACCATCACCGGTTCCGAGCTTGAAAGAGAAATGTATTCCATATTATGGGGTAAAAGAAGCTGTATTTCCATTCAATATGTTCCAGGAAGTAGATCCGGTATTAGGGCCGGAAATGCGTTCTACAGGAGAGGTGCTTGGACTTTCTCACTTCTTTGGAGAAGCATTTTTCAAAGCTCAAGAGGCAACACAGAAGAAGTTACCTCTAAAAGGAAAGGTATTAATCTCTGTAAGAGATAAAGATAAAGAAGAAGTTGTGGAAGTGGCGAAGGACTATGTGGCAGAAGGATTCCAACTGTTTGCTTCCAAAGGAACATGTGCATGTCTACGTGAGGCAGGACTGGAAGTTACTTATGTGAAAAAACTTCAAGAAGGAAGACCGGATATGCTAGATCTTATCACAAATGGAGAGGTAGACCTTGTTATCAATACGCCAATTGGTAAGGAAGCACATGAGGACGACAGTTATCTTAGAAAAGCTGCTATTAAAGCAAAAGTTCCATATATGACAACCATTGCTGCGGCAAAAGCTACAATCAGCGGTATCAAATCTATGAAAAAACCTGGATGCGGTAATGTAAAATCATTGCAGGAATTACATGCTGAGATTACGGAATTATAAAAGGAAAAATAAGAAAGCAGCTGCTCTTTGATGTAACATCAAAAGGCAGCTGTTCTTTTTGTACAAAAATTTTATGGCATCTTGTGAGAAATTGCCGGAAAAGATAAGGTGATATTAGTTCCATAGCCGGGTTCACTTGTAATTTGAAAAGTGTTTTTTCCGGGATATAGGATATTGAGACGCTCTTTTACATTGGCAAGTCCGATTCGTGTTGCTGATTGGTGAGAGGCATTTTCATTTTTCATTGTTTTGGCAAGCTGCAAAGCATCCATACCATCACCGTTATCAATAATTTCACAAGATAGTTCTTGATCAATTAATGAAATGAATATACGGATGACTCCGGTTTTTGTTTCTTGAAATGCATGAAAAAATGCATTTTCGACTAGTGGTTGTAGAAGCAGATTTGGTATTTCAAGGGGCATACATTCATCATCTACAAGGACTTCGGCCTTTACCAATCCTCCATATCTTGGTTCTATGATTGAGATGTAGTTTTTTACATTTTTTACTTCATCTGCAACAGTGACCATCGTATTGTTTTTTCCAAGAGTGCTGCGCAGTAATGATATGAGAGCATCTATAATTGAGCAGGCATTGAAATCATTTTGTATCTCTATCAAGTGTTTCACACTATTTAAAGTATTATAGAGAAAATGTGGATTAATCTGCATTTGTAATAGATCCAATTCATCTTTTCTTTGTTTTTCATGTGCAGCATTTAATTCATCAAGATAGGAATGCAAGGTATCTGTCATTTTATTGTAAGATGTAGTGATCATTTTTATTTCTGCAGCGCCTTCCAATTCGGTTGTAGGTGTTGGGATATCCTTTGCTCCGGCCATATGATCTGCAAGTTTTCTGAGGGGAAGAAGATTCTTGCGTACAATCCAAATTATAGAAAAGAATACAAGTATAAGTGCCATTAAAATAATGAGGATTGTTGTAAATTCAGGGAAAAAACTTTTATAAATAGCCGATGTAGTAATTTTACTGATAATATATGAATCGTAGTAGGATATATAGCGAGATAAAATTATATCCCGATTTTTATCTCGTGTATAGTCTAAATTTTCTTTTTTATTTTTCTTTGCGATATCCAGTAGTTCATTATTTTTTAGACCAACATCTTCTGAATGATTGCTAGAGAGTATCGTTCCATCGGATGAAAGCAGTAAAATGTTATTATTTGCATTTACAATACTTTGGTAAAACTGTTTTAGGCTTATTTCAGGGATAGATATAAAAATTCCACCGCAAAGAGTACCATCTGCCTTAATTAAAGGCTGACATCCGAGTATAACAGCTGAATTTTCAGTAGAATATGAAATTCCTTGTGAAAGGGAATCATACACAATTCGATTGTTTTTCCGTGATTTTTGAAAAGCAGGAAGCTTTAACATATCTTCTGCTTTCATAGTTGGACCACCGTTTCCGGAACAGATTACAAATCCATTGACACCGGTAATGGTAATCTCATAATTAACCATTGCGTAAGGATTTGTTTTGAATAGATTTGCAATCTGATGTCGGACATTATATTCATCTAATACATTGTTGATTGGTTTCATTAAAAGATCTCCCAAATATGGTTTTTGCAAAATATTAGAGGAAATCTGGTAAATATGACTATGTACTAACTGAAGAGTAGCATCAGTTTGTTTTAAAATATCATGATTTGCTCGTATGGAAGCTTCTTCTGTTTGGCGGATATAGATTGCAGATACCGTCAATGTAGCAAATAAAAGAATAATGATCGTAATCGAAAAAATCGGCATCAATAATGTAAAAAGTATGGAGTTGTGCTTTTTTAAATATTTCATAAATTTATGCTCCTATGTCTGAGATATCATGCGGTTTCGATATTGAAGCGGGGTAATTCCAACAGATTTTTTAAATATTTTTCCAAAATAGCTTTGATCAGTATAGCCTATAGTTTCGCTGATATAGCTAATGCTGTAGGAAGTATTGGCAAGCATCTGTTTTGCTTGGCGGATACGAGTATCATTTAAATGCTCACTAAAATGTTTTCCAGTATTTTGGCTGATGTAGGCTGAAAGATAAGAATAATTCATATGGAGATAATTTGCTACATCATATAATGTTATTTGTTGAGAAAAATTATCATCAAGATAATGTTTCATTGCTTTTATAATAGGATCTTCTTTTTTAGGAGAGACGCAGAGAGAAGCAAGTTCTCTAAAAGCGCCTGCAATAGCATCATATATTTGTGTAAATGTGAGTGCATTATCAATCTGTTTGAAAAGCTTTAGCTCTATCAAACTTAATGACTGTGTTTGTTCTGTAGATTTTCGGAATTCTTTTAATGTCATATAAAAAGTGTGTTCTGCAAATTTGCGAAATCTGTACGGGTGAAAAGTATTCTGATTTTTATAAGTCTCTAAATAATTTAGTAAAAAGCGGCAGGCATCCTGTAACTGTCCATTAGAAATATAGGAATAGTATTCTTCTGAATTAAAGGCTTCTTTTGCAGAATAAGTTTCAGGCATCTCTGATTGTGAGAAGCACAGTTTGTCTTCATATAATATAGAATATTTGGTTATTTCATACATTTTTTCTGCGATTTCTTTTATTTGAGAAAGTGAATGAAATGGTAAACTTAATGCACAGCTGGTGTGACGTATATATTTTCTTAAATTATCCAAAATATTTTTTATTTGTAAATCAGAGTTAGTATCTGGGTATCCAATCAGGCAAATTGCGTGATTTAGTGTGGTATATGCAGCAAATACAGGAAGTTCGGAAGCAATAATAAACATCTCTTCTTGCAGATGATTTTCTGATTGAAAATCAGGCTGTGGGGAATCAATGAACAAAAGTAAGTATTGTTCAAAAGATATTCGGTTGCTTAGATAAGAACGTAATTCGTTGTAAGGGGGCTTAGCATATCCATCTAAAATCTGTCGGATCAATAGTCCGAATGTTTTCTCTGTTTCTGAAGAAGCTGATTTTTGTTTGGTGGAAAGAATTCGTTCTAAGCATGCGAGAATCTGCTCTTTTGAAACCTGACTTTTTAATATATAATCAGCCGCTCCGTATTGGAAAGCTTTTCTGACTTTGTCGTATTCGTCGAAATTACTTAGCATAATAACGGGAGGACCATTGTTAGAATGAAGTTGACGGACAAATTCCACACCATTTAAAATCGGCATTACCACATCGCAAAGAACAATATCAGGATTTAGTTCAGCACATAAATCAAGCCCTTCTTGTCCGTTAGATGCTTCCCCGATAATTGTATAGCCACAGGCATTCCAATCCATCATATATCGTAGTCCTTGTCGAAATATAAATTCGTCATCAATGATTAGTAATTTTTTCACAGTAGTCACCCTCTTATTTTTTTATTAAAAGCGTTCATTTGAAAGTAAATTGATTATATCATAAATGAATCTAAGGGAGCAAAGAGAACAAAAGAAATCAGAAAAAAGGCAAAATAAATACGAAAAAAATATTTAAATTTTGAAAAACAAAAAATACAACCAAAAAATATACAAAAAATCCTATATTTTTAGTGAATTGTTTTATACTATATAAGCATCAAACATGGTCATGAAAAAAGAAAGAGAGAGGGAAATATCATGAAAAAGAAGATAGTTGCAATGCTTATGGCAACAGCGATGATCGTGACAGGTTGCATAGGATGTGGAAGTTCTGATTCTGAGAAAAACGAAAAGAAAGCAGAGGATAACGGAAAGAAAAAAGTAACGGTTTGGGCTTGGGATGTTGAGTACAATATACCTGTTATGGAAGAAGCGGCAAAGCGTTATGAAGAAAAACATCAGGATGTAGATATTGAAGTGATGGAATATGCATATGATGACATTACACAGAAAATTAATACAAATTTGAGCTCGGGGATTACAGATGGGTTGCCAGAGATTATTTTAAGTGAAGATGCTAATGTGCAAAAATATCTTCAGTCATATCCGGGAGCATTTTTGGATATGAAAGATAAAGTAGATTTTTCTAATTTTGCAGATTATAAAGTGAAAGTATTATCTTTGGAGGAAGGAATTTATGGTGTTCCATTTGATATCGGAACAGAAGGTCTTTTCTACCGTAAAGATTATATGGAACAGGCAGGTTTTTCTGAAGAAGATCTTACAGATATTACATGGGATCAGTTGATTGAAATTGGAAAAACATTAAAAGAAAAAACAGGAAAAAATCTTATGACGTTAGATCCAAACAGTATGACAATCATGCGAGATTTTATGCAGTCATCAGGTACATGGTACTTTACACCGGAAGGAGAAATTAATATTGCAGGAAATCCGGTGATTGAAGAAGGAACAAGAATATATAAGGCTCTTATGGATAGTGGAGTTATCAAATTGACAACAAGTTGGGGTGAGATGGCAGCAGCATTAAACAATGGCGATGTTGCAACGATTACAAGTGGTTGTTGGATTGTACCTACAATTACAGCTCAGGAAGATCAATCAGGCCTTTGGAGAGTTACAAGAATGCCTAGACTAAATGTAGAAGGCGGTTCTAATTATGGTAATCGTGGAGGTTCTAACTGGCTTGTATTAAAAGATTCTGAAAATGCAGAGATTGCAGCGGACTTCTTGAATGAGATTTATGCAAATGATGTAGAATTTTATGAAACAATTTTAACAGATATCGGAGCAATCGGAGCTTATATACCTGCACAGTCAAGTGATGCCTATAATAAGCCGGTAGAGTATTTTGGCGGTGAAGCAATTTGGGCTAATTTTGCAGAGTGGGCAAAGAGTGTACCTCCAATCAATGTAGGTGTATATTCAGATGAAGCAGATTCTGTTTTAATTTCTAATATGCCGACAGTTTTGGATGGAAGCGTAAAAATTCCGGATATGCTGAAGACAGCAGAAGAACTTCTGAAATCACAAATTCAGTAATAAGAGAATTCTCTTTAAGAGATAAGAGATGGAGCGATATATATGAATAAAAAGAACACCGGAAAAATCCGGATTCATATCAATGGATGGGAATTTGTTATCCCCTCCATTGTATTATTTTTGTGGCTTACTTTGTGGCCTATGATTAATGCATTTTTGATGTCATTACAAAAAGGAAAAGGAACGGTAACACAGTTTGCCGGTATTGAAAACTATATTCGTCTGTTCCATGATCCGGTTTTTATAAGCAGCACGAAAAATACCATTCTTTATTTTGTAATTCAAGTACCGATCATGCTTATTTTGGCATTGATGATTTCATCTATGTTAAACAATCCGAAACTGAAATTCCGAGGTTTCTTTAGAACAGCAATATTTGTACCTTGTGTTACAAGCCTTGTAGCATACTCCTTATTGTTTAAGAGTATGTTCGCAGTAGACGGAATTATCAATAAAGCGCTTATGGGACTTCATATTATTGATTCACCGATTCCGTGGTTATTGGATACATTTTGGGCGAAGATTGTAATCATTGCAGCAATCACATGGAGATGGACAGGATATAATATGATTTTTTATTTGTCCAGTTTACAAAATATAGATGGAGCAATTTACGAAGCGGCAGAAATTGACGGAGCAAACAGTTGGCATAAATTCCATTATATTACAGTACCTCTTTTAAAACCGGTTATTCTTTTAACGGCAATTATGTCTACAAGTGGAACGTTGCAGTTATTTGACGAAGTGGTTAATATTACAAACGGTGGTCCGGCAAACAGTACCATGACGATTTCACAGTATATTTATAATCTTTCATTTAAATATGCACCGGATTTTGGATATGCAGCAACGGTATCCTATGCAATATTCTTCATGGTAGCGCTGTTGTCTTTAATCCAGACGAAAGTGAGTGGTGATAACAATGACTAAAGTGAATGAGAAATATTCTGGGAAAACAAAAAAGAGAATATCGTATGGCTTCCAATATGCTTTTCTTGGGGTGATTTCCTTGATTTCTATTTTTCCGTTTATTTGGATGATAATCGGAGCAACAAATAAAAGTATGGATATTACCATGGGAAAGATGAGTTTTGGGAATCAGTTTTTTATAAATTTAAATAATTTGCTGAATGCAGGAGATCTTTTGACATGTATTAAAAACTCTGCGTTTTTGAGTATTATAATGACTGTGTTAAGTATGCTGATCTGTTCTATGGCAGGTTATGGATTTGTTGTATTTAGAAGTAAGGCGAAAGAATTTTGCTTTTCTATCATTCTTTTGTCTATGATGATTCCATCTTCTTCTATTGTAATTCCTATGTTTAAAATGTTCAGTAAAATGGGATTATTAAATACAAAGATAGGTGTAATTCTTCCGGCTTTATCAACGGCATTTTTGATTTTCTTTTTTAGACAGAACACGAAAAATTTTCCATTTGAAACAATACAGTCAGCAAGGATTGATGGGTTGGGAGAATTAGGAATTTTCTTTAAAATTTATATGCCTATGATGAAATCTACATATGCAGCAGCAGCAATCATTACATTTATGTCAAGCTGGAATAATTATTTGTGGCCTTTGATTTCTTTACAGACAAAAGAGCAGCGTACTTTACCGCTTATGATCAGCTCTTTAGGAACAGCATATACACCGGATTTTGGAATGATTATGGTAGGAATCATTATTACAACAATTCCTTCAGCATTAATTTTCTTCTTAATGCAGAAAAGTTTTGTAGACAGTATGATGGGATCTGTGAAATAATATAAAAAATGAATATGAAGGAGGATAAAGAGGATGTTTGAACAAAGGTTGGAAATGCTTCAAAATCCACAGTGTTTCGAAGAAAACCGTATGGAGTCAGTGTCTGATCATCGATGGTATGAAACAGAAGAGGAAGCAATTAGACAAGAGGCGATGAAGCTTCGATATAGTTTGAACGGAATCTGGAAATTCCTTTGGGCACCGAATCCGGCATCTGCGCCGGAAGTTTTTGAGAAACCGGAATTTTCCTGTCAGGGATGGCAGGAGATTCCGGTTCCTGCACAAATGGAATTAAACGGATATGGACATCCGCAATATACAGATACAAGTTATCCATGGGACGGAAGAGAGCAGGTGAATCCACATGAAGTTCCGATAGAGGAAAATCCGACAGGGTGCTATGTCAAATATTTTTCGCTGCCGGAATGTTTTAAAGGGAAAAGAATCCAGCTACATTTTGAAGGAGTGGAAACAGCCTTTCATTGTTGGATCAATGGACATTATGTGGGATATAGTGAAGATAGCTATACACCCGCAATCTTTGATGTAACAGATTATATGCATGACGGAAGCAACAAACTTGCAGTAGAGGTATATCGTTTCTCTACCGGAAGCTGGTTGGAAGATCAGGATTTTTGGAGAATGGGCGGTATCATTCGTGAAGTAGCTGTAACAGCGGTTCCGGATTTACATATGCGTGACATTGATGTGGAAGTGGATTTGACAGATGAGTATAAAAATGGAGTTGCAAATGTAAAGATTACTGTCGATAAATCAGAAGGTGATTTTGATAAAGAAAATTATAAGTTATTATGGAAATTAAAAAATATAAAAGGAGAAGTTATATTAGATGGAGAAGAAACTATTGATTCATCTGCAATAAAATTTTCTGCTTTTGTAAAAAATGTTTCTTTATGGAGTGCGGAGTGTCCAAATCTCTATCAACTTGTATTGACGGTAGTGGATCGTGATGGAAAATGCATAGAATCATCTGCCCAATATGTTGGATTCCGAAAGATAGAAATCAAGGGATCTATTCTCTATATGAATGAAAAACGATTATTATTGAACGGAGTAAATCGTCATGAATTTTCTGGAAGAAAAGGAAGGGCTATCGGGGAAGAAGAAATGCTTTGGGATATCCAATTCTTAAAACAGAATAATTTTAATGCGGTGAGAACATGTCATTATCCAAATCAAAGATTATGGTATGAACTATGTGATAAGTATGGAATCTATGTGATGGATGAGACTAATTTGGAGACTCATGGAACATGGCATATGAAAAATTTTGATCATACTCTTCCGGGAGATTTTCCTGAATGGAAGGAAGCATGTATGAAACGTGCAGAGGCTATGTTAGAACGAGATAAAAATCATCCTTGCATTTTCTCTTGGAGTGTAGGAAATGAATCTTGGAGTGGACAGACATTATACGACATGAGTGAATATTTCCGAAAACGTGATGCATCCAGACCGGTACATTATGAAAATGTCTGCCATGACCGAAAATGGGGTGGAACAACGGATTTTGAAAGCAGAATGTATGCTACTCCAAGTATGGCAGAAGAGTATTTAAAAGATTATCCGGAAAAACCATATATTCTTTGTGAATATTCTCATGCTATGGGAAATTCATGTGGAAATTTGAAAGAGTATACAGATTTATTCGATAAGTATCCACAATATTGTGGTGGATTCATATGGGATTATATCGATCAGGCATTATATAAAAAGAATTGCTTTGGAGAAGAATATCTTGCATATGGAGGGGATTTTGACGATCGTCCGACAGACTATAATTTCTGTACAGATGGTTTAATCTATGCGGATCGAACATATTCTCCAAAAGTGCAGGAAGTAAAATATCTTTATCAGCCATATCGTTTGTACCCAATGGAAGACGGTATAACTGTGGAAAGCAGACAATTATTTGAAGATGGTTCTCTTTATACACTTTGCTATAAAATAGAAAAAGAAGGAAAAATACTGAAATTGGGAAATCTTCCATTTTCTATAGAACCGGGCGAGAAAAAGAAATTTTTATGTGACTTGTCTGTGCCAAAAGAATTTGGTGAGTATGTAATTACAGCTTCTTTGATTTTAAAAGAGGATACATGTTGGGGAAAAGCAGGGCATGAACTTTGTTGGGGACAAAAACTTGTGGAAAACTCAGAGAAAGAGACAGCATACTGTGGAAAGGAAGAAGAGATTCAGATTATCGATGGGGATACAACATTTTCTGTAAAAGGAGAAAATTTCTTAATCCAATATCAGAAAAGAAGTGGAAAACTTACATCTCTGAATATTGGTGGAAAAGAACTGGTCTATGATCCGGTAAACACGGTGAAACCGGAATTTTGGAGAGCGCCGACTGACAATGACGAGGGAAATCATATGAAAGAGCGTTGTGCATTTTGGAAAACAGCATCTCTCTATCCGGATATTAAAGAAGTGAAATGTGTTTCCAAAGACAATACAGCGGTTATTTCTGCTGAATACCATCTTGGACAGAACGCGGTATGTAAGATGAAACATGTGGTTCATAGCGATGGTACGATTGAGATTCAAGAAGAATTGGAAGGAACAGAAGGGTTACCGGAACTTCCATGTTTTGGAGTATCCTGGAAGTTTCCAAAGACATTTTCTAATGTAAAATGGTATGGAAAAGGACCGGAAGAAACATATGTGGATCGGTGTGATGGTGGAAAATACGGGGTTTATGAGACAACGCCGGAAGATAGCATTCCAGGTTATGTGATTCCGCAGGAATGTGGAAATCATGTGGAGACAAGGTGGATGACGTTGACAGATGAAGATGGGGTAGGTGTGAAGATTACGAGTGATCATCCATTTGAATTCTCTGTGCTTCCATATACATGTCATGAGATGGAACAGGCAAGGCATTTGTATGAATTGCCAAGACCTTATGCAACGGTTCTCCGTTTATTACAGTATCAGACAGGAGTTGGAGGAGATAATAGCTGGGGAGCGTGGGCGCACGATGATTATGTCTTGAAATCCGGTGGAAAGAAAGTATTTAAAATAAAGGTAGAAGTGAAGTGAAAAGTTTATTTCCACTTTGAAAAAGAGAAGAATGAAAGTGGCAAT
>OLRL01000178.1_pt1 | contig 60778 bp, 52 predicted proteins | sample 1643201 | NCBI WGS metagenome assembly OLRL01 (sample SAMEA3136649, study PRJEB25190) | human gut metagenome | biome: human gut; feature: human-associated habitat; material: faeces | place: Austria | collected 2013
AGACAGAGGAAGAGCTGGCAGTTAAGTGCGGATACTGGCACAACTTCCGCTTCAACCCTGCTGCTGAGAAGAAATTCACTCTTGATTCCAAAGAGCCGGATATGACAGATTATCAGGAATTCTTAAACGGCGAGGTTCGTTACAATTCTCTGAAACGTCAGAATCCGGAAAAAGCAGAAAGACTCTTCGCTAAGAATGAGGCTGAAGCAAAAGACAGATACGCATATCTGCAGAAACTTATCACTCTTTACGGAGAAGAATAAGTATCTGGAATTGCGCTGATGTAAAGGAAATCAACCCACGGTGCATCTGCACCGTGGGTTTTCTGTATAAATGGAGATTTTATGAAAAGTAAGAAAAAAGACTTTTATCTTTTGTACACAGTTGTGTTTGCAGCGATTGCAGCCGTTCTTTTTCTGTATTTTTATTTAAATGAAAAATCCCTGGTGTGGAGCCATGATGGAGTTCCTCAGCACTTAAATTCCCTGGCGTATTACGGCAGGTATCTCAGGGAGGGTTTAAATACGCTTATTACAGAGCATAAACTGGTGCTTCCTTCCTGGGATATGCACATCGGATATGGCTCTGATATTTTGACGACCCTTCATTATTATGTGATCGGAGATCCGCTGACTCTTCTTTCTGTATTTTTCCCGGCTGACAAAACAGAGATTTTATATGAGATCCTGATTTTTCTTCGCATTTACCTTGCCGGGATTTCTTTCAGCCTGTACTGTTTTTATCATAAAAATTCAAAACAGGCGACATTTATGGGAACTATGATTTACGTGTTTGCTGGCTGGACGATTTATGCCGCCATGAAGCACCCGTATTTCTCCAACCCCATGATTTATCTGCCTCTTATTCTTATGGGGATAGATAAAATTTATAAGAAAGAAAAGCCGCATCTGTTTATATGGGCAACAGCAGTGGGGGCGATGTCAAATTTTTATTTTTTCTATATGCTGTGTATTTTTATGTTCTTATATGCGGCGTTTCGATATTTTGGAATATTTTCCACACGTTCCGTCAAGGACGTAATGTGCTGGTTTCTGAAGTTTACAGGATATTTTGCTGTGGCGCTGATGATCGCTTCCGCGATATTCCTGCCTGTGATTATGACAATTTTCGGTACAGACCGCTTTCAGGCGGAAAATTATGTGCCGTTATTATATGATAGGATTTATTATGAAAAATACCTGGGCTGTCTCATTGGAGAAAATATGATCCAGTGGGGTGTTGCCGGATATTCCGCAGTTTCTATGGCGGGTGTGTTTGTCCTTTTCTCCAAAAAGAAAAAGTATACAGATTTAAAGCTTGGTTTTCTTATGCTGAATCTGTTTCTTTTGCTTCCTTTTGCAGGTCATGTGCTCAATGGATTTTCTTATGTATCAAACAGATGGATATGGGCGTATGGAATGATGATCGCCTATATTTTTGTAAAGGCATATCCGGAGCTTTTTGCCCTTACCTTAAAAGAAAAGAGAAAGATTTTTATTATGCTGCTTGTGTACTGCGGGGCGGCGCTTTATGCTTCAGCAGCCAGGACAGAGCGCAATATTATGGCGGTGATGGTGCTTTCGTTTGCTGTTTTTACTGCCGTTTCCTATGGAAATATATTTGTGAAGGCAAAAAATTTATGCCTGATGTTTTCCATGCTTCTTGTGGTGAGCATTGTGCTGAATATTTCTTATCAGTATTCTTATGAAAAGGACTACCTGTCTGAATTTTCAGATAGAGGAACGGCGATAGAGGAGCTGGAATCCGGGGTGGATCTGGCAGAAAAAGATGCTTCCGGAGAAAAAGAAGAGGCGTACCGCTACGACCAGTATGGGGCACAGCCCACAGACAATACGTCCATGCTGATGGGAACGAAAAGTACGGCATATTATTTCAGTCTGGCAAATGGAAACATCAGTGAGTTTTTTGACGAGATGTATTTAAACACGCCCTGGGAACAGCATTATGAAAATCTGGACGGAAGAACGATTCTGGAGCGTCTTGCGTCTGTAAAATACTTTATTATCCGAGATCCGCATTACGAATATCTGCCCTATGGAATCAGGCGGCAGAGCGGAGAGAGCGAAAAAGAAGAAAAGACATACCGGGCATTTGAAATGGAAAATCCTCTCCCCATTGGATATACGTACGATTCCTGGATCACAAGAGAGGCATACGAAAAAATGTCCGTAACAGAAAAGCAGCAGGCGCTTCTTCAGGGAGTCGTTCTGGAAGAAAGCAGTCTCCCGAAAACAACAGTTTCTTTTACAGACAAAAAAGCTTCTGTCCGGATCGCTCCGGGAAAGGGCTGCAAGGTGGAAGAGGGAAAAATAAAGGTTACAAAAGAAGACGCAGAAGTTACCATATATTACGACGGGACAGACAACAGCGAGGTCTACCTTATTGCGGAAAATCTGGATTACGATGCTCTTTCTCCAAGAGAGCTTGTAAGCGATAAAAAATGGGAAGAAATGACAGTTTATGAGAGAAATAAAGTTCTTCATGAGGACAGGAACTGGCGTTACTGGAAAGAAAGCAAGGAGGCAGGCATTCAGGTGAGCTGCGGTGATGTGAAGAAAAATATGAAAATTTTCACGGATAAATACAATGCCTACAGCGGAAAACATAATTTTCTCTGTAATATCGGGTATCAGGCACAGGGGAACTTCCCCATTACGCTCACCTTTAAAAATACGGGAGTGTATACATACGATGACCTTCGGGTAGTGTGCCAGCCGGTAGAAGGAATCGAAGAGGCGACGGAAAAGCTGGGGGAGGAGCCTCTTACTGATATTCAAATGGAGGTCGATGAAATCAGAGGGCGGGTTTCTCTCTCAAAAGACAAGGTGCTTCTTCTCTCTATTCCCTACAGCACGGGCTTTACTGCCTATGTGGACGGAGAGAAGGCAGAGCTTAAAAAAGCCAATACCATGTACATGGCGCTGGAGCTTTCGAAAGGGGAGCATGAGATACGTCTGACTTACAAAACGCCGTATTCCACAGCGGGTCAGATTTTGTCTGTCCTCGGGCTTTTGATTTTTATTTTAATATCCAGGCGAAAATCGTTGACTTACAAAAAGGATACATTATAATAAAATTGACGTATGGAGGAAATTATGAAAAAATTGTCAGTTGTTTTGCCGGCATATAACGAAGAACTGATGGTTCGAAAAACATGCCGGGTTTTGCGGAAAATCCTGACGGAGGCAGGCATTCCTTATGAACTTGTCGTTGTAAATGACGGCTCAAAGGATAAGACATGGCAGGAAATCCTGGAGGCAGGAAAAGAAGACAGCCATATTCTGGGGGTACAGTTTTCCAGAAATTTCGGCAAGGAAGCGGCTCTTTTTGCAGGGCTTGCCCAGGCGGGAGGAGACGTTGTGGCTGTGATGGACTGTGATCTGCAGCACCCGCCGGAAACCCTTGTTTCCATGTATAAGCTTTGGGAAGAAGGCTATGAGGTCATTGAAGGCATAAAATCAAACAGAGGAAAAGAAAGCTTTCTTCATGAGAAAAGCGCGGGATTTTTCTACGGGATCATGTCAAAGGCGACAAAGGTGGATATGCAGAATGCCTCGGATTTTAAGATGATGGACAGAAAAGTGGTGGACAGTATTTTGTCCATGCCGGAGAGAAATATGTTTTTCCGTGCAACCTCTTCCTGGGTGGGATACAAAACGGCATATGTAAGCTTTGAAGTGCAGGAGAGGGAGGCAGGAGAATCCAAGTGGTCTGCCTGGTCTTTGATTAAATATGCTTTTACAAATATTGTGGCGTTTACGACCATGCCTCTTCAGTTTGTGACGGCGGCAGGAGGGATTTGCTTTGTCTGTTCGATGGCGCTTATTATTTATTCCCTTATTCAGTATTTTACAGGACATGCGGTAGAAGGGTATTCTACGACTATTATCGTAATCCTTCTCATTGGCAGCGCCATGATGATGAGCCTCGGAATTATCGGCTATTATATCGGAAAGATTTATGAGGAAGTAAAACGAAGGCCAAGATATATTGTGTCAAAGATCGTCAGGGGAGACGTGGACGTTTCCCACGAGACAAATCACGACATAAAGTAGGAGCAGAAAATGAAGGCATTAATAAAAAAACTCTATGAAAACGATGTGGTACGGTATATTTTTTTCGGGGGCTGCACCACCCTTGTAAATCTTGTTTCCTTTTTTCTTTTCAGAAAACTGGGGATTCCCTTAAATCCGGCAAACATAGCATCTATTATTTTGGCGATTCTGTTTGCCTATGTAGTAAATTCGAAATATGTTTTCCAGGATAAGTGTGAAAATTTAAAGGCACATATCCGGCCTTTCTGTAAATTTATCAGCGCCCGCCTTGTGAGCATGGTGGTGGAAGTGGGAGGCGTATGGCTTCTCGTGGAAATTCTCCGTATGAACGAGATGGCGGGAAAGCTTTTGACACAGGTCATCGTACTTGTGATGAATTACATATTCAGTAAATTTTTTGTATTTACAACAGGAAAATAAAAAACGGAGGAAGGAAAAATGACGCTGGAAGAAGCAAAAAAACAGATAACCCCTCTCAATACCCGGGCAATGGAGGAAGCGGTGGCGCACTGGAACAGCATTGCAAAACCTCTTCATTCTCTTGGAAAGCTGGAGGATCTCGTTGTTCAGCTTGCGGGGATCGCGGGAACTCCAAACGTAAAAATTGAAAAAAGAGCCCTCGTTGCCATGTGCGCAGATAACGGAGTAGTAGAAGAGGGAGTGACACAGAGCGGTCAGGAGGTTACAGCCATTGTGGCGGAAAATTTCCTGAAAGCGGAGACAACCGCCTGCATTATGGCAAAAAACTGCAGAGCAGATGTGTATCCCGTTGATGTGGGAATGGCAGCAGATACAAAGGTCCGCACAGATTTAAAAGTGGCGCACGGTACAAAAAATATGGCGAAAATGCCTGCCATGACAAGGGAAGAGGCAGTAAAAGCCATAGAGGCGGGTATTTTTATGGCTGAGGAATTAAAAGGCAGAGGATACCAGATCCTTGCAACCGGAGAAATGGGAATCGGAAATACCACAACAAGCAGCGCGGTAGCTTCCGTTCTTATGGAAGAACCTGTGGAGACGATGACGGGAAGAGGCGCCGGACTTACAAGCGAAGGTCTTGCCCGAAAAATACAGGTGATCAAAGATGCCATTGCTCTTCATAAACCGGACAGGGAAGACGCCATAGATGTACTTGCCAAAGTGGGCGGGTTTGATATTGCAGGAATGGCAGGAGTGTTCTTAGGGGGAGCGGCTCTTAAAATCCCTGTGATCATGGACGGATTTATTTCCTGTGTGGCAGCTCTTGCGGCAGTGAGCATCTGCCCGGAGGCATCAGGATATATTCTTGCTTCCCATGTTTCCAAAGAACCGGCAGCCCGGCTGATCTTGGAGTATTTACAGAAGGAGGCTGTGATCCACGGAGATATGTGTCTCGGAGAGGGAACGGGAGCCATTGCGCTTCTTCCTCTGTTAGATCTTGGAATTTCCGTTTATCACTCCATGAGCACCTTTGAGGAAATCCATGTAGAGCAGTATGAGGAGTTAAAATAAAATGATCGTTCTTGTAACAGGAGGAAGCGGAAGCGGAAAATCCGCTTTTGCAGAAGATAAGGTTCTTTCTTTCGGGAAAGCAAGGCGCATTTATATTGCCACTATGTATCCCTTTGATATGGAAAGCAAAAAAAGAATCAGCAGACACAGAAACATGCGGGCAGGAAAAGGCTTCGAGACAGTGGAATGCTATACGAATTTAAAGGAGCTTCTCCTTCCAAAAGACAGCGTGGTTCTTCTGGAGTGCATGTCAAACCTTGCGGCAAATGAAATGTTTCAGAAAGACGGAGCAAAAGAGCGCACCGTGGAGGAGATACTGGAAGGCGTCCGGGAAATCGCGGGGCATGTCCGCCATCTCGTGATCGTCACAAATGAAATCTTTTCGGAAGCGGCGCTCTATGAGGGGGAGACAGAAACTTACAGAAAATATCTGGGAGAAATCAACAGACGCATTGGAGAAATGGCAGACCAGGTGTATGAGGTTGTGTATGGAATCCCTTTGTGCGTGAAGGGAGGCGGCAAAGATGAAAAGTCTCTGGAATAATTTTAAGGTGGCATTTTCCATGTTTTCAAAAATCCCCATGCCCCGTGCAGACTGGACAGAAGAAAATATGAAATACATGATCTGCTTTTTCCCCTTTGTGGGAACGGTGATCGGGCTTTTGAGCATGGGAGCCGCCTGTGCGGGAAAATACCTGGGGTTTGGGACAAATCTTACGGCTGTTGTTCTTGTGCTGCTTCCGGTCCTTGTCACAGGAGGAATCCATGTGGACGGCCTTCTTGATACGGCAGATGCTCTAAGCTCCTGGAGAGAGCGGGAGAGACGTCTGGAAATCCTTAAAGATTCTCATGCGGGAGCTTTTGCGGTAATTACTGCCTGCGTTTATTTTCTGGCGTGGTTTGGGGCATATAGTGAGCTTATGGCGTTTTCAGACGGCGTACTTTTAATGGCGCTTGGGTTTATGGTATCAAGATGTCTTTCCGGAATCGGTGTGGTATCTTTTCCAAAAGCAAGGAAAGACGGAACGGTTGCGGAGTTTTCCAAAAAGTCAGAAAACCGTCTTGTGAGGGGTGTGCTGATTTTTTATCTTATTGTGCTCCTGATCGCCATGCTTTTTGTCAGTCCCTTAAAGGGGGCAGCTGCTTTTGTGACAGCGCTTCTTATTTTTGCCTGGTATTATCACATGGCGATGAAATATTTCGGCGGGACAACAGGAGATCTCTCCGGATATTTTCTATGTCTCTGTGAGCTTGGCATGGTGTGGAGCCTTGCGCTTTTATGTGTAATTGCGGCATAAAAAATCTAAGTGATACATAAGGGGGAATCAAAATGGAACTGATCATTGGAGGCGCATTTCAGGGAAAAACAGATTATGCAGAAAAAGAACATCCCTCTCTTACATGGAGGGACGCCGGGGCTATGTGCGAGGAGGAGCTTCTTTTGGCAGAAGGGATTTTAAATTTTCAGGAATACATAAAAAAAGAAATCCGGGAAGGAAGAAATCCGGCACATATTGGGGAGCTTTTATTACAGAAAAATCCCGATGCAGTAATTGTATCCGAGGAAGTAGGATACGGAGTAGTTCCTGTGGACGCTTTTGAGAGAGAGTACAGAGAGGCGGTAGGACGGATCTGTACAAAACTTGCAGCGGGAAGCCGCAGAGTCACAAGGGTGATCTGCGGGATCGGGACGGTGATAAAAAATGATTAGGCTTTATCTTATCCGTCATGGACAGACGGAGGGGAATAAGAAAAAACGATATATCGGCGTGACAGACGAGCCTCTCTGTGAGGAGGGAAAGTCTTTCTTACGAGAAATGAAATATCCCGCTTTGCAGGCTGTTTATATAAGCTCTATGAGGAGATGTGCGGAAACGGCGGAGATTCTTTTTCCGGATCGGCCGGTCCATGTGATAGAGGAACTGGCTGAGTGTGATTTTGGCGATTTTGAAAACAAAAATTATGAAGAGCTGACTGGAAATCCGGAGTATCAGGCATGGATTGAAAGCGGCGGCACGCTCCCTTTTCCGGGAGGAGAGAGCAGGGAGGCGTTTTGCAGGCGCAATCTTCATGGCTTTCGAAAAGCCATGACAGACTGTATCCGGTCAGGGGTTTCCAGCGCTGCATTTGTGGTACACGGCGGAACGATCATGAATATTATGGAGACGTACGCAGTGGAGGAACGGTCTTTTTATCAGTGGCACGTGGAAAACGGCAGAGGATATATTCTGGATTTTGATACAGAAGAATGGGAAAAGGGCAGGAGATGCCTGATTTTAAGAGAGGAGTGATAGTATGAAAAATTGGATCAGAAGTGATTTAAAATACAGGGCAAAGATGGCGTTCCGGAAAAATTACTGGGCGGCTGTTGTAGTCAGCCTGATCCTTGCTATTGTGGCAGGTGTGGGAAACGGCGGCGGAGGAACCGGCAGTGTGGCAAACACAGTGACCCATACAGAAGTATATGACGGTACATTAAAATTTTCCATGAACTATGTAACGCCTTTCGCGTGGCTTTTAGGCGCTCTTGCAGTTGGTACGGTTCTGATTCTTGGCGCATTGTTTATTCTTTTAAAAATTTTTGTGGGAAATGTTCTGGAAGTAGGTGTGAGAGGATTTTATATAGAGAATCTTTACTCCGCACCTTCCGTTGGAAAAATTTTTGCACCGTTTCGATCCGGTCAGTACTGGAATATTGTAAAAATCATGTTCTTCCGTGATCTTTTTATATTCCTGTGGACACTTTTATTTTTCATTCCCGGTATTGTCAAAAGCTACGAGTACAAAATGATACCGTATCTCCTTGCCGAGAATCCGGGAATGTCAAAGGAGGAAGTGTTTGAAAGAACAAGAGAGATGATGTACGGACAGAAAGCGAACGCTTTTATTCTGGATCTTTCTTTTATTCCCTGGATGTTGCTGAATGCGTTCACCTTGAATATTCTGGGAGTTTTGTATCTTCAGCCGTATATGGACGCGACACAGGCAGAGCTTTATGATGTTCTGGCAGCACCGCCGTCACAGAATTTTTATAATCAATGAAAAAGAAAAACAGGCAGCTTTGGGAAACCGAAGCTGCCTGCTGCGTTTCATGAAGCTTTTTTCAGGCAGATCCGTTTCTATGAAAGACAAAAAAATTTGTAATGCCAAAATTTTTTTGGCATTTCTATTGAAATATTTTAAGAAGTGTGTTAGAGTTGTGTTATAGTAGAAAATCCCCAAAACATGTTTGGATTTTAATTCATGTTTTGGCGTTTTTCACAGGAAAAGAATGGACGATTTTGTATTATCTTGTCAAAATTAAGGAGGGTTTGTATATGCTGATTATTGGAAACGGAAGAGTCATTACACGTGATGAAGAAAATACGTTTATAGAAAACGGTGCGGTTGCAATGGACGGAAATACCATTGTGATGGTAGGAAATACAGAAGATGTGAAGAAGACATATCCGGAAGCGGAATTTACAGATGCAAAAGGCGGCGTGATCATGCCGGCATTTATCAATGCCCATGAACATATTTACAGTTCCTTTGCAAGAGGATTAAGTATAAAGGGATATAACCCGCAGGGATTTCTTGATATTCTGGACGGTATGTGGTGGACCATCGACCGTCATCTCACACTGGAGCAGACAAAGCTCTCCGCTTACGCTACATATATTGATTCTATCCGAAACGGTGTGACAACGGTTTTTGATCATCACGCAAGCTTCGGACATATCACAGGTTCTCTTCATGCAATAGAGGAGGCAGCTTTGGACCTGGGAGTCCGTACCTGTCTCTGCTATGAAATTTCCGACCGTGACGGCATGGAGAAATCAAGAGAATCTGTGATGGAAAATGTAAATTTCATCAAACATGTACAGGAAGAGACAAACGATATGGTGGCAGGAATGATGGGCATGCATGCATCGTTTACCATATCGGACGAGACAATGGCGCTTTGCAATGAATTAAAGCCGGAAGGCGTGGGATACCACATTCATGTGGCAGAAGGGATCTATGACCTTCATCAGTGTTTAAAAGAACATGGAAAGAGGATCGTAGACCGCCTTTATGACTGGAATATCCTGGGACCGAAGACACTTCTCGGACACTGCATTTATATTAATAAGCATGAGATGGATTTAATTAAGGAAACAGATACGATGGTTGTGCATAACCCGGAATCCAATATGGGAAATGCCTGTGGCTGCCCGCCAACTATGGCTCTTGTTCATAAAGGAATCCTTACAGGTCTTGGAACAGACGGATATACCCACGATATGCTGGAATCCTGGAAGGTGGCAAATGTGCTTCACAAACATCATCTCTGTGACCCGAACGCTGCATGGGGCGAAGTTCCGAAAATGCTGTTTGAAGGAAACAGGGAAATTGCGGGAAGATATTTTGAAAAACAACTGGGAATCTTAAAACCGGGAGCTTCTGCAGATGTGATCGTTCTTGACTATGATCCGCTCACGCCAATGAATGCAGATAATGTAAACGGACATCTTCTGTTTGGCACAAACGGAAACAGCGTAGTGACAACAGTCTGCAACGGAAAGATGCTTATGAAAGACAGAGAGATTCTTGTATGTGATGCAGAGAAGATCATGGCTGACTGCCGTCAGGCGGCAAAAGAGCTTGCAGATGATATTAACAGCGGAAAATAAAGGAGGTTTTTGTATGAGTGACAGAATGTCCTGTATGTCTTTTGGACAGATCATGGAATGGATTTTAGAGGAAAAAAAGAAAAGAGATACGGTGTTCGGCGTACACAGAGGATATGTGGCAGATACTTCCAGAAAGCTTGACCTGTTTGGAAGAAAGCTTGAAAATCCCATTGGACCGGCAGCAGGTCCGCATACACAGCTCGCTCAGAATATTGTAGCCTCCTATTATGGCGGCGCACGTTTCTTCGAGCTGAAAACCGTTCAGAAAATGGACGGACCGGAGCTTGCAGCCTGTGTAAATAAACCGTGTATTCTGGCGGAAGACGAGTGCTATAACTGTGAGTGGTCCACAGAGCTTTATGTGTCCGATGCAATGAACGAGTACATTAAGGCATGGTTTGCCCTTCATGTGATTGCAAAAGAGTTTGGACTTGGAGATCAGGACGGTTTCCAGTTTAATATTTCTGTAGGCTACGATCTTGCAGGAATTAAAGAGCCCAAGGTAGATAACTTTATCAACAGCATGATGGAAGCAAAAGATACAGAAATCTTTAAAGAATGCCGTCAGTGGCTTCTTGACCATGTAGACTCCTTCCAGAAGGTGACAAAGGAAGATATTGAAGCCATTCCTTCTAATATCTGTAATTCCGCAACCATATCTACCCTGCATGGCTGCCCGCCAAACGAGATTGAGAGCATTGCAACGCACCTTTATAAGGAAAAACATCTGAATACGTTCATCAAATGCAATCCGACTCTTCTCGGATATGAGTTTGCAAGAAAAACAATGGACGAGATGGGATACGATTACATGGCATTCGGAGATTTCCATTTCCGGGATGACCTGCAGTATGAGGATGCGATCCCTATGTTCAAACGTCTGATGGCGCTTGCAGATGAACTGAATCTTGCGTTTGGCGTAAAGATCACAAATACCTTCCCGGTAGATGTTACAAGAAGCGAGCTTCCAAGCGAGGAGATGTATATGTCAGGAAAAGCCCTTTTCCCATTATCTATTTCTCTTGCGGCAAAGCTTTCCAGAGAATTTGACGGAAAACTCCGCATCGCATATTCCGGCGGAGCAGATTATTATAACATTGACAAAATCACAGCCTGCGGCATATGGCCGGTAACAGTTGCAACGACTCTTTTAAAACCGGGCGGATACCAGAGATTTACCCAGATGGCGGAAAAAGTAATGGACGGAAATGTGTCCCAGTGGACGGGAATTGATGTGGAGGCATTAAACGCGCTTGCTCTTGACGCAGTGACAAATCCGCATCATGTGAAAAATATCAAACCGATTCCAAACAGAAAGAGTGAGAAAGAAGTTCCTCTTCTTGATTGCTTCTATGCGCCATGTATGGAAGGATGTCCGATCCACCAGGATATTCCGACATATATTAAGCTGACAGGAGAGGGAAAATATGCAGAGGCGCTCAGAGTGATCCTTGAGAAAAACGCGCTTCCGTTTATTACAGGAACTTTATGTGCCCATAACTGTATGACAAAATGTACAAGAAACTTCTATGAAGAGCCGGTAAATATAAGAGGAACAAAACTTCTTGCAGCAGAAAAAGGCTATGAGGAAGTGATCGGGGAAATCAAGGCACAGGGAGCAGCCGGAAAGAAAGTGGCAGTTGTAGGCGGCGGTCCGGCAGGTATGGCAGCAGCATATTTCCTTGGAAGAGCCGGCGCAGATGTGACGATTTTTGAAAAAGAAGAGAAACTGGGCGGTGTGATCCGTTATGTGATCCCGGGCTTCCGTATTTCTGAAGAAGCCATTGACAAAGACGTATCCCTTCTCGCAAAACTGGGAGTAACAATTGAGACAAACAGAGAAATTAAAGATTATAATGCGTTGAAGGCAGAAGGATATGATGCAGTGATCGTGGCGATCGGTGCAGGAAAACCGGGAACCTTAAAACTGGAAAAAGGCGAGACGGTCAATGCCATTCACTTCTTAAAAGAATTTAAGGAAAAAGACGGAAATGTAGACCTTGGAAAACATGTTGTCGTGATTGGCGGCGGAAATACGGCTATGGATACGGCAAGGGCGGCTGTCCGCACAAAAGGAGTGGAGAAAGTTTCCCTTGTATACAGAAGAACAAAACGCTATATGCCGGCAGCCGAAGATGAACTTTTAGAGGTTCTGGAAGACGGCGTTGAATTTAGAGAGCTTCTTTCTCCTGTAAGTCTGGAAAACGGAATGCTTCTCTGTAAAGTGATGGAACTTGGAAAGACAGATGCCTCCGGAAGAGCTTCTGTTACAGAGACAGGAAAGACAGGGGAAGTTCCGGCAGATACAGTCATCGTAGCTGTTGGTGAAAAGACAGATTCAGAGAGCTATCAGGCAAACGGCATTGAGGTAAACGAAAGAGGCAGGGCAAAATATAACCAGAAAACAATGGAAACAGGGGTTTCCGGTATTTATCTCATCGGCGATGGCGCAGGCGGCGCAGCTACGATCGTAGAGGCAATCCGTGACGCACAGATCGCAGCAGAGGCAATCCTTTCAGAGGCTGTTGTAAAAGATGCAGAGATTAAAGAAACAGAAGAGAATTGTTTTGATAAGAAAGGCATTCTTGCGGAAAGCAGCGAAAAAGAGACAGAGAAAGAGCGTTGCCTTGTATGTAACAAAGTCTGTGAAAACTGTGTAGATGTATGCCCCAACAGAGCCAATATTTCCATTAAGGTCCCGGGAATGGCAATGAACCAGATTATTCATGTGGACTATATGTGTAATGAGTGCGGAAACTGTAAGAGCTTTTGTCCTTACGCAAGTGCACCGTACAAAGATAAATTTACTTTATTTGCAACAGAAGAGGATATGAAGGACAGTACAAACGACGGTTTCCTTGTAAAAAATAAGGAAACAAAAGAATGTGCGGTACGATTCCTTGGAAAAGTAACAGACTGTAAAGCAGACGATCCGGCAGATCCTATCTATGAGGGACTTCGCCGTCTGATCTGTGCAGTCATTGACGATTATGATTATCTTTTGAAATAGTCTTTTTGACAGGAGGCGGCCTATGTTTCACTTTTTTGTAAACGGAAAAGAATATTTTGAAGAACGTGATATGAAACTTCTTCCTTTTCTCCGGGATGTGTGCGGTCTTACATCTGTAAAAGACGGATGCAGCGAAGGTGCCTGCGGAACCTGTCATGTGCTTATTGACGGAAAGGCAACGAAAGCCTGTGTGCCCAGACTTTCCAAGCTGGAAGGAAAGCATATTATGACTGTAGAGGGACTTCCGGAGGAAGAAAAAGAAATTTTTGTCCGCGCTTTTGGAGAAGCGGGAGCGGTACAGTGCGGTTTTTGTATTCCCGGAATGGTAATAAGTGCAAAAGCTCTTCTCGATAAAAATCAGAGCCCAACGAGAGCGGAAGCGGCAGACGCCATAAAAAATAATGTATGTCGCTGTACAGGATATAAAAAAATCATAGATGGCATTTTACTTGCTGCAAAATATAAAAGAGAGGGTCTTCCGAAAGAAAAAGAATATACATGGAAGCTGGGAGAACGCGTCCCAAGAGTAGATGTGAGGGAAAAAGTTCTGGGTTATGGAGAATATCCGGACGACATACACATGGAAGGCATGATTTACGGAAGCGCTCTGCGTTCCGCTTATCCGAGAGCCAGAGTAAAGGCAATCCATACGGAGAAAGCAAAGGAAGTACCGGGAGTGATTGCTGTATTTACAGCGGAAGATATTCCGGGAAGCGTCAAGGTAGGGCATTTAAAACAGGACTGGGACGGACTGATCCCTGTTGGTCATCTTACCCACTATCTTGGAGACGCCATTGCTCTTGTAGCCGGGGAAACTCTTGAGGCAGTGGAAGAGGGAAAACAGAAGATTGAGGTAGAGTACGAGGAACTTCCTATGGTGCGTGATCCGTACGATGCAATGAGAGAGGATGCGCCTAAGGTACATGAATGTGAAAAAGACAATCTTCTTTCTCACTGGCACGTATCCAGGGGAGATGCAGAGGCTGCCATTCAAAATTCTGCTCATGTACTTTCCGATACTTTCCATACGCCGTGGACAGAACATGCTTTTTTAGAGCCGGAATGCGCCGTTGCAATACCGGACGGAGACGGAGTGATCATTTATTCATCTGATCAGGGCGTATACGATACCCAGCATGAATGTATGGCACTTTTGGGACTTCCTGCAGAAAAGGTAAAAGTCCGCAACAAGCTGGTAGGCGGTGGATTTGGAGGCAAAGAGGACGTAACTGTTCAGCATCATGCGGCTATGATCGCGTATCTGACAAAGCGTCCGGTAAAGGTAAAGCTTACAAGAGCAGAGAGTATTTTGATCCACCCGAAACGCCACCCTATGGATATGGAGTTTACGCTTGGCTGTGATGAAAACGGAATCATTCAGGGAGTGAAAGCGACCGTGATCGCAGATACGGGAGCCTACGCATCCCTTGGAGGACCTGTTCTGCAGCGTGCCTGCACTCATGCTTCCGGACCTTACAATTATCAGAACTTTGATATTGACGGAAAGGCATATTATACAAACAATCCTCCTGCGGGAGCGTTCCGTGGATTTGGTGTGACTCAGACATGTTTTGCTATTGAGATGCTCCTTACGAAAATGGCGGGAATCGTGGGGATTTCTCCCTGGGAAATTCGCTACCGAAATGCAATCCGTCCGGGACAGGAGCTTCCAAATGGTCAGATTGTAGATGAGTCCACAGGTCTTGCGGAAACCCTTGAGGCGGTAAAAGACATATATGAGAGCAGTCCGTATACAGGAATTGCATGTGCTATGAAAAATGCAGGCGTTGGCGTAGGTCTTCCTGACTGGGGAAGAGCCCGTCTTCTTGTAAAGGACGGACGTGTGGAAATCCATGCGGGGGCTTCCTGTATCGGACAGGGACTTGGAACTGTTCTTGTACAGATGGTTTCCGAGATTCTTTCCCTGAAGCGGGAAGAGATTTATTACGATGCCTCAAATACCTGGACAGCGCCGGATTCCGGAACAACGTCAGGTTCCAGACAGACGCTTATTACAGGAGAGGCTGTGAGAAGAGCCTGTGAAAAGTTAAAAGAAGATTTATCTTTCCATTCTCTTTCGGAACTGGAAGGAAAAGAATATACAGGGGAATATCTGGCTGCTACCGACCCGATGGGAAGCGATAAAAAAAATCCGGTTTCTCATGTTGCATACGGTTATGCTACACAGGTCTGTATTTTAAATGAAGACGGAACCGTAAAGAAAATCGTGGCGGCTCACGATGTGGGAAAAGCAGTCAATCCTCTGTCTGTAGAGGGGCAGATTGAAGGCGGAGTTATTATGTCATATGGCTTTGCTTTGACAGAAAAATATCCAATTTCAGATTGCAAACCGACTGCGAAATATGGTACACTAGGATTACCAAAAGCAAATAAAATTCCTGAAGTAGAGAGTATTATCGTGGAGAAAAAAGGACTTCCTGTTGCCTGCGGGGCAATTGGAATCGGAGAGATTACAGCTATTCCGACAGCGCCTGCTATTGCAGGGGCATATTACAGGAAAGACGGTCAATTCCGTACCTCTCTTCCAGTAGAAAATACGCCCTATCAGAAGAAATAAACCGTTCAGGAATCTATAAGAAACAGCATGGTTCAGAGCCGGACAATAGTCCTGAGGAGAACAGAGATTCCTCCGGGACTTTGTCTGGTTTTTTTAATTAAAATTTAAGCAAAGAAGGTGACAGTTATGATTGGAAAGAGTATTCCAAGAGTAGACGCTTATGAAAAGGTCACAGGCAGGGCAAAATTCACAGATGATATGGCTCCGAAAAACTGTCTTGTGGCAAAGGTGTATCATGCAACTATTGGAAACGGTATTGTAACCTCCATTGATACAAGTGAGGCAGAGGCTCTTCCGGGAGTCGTCCGTGTTGTTACGTTTAAGGATGTTCCGGATCACTGTTATCCCACGCCGGGGCATCCCTGGTCTGTGGAGCTTGCCCATCAGGACATAGCGGACCGTAATCTCTTAACAGGAAGAGTGCGGTATTACGGGGACGACATAGCGGCCGTTGTGGCAGAAGACGAGGTGACGGCAGCGCGGGCGTTAAAGCTTATCAAGGTGGAATATGAGGAATATCCTGTAGAGATCGATCCTCGAAAATCTATGTATGGAACGCCGCATCCGGTTCATCTTGACAAAAAAGATAATGTTCTGGCACGTTCCAATTTCTTTATCGGTAATGTTGAGCAGGGGCTTAAAGATTCTGACACAGTAATAAAGAGAAGTTATAAAACTCCGATCGTTCAGCACTGTCATATTGAAAATCCTATTTCCTACGCATATATGGAAAAGGGAAGGATTGTTGTGGTAACCTCCACACAGATTCCGCATATTGTGCGCCGCGTAATAGGGCAGGCGCTTGGTATTCCCTGGGGGAAGGTGCGCGTAATTAAGCCATATATAGGCGGTGGATTTGGAAACAAGCAGGATGTACTTTACGAGCCGTTAAACGCCTTTCTCACTACTTTGGTAGGAGGACGCCCTGTAAAGCTTGATGTGACAAGAGAGGAAACCTTCTGCAATACAAGAACAAGGCATTCCATTGAATATGATCTGACAGCAGGTGTGGATAAAGACGGACATCTTATCGCAAAAGATATGCTTGCTATTTCCAACCAGGGAGCATACGCTTCCCACGGACACGCAATTGCAGCAAACGGTCTTACAGCGTGGAGACTTCAGTATGCCTGCCCCAATATAAAAGGAGAAGCATACACGGTATATACAAATTGCCCTACAGCAGGGGCTATGCGCGCTTACGGCATTCCACAGGCTGCCTTTGCCATAGAGTGCTTTATGGACGATATTGCGAATGAGATCCACATGGATCCTCTGGAGTTCAGAAGGAAAAACCTGATACAGGGATATTATCAGGACGCGTATTTAAAACCAATCGCAGCCAATACAAACGGAATCTTTGAATGTCTGGAAAAGGGAGCTGCCCATATCCACTGGGAAGAAAAACGAAAAGCGTATGCAAACCAGACTGGAGATATAAGAAGAGGAGTAGGTATGTCTCTGTTTTCTTATAAGACAGGTGTGTGGCCCATTTCTCTGGAAATTGCAGGCGCCCGTCTTGTTCTGAATCAGGACGGAAGTATGCAGCTTTCTCTTGGGGCAACGGAAATCGGTCAGGGAGCAGATACTGTGTTTTCTCAAATGGCAGCGGAGACCCTTCATATGGATGTGGAAGATATACATATTCAGACTGTGCAGGATACAGATATAACCCCATTTGATACAGGAGCTTACGCTTCCAGGCAGTCTTTTGTGACTGGAACAGCAGTAAAAAAATGCGCGGAGCTTATGCTTCATAAGATTCTTGATTATGCTGCGACTCTTCTGGAAGGAGAGGAACGTACCTTAAGTCTGGATCACGGATGGATTCTTGCAGACGGGCAGAAAGTACTTTCCCTGGCAGAACTTGCATTGGAGAGTTACTACAGCCTTACCAACTCTTCCGCCATCACTGCGGAGGTATCCACTCAGGTAAAGAAAAATACGCTTGCAACAGGATGCTGTTTTGTTGAAGTTGAGGTAGATTTAAAACTTGGAAAAATAAAGATTCTTGATATTATCAACGTACATGACAGCGGAAAGCTTATTAATCCGCAGCTTGCCAGAATGCAGGTAGAAGGCGGTATGTCTATGGGAATGGGATATGGACTTTCTGAGCAGCTTCTTCTTGATGAAAAAACAGGAAGACCTTTAAATGGGACACTGCTTGATTATAAGATTATGACAACTATGGATACACCGGATCTTGATGTGGATTTCGTGGAGCTCGAAGACCCGATGGGTCCTTATGGAAATAAGGCGCTTGGAGAGCCTCCGGCAATTCCGGCAGCTCCTGCCATTCGAAACGCAGTGCTTCATGCAACAGGCGTAGCCTTTAACGAAAATCCTCTCACACCGCAGAGACTGATTTCAGGCTTTAAAGAAGCGGGACTGATTTAAAAGAAAGGGGGTTTTTGTATGTATGATATTGAAAATTACTATAATGCACAGAGCATAAAAGAAGCAGTAAATCTTTTAAAAGAGCACCCGGACGCAAGGATTATTTCAGGGGGAAGCGATGTGCTGATTAAAATAAGAGAGGGAAAAATGGCGGGAACTTCCCTTGTTTCCATAAGAGATATAAAGGAAATACAGGGTGTGACGCTTATGGATTCCGGAGATATTTATATCGGTGCAGGTACTACTTTTTCCCATGTTACAAATGATCCTGTAATCCGGGAACACATTTCCGTTCTCGGAGAGGCAGTGGATCAGGTAGGTGGTCCGCAGGTTCGAAATATTGGGACAATCGGGGGAAACGTATGTAACGGGGCCGTCAGTGCAGACAGCGCGCCAACTTTATTTTCTCTTAATGCCATGCTGCGGATTGCAGATGGAGAAGGGGGACGTACCGTTCCAATCGATATGTTTTACTTAGGACCAGGAAAAGTGGATTTACATTGTGGCGATGTACTGACGCACATTATTATTCCGGGAAAAGAATATCAGGGGTATCGCGGACATTACATTAAATATTCCATGCGAAATGCAATGGACATTGCAACATTGAGCTGCAGTGTGGTAAGTAAAGTAGATACGGCGGCAAATATTCTGGAAGATGTGAGAATTACCTTCGGTGTAGCGGCTCCAGTGCCTTATCGCTGCAAAAAAACAGAAGAGGCATTAAAGGGAATGGAAATAGGAGAAGAGCTTTATGAAAAAATAAAGACTCTTGTGCGGGAAGAAATTAATCCGAGAGACTCCTGGAGAGCGTCAAAAGAGTTTCGTCTCCAGATTGGCGGGGAAATTGCAGCCCGGGCATTAAAAGAAACAGTGCGGCTTGCAGGAGGTGAACCATCATGAAAAAAGATTTAAGATTAGTACAGTGTACCGTAAACGGAAAAGAAGTAGCAGAGTATGTGGATGTGAGAGAGTCTCTTCTTGATATGCTTCGCAATCATCTGGGGCTTACCTCTGTAAAAAAAGGCTGCGAAGTGGGAGAATGCGGCGCCTGTACCGTGATTGTAGATGGAGAAACAATAGATTCCTGTATCTATATGGCTGTGTGGGCAGAAGGAAAAAATATCCGTACACTGGAAGGGCTTGAAAAAGACGGAGAGCTTACAAGAATTCAGGAAGCTTTTATTGAGGAAGGCGCTATTCAGTGCGGTTTTTGTACGCCGGGATTTGTAATGTCTGCAACCGTTCTTCTGGAACGGGGAGAAAAGCTTACAAGAGAGGCAATTAAAAAGCATATGGCAGGAAATCTCTGTCGATGTACCGGTTATCAGAACATTGTGAATGCAGTAGAAAAAGTAAATAACGAACAGTTGGAGAAACAGAGAGAAAATGAAAAATAACAGAATCCTTGTACGCGGTGGCGGCGATCTGGCAAGCGGTGTGATTCACAGGCTGCATAGATGCGGTTACCGTGTACTGATATTAGAAAGTGAAATGCCCAGCGCCATTAGAAGAAAAGTATCCTTCTGCGATGCCGTTTATGAAGGAGAATCTTTTGTGGAGGGGGTGCTTTGTAAAAGGATTTCTTCTCTGGATGAATGTGAAAAAGTATGGCAGGAAGGGGAAATTCCCCTTCTTGCAGACGAAACAGGGGCCTGCATCAAAGAATTTGCGCCCGATGCGGTGATAGACGCGATTCTTGCAAAAAGAAATCTTGGAACAACAAAGGAGATGGCGCCTCTTACCATTGCTCTGGGTCCCGGATTTGCGGCTGGTTATGATGTGGATTTCGTAGTCGAAACCATGCGCGGTCATGACCTTGGAAAAATCATAGAGGACGGGGAAGCCATTCCAAATACGGGAATCCCCGGGCTGATTGCGGGAGTGGGAAAAGAGCGCGTGATTCATTCTCCGGCAGAAGGCGTGATTTTAAATAAAGTGAAAATTGCAGACTTTGTGGAAAAAGGACAGGTGATTGCCACGGTGGGAGATGTACCTGTACCTGCTTCCCTTACCGGAATATTAAGAGGAATTATAAGGGACGGGTATAAAGTTCATAAAGGAATGAAAATTGCAGATATAGACCCAAGAAAAGAAGAGAAGGAAAACTGTTATACCATTTCCGATAAAGCGAGATGTATTGCGGGAAGCGTTGTGGAGATTCTTCTTTCCAGAGGAGTCCTGCCATTATGAGTTATTTTTCTTCCGAGTTTCTTTCGGGACTTTATATAAAGCCGTCTCACAGGACTATTGCAGTTGTGGGAAGCGGCGGAAAGACAAGTCTTATCTGGCGGCTTGCAGAAGAACTGGTGCAGACAGGACAAAAAGTAGCTGTCACGACGACCACACATATGGCAATCGAAAAAGAACGTCCCCTTGCCCTCAATGGGGAAGGAGCAGCAGCTCTTATTTTAAAGCATGGATACGTTCTGGCTGCTTCTATAGACAGACAGAAGAAAAAACTGTGCGCGCTTCCCTGTGAAAAGTTAAAAGAACTTTCAGGGATTTGCGATGTACTTCTTATTGAGGCGGACGGAGCAAGAAAAAAGCCTTTTAAAATTCCAATGGAATGGGAACCGGTTATCCCTGACTTTACAGACCTTGTCATTGCTGTTTCAGGTCTGGATTCTCTTGGAAATCCCATAAAAGAAGCTGCCTATTGTCCGCAGGAGACGGCTTTGTTTCTAGGAAAAAAAGAAACGGACATCATAAGCTATGAGGATATGATAAAGGCAGTTACCAGCAGAGAGGGACTTTTAAAGGGTGTGGGAGAAAGAGAATACCGTGTGTATTTAAACAAAATGGATACCGTAAAAGAAAGGGAAACTCTTGATAAGATAAGAAAGGAGCTTTCTGATATGGGCGTTCAGGTTTTCTGTGGAAGCTTAAGAGAAAAAAAGAAAAACACAGCATTGATTATGCTGGCGGCTGGAGACAGCCGCCGTTTTGGCGCAAATAAACTTCTGTATGAAATAGAGGGAAGCCCCATGTATCAAAGAACTCTTTCCTGTCTTTTTAAGGCGCAGAAAGAAGTTTTGAAAAAGACAGGGGTTTTCTGTCCTGTCACAGTTGTGACCCAGTACAAAAAAATTGGAGAGACAGCAGAAAAAATGGGAGCAAAGGTGTGTTATAATCCTCATCCTGAGGAGGGCATTTCCTCTTCTCTGAAAATTGGCTTAAAGGAAAATAAGGAGGCAGATGCCTGTCTTTTTACAGTAGCAGACCAGCCCTGGCTTACATGGGAAAGTGTTATGAGGCTTCTGGAAGTTTTCTGGGAATCAGAAAAAGGCATGGCGTGTATGCAGAATGGAGACAAAAAAGGAAATCCCTGTATTTTTTCAAAAAGATACTATGAGGAGCTTTTTTCTCTTACAGGTGATGTGGGAGGAAAACGGATTTTAAAAGGTCATCCGATGGATATTGCCGTGTATCAGCCGGAATGTGAAAAAGAACTGGAAGATATAGATTATATGGATGACAGAGAAATAAAGAAAAGAGGAGACAGACCTTGAGAGCGCATCAGACAGATTTTTCCAGAGGAAATGTATATCGCAATATTCTGGAGGTTGCAATTCCACTTACATTGGCGCAGCTTTTAAACCTTTTATATAATGTAGTAGACCGGATTTACATAGGAAGGATTCCTGAAGTGGGAACTTTGGCGCTTACGGGCGTTGGTCTTTGTTTTCCTGTTATTTCCCTTGTTACTGCGTTTACATATCTTTATGGAAACGGAGGCTCTCCCTTATGTGCAATGGAGAGAGGGCGGGGAAACAAAGAGGAAGCAGAGAAGATTATGGGAAATTCCTTTATTCTTCTCGTTTATACAGGGCTGATCCTTATGGCTCTGGGACTTCTTTTTTATAAACCCCTTTTATATCTTTTCGGGGCAAGCGACGCTACCTTTCCGTATGCAGGCTCTTATATGCAGATTTATCTTCTGGGAACGGTGTTCGTTATGATTTCCGTTGGCATGAACCCGTTCATTAACAGTCAGGGATTTGGAAATATGGGAATGCTGACCGTATTGATCGGCGCTGTTTTAAATATTGTTCTTGACCCTGTTTTTATTTTTGTATTTCATATGGGAGTGCGGGGAGCTGCGCTTGCGACGATTCTTTCCCAGTTCTGCTCTGCTTTGTGGGTGCTTCGTTTTCTTACGGGAAAGCGGGCAGTTCTGAAACTGAAAAAAGAGGCCTTCCGACTGAAATGGAAGAGAGTGAAAAGCATTCTGGGACTTGGTGTGTCCGGATTTATTATGGCATTTACAAACAGCCTTGTGCAGATTGTATGTAATTCCACGCTTCAGACCTTTGGAGGAGATATTTACGTTGCCGTTATGACGGTGTTAAGTTCTGTGAGAGATATTTGCACCATGCCGGTTATGGGGCTCACAAACGGAGCTTCTCCTGTCATGAGTTTTAATTACGGGGAAAAGGCGTATGACCGTGTAAAAAAGGCAATCCGGTTTGTGACGGTGATCTGTGTCACCTATACCTTTGCAGCATGGGGACTTTTAAAGCTGATCCCGGAAGTCTTTATCCGCATTTTTAATACGGATCCGGAGCTTGTGGTAAGAGGGGTTCCCGCCCTTCATATTTATTTTTTCGGATTCTTCTTTATGGCGTTTCAGTTTACAGGGCAGAGTGTGTTTGTAGCACTTGGAAAGTCAAAGCAGGCAACCTTCTTTTCTCTTCTTCGAAAAGCGATCATTGTTGTGCCCCTCACTCTTGTCCTGCCTCATGTGGCAGGACTTGGAGTAGACGGGGTGTTCTGGGCTGAGCCGGTGTCCAACCTGATCGGCGGCTGCGCCTGCTTCTTTACCATGCTGGCGACGGTGATGCCGGAGCTTGGAAAAGAAAATAAGATAACAGAATAAAAATTACATGTGGACGGTAGTTCCGGTTTTTCCGTGAATGCCGTCCCTTGCTTTTTCAAGGAGTGTGATCATGGCAGTTCTTCCCGGAGCGGAGGAGGCGAAATCAACGGCTGCCTGTACCTTGGGAAGCATGGAGCCTGCTGCAAATTCTCCGTCCTCAATATATTTCTGCGCTTCCTCCACCGTAAGGTCGGAAAGCCATTTTTCGTCTTCCTTTCCAAAATGGATCGCCACTTTTTCTACAGCAGTGAGAATGATCAGCATATCTGCGTCCAGTTCTTTTGCCAGAAGGCAGCTTGCGAAATCCTTGTCAATGACGGCGGAAGCGCCTTTTAAATGATCCTCTTTTAATACAACAGGAATGCCGCCGCCTCCGCAGCAGATAACGATTTTATTTGCGTCAACGAGACTTCTGATGGCGTCCTGCTCCACGATTTCCACAGGCTTTGGAGAAGCCACAACGCGGCGGTAGCCTCTTCCTGCGTCTTCTTTCATAATGTGGCCGTATGCGGCTGCCTGATGCTCGGCTTCCTCTTTTGAGAGGAAATGACCGATGGGCTTGCTTGGATTTTCAAATGCCGGATCGTCCGGATCCACACGTACCTGTGTGACAACTGTAACAACAGGCGTACGCATAAAGCCTCGTTTGCGAAGCTCTTCCCGAAGTGCGTTCTGAAGATCATAGCCGATGTATGCCTGACTCATGGCAACGCATACGGAGAGAGGCGTGTTTGGCTGTGAGGCGTCCTCTCTGGAAAGAGCGGACATGGCATTATTGATCATGCCGACCTGCGGTCCGTTTCCGTGGACAACCACGACCTGATGACCTTCCTCGATCAGGTCGCAGAGAGCTTTTGCCGTTGTTTTTACTGCTTTCATCTGCTCCGGAAGCGTATCCCCAAGTGCGTTTCCGCCAAGAGCGATGACAATTCGTTTTCTTTTATACATAATAAAAACCTCCCAAAGAAAAAACAGGGCTGTATTGCTACAGCCCCTTTGTATTATGCCGGAATTATTTCAGAATTCTCGGAGCAGCTTTTACTTCAAGTTTTTTGAGAAGCTCCTGCGGATTTTCAAATTTGGAAAGAAGGATCATAGAAGCAATGATGTATGGTTTAAAGCTTGCTTCTTTGTAAAGCGGAATGCGGTAGCGGTCAAATACGCTTGCGTCTACTTCACCTGTCTCGCAGCTCACGCCTGTAATGTCAGCAGGGAGGCAGTGGAGATACAGAGCTTTTCCGTCTTTTGTTGTCTTCATAAGCTCTTCTGTACAAGCCCAGTCTTTGTGCTGTGCGTTCTGTGCAAGAAGTTCTTTTTCCAGTTTGTCGATGCCGTCGAAATCTCCCTCGCCGTAAAGGCTGGTACGTGTTTCCATAGCTGCGAATGGAGCCCAGCTCTTCGGATACACAATATCCGCATCCTTGAAGGCTTCCTCCATGCTGTTTGTTTTTGTGAAAGAGCCGCCGCTTGCTGCTGCGTTCTTTCTTGCGATTTCTTCTACCTCAGGCATTACATCGTATCCTTCCGGGTGAGCAAGAACCACGTCCATGCCGAAACGTGTCATAAGACCGATCACACCCTGCGGAACAGAAAGCGGTTTTCCGTAAGAAGGAGAGTAAGCCCATGTCATGGCAAGTTTTTTGCCTTTTAAGTTTTCCACACCGCCAAATTCATGAATGATGTGAAGCATATCTGCCATACACTGTGTTGGGTGGTCTACGTCGCACTGGAGGTTTACAAGAGTAGGACGCTGCTCTAAGATGCCGTCCTTATTTCCCTCTGTAACGGCTTCCATAAATTCTTTCTGATAAGCGTGACCTTTTCCAATATACATATCGTCGCGGATACCGATCACATCTGCCATGAAGGAAACCATGTTTGCTGTCTCGCGAACCGTTTCTCCGTGTGCGATCTGGGATTTCTTTTCGTCAAGATCCTGTACCTCAAGTCCCAGAAGGTTGCAGGCGGAAGCGAAAGAGAAGCGGGTACGTGTGGAGTTGTCGCGGAAGATGGAAATTCCGAGACCGCTTTCAAATACTTTTGTGGAGATATTGTTTTCTCTCATGAAGCGGAGAGCGTCCGCTACAGTAAAGACTGCTTCCAGTTCTTCGTCTGTTTTGTCCCAGGTCCAGAAGAAGTCGTTGTTGTACATTTCCTTAAAATTCAGGCTGTTCAGTTTGTCAATGTAGTCCTGTAATGTTTTCATATTTTTATATCCTTTCTGTGCTATATTTATTTGCAGTAAGCGCCCGGAAGAGCAGCGTAAACAGCCGCACATCTTACCAGGTCGATTTTCCATGTTTTTTCGTTTGGAGCGTGAGCCTGTGCCTCTGCGCCGGGACCGAAGCCGATACATGGAATGCCGTTTCTTCCCATGATGGAAACGCCGTTTGTGGAGAAGGTCCATTTATCTGTGAGAGGACGTGCTTTTCTCATGCTCTCTGTCTCTTTGTTTCCAACACGTTCTGTTCCGTAAAGTCCTGTGTATGCTTCTTCCAGAGCCTTTGTAACCTTGTGGTCTTTCGGGATTACCCAGGTAGGGAAGTAGCACTCGATCGGATATACAAGCTCTGTCCAGGACGGACGGGAGTATTCGTACATGGATACTGTAACGTCGTCCCCGTATTTCTGTACAGACGGAAGAGCACGGATCTCGTCCAGGCAGCTTTCCCATGTTTCCCCTGCTGTCATACGTCTGTCAAGAGATACGGAGCAGGAGTCTGCAACTGCGCAGCGGCTCGGGGAAGTATAGAAAATTTCGGAAGTAGTAACGGTTCCTCTTCCCAGGAAACGTGCCTCTTCCCACTGAGGGTTGTATTTTTCGTCCAGCATTTTTACAAGACCTTTTACTTCTTTGTCGTCTGCTGCGTCATTTTCATTTAATGAGCGCACGTCCTGAAGAATGTCAGCCATTTTGTAGATGGCGTTGTCGCCGCGTTCCGGAGCAGAGCCGTGGCAGGAAACACCTTTTACGTCCACACGGATTTCCATACGTCCGCGCTGTCCTCTGTAGATACCACCGTCAGTAGGTTCTGTAGATACAACAAATTCCGGACGGACCTTATCCTCGTTGATAATGTACTGCCAGCAAAGACCGTCACAGTCCTCTTCCTGAACCGTACCGGTTACAAGAACCTGGAATTTATCATTGAGAAGATTTAAGTCTTTCATAATTTTAGCGCCGTATACAGCGGAAACAATGCCGCCCATCTGATCGGAAGTTCCGCGTCCGCCGATTTCTTCCTCTGTCTCAAAGCCTTCGTACGGATCGAAGTTCCAGTTATCTCTGTTTCCGATTCCTACGGTATCAATATGTGCGTCAAAGCCGATGAGTGTTTTGCCTGTTCCCATGTATCCTAAAACATTTCCCATCGGGTCGATCTCCACTTTGTCAAATTCCAGTTTCTCCATTTCTTCTTTAATGCGCATGATGTGACCTTTTTCCCCGCAGCTTTCTCCCGGGATTTTCACGAGATCCCGAAGGAATTTTGTCATATCTGCCTCATAATTTTTTGCAGCTTCGTTAATTTTTGCGTAATCCATAATAAAAACCTCCCTGAAAAATATAAAATACTATTTGCTCAATGATTCGTCTGTTCCGTAAAGACCGTCCCACACGATTTCTTTATAACGGACAGGATCGGTATCTCCCTCTGTGGAAATTACGAGAACGACAGAATTTTCGTCAAGCTTTAATGCCTCTTTTAAATCTTTTGCGTCTTCATCGTGAAGAGCGGTGTAGCAGAGTCCAAGCGGCACGGAACCGGATTCTCCGGATACGATATGCGGGTCGCCCGGAAGAGGATTTGCATAAATACGAGTTGCTTTTGCGCTCATCCAGTCAGGACAGGAGGCAAATACAGTGACGTGGTTTTTCAGAATATCCCAGCCGATGGTATTTCCCTCGCCGCAGGCAAGACCTGCCATGATCGTCTGAAGGTCGCCTGTCACATTTACAAGATTTCCTGTTTTTGCTTCGGCAGAGCGGTAGAGACAATCTGCTGCGCTTGCCTCACACACAGCCATAACAGGTGGATTTTCCCTGTATTTGTTTGCGAAATATCCAACGACTGCGCCTGCCAGTGAGCCTACGCCTGCCTGCACGAATACGTGAGTGGGGCGCTCCACGCCGTCTTCTTTTAACTGCTGGTCAGCTTCTCTTACAAGTGTGCCGTAGCCCTGCATGATCCATGACGGGATTTCCTCATATCCGTCCCATGCAGTATCCTGCACGATAATGCCGTGCTCTGTTTTTGCCGCTTCTGCAGCCGCCATTCTTACGCAGTCATCGTAATTCATATCTTCAATGGTAACTACTGCGCCTTCTTTTGCAATATTGTCAAAACGTGTCTTTGTAGTGCCCTTTGGCATACGCACAACGGCTTTCTGTCCCAGTCGGTTTGCTGCCCAGGCAACGCCTCTTCCGTGATTGCCGTCGGTTGCGGTAAAGAATGTTGCCTGACCAAATTCTTCACGGAGTTTATCGGAAGAAAGTACATTATATGGAAGCTCGCTTATGTCTTTTCCAAGCTCCTTTGCTATGTAACGGCCCATTGCGTAAGAACCGCCGAGAACCTTAAAAGCATTCAGCCCGAACCGGTAAGATTCGTCTTTACAGTAAATGCCTTTTACCCCAAGGTATTCTGCAAGCGCGCCCAGTTTTTTCAGAGGAGTGACGCTGTACTGCGGAAAGCTTTTATGAAACTCATTTGCTTTTTTTACGTTCTCTTCAGACATCAGCTCCAGATAAGAATCCTCTGATTTTGGCACCTCATTTGTAATCCATTTTAACCCTTCTGTCATGATAAATGGGAACCTCCTTCTCTCAGAAAAATTTCATTTCTTATCTCTATCATACCATAAAAAAATCATTTTGCAATAAGAAAATACAAAATCTTTTAGGTTTTTCAAAAAATAATTAGGGAGTCGATAATTCGTTGATGTAAAGGGGAATCTGTGGTATACTGAAAAGAAATTTAAGGAAGTTTTTTAAAGGACGAGGAGGGGTTATTATGGCAGTATTTCGTGGATTTCAGGCATTGAGACCAACACCGGAAAAGGCGTCCTGTGTGGCGTCTCTTCCATATGACGTAGTGAGTCGTGAGGAGGCGTATGCACTGGGAAAATCCAATCCGGATTCTTTTCTGCATGTGGAGAGGGCAGAGATCGACTGTCCAAAAGAGATGGATATGTATGACGAGGCTGTATACAGAAAAGCAGAGGAAAATCTTCAGAAAATGATAAAAGAGGGAACTCTGGTGGAAGATAAAAAAAGATGCTTCTATATATATGAACTGATCCGAAAGGGGAAATCCCAGACTGGCTTTGTGGGCTGCAGTTCCATTGACGATTATCAGAACGGTGTGATCAGGCGTCATGAACTTACAAGAACAGAAAAAGAAAAAGACAGGATCCGGCATATGGAAGTGTGCTGTGCCAATACAAGTCCTGTATTTCTTACCTGCCGCTATACGGAGAAGCTTCTTATGCTTCTTGAGAGCTTTAAGCAGACGCACAGACCGGTTTATGATTTTACGGCGGAAGATGAGATTACTCACAGAGTATGGGTGGTCGATGAAGAAGAGGAAATAAAAATAGCAGAAGAGGAATTTGGAAAAATCCCGTCCCTTTATATTGCAGACGGACATCACAGAGCGGCTTCCGCTGTAAAGACAGGATTAAAATACCGGGAGGAAAATCCCGATTATACAGGAGAAGAGGAATTTAACTACTTTCTTTCTGTTGTATTTCCATGCGAGCAGCTTACTATTCTTCCTTATCACCGCATTGTGACAGATTTAAACGGAATTACAGAAAAAGCCTTTATCGGCAGCCTGAAATTTAATTTTGAACTGATGCTGATGCCGGGCTTTCCATGTAAGCCGGTAGAGAAGCACTGTATGGGTATGTACACAGGAGGACAGTGGTATCATTTAAAAGCATGGAAGGACGTTTACGAAAAGAAAGACGAGATCTCACAGCTTGACGTATCTATTCTACAGGATAAGGTTCTGCGTCCTGTGCTTGGGATTGAAGAACCGACAACAGATAAGCGTCTTCGCTTTGCAGGGGGAAATATGAAACTCCGGCAGCTTCAGGAAATGGCGGACGAGACAGGCGGCGTGGCATTTGTCATGTTCCCGGTAGAGATGGAAGACATTATGAAGATTGCGGACGAGGGAAAGCTGATGCCTCCAAAATCCACCTGGTTTGAGCCGAAGCTTCGAAGCGGGCTGTTTGTGCATAAATTAAAATAAGGAAAATAAAGAAAATAAAAAGAAAAGGGCGGTGATTCCAGTGGAAAATTTACAGAGAAAAACTTCATAGGAGCTTGCAGACAGCAGGAGGTAAAATAGATGAAGAAGAAAAGAATAATAACAACTGCCGCCTTATGTTTGAGTCTTTGCTTATTCACAGGGGCAAAAATTGAGAACGTAAAAGCAGAGGGGATTGCCATTGAAAATCTAGAGGACATTGTACAGTATCAGCTGGGAACCATGCGAATGGATGTGCAGCAGGAGCAGCTTGACGAGATTTTAAACGGATTGGAAACCGTAACTTTGGCAGATGAGAAAAGTCAGAAATCCCTTACACGGGGAGATGATTTTCTTGCAATTCTTCTGATACATGAGGACGGGCAGAAAGATATTTTCCATTTTTTCCAGGAAAATGAAAAATGGTATATGCAGACAGGCGACGGGGAGCTTTATGAAAATGCTGATTTTATTACAGACATTATCCATGTGGAAGAAGCTGCTTCCGGAGAAACAGTTCCTTCCGGTTATACCGGTTTGAGCATCACAGAAGAAGGGCTGCTTCGCATGATACAGACAGATAAAGCAGAGAAGCTTGCTGCATATGCGAAAAAGGAAGGCTTTTATCCAACGGAAGAAGAGATTGCAGAAGAGATGGAACGGTATCTTTCGGAATATCGAAAATCTCCGGAATATAAGGAACGGGCAAAAGCGTGTGAGTTTGCAGGATATGAGCTGGAAGAACTGCTGCACAGTCAGAATGATTTTCTGGTAAGGATCATGGTGGAGCAGCGTTTTGGAGAACAGCGGCGAATCGAATATATGGAAGGAACGGATACCATAGATGGAGTGGTGTATTCGGATTTCAATCAGTATGTGAATGCTTTTTCCAATAAATATGTTTATCAGAAGGAAAACCTGAACGAAGCATACGCAGAGCAGAATAAGTAAAAGCAAGAGGAGGGAGCACCCTCCTCATTTTTCAGCAAATCTCCGTAATATGCCCGGTTTCCTTATTGTATCTGCAGTATCTGCCGTTTTCAGAAATGAACGGCTGGTATGTATTTGTTTTTACGTCTTTTAAGTACACAATTCCCGTAGCGATCATCTGCACAAGTGAAAATCTTTCGCTTAAACTGGAAATCCATTCGTATGTTTTATTTTTGGAGGAATCTGCCATCACAAGGCTGTATCCGTCCTCGCAGGGTTCCAGAGAGAAGTAGATTTTTTCCGCTTTGGAAGGCTCTGCAAAAACCTGGCTTTCAATGTAAGAAGAAAAATTCTTTTTAACAAAATCGTGGAAGGAATCAATGGTATAAGTGACAGAAGAGACTTCGTCTGTAATTTTGTCTCCGCGTTCCAGTCGGGTACGAATAACCTTTAAAACCTCCACGGTCCAGTTGATAAAAGAAATGGAACTGTAATTCATGCTTTCCAGAAGCTGCTCGATCAGGCGTCTGGAGAGGATATTGGAGCGTACTGCTTCGTTGTATAATTCCTGATTCATAATAAATCTCCCTTCTATTTGTTTACATCAATATAGCTGTAAAGTGTATACTTGGAAATTCCAAAGTAACTGGCAACCTTGTCTCCGGATTTTGTGATAAGAAAAGCGCCTGCGTCATTTAAAAACTGAATGGCAGTTACTTTATCGTCCTTATTCATAAGGGCTACCGGTTTGCCCACAAGGGCAACAGATTCCTCAATGAGATGATCAAGAAGATCATTTACATTGTGGGTGATCTCTCTCGGCTTTTCTTCTTTGTTTTCCGGGGTCACAAGAGCGTGAAGAGCTGTGTCGATCATGGTAAGTCTTGTAATGTCATAATTGATACCGAATACATAGTGAAGGCTTCCGTCGTCGTCATGGATATAGAAGGTGCTGCACTTTAAAATTTTTCCACCAGAACTCTTCATCAGATACCCGGTATGGTCTTTCAGCTCTTCGTTTTTTTCTTTTCCCCGAATTGCGTCAAAAACAGCGTTGGAAGGACCGTCTCCTACATTTCGGTTTGTTACTTCTCCGTTTATAATAAAAACAATGGAATGCTCCGGCTCTTTTGTTTTCAGATCGTGAATCACAATTTCGCAGTCCGGACCAAACTGGGAGGCAATTCCCCTTGCAAGCTGTTTCAGCATGGTAAGTCGTCCCATTCTTACACCTCCGTATTTCTTTCTTCCTTCACTATATCATACCAAAAAGAAAATAAAAAGATGTTTTACAAAAAAATTGACGAAACCTTATAAAATTTGTGAATATGCGGAAAGGTCTTCTTGATGTATGCTTTAAAAAGTGATATATTTGAAAAAACGGATATGCTGGGAGGGATTTTTTGTGAAATATTTACTGAAAAACGGAACTCTTGTATCGGGAGAGGGAACAGAACAAAAGGATATTCTTATAGAAGGGGAAAAAATCGTAAAAATTGCGCCGTACATTGAGGACGGAGACGCAGAAGAGATCAACGTGGAGGGAAAGCTTCTGTTTCCGGGATTTATTGACGGACATACCCACTTTGACCTGGAGGTCGCGGGAACGGTAACGGCAGATGATTTCGAGACGGGAACGAAAGCTGCCATCTCAGGAGGAACAACGCTTGTCATTGATTTTGCATCTCAGGATAAAGGCGGGCACACCTTAAAAGAAGGCCTTGAGAAATGGCATAAAAAAGCAGACGGGAAATGTTCCTGTGATTATTCCTTCCATATGTCGATTGTGGAATGGAACGAGGAGACGGAAAAAGAAATTCAGGATATGATAGAGGAAGGCATTACCAGCTTTAAGCTTTATATGACATATCCTGCCATGATGGTAGAGGACAGAGATTTATATAAGATCCTCAAAAAACTCAATGAATGCGGCTGTTTTGCAGGGGTACACTGTGAGAATGCAGGAGTGATCGACGCTCTCATTGAGGAGGTGAAAAAAGAAGGACGTCTCGGACCGGAAAATCACCCTCTGGTACGTCCGGATACTATGGAGGCAGAGGCAGTCCACCGTCTTCTTGTAATCGCAAAAGAGGCGGGAGCGCCCGTCATGGTGGTTCATCTCACAAACAAAAAAGCATATGAGGAAATCGTAAAGGCAAGAGAAAACGGACAGACTGTGTTTGCGGAGACATGCCCCCAGTATCTTCTTCTCGACGACAGCGCCTACAGCAAACCGGATTTTGGCGGAGCTGTCTATGTCTGCGCGCCGCCGCTTCGAAAAAAAGAGGATCAGGACTGCCTGTGGAAAGCTTTGGCAAATGGACAAATTCAGACTGTGGCAACAGACCAGTGCAGCTTTACTCTGGAACAGAAAGCAATGGGAAAAGAAGATTTTACAAAAATTCCGGGCGGACTTCCGGGCGTACAGACAAGAGGAGCCCTTCTTTATACTTACGGTGTTCGTGAGGGAAAAATCACCGTGGAACAGATGTGCCGCCTTTTAAGCGAGAATCCGGCAAAGCTTTATGGAGTATATCCGAAAAAAGGCGCGCTTTTAGAAGGAAGCGACGGAGATATTGTAGTTTTTGATCCGGAGAAGGAGAGCGTGATTTCCGCAAAGACACACGCGTACAATACAGACAATAACCCGTTTGAAGGCTTTGCTCTTCACGGAGATATTGATAAAGTTTTTTTAAGAGGAAATCTTGTAGTGGAAGGCGGAAAAGTCGTAGAAGAAAAGACAGGAGAGTATGTGAAGCGGGGGAAACGGCAGATGTAAACATTGCGAAAAATCTCGAATTTTCACGAACGAAAAACCGTGAAAAATAAAAGAAAATATGGTAATATTTTCCTTGGGATAATCGTTAAAAGATGTGGAAAGCCCGGTTGGAGCTTATGCTTTGACCGGGCTTTTTGCATCTTTTTATATTTGTGCAAAAATGATAAAAACAGAATATAATTCTTGCCTCATTTATGCAAAAATGGTAAAATCGGACTATACGAAACAGAGAAAGCGAGGGGCTTATATGGAGAAGGTAGTAGTGCGGGAGCGAAAACTTGTGCTGAGAGTTGGAGGCGTGTGCATATTGTTCTTTGGAATCATGTATCTTGCAGCGCTTTTTTCGGCAGTGTCGGATCATTCGGGAGCAGCGGCTATTGCAGCCCTTTCAGTTTTTATCCTGCCTTTTGTGGGACTGGGATTGTATGTGTTCCTGTCTTACTTTAAAAGACGTCTGGAATTTTCTTCCAAAGAGTTTACAGTGTATTCTGTTCTCGGAAAGAAAAAGGTATATCCATATACGGAAATTCGGCGGCTGCTTTTCATAGAACGGGCAGGGGAGATCCGGATCGCGATTCTTGGAAAAGAAGGAGAAAGACTGGCATCTTTTGAAAACAATATGGTCGGGGCGGAGGAAGCGCTTTTATTTCTGGAAAAGAAAGGAATCTCTCTTTCCGAGAAGGATTTTGTGGGAGAGGAATCCTGCGATGAAAAAACGCGAAAGGCTTTAAAATGGTATGAAAAATCCGCCTATCTTACAAACTGGAACAGAGAGAAAGAAGCGGAGAGAACAAAGAAAGTTTGTACGGAGGAAGATGTAAAAAGGCAGCAGAAACGACTTAAAATTTTAGGCTGGATTTTATTTGCCATTGTAATTCTTGTATATTTTGCAGGTGTAAAATATATGGTGGCAGGCTGGGTGTCTGTTCTTCTTTTTGTATGGTTTCTTTATATTTATCTCTACCCGAGAGCATACATAGAAAAATCAGGAAAAAAGAAAAATGACGCTTACACCCTTGTGATTCCCTGGGGAGGCGCTGTGCTGGCTCTTCTGGCATGTCTTATTGTTACGGATATGTTTAATGTGACAGACGGAGAATTTTTTACTTATGCAGGGATTTTGGGAGCAATTCTTCTGATTCCCTATTTTATAAAAATTCTTTTCTTTGCAAAGGAAAGCTCAAAGGGAAGAATTGTTTTTGTTATCCTTGCAGGTCTGGCAATAGGATTTACCATTACTCTTCCTGTAAATTATCTTCTTACTACAGGAAAAGCCAGTCATGTGCCCATGATCGTAACAGGAAAAAGGGAGAGCAGCTCTTCAAGGGGCGGAACGGATTACTATATTTCAGGAAATTATAAGGGAGAAAATATGGATATGAGCGTATCAAAAAGTCTTTTTAAGAGTGTGGACGAGGGAAGTCTTGTGCAGATTTGCGAGAAGGAGAGTATCCTGGGACTTGAGTACTGGAATGTCCATGAATAGGGGGAAGACGATGGATTTTCGTAAAACATTTGATAAAATACCAGAAAGTTTTGATAAGTATAGACCAAGATATTGTAAAGAGTTATTTTAAGAGTTAGAAATGGTATGCGGATTAAATTCAGAAAAGAAAGTGCTAGAAATAGGACCGGGAACAGGTCAGGCTACAGGACCTATATTAATGACAGGGTGTGATTACACAGGAATTGAGCTGGGAGAAAATTTCACTTCTTTTATGAAAGATAAGTTTGGGCACATTCACAATTTCCATATTGTGAATGCGGATTTTGAGACTTATAATTTTAATGAAAACATATATGATTTAGTTTATTCGGCTGCTACCATACAATGGATTCCTGAAAAAATAGCATTTACAAAAATATATAAGATGTTAAAACCAGGAGGGCATCTTGCAATGTTTATGACTCGTTCAGACGAGACAACAGAAAACCCGGCATTAAAATCTGAAATTGATAAAGTATATGATAAGTACTTTCATGTAAAAAGAAGATATAATTGCAGGTTAGATTATGAAAATGTTCTTAATTATGGGTTTGAGAATTTGCAGTACAAGGAGTGGAAACGTGTTCGCAAACTGAATGCAGATGAATATATTTGTTATATCAGTACTCACTGCGAACATATCACTTTAGAGGAACCGTATAAATCTAATTTTTATGCAGGTATTAAAAAAGCAATTACAGAGGCTGGAAATGAGATTGTTATTACAGATACAATACCGCTATACTTAGTTCAGAAACCACTATAAATAAAAAGCAAGGCAAAGTTTGTTTATGGAAGGCTAAAAAGCAGCAAAAAAATACAAAAACTGCGGAATATTGTTTATGGAATCCAAAAAAGCCTTAGAAAAACACAAAATCCGTTGAGAATTGTTTATAGAAAGCTAAAAAGCCTTAGAAAAACACAAAATCTGTTGAGGATTGTTTATAGAAAGCTAAAAAGCCCCAGAAAAACACAAAACCCGCAAAAGATTGTTTATGGAAGGCTAAAAAACTACGAAAAAATACAAGAAATCTCAGCATTTGCCTTTCTTTTTAAAAAGTGTTATGATGAAAAATACGACAAAAGAGAAGGGGGAACGTTTTGTGAAACAGGATTCAGTCGCAGCAGAAAACAAAATGGGCGTTATGCCTGTGGGAAAGCTTCTTTTAAGTATGTCTGTCCCCATGATGATTTCCATGCTTGTTCAGGCATTGTATAACATTGTGGACAGTATGTTTGTGGCACAGCTTAACGAGAATGCGCTCACAGCAGTATCTCTTGCCTTTCCGGTACAGAACCTTATGATCGCTGTAGGAACCGGTACGGGAGTCGGGGTCAATGCCCTTGTATCAAGATCTCTCGGAGAAAAAAATACAGAACATGCAAATAAGGCGGCAAATAACGGCGTATACCTGTCTTTATTCAGCTTTCTGGCATTTGCACTTCTCACCGGATTTTTCGGAAAATTCTTTTTTCAGGTGCAGACAGAAGACGCGCAGATTATTTCCTATGGAGCTGCTTATGTGAGAATCGTGGGAATTATGTCTTTTGGAATTTTCTTTCAGTTTATTTTTGAGAGACTTCTGCAGTCCACAGGAAAAACCATGTATACGATGGTTACCCAGTCCCTGGGAGCGATCATTAACATTATCCTGGATCCGATCATGATATTCGGACTGTTCGGATTTCCGAGAATGGAAGTAGCGGGAGCTGCTCTTGCTACAGTTGTGGGACAGATTGTGGCTGCTTTGCTGGCATTTTGGTTTAACGTAAAGAAAAATAAGGAGCTTCATATTTCCATTACAAAATACCGTCTTTCCGGTATTGTAGTAAAACAGATTTACAGTGTGGGGATTCCTTCCATTATTATGGCGTCCATCGGTTCTGTTATGACATTTGGCATGAACAAAATTTTAATGGCGTTTACTTCCACGGCAACGGCTGTTTTCGGAGTGTATTTTAAGCTTCAGAGCTTTATTTTCATGCCGGTGTTCGGCTTAAATAATGGTCTTGTTCCTATTGCGGCATACAATTACGGGGCAAGGAAGCCGAAAAGGATTATGAAATCCATAAAATTAAGTATTATTTATGCAGAATCCATTATGTTTGTGGGAGTGTTGATATTTCAGTTTTGCAGTGCAGGTCTTCTGGGAATATTTAATGCTTCCGATTCCATGCTGGAAATCGGAGTGCCGGCTCTTCGGATCATCAGCTTAAGCTTCCTGCTTGCCGGCTTTGGAATTGTGTGTTCCTCTGTTTTTCAGGCTTTGGGACACGGAATGTTAAGTCTCATTGTCTCTGTTCTGAGACAGCTGGTCGTACTTCTTCCGGCAGCCTTTCTTCTTTCAAAAACAGGCGGGCTTTCCGTTATCTGGTGGGCATTTCCCATTGCGGAAATCTTTGCCGGAGTGATAAGCTTTATTTTTATCCGCCATGTTTACAGAAAAGAGATACATACGATGATGTAAAAATAAAAGGACGTTTCCGTTTGCTGAGAGTGAGCGGAAACGTCCTTTTTGCCTGGACAGGAGGATTAAGAAACCACAGTCTGTTCTCTTTTGGCAAGATGCTTGTTAATAATAAGAAGAAACACTGTCGTAGATAAAACGGAGCTTGTAATATCTGCAATGGGCTCCGCATAGAAGGCAGCTCTTGCAGTAAAAAGCGCAGGAAGCACAAAGGTACAGATCACAAAGAGCCCTTTTCGAAATACGGAGAGCGCAAGGGCTGTCTTTGTCCGCTCCATTGCTGTAAGTCCGTCAACAAATACATACTGAAAGCTCAGTGGAATGATCATCAGAGTGTAGATGCGGATTGCCCACACAGAGCATTCCATGTATGCTGCCTCCGATGTGAAAAGTTTTACAAAATACTGCGGTGCAAACTGGGACACAAGAAACATAAATGTGGTAAAGCAAAGCATTAATATAAGGATATGTTTTTCTGCCTGTTTTACACGCTTTGTCTGTTTTGCCCCGTAATTGTAGCTTAAAATTGCCTGTGTGCCGCCGCTTATCCCAATCATGGGAGAGGTGATCATAAGAAGATAACTCTGGGCAATGGTGGCACAGGTGATCAGCATATCTCCCTCTGAGGGACCGCCGTATTTCTGAAGGACCGTATTCATGGCAATGAGGATAATGCTGTCCGTTGCCAGAATGAGGAACGGGGAAAATCCCAGATACAGGATTCTGCCCATCACTCTGGAAGAATAATTTCCAAAAGAGATTTTCACATGGATTTTTTTGCCAAGTAAAAAACAGAGGGCAAAAGCAAAGGAAGCAAACTGGGAAATAACAGTGGCGATCGCCGCTCCCGCTACGTCCATGTGAAATACAAAAATAAACACGGGGTCAAGAATAATATTGGAGACAGCTCCGATGAGTACAGTTGCCATTCCGATCATGGGAAAACCCTGACAGTTTATGAAGTAGTTCAGTCCCGCCGCCATCAGGGCAAAAAAAGTACCCGCTGTATAAATGGTCATATACGTATTGGCATAGGGAAAGGTAAGCTCGCTTGCCCCGAACCACATAAGGAGCTGGTCCTTTAAAAGCAGAAAAGCGATGGTAAGGATCAGGGAAAAAACACATAAAAGCAGGAATGAGTTTGATAAAATCTGTTTTGCTTTTTTGTAATTTTTTTCTCCCATACGGATTCCCATTAAAATAGAACCGCCAAGCCCTACAAGCGTTCCAAAGGAAGTCAGAAGGGTGACGATCGGTCCGCACACGCCTACGCCTGCAAGCGCCTGTGCTCCGATAGACGGAATGTGTCCGATATACATTCTGTCAATAATGCTGTACAGTACATTTACAAACTGGGCGATCATGGCGGGGATCGCCAGTCGTAAAACAAGGGAAGAAACCGAGTCCCTTCCCAGATCAGCAGATGCTTTCATTTCATTTCCTCCCGTAAAATCGTATCGTTCTTTCAATATGACACTATAACAAATTCTTTCTGGGGATTCAATATTTTTGGACAAGATTCGCCGGAAAAATATTTTCAAAATTTCTGTTTTTTGGTATAATTAAGACAATAAAGGAAGAAATGAAATAAGGAGAGGAGAAAATGGATTATCAGGGGATAATTACCTTTATAATGGAAATGATAGGAACCGTAGCGTTTGCCGCGTCCGGCGCTATGGTTGGAGTGGGAAGGAAAATGGACATATTCGGGATCAGCGTGCTTGGCGTTGTGACTTCTGTTGGAGGAGGAATGATCCGCGACATTGTGCTTGGCATTATTCCGCCCAGTGTATTTCAGCATTCTGTATATGCAGTTGTGGCGACGATCACTTCCTGTATTGTGTTTCTTGTTCTGCATCAGAAAAAAGAACTGCTTCAGGGGGAATTTCGTGTGCATTACGACAAAATCATGCTGGTAATGGACTCTGTAGGGCTGGGTATCTTTACGGTAGTGGGAGTGAATACAGGAATCCGCCAGGGTTACATTGACCATACCTTCCTTCTTGTGTTTCTGGGAACCATAACCGGAGTGGGAGGCGGGCTTCTCCGCGATATGATGGCAGGCGTGCCGCCGTACATTTTTGTGCGCCATATATATGCTTGTGCTTCTATTGTGGGAGCGCTTGTATGTGTTTATATGTATCGTCTCTTCGGAGCAGTGGAGGCTATGGTAGTTGCTTCTGCGGTAGTGATCATTATCCGGTATCTGGCTGCCCATTACCGCTGGAATCTTCCGAAGCTTAAACTGGAGGAGGAAGAGGAAACGAAACTTTAAAAAGTAGAAAGATTTTTAAGACTATGTAAAATATTTGTGAAAATTTCACATGCAAAGAGATGGCTCGAAATAACTCGAAAATAATATTGTGTGATTTACATAAAAATAATCGAGAAATAAAAGGGAATATATTGAAAATTACAATAAAAAAACGAATTTTATAAAAAAGAGAAGAAAAACGGGCAAGTTGACAAAATGAAGAAACAGGAGCATAATGGCATGAATCCAAGGAAAGTGTATGATAGAAAGGATGAGGATTATGTCTCAGAAAATTAAATTAAGCGCGCCCGAGGATGTTAAGGAGTTTGTAAAAGCAGCAAATAAGTGTGATTTTGACATTGATATTTCCTATAACAGGGTTCTTGTTGATGCAAAATCTATTTTGGGGATTTTCAGTATGGATCTGACACGTATCCTGACGGTGCATTGTCATGGAGAGAGCCAGGAATTTAATCAGGCGATTCAGAAATTTGCAGTAGCATAAAACAGAATATACCGTATAACAGGTAGAACAGATATTTTTGTACAGAGTGATTTTGGGCGTACCATATGTGCAGAAATATCTGTTTTTTTATGCCAGGGGCAAAAATTTCCTGTACCTTATTGACAGAAAGCATAAAATGTGGAAAGATAGAGGGGAAGATATTCGGACAGAATTACTATAATATTTCAGAAAAGAGGATGGCTTTATGAAAATCAGCAGAATTGAACATATGTGTGAAGGAAACGGACACGTGATTATTAAAGAGATTTTAGACGCGCCTCAGTTAAACGGAAAATGCAGAATGTATGCAGAGGTAACACTGGAGCCGGGCTGCTCTCTTGGGTATCATGAACATCACGGAGAAAGCGAGACCTACTATATTCTTTCCGGACAGGGAGAATATAATGACAATGGAGAATACCGCCCGGTACAGGCAGGAGATATTACCTTTACACCAGATGGAAAGGGACATGGACTTGCCAATACAGGAAATGCAGACCTGGTTTTCATGGCGCTGATTATTCTCGACTGAGAACAGAAAGGAAGCAGCAGATTTGCAGGGCTTCCTTTTTCTTTCAATATAAATAAAACAGATAAAATCAACGAAGGGACAACATTATGAGTAAAGAGACAGCAAAAGAATTACTGGAATTTATAAGGAAAAGCCCGGCTTCTTTCCAGGCGGCAGAGGAGATGCGCCGCAGATTTACAGAACATGGCTTTACAGAGCTTGTTGAGGAAGAGAAGTGGAAATTGAAAAAAGGCGGCAGTTACTTTGTTATGAGAAATCATTCTGCGTTTATTGCCTTTTCCATTCCGGAAAAAGGAGCGGATAAATTTCATATCATGGCGAGCCACAGCGATTCTCCTTCCTTTAAAGTAAAGGAAAATCCGGAAATGAAGGTGGAAAACGCATACATTAAACTGAATGTGGAAAAATACGGAGGAATGCTGATGTCTTCCTGGCTGGATCGTCCCCTTTCTGTTGCCGGGCGTGTGATGGTACTGGAAGATGGAGAAATCAGAGAAAAGCTGGTATCTGTTGACAGGGATATTCTTCTGATCCCGAATCTTGCCGTTCATATGAACCGGGAGGCAAACGACGGTTACGCGTATAATGCACAGAAGGATATGCTTCCATTATATAGCTGCAGCGAGGGCGATTTTATGGAAATGCTCGCAAAAGAGGCAGGTGTCTCCAAAGAAGAGATTTTAAGCCACGACCTGTTTTTATATCACAGAACAGAGGGAAGCGTGTGGGGAGAAAAGGACGAATTTGTTTCCGCACCCCGTCTTGACGATCTGCAGTGCGCGTTTTGTTCCATGCAGGGACTTCTCAAGGCAAAGAGAGAAAATTCGATTGCCGTTCACTGTGTTCTTGATAATGAGGAAGTGGGAAGCGGCACAAGACAGGGGGCTGCATCTACCTTTTTAAAAGATACGCTGATGCGCATTTATATGGGACTTGGACATGATTATGAGGAATATCTTATGGCGCTTGCAAAAAGCTTCATGATTTCCGCAGATAACGCACACGCGCTTCATCCGAATTTTACAGATAAAACAGACCCGGTAAACCGGCCTGTAATTAACGGTGGTATTGTAATTAAATATAACGGAAATCAGAAATACTGCACAGATGCTGTTTCCGCCGCATATTTTAAAGAAATCTGCAAGAAGGCAGACGTGCCGTTCCAGACCTTTGTAAACCGTTCCGATATGGCGGGAGGATCCACTCTTGGAAACATTTCAGGAACACAGGTGGCAGTAAAAGCAGTTGATATAGGAATTGCCCAGCTTGCCATGCACTCTTCTTATGAAACGTCAGGGGTGCAGGATACAGAGCGTCTGATAGAGGCAGTAAAAGTATTTTTTGCATAACAGAAACAGGAGGGATAAAATGACATTATTTTTAGAATATCCAAAATGTACCACATGTAAAAAGGCGAAAGCCTGGCTTATGGAAAACGGTGTGGAATTTACAGACCGCCACATTGTGGAAGAGAATCCAACAGAAGAAGAGCTGAAAGAGTGGATCGGAAAAAGCGGGCTTCCGTTAAAACGTTTCTTTAATACAAGCGGAATGAAATACAGAGAGCTGGGCTTAAAGGACAAATTAAACGACATGACAGAGGAGGAGCAGACTGCTCTTCTGGCAACAGACGGAATGCTTGTAAAAAGACCCCTTTTAATAGGAGAAGACTTTGTAATTCCGGGATTTAAGGAAGCTGCATGGAAAGAAGCTCTGAATAAATAACAGAAAGAGAGGAAAGCGACATGAAGACACTGGAACTGAAAGATGGTTTTTACTGGGCAGGGATTGTAGACGACAGTCTGCGCGTGTTTGACATCATTATGTATACGGAGTTTGGAACAACGTATAATTCCTATGTATGGAAAACAGGAGATAAAACCATTCTGTTTGAAACGGCAAAAGGCAAATGCTTTGACGAGTATCTTGATAAGTTAAAAGAAATCATTGATGTGACAAAAATCGACTATCTTGTAGTGAGCCATACAGAGCCGGACCACGCAGGAAGCATTGAGATGCTTCTTGATTACAGCCCGCAGATGAAAGTGATCGCAACCGGCTGTGCCATCGGATTTTTAAAGGAGATCGTAAACCGGGATTTCTGTGCCATTGCAGTGAAGGACAATCAGGAAATGGTGATCGGAGGAAAAACTCTGAAATTTATGATCGTGCCAAATCTCCATTGGCCGGATACGATGTACACCTACATTGAGGAAGAAGGCATTCTCGTAACCTGCGATTCTTTCGGCTCTCATTATGGTTTCCAGGACGTTCTTGTAAGTAAGGTAGAGAACAGGGACGATTACATGAAGGCTGCAAAATATTACTTTGACTGTATTATCGGACCGTTTAAGCCATATATGTTAAAGGCTTTAAAAAGAGTAAGAGATCTCTCTGTTTCCATGATCTGTCCGGGACATGGACCGGTTCTCGATGAAAGAATCCAGGAAATGTACGATACGTATGAAGACTGGTGTACTGTCATCAATCCAAATAAGAAAAAGACAGTAGTGATTCCTTATGTAAGCGCTTACGGCTATACTGCCCAGCTTGCAGAAAAAATTGCAGAGGGCATCAGAGACAGCGGAGATGTGGACGTGCGCTGCTACGATATGGTAGAGGCAGATCAGGCGAAGGTGCTGGAAGAAATCGGTTTTGCAGACGGACTTCTTTTTGGTACTCCTACTATCGTGGGAGAGGCGTTAAAGCCAATCTGGGATCTTACAACTTCTATTTTTGCAGGAACACATGGTGGAAAACTTGCAAGTGCGTTCGGAAGCTATGGCTGGAGCGGAGAGGGTGTTCCGCACATCATGGAGCGTTTAAAACAGCTTAAAATGAAGGTGACGGACAGCTTCCGTGTGCGCTTTAAGCCAAGTGAGGTGCAGCTTCTTGACGCTTACGAATATGGCTATAATTTCGGCTGCATTCTTCAGGAAAAAGAGAATCCAAAGAAAACGGGAGCACGTACACTTGTAAAATGTCTTGTCTGCGGCGAAATTTTTGATTCCTCCCTTGACATCTGCCCGGTCTGCGGTGTTGGACGGGAGAACTTTGTGCCGTATGAAAAAGAAGAAACTTCTTTCAGAAAAGATTCAGACAAGTTTTATGTAATTCTCGGAAACGGAGCGGCAGGTTTAAGCGCTGCAAAGGCAATCCGTGAGCGTGACCTTACCGGTTCCGTAATTATGATCTCCAACGAGCCTTATTCCACATACAACCGTCCGATGCTTACAAAGGCTCTTGCTGCAGGACTCAAAGCGGAGGAAATTGCAGTGGAAGAAGAAAGCTGGTATAAAGAAAACAACATTCACCAGATTCTCGGAAAAGAAGTAAAAGCTATCCATGAGAAAGAAAAAGAAGTGGAGCTTTCTGACGGCACAAAACTGAAATATACAAAACTGATTTACGCTCTCGGTTCCGAGTGCTTTGTTCCGCCAATTCCGGGAGCAGACAGAGAAGGTGTGATCGCGATCCGCCGTATGTCTGATATTGAGAAAATTGAGTCTATGCTGGAGCGCGTTGATCATGCAGTCGTAATTGGCGGCGGCGTACTTGGACTGGAGGCTGCCTGGGAACTCAGGAAACTGAAAAAAGAGGTGACAGTTCTTGAACTTGCACCGCAGATCATGGGACGTCAGCTTGATGGAGCTGCAAGCGAAATGCTGGTAAATATCAGCGAGGCGGCAGGAATTTCTATTCATACAGGCGTACAGATTTCTGAAATTACAGGAGAAGAATCTGCGAAAGGTGTATCTCTCGCTGACGGAAGAACATTCCCGGCAGAGCTCGTTATTATTTCCGCTGGCGTTCGTGCCAATACAGCCCTTGCAGGTGCAGCAGGCGTGGAAGTAAACAGAGGGATCCTTGTAAATGCAAATATGGAAACAAGCGTGGAAAATATTTATGCATGTGGAGACTGTGCGGAATTTGAAGGCATCAATTACGCAATATGGCCGCAGGCGCTGGAGCAGGGAGAAACTGCAGGTGCAAATGCAGCGGGAGAAAAGAAAGAATATACGACTGTTTCCGCAGGTCTTTCCTTCCACGGAATGAATACTTCTCTTTATGCGATTGGCGACAATGGAAAAGACAGCGCAAAAAAATACCGCACAGCAGAATTTAAAGACGAATTGAGAAAACAGTACGAAAAATATTATTTCTTTAATAACCGTCTCTGTGGTGCTATCTTAATTGGGGATACCTCCAAAATGGCTAGGGTGACAGAGGCTGTAGAAAAAAAGCAAACATTTCAGGAGTTTTTTGCCTGATAAAGGAGTGTCATGACAAAAAACCTTGGATATAAAGGAAAATTCTCAGAGTATACAGATGAGCTTTTAAGGCTGAGACGCCATTTTCATCAGCATCCGGAGCTTGCTCTTCGGGAAAAAGAAACTTCTTCCTTTATTCAGTCTTATATGGAGAAACTGGGGTATGCGCTTACTCCGGTTTCTCCAACTGGCTGGATAGCGGAGTTTCCGGAATTGCAAAACAGAGAGAAATGTATAGTTGTCCGTGCGGAGATGGACGCACTTCCTATCGAGGAGCGGACAGGACTTTCCTATTCCTCCGTAAATGCCGGGTGTATGCACGCCTGCGGGCACGACGCCATTCTTGCCTCCGCGCTGATTCTCGCAAAAATTATCGCAGAGGAGAAAGACAGCTTCCCTGTTTCCGTACGCTTTCTTTTTGAGCCGGCGGAGGAGATTGGAGAAGGCGCTGCCCGAATGATCGAAGCAGGGGCGCTTGACGGCGCGGATGCGTTTCTTATGTTTCACTATGCGGGAGACGAAAGCTTTGGAATGACGGTGCATGAAGGGCAGGCGTCCTCCATGATCGGCGGAATGGAAATCCATATTCACGGAAAATCCAGTCACTGGTGTGAGGCAGAAAAAGGCATAGATGCCATTTACGGAGCTTCTGTAGCTGCAAAGGCGATTTGTGAGCTGAACCGGGATTATAAAGGCAGAGGAAAAGCTCTGATCGGAATCGGGAGCATTCACGGCGGCGAATATGCAAATATCATTGCAGATCATGTAGTGATGAAAGGGAACATACGCGCGTGCAGAGAAGAAGATTATCGCAGACTTCAAAAAGGTCTGAGAGATATTCTGAAAAAAACAGAAGAAGAGACAGGGACAGAGATTCTCGTGAGAGAACCGAAACCGCCAGTTCTTCCTTTTGCAAATGACGCGTCTCTCACAGACGCAGTAAAAAAAGCAGGGAAAAAAGTATTTAAAGAACGTTTCTGGACAGAGGGAGAGGAAGAGCTTTTTCTCTCCGGAGATAATGCCTACCGGTATTTTCAGAAGGTAAAGGGTGTTTTTGCTGTATTTCTGGCAGGGCTTGAAGAGGAAAACTATCCTCTTCATCATTCGAAGTTTCAGATTGATGAAGCAGTCCTTCCATACAGTGTGGAAGCTCTTTATGAAATCATAAAAGAAGCGGGAAGAAAGGAACTCATATGAAATACGGAAAAATACGCATAGAAGATGGATACCTGATTTTTACAAAACATATGATGATGAATAATCTTCCCTGCAGAGATATACTCTGGGCATATATGCGGCGGGAGGGAATGGATGGTGTGGAAGAACGCCAGCTCATTTCCAATTATCTTGTCATTGTTACAAGAAGAAGAAAACGCTATAAATTCGATATGACAGAGCGGGAAGTACAGGAGTGTATCCGGCTTTTAAAGGTTCTGAACCCGGAAATGGCGGTGGGCTTTCCAAAAGGAGGAAGACTCCCTCTTCAAAATTTATGGAATACCAGGGATCTGGGGGCGATCATTACAGAAGATGAGCGCCATATTCTTCCGAGAAGACTTTTGCGAAGCGGGGATCTGTATCATCTTTCTCTGGCAGACCAGAAGGCGCTCTGTGAGGAATACCGTCTGACAAAGGTGATCGATCTTCGGACAGAGGCAGAGGCAAAGGAGCGTCCGGATACCGTTTTACCGGGAGTGGAGTATTACCGCATTCCCATTTTGGATGAACCTCGTCCCGGCATTACGCATATCCGGGATATGGACCGGGAATTTTTGAAAAATCAGAAGGAACCGGAAAAATTCATGGAAAACGTATATGAGGAAATTTTAAATGACCAGTATTCTGTGAAGCAGTACGCTCGTTTTATAGATGTTCTTCTTCATCACGAAAACGGCGCTGTTTTGTGGCACTGCAGTACAGGAAAAGATCTGACCGGAATTGCTGCGGCAATCCTTCTCTGCGCGCTTGGTGTTTCCGGAAATGAAATCCGGGAAGATTACAGAAGAACAGACAGTTGTCTGGAAAAAGAGAAAATTTATACCATGCGTTTCCTGGAAAGCTGTCCGGATACGGGAAAACGGGAAACAAAAAATGCAGAGGTGTTTTTTGCCACAGAGCAGCAGTGGCTCGACAGGGCGTTTGCCGCCCTGGAAAAAAATTACGGTTCCGTGGAACAGTTTTTAAAAAAAGGCTTATATTTAACGCCGAAAGCCCAGGAAGAACTCAGGACAAAGTATCTGATATGAAAAAATTTATAAAAAAAGTCTGTTTTTTTGAAAAAATAACCCCCCTACGGGCTTGTAGGGGGGATTTTTCCCCTTTATAATGGAGAAAGTTCAAAGAAGGAGGACTTTACAAATGAAGTTAAAAAAAGTGACAGGTTTTATCAGCGCGCTGGCGCTGGCAGCGTCTCTTCTTATTATGCCGTCAGCAAGAGTACAGGCAGGAGCGGAGGATTCCTCTGTTGTTGTTACCATGCCGACTACATCAGAGCCGGAATCCGGATTTGATCCCGCATACGGCTGGGGAGCAGGAGAGCACGTACATGAGCCGCTCATTCAGAGCACCCTTGTGCGCACAACAAAAGACCTGAAAATTGAAAACGACCTGGCAACGGAGTATTCCTGCAGTGAAGATAAGCTGACATGGACAGTAAAAATCCGTGACGATGTAAAATTCACAGACGGAGAGCCGCTTACCGCGCAGGACGTCGCTTTTACATACAATACCTGCAGAGATGAAAGTACCGTCAATGACTTCACCATGTTAAAAGAGGCGGTTGCAGTAGACGATACCACTGTGGAATTTCATATGAACGAGCCGTATTCCATCTGGCCGTACACAATGGCGATTGTGGGAATCGTGCCGGAACACGCTTACAGCGAGACATATGGACAGAATCCAATCGGTTCCGGACGTTACATTATGAAGCAGTGGGATAAAGGGCAGCAGGTAATTTTTGAAGCAAATCCGGATTACTACGGAGAGGAGCCGAAGATCAAAAAACTGACGGTTCTCTTTATGGAGGAAGATGCGGCTCTTGCAGCAGCTATGGCAGGGCAGGCAGACGTTGCCCACACAGCCGCTTCCTACAGCGACCAGGAAATCGAAGGGTACAGCCTGATGCGTGTAGATACAGTGGATAACAGAGGATTTAATCTTCCCGTAACAGAACCGGAAGAAAAAGACGGCATTGTTTACGGAAATTCCCTGACTTCCGATGTGAATGTGCGCCGTGCCATCAACCTTGCCATTGACAGAGAAGAAATGATCGACAACGTATTAAACGGTTACGGAACGGTTGCATACAGCGTATGTGATAAAATGCCGTGGTATAATGATGAAGCAGTGACAGAATACGATCTGGAAGCGGCAAAGGCTCTTATGGACGAGGCAGGCTGGACAGAGGGCAAAGACGGTATCCGTGAAAAAGACGGAGAAAAAGCAGAGCTGACTCTTATGTTCAGCAACGGAGATTCTGTACGCCAGGCGCTTGCAGAAGATACGGCAAATCAGCTTCGCGAGCTTGGAATCGAAGTGAAAACAGAAGGCGTAGGCTGGGATACTGCATACGACCGCGCACAGTCCGAACCGCTTATGTGGGGCTGGGGCGCACATACGCCAATGGAGCTTTACAACATTTATCATTCTATGGAGGACACAGGACTTGCCCAGTATTCTCCATATGCAAATGAGACAGTAGACAAATATATGGACGAAGCTTTGGAGAGCGACAATCTGGAAGAATCTTATGAGCTCTGGAAAAAAGCACAGTGGGACGGAACTACCGGCATCACACAGGAAGGCGACATTCCGTGGATCTGGCTCTGCAATATCGACCATCTGTATTTTGTCCGCGACGGTCTTGCTGTGGCAGACCAGAAAATCCACCCGCACGGACACGGCTGGTCTATTGTAAATAACATTGATGAATGGGAATGGGAGTAAGATTTTGGTTAAAAAGAATGTGACATCATTGATGAAGAATTTTGTGAGAATGATTTTACTTCTCTTTGCAGTCAGCATTGTTACATTTGCCCTTGTTTCCGCCTCCCCCATTGACCCTTTGCAGGCCAATGTGGGGCAGGCTGCCCTGGGCAGCATGAGCGAGGCGCAGAAAGAAAAACTTCGTTCTTACTGGGGTGTGGACACCCCGCCGGTTCAGAGATACCTGAACTGGGCAAAGGATTTTATAAAAGGAGATATGGGAACTTCCCTTGTATACCGCCAGCCGGTTGCAAAGGTCATTGCAGTAAAGCTTGGAAATTCCCTGTTTCTCATGGGACTCGCCTGGATCATATCCGGGCTTTTGGGCTTTCTTCTGGGAGTTCTCGCAGGCGTATTTAAAGGAAAGCCCATAGATAAGGCGATTAAGGGATATTCCCTTGTGATCGCAAGCACACCGGCGTTCTGGCTTGCCCTCCTCCTTCTGATCGTATTTGGGGTATGGCTCCGTGTGCTTCCCATTGGATTAAGCGTGCCCATCGGTGTGGAGGCAAGCGGCGTTACTTTTCTTGACCGTGTGCGCCATGCTATTTTGCCGGCTCTTACTTTGAGCATTACCGGTGTTTCCAATATTGCGCTTCACACAAGAGAAAAAATGATCGACATTATGGAAAGCGATTATGTGCTGTTCGCAAGAGCGAGAGGGGAAAGCATCTGGAGCATTGTGCGTCATCATGGCCTTCGAAACGTCCTTCTTCCTGCCATGACCTTGCAGTTTGCTTCAATCAGCGAAATCATAGGTGGTTCTGTATTAGTGGAACAAGTATTTTCTTATCCGGGACTCGGGCAGGCGGCTGTGTCTGCGGGAACCGGAAGCGATGTGCCTCTTTTAATGGGAATTACCCTTATCACGGCGGCAATTGTATTTTTAGGCAACTTTATTGCGAACCTTCTTTACGGAACAGTAGATCCCAGAATCCGGAAGGGAGGCGCGCGATGAGAGGAAAATTGAACCAGAGGCAGAAGGCAAAAGCGCTTCTTATTTTTTCCGTCCTGTTTCTCGGGGCGGTGGCAGTATCCGGCGTCTTTTTAAGAGACGCGGCAATGGTGACGGATTTTTCCAGAAAAAATATCCCTCCCTGCCTTGCCTATCCTTTTGGAACAGACTGGCTTGGAAGAAATATGTTTTACAGAACGCTCACCGGGCTTTCCACCAGTATTTTAATCGGCATCACAGCGGCGGGAGTGAGCGCTTTTATGGCGCTTCTTCTTGGAACGGCGGCGGCTACCCTCGGGAAAAAGGCAGATTCCGTCATTTCCTTTTTTATTGATATGGTAATGGGAATCCCCCATATCCTTCTTCTCATTCTCATTTCCTATGCCTGCGGAAAAGGCTTAAAGGGAGTGATCATAGGCGTTGCCCTCACACACTGGACTTCTCTTGCGAGACTGATAAGAGGAGAAGTGATGCAGCTTCGCCAGAGCGAATATATCCTCATTGCGGAAAAGCTTGGACATAGTAAATTTGAGATTGCAAAAAAACATATGCTTCCCCATCTTCTGCCGCAGTTTCTTGTGGGGCTGGTACTTTTATTTCCACATGCCATTCTCCATGAGTCCAGCATTACCTTTTTGGGATTCGGACTTTCCGCAGAACAGCCGGCGATCGGTATTATTCTTTCGGAAAGCATGAAGTACCTTATCACTGGAAAATGGTGGCTGGCAGTTTTTCCGGGAATCATGCTTGTTCTGACAGTCGTGCTTTTCGACAGAGGAGGAAGCGCTCTTCGCCGGATTTTAGACCCGGGCAGCGCACACGAATAAGGAGAAATTATGAGTTGTACAAACAGACGACATATATTGGAAATTGAAGAGCTGTCTCTTTCTTTTTCCCAGTATGAAAACGAAAGAAGCAGCAGAAAAATAGAGCTTCCCGTGATTTCAAAGCTGTCCGTCTCCGTCCATGAAGGGGAAATTGTGGCAGTGGTAGGCTCCAGCGGTTCCGGAAAAAGCCTTCTGGCACACGCCATTTTAGGGCTTCTTCCCTACAATGCAAAAGTGACGGGAAATATGTATTACGATGGAGAGCTTTTAACAGAGGAGCGTATCTGCGCTCTCCGGGGAAATAAAATCGCTTTTGTTCCGCAGAGCACCACTTATCTCGACCCGCTTATGACTGTGGGAAAACAGGTGCAGGGCGGAAAAGGAGAAGAGAAGAAACGTAAGCAGAGAGGTCTTTTTAAACGGTACGGTCTTGGAGAGAAAGTGGATACAAAGTATCCCTTTGAATGCTCCGGCGGTATGACCCGGCGTGTGCTTTTAACCTCGGCTCTTATGGGCGACCCGGAGCTTATTATTGCAGACGAGCCGACTCCGGGAATGGATCTCGCCCTTGCAAAAAAATCAATGGAAGACTTCCGGAATTTTGCAGATGAGGGAAAGGGCGTACTTCTTATCACCCACGATATTGAACTGGCGCTTGAGGTGGCAGACAGGATTGCCGTATTCTATGCGGGAACAACTGTGGAAGAAGCTCCCGTATCCGATTTTGCCTCAGAAGAAACACTTCGTCACCCCTATACGAAGGCTTTGTGGCGGGCGCTTCCCCAAAATGGCTTTCAGCCTCTTCCGGGCGTGCAGCCTTACGTAAAAGATATGCCAAAGGGCTGCCCGTTCGGACCGAGATGCAGTCTGTATACAGAAGCGTGTCAGGGAGAAATCCCCATGCAGCGGGTAGGGTGCGGAACGGTGCGCTGCGTGCGTTTTGCAGGGGAGCCTCTGGCAGTGGAGCAGCATCACCATGAGAGAACAGGAGGAAAGGCATGATACTGGAAGGCAGAAATCTTACATTTTCCTATGAGCAGAAGGAGGGAGCAGTTTTTTCCAATGTAAATTTACAGGTGGAAAATCACGAGAGAGTGGCGATCCTTGGTCCAAGCGGTTTCGGAAAAACAACGCTCTGTAAAGTTCTTGCAGGATATTTAAAGCCTCTTGAAGGAGAGGTTTTAATTGACGGAAAGCCTCTTCCCAAAAAAGGATACTGTCCGGTGCAGATGATATGGCAGCACCCGGAGAGGGCAGTCAATCCAAAGCTTCGCCTTGGAGATACCCTGGCGGACGGAAAAGAGGTAGACGAGCGGATCATAAGAGAGCTTGGCATAGAAAAAGACTGGAAAAAGCGGTATCCCCAGGAACTTTCCGGCGGGGAGCTGCAGAGATTCTGTATCGCAAGAGCGCTGGGAAAAGATACAAAGTTTTTAATTGCAGACGAGATCAGTACCATGCTGGATCTTATCACCCAGAGCCAGATCTGGAATTTTCTTTTAAAAGAAGTGAAGGAAAGGGAGATCGGACTCCTTGTGGTTTCCCACAGCGAGCCCCTTCTTTCCAGAATTGCAGACAGACGCATTGTATTTTAATATAATGCGTCATTTTTTTATTGACAAAATCATTTAACTTGCTATAATGATAAACATATAATAATTTATTAGTTTAAAGTATTGAAAGCGGGTGGAGTATGCAGAAAAGAATTTTATCCCTGCTGGTCGATAATACAGCAGGTGTTTTGAGCCGGATTTCCGGACTTTTCAGCCGGCGCGGGTACAACATTGACAGCCTTACGGTTGGTGTGACTGCTGACGAACGGTTTTCCCGTATGACAGTTGTGTGCAGCGGCGATGAAATGATCCTGGAGCAGATCACAAAGCAGCTTGCCAAGCTTGTGGACGTGCGGGACATCAAGGTGCTGGAGCCGGAAGAGAGCGTAAGCCGTGAGCTGGTGCTGGTAAAGGTTGCTGCCAGAGCAGAGCAGCGTCAGGGAATCATTTCCATTGCGGATATTTTCCGTGCGAAGGTAGTCGATGTAAGCAAGGATTCCCTTGTGGTGGAGATGACGGGTACAAAGAGCAAGCTGGAAGCCTTTATCGACCTTATGGGTTCCTACGAAATTCTGGAACTCGCGAGAACCGGTGTGACAGGGCTTTCAAGAGGTGCAAAAGATGTACGTTTTCTTTAATTAGAAAATACATATATATGATGACATTATAGGAGGAAGAGAAACAATGGCAAACAGAATTTTTTATCAGGAAGATTGTAATTTAAGTTTATTAGACGGAAAGACCATCGCAGTGATCGGATACGGAAGCCAGGGACACGCACATGCCCTCAACGCAAAAGAATCCGGCTGCAATGTGATCATTGGTCTTTACGAGGGAAGCAAATCCTGGAAAAAGGCAGAGGAGCAGGGATTTGAAGTATATACAGCAGCAGAGGCAGCAAAAAAAGCCGACATTATCATGATCCTTATCAACGATGAAAAACAGGCGGCTCTTTATAAAAAAGACATTGAGCCAAACCTGGAAGAAGGAAATATGCTGATGTTCGCTCATGGCTTCAATATTCATTTCGGCTGCATCGTACCTCCGAAGAATGTAGACGTTACTATGATCGCTCCAAAAGGACCGGGACATACAGTAAGAAGCGAGTACCAGGCAGGAAAGGGCGTACCGTGTCTCGTTGCAGTAGAGCAGGATGCAACAGGAAAAGCCCTTGATATAGCACTTGCATATGCACTTGCCATCGGCGGCGCAAGAGCAGGCGTTCTGGAAACAACCTTCCGTACAGAGACAGAGACAGACCTTTTCGGTGAGCAGGCAGTTCTCTGCGGCGGTGTATGCGCGCTTATGCAGGCTGGTTTCGAGACACTTGTTGAGGCAGGATACGACCCGAGAAACGCATACTTTGAGTGTATCCACGAGATGAAGCTGATCGTAGACCTGATCTACCAGTCCGGTTTTGCAGGAATGAGATATTCCATCTCCAACACAGCAGAATACGGCGATTACATCACAGGACCGAAGATCATCACAGAAGATACAAAGAAAGCCATGAAGAAAATCCTGTCCGACATTCAGGATGGTACTTTCGCAAAAGATTTCCTTCTGGATATGTCTTCCGCAGGAAGCCAGGTACATTTCAAAGCTATGAGAAAGCTTGCTTCCGAGCACCCGTCAGAAATCGTCGGCGAGGAAATCCGTAAGCTGTACAGCTGGAACGGCGAGGATAAACTGATCAACAACTAATTAAAAAAGAAAGCCGGACCGCTATATTGCTGTCCGGCTGAAAAAATCATGAAGAAGAGGGCTGTCCTCTTCTTTTTTTCTGCATACAAATCCGATTTCTCTGGGAGGAAATGTAAGACCAAGAGGGATTTCCTGTAACGTCCCGTGTTCTAACTGATACTGGACAAACTCCCGGATCACACAGGCAATGCCAAGACCGATCTGAGAAAATTCAATGAGAAGATCCATCGTATTGACCTCAAAAATATGGCGAAGCTCTATCTGCTGTTCCCGAAGCTGAAGATTGACCCACTGTCTGGAAATATTTTCCCCGTCAAGAAGCATGAAGGTTGCCGTTTCTGTGAGAGAATGATCCGGATAAAGCGCCTGATGGTTGGAGAGATACTGGGGAGAAGCCACAAAAGTATCCTGGATTTTCCGAAGAGGCATAAAATGCACCTGGGAAAGCTTCTGCGGTTTTCCGATCAGGCCAAGATCGATCTTTCCTTCCTCAAGGCTTCGAAGCGTCTCGTAAGTAGACTGGCAGGAAAGCTGGATCTGCACCTGAGGATTGGAAGCAACATACCGTTTCAGATGAGGGAGAAGCACATACTTGCTTAAGGTGGCGCTTGCTCCCAGACGAAGCTTCGGGATTTCCCTGGAATGGTTGTGAAGTACGCCTTTTTCCCCCTCAGAGAGAAGGGAAAAGGCAGATTTTGTTTTTTCAAAAAGAAAGATTCCGTCAGGGGTTAAGGTAACGCCCCGCGAAGTGCGCTTAAAAAGAACCGTGTCCAGATTTTCCTCAAGCTTTTTGATCGCTTTTGTGATGGCGGGCTGGCTGATGTAAAGCTCTCTTGCAGCCTGGGAAATGCTTCCCGTGCGTCCTACGGTATAAAAAATATGGTACAAAGAAAGATTTTCTCTCATAAGCAGATTCCTCCGGGGTAATATATGCTGCATTTGCATTGTTGTTTGTGAATAACTATAACTATAAGTTATGGAAAGTATCATAAATATATATTAGTATTATATCAGAAACAATGGTAAAATAACAGCAGAAGTTAAGAAAACAGGAGGAATTACAAATGGGAATGACAATGACACAGAAAATTCTGGCAGCTCATGCAGGTCTTGATTCCGTAGAAGCAGGACAGTTAATAGAGGCAGATTTAGACCTTGTTCTCGGAAATGATATTACTTCTCCGGTGGCAATTCACGAGATGGATAAAATGACAGTGGAGACCGTTTTTGATAAAGATAAAGTAGCCCTTGTAATGGATCACTTTATTCCAAATAAAGACATTAAATCAGCAGAGCATTGCAAATGCGTCCGGGAGTTTGCATGTAAACACGATATTACAAATTATTTTGATGTGGGAGAAATGGGAATCGAACACGCTCTTCTTCCGGAAAAAGGACTGACCGTTGCGGGAGATGTGATCATCGGAGCAGATTCTCATACCTGTACATACGGGGCACTGGGAGCTTTCTCCACAGGCGTTGGAAGCACGGATATGGCTGCCGGAATGGCAACAGGAAAAGCCTGGTTTAAAGTACCTTCCGCAATCCGTTTTAACCTTGTGGGAAAACCGAAAAAATGGGTGAGCGGAAAAGATGTGATCCTTCATATTATCGGAAAAATCGGCGTGGACGGCGCTCTTTATAAATCAATGGAATTTACAGGAGAAGGCATTAAAAATCTTTCTATGGACGACCGTTTTACCATCGCAAATATGGCGATCGAGGCAGGGGGAAAAAACGGCATTTTCCCGGTTGATGAAATTGCGAAAGCCTATATGAAAGAGCATTCCAAACGTCCGTACAAAGTGTACGAGGCAGATGCGGACGCCGTATACGAAGAAGAGTATACTATTGATTTAAGCGAACTGGAGCCGACCATTGCTTTTCCTCACCTTCCGGAAAACACAAAGACCATTTCCGAGATAAAGGAAGAGGTAATGGTGGATCAGGCAGTCATCGGTTCCTGCACAAACGGAAGAATTGACGATCTTCGCACAGCGGCAGAAATTTTAAAGGGCAGAAAAGTAAAAAAAGGTGTGCGCTGCATTGTGATTCCTGCAACACAGGCGATTTATCTTCAGGCAATGGAAGAGGGACTTTTAAAAATCTTTATTGAGGCAGGCGCAGTAGTAAGCACTCCGACCTGCGGTCCCTGTCTCGGAGGACACATGGGCATTCTTGCAGCAGGAGAGCGGTGCATTTCCACAACAAACCGAAACTTTGTGGGACGTATGGGACACGTAGATTCCGAGGTTTATCTTGCAAGCCCGGCAGTGGCGGCAGCAAGCGCAGTAACCGGAAAGATTTCCGCGCCGGAAGAACTGGGATTATAAGGAGGAAGAGTTATGCAGGCAAAAGGAACAGTATTTAAATATGGAGATAATGTAGATACAGACGTAATTATCCCTGCCCGCTATCTGAATTCCTCGGACCCGGCAGAGCTGGCATTACACTGTATGGAAGACATTGATAAGGATTTTATTAAAAATATAAAAAAAGGCGACATCATTGTAGCAGATAAAAACTTCGGCTGCGGTTCTTCCAGAGAACATGCACCAATCGCCATCAAGGCAGCAGGCGTAAGCTGCGTGATTGCAGAAACCTTCGCCAGAATCTTTTACAGAAACGCCATCAACATCGGGCTTCCTATTATAGAGTGCCCGGAGGCGAGCAAAGGCATAGAAGCAGGCGATGAGGTGGAGGTAGACTTTGATTCCGGCATGATCTACAATCGCACAAAAGGAACAGAATTTAAAGGTCAGGCATTCCCGGAGTTTATGCAGAAGATCATCAAAGCAGAAGGGCTTGTAAATTACATTAATAATAAGTAAGAAAAGGAAAAGGGCGGCGCAGTCTTATGACCGGGCTGCTTTTTTCTGCGTATAAGGGGGAAAAGTTTTGGGACTGTATAGGCGGGAAATAAAGGAGAGTAAGTTTTAGCCTGTAAATTTTGCGGGGAATGAGGTGAAATAGGTGGGAAATGGAGGAGGCTGTATTTTAGCCTACAAATTTTGAGGGGAATGAGGCGAAATAGGTGGGAAATGAAGGAAGCTGTATTTTAGCCTACAAATTTTGAGGTGAAATAAGCTGGAAATTAAGGGAAACTATATTTAACCTACAAATTTTACGGCGAAATAGGCAGAAAATGGAGAAGGATATATTTTAGCTTATAAAATAAGGTTTGAAAATAGGATATTATGGACAGAACATAAATTTCAGCCTATTTTGTCTTGGAAAAAGTAGGCGGAAATTTGGAAACTAAGAAAAAAAGTGCATTTGAAGAAGAAAAAAGTAGGGTGATTTTGAAAAAGCGAGAAAAAAGCGGAAAAATAGTTTGAAAGAGTGTTGGCGTAAAATAAAGGGAGGAAACGAAGATGAGGAAAAAGTTATTATCATTGCTGCTGAGCGTTGTTATGACGGCAGTTCCTTTTACACCAGTAAGCGCTGAGGAACTGACAGATGGAAACGCAGGAGAAGATTTAACATCAGAGGCGGGGGAGCTTTCAGAAACTCCTCTGCCGGGAATCCAGGGAAAAGCTTCGGAAACGGCAACTCTTTGCCCGGGGCAGGTATATGAAGCAAGCATACAGGTTATCGGAGAAGGTGATTTATCGGTATCCAGCAGCTCTGATAAAATAAGTGTGAAATATACAGGCTGCACCAGACTGCAGATTGGCAGCTATGTGAAGTACGTGTATGGATATGATATTTCCTGTCCTGAGGAAGGAAGCTATACGGTTACGTTTACCCACCCAAGCGGACAGAAGCTGGATTATTCTTTAAATGTCAAACCACATGACCTGAAGAAAATAAAAACAGTAGAGCCTACCTGTACCGTGTCCGGTTATACAGAGTATAAATGCTCAAGATGTGAAAAAACAGAAAAAGGCGATATTGTTGAAGCAAAAGGCCATGTATGGGGCAAAGAGTATGTAGTTGATAAAGAAGCGTCCTGCGCACAGAAAGGCCAGAAGAGCATTCATTGTACAGTATGTGATGAAGTACAGAAAGAAAGCATTATAGAAATTCCGGCGCTTGAGCATAAGTATGAGACAACTGTCAAAAAAGCAGATTTTATAGAAGACGGAAGCATTGTGACTGCCTGCAGTGTATGTGGAGATAAAAAAGAAAATACCGTGATCCCTCATGTGGCAGAAGTGCGCCTTTCCCATACGGAGTTTCGCTATAACGGCGCGAACAGACAGCCGAAAGTGACTTTGTATGACCGCGCAGGAAGAGAACTTTCTTCTGATAATTACAGTGTCGTTTATCCAAAAGAAAGCAAAAGACCGGGAGAATATGCTCTTACTGTGACTCTTTCCGGGGAAAATTATGAAGGAAGTACATCGGCAGATTATACTGTGCGAAAAGCAGATCAGACCATTGCTTTGGAGGACGCAGTAAAGCGTATTGACAGCAAAACCTTTACCCTCAAGGCGAAGATCACCCAGGGAAATAAAAGCGGCAGGTTTGGCTATAAGTCAGATAATCCGGAAGTGGCTTCCGTGACAAGCTGGGGTAAAATTACATTCCACAAAGTAGGAAAGGTAAATATCACGGCAACAACAAACGGAAACGGCAATTATAACAGCGCATCAAAAACAGTTACCATTACGATCGTTCCAACTCCTACGGCGATCACAAAGCTTCAGAGTGTAAAGCCGGGCTGCATCAATATCCAGTACAGAGGAAATAAAGACGTGGACGGCTATCAGATCCAGTGTGCCTTAACTCCGGATATGAAGGGCGCAAAAAGTTATGCCGTTAAGAATCCGGCAGTCCGCAGCTATTCCAGAACAGACGCGAAAAGCGGAGAGAAATATTATGTCCGTGTCAGAACGTATAAAATGGCAGATGGAGAACGCATATATTCCAACTGGAGCGGTGTGAAGAGTGTTGTTATTAAATAAGGGGACAGAGAAGTGCTTCCGTAAAGGGGCACTTCTTTTATTGCAGTTTATCTGTCGGCAGGTTATAATATAGCAAAGGCAGAATATAAAATAAATGGAGGGCTGTATATGGGAAGTTATCTGAATCCGGGAAGCAAACGATTTCGGGAAAGTCTGAACTCTCAGATTTACGTGGATAAAACAGGATTGATAGAAAAACGAATAAAGTACTAAATACAGAGCAGAAGTTTGTGTGTGTCAGCCGTCCAAGAAGATTTGGGAAATCTATGGCTGCGGATATGCTGGCAGCTTATTATGACTGCGGAGAAAATACAGAAGAATTGTTCGCAGGTTTAAAAATCAGCAGGGCAGAAACTTATCGGGAGTACTTAAACGGGTATGATGTGATAAAAGTGAATATGCAGCAATTTTTAAGCCTTACAAACGATATTGATGAGATGCTGTCGCTGTTACAAAAAAGGGTGCTTTCTGAATTGAAACGTAAGTATCCGGAATATGCAGATACGATGTATCTTGTGTTTGCTATGAACGATATATATGCAAATACAGGACGTCCTTTTGTGATTCTTATTGACGAGTGGGATTGTCTGTTTCGTGAATATCAGCAGGATTTTGAGGTGCAGAAGAAGTATCTTGATTTTTTAAGGCTATGGCTTAAAGATCAGGATTATGTTGCTTTGGCGTATATGACCGGAATTTTGCCTATTAAAAAATATGGTTCTCATTCTGCTTTAAATATGTTTACAGAGTATTCTATGACGGATCCGGGGAGCATGGCTGAATATTTTGGCTTTACAGAGAATGAGGTGAGGAATCTTTGTATAAAATATGAGATGAATTTCGAAGAAACAAAAGCATGGTATGACGGATATAAAATGTCTGCTTATCACAAAGACGGAAATATTGTTTATTCTATGTACAGCCCAAAGTCTGTTGTAGAAGCTATGCTTCGCCACAAATATGGCACCTACTGGAATCAGACAGAAACATATGAAGCGCTGAAGGTTTATATTCGCATGAATTTTGACGGACTGAAAGATTCTATAGTCAGAATGCTTGCAAATGATAAAATTTATATTAATACGGGAACGTTCAGTAACGATATGACAACATTTCAAACAAGAGATGATGTGCTGACTTTGCTGGTGCATTTGGGCTATTTAACATACGACAGCAGGACAGAAACGGTTACAATTCCAAATAAAGAAGTTTCTATGGAATATATCAATGCTGTTCGTACCCTGGACTGGCATGAGGTAATAGATTCTGTAGAAGCCTCGCGAAAGCTGTTGGAAAATTAGTGAGAGAGTGTTATACGATTTTCAAGGGAAAACGAAAATAGCCGCCAACTATTCGCGCTAGTTGACGGCTGAAAGTATAAAACTTTAAGCTGTTACTTTTAGAGGGGTAAGCCGCTTCTCTTCCTGAACACACAAAAGAAGTGAATGGACAATATTATACGTTTGATATAACTTCATTGAGGGAAAAGCAGATATAATTATAAGACTTAGTAAGAGTAATCAAAAAATCGGGGCAACAGGATTTGAACCTGCGACCTCACGGCCCCCAGCCGTGCGCGCTACCAAGCTACGCCATACCCCGCAACGGTCTTTATTATAACAGTATATAAAAAAAAATTCAACTATTTTTTAGCGATTTTTGAAAAAATTCCAAATCATTTCCTGAATCATTTTTTGTGGTATTTTATTCGAAATAGTATGGAAATATATTGACAAAATCACGTTGAAGTGTTAAACTGAAACCGTATTAGTGAGGTATATAAATACAGACAAATGCAGAGAAAAGGAATAGTATATATGGACTGGAGCACAGAGAGCTGTCGGAGCTGAGAGGCAGCGGAAGGGAAATATAGAACTCACCTTGGAGCATCTGGCTGAAATCTTTTGAAAGGAGAGTAGGAGCAGACGGGATCTCCCGTTACAGAGAAAGGATATAAGAACGTGCATACGTTCCGTGTCCGGTGAGGGTATGATTTTTTCATAAAATAAGAGTGGTACCGCGTAAGATGTCAATGTCTTTCGTCTCTTGCATATATTGCAGAGATGGAAGGCTTTTTTTATGCTATGGGAAATTACTTCGTAATGTTCCATAGCATAAAAAACGCTCCGCGTAGGAGTGCACTGCGGCGGAAGAGAAGTACGTCGCTGAATCGACCCGCCGCAGGCGGAGAATCCTGCTCGCAGGATTCTTTCTTGTGCCTTTATAGGAAAGTTCGATCTTTATCAAACTTTTAAATGAAAAAAGCCTGCACAA